>Ga0207713_1000200_pt1 | contig 82983 bp, 68 predicted proteins | sample KBSS64metaG_FD_184404 | JGI IMG/M metagenome (GOLD analysis project Ga0207713, IMG submission 184404) | Switchgrass rhizosphere microbial communities from Kellogg Biological Station, Michigan, USA - KBS S6-4 metaG (SPAdes) (version 2) | ecosystem: Host-associated > Plants > Roots > Rhizosphere >...
CGTGGTCTGATCCGCATGGTTAACCAGCGTCGCAAGCTGCTGGACTACCTGAAAGGCAAGGACGTGAGCCGTTACAGCGCTCTGATCGCTCGCCTGGGTCTGCGTCGCTAATCAGCGATTGCGCTAGAGGTTGGTTGTCTGTCGTGCGTCAGCGGGTTTCCGCTGGCACATGGCAGGCTCCCAGCCTCAAGTTTTATCTGGATACACGTTTTACGTTTCACCCTGGACTGGCGAAGGGTCCGATTCCCCTCACTGCCCAAGAATTCGCAAGAAACCAGTTCCCCCAAGAGCCACAAATAAGGTAGGAAACCGTGAACCCGGTAATCAAGAAGTTTCAATTCGGTCAATCGACCGTAACCCTGGAGACAGGCCGCATCGCCCGTCAAGCTTCTGGTGCAGTATTGGTCACCGTTGACGACGACGTCACCGTGCTCGTGACCGTGGTCGGCGCCAAACAAGCTGACGCTGGCAAAGGCTTCTTCCCGCTGTCAGTTCACTACCAAGAAAAAACCTACGCTGCCGGCAAGATCCCTGGCGGCTTCTTCAAGCGTGAAGGCCGTCCTTCCGAGAAGGAAACACTGACTTCGCGTCTGATCGACCGTCCGATCCGCCCTCTGTTTCCCGAAGGCTTCATGAACGAAGTGCAGGTTGTCTGCACCGTCGTTTCCACCAGCAAGAAAACCGATCCGGACATCGCTGCGATGATCGGTACTTCGGCTGCCCTGGCCATCTCCGGCATTCCTTTCGACGGTCCGATCGGCGCTGCCCGCGTTGCGTTCCACGAAAGCACCGGCTACCTGCTGAACCCGACTTACGAGCAACTGAAAGCATCGAGCCTGGACATGGTCGTTGCCGGTACCGAAGAAGCGGTACTGATGGTTGAATCCGAAGCCAAAGAGCTGACCGAAGACCAGATGCTGGGCGCCGTGCTGTTCGCCCACGACGAATTCCAGTCGGTCATCAAGGCTGTCAAAGAGCTGGCCGCCGAAGCTGCCAAGCCAACCTGGACCTGGGCTCCTCAGGCTGAAGCCACCGAACTGCTGGGCGCTATCCGCTCCGAGTTCGGCGCTGCGATCTCCGAGGCCTACACCATCACCGTCAAGGCCGACCGTTACGCTCGCCTGGGCGAGCTGAAGGATCAGGTCGTTGCCAAGCTGGCCGTTGAAGAAGGCAGCCCGTCGGCTTCCGAAGTCAAAGCCGCTTTCGGTGAAATCGAATACCGCACCGTTCGCCAGAACATCGTTGATGGCAAGCCACGTATCGACGGCCGCGACACCCGCACCGTACGTCCGCTGAACATCGAAGTCGGCGTTCTGCCGAAGACTCACGGTTCGGCACTGTTCACCCGTGGTGAAACTCAGGCGCTGGTTGTAGCGACCCTGGGTACCGCCCGTGACGCGCAGCTGCTCGACACCCTCGAAGGCGAGAAGAAAGACCCCTTCATGCTGCACTACAACTTCCCTCCATTCTCGGTGGGCGAGTGTGGTCGCATGGGCGGCGCCGGTCGTCGCGAAATCGGTCACGGCCGTCTGGCCCGTCGTTCGGTTCAGGCCATGCTGCCTGCCGCTGACGCGTTCCCGTACACCATCCGCGTGGTATCGGAAATCACCGAATCCAACGGTTCGAGCTCCATGGCGTCGGTCTGCGGCGCTTCCCTGGCTCTGATGGACGCTGGCGTCCCGATGAAAGCCCCGGTTGCCGGTATCGCCATGGGTCTGGTCAAGGAAGGCGAGAAATTCGCAGTCCTGACCGACATCCTGGGTGACGAAGACCACCTCGGCGACATGGACTTCAAAGTAGCTGGTACCGCCAAGGGTGTTACCGCGCTGCAGATGGACATCAAGATCAAGGGCATCACCGAAGAAATCATGGAGATCGCCCTGGGCCAGGCCCTGGAAGCTCGCCTGAACATCCTCGGTCAGATGAACACCATCATTGGTCAGTCGCGTACCGAGCTTTCGGAAAACGCTCCGACCATGATCGCGATGAAGATCGACACCGACAAGATCCGTGACGTCATCGGTAAAGGCGGCGCGACCATCCGTGCCATCTGCGAAGAAACCAAGGCTTCGATCGACATCGAAGACGACGGCTCGATCAAGATCTTCGGCGAAACCAAGGAAGCGGCTGAAGCAGCACGTCAGCGCGTTCTGGGTATCACCGCTGAAGCCGAGATCGGCAAGATCTACGTTGGTAAGGTTGAGCGCATCGTCGACTTCGGCGCATTCGTCAACATCCTGCCTGGCAAGGACGGTCTGGTTCACATCTCCATGCTGAGCGATGCTCGCGTCGAGAAAGTGACTGACATCCTCAAAGAAGGTCAGGAAGTTGAAGTACTGGTACTGGACGTGGACAACCGCGGCCGTATCAAGCTGTCGATCAAAGACGTCGCCGCAGCCAAGGCTTCGGGCGTTTAATCGCACCGCACCAACGCTGTTGAAAAAGGGCCCTTCGGGGCCCTTTTTTTGCCCGAATTTCATCCCGTAGCAGTTTGCTTTTGATCTTTGTGCGCGGTGGTGCAGGCGACGCCGAACGCGACGTCAAGGCGCCAGGCCGAGCGCAGGCGTTGTGGAGGGGGATGAGCGGCAGGAAGCCGCGAAAGCTGTGCGGGCCATGGATGGCCCATCACAGCGTGCCCCCGGAACGGCGCCGGAGTCGAGGGAAGTCCGAAGGACCCCAGCCAGGAGCAAATGGTTTGCCTACTTTCCCGAAAGAAAGTAGGTCGCCCGTAAGGGGCGAAACCCTAAACCAAGACCACCACGAAAACGGATATTCACCCAATCTGCGCGTCATCCGCCGACGCGGAGCGTCGCACGATGCATTCCACGCGGAGCGTGGGAACGATCAGTAGCCGGACTGCTACGAGATCGCGTCGTAGCCAGCTTTCCCCAAGCGAATTAATGAGTTAGGGCAAACTGCAGGATCACAACATGCATCTTGCAATCGGAACTTTCCTGATCCGGGCAATCTGCACGACGACAGCGGATCCAAAAATCCATAAACAATTGATTTTAAACAAAAAAATAAAGCAGCAAAGGTTGGCACATCGCTTGCGATATACCCAGTAACCCTGCAGCCAAGAAGCTTGGCGCAGATTCTGAGAAAAACAGGAGTTACTCGTATGAAGAAGTTCGCTATCGCTGCTGCTACTGCCACCGCCCTGACGCTGACCATGGCAAACGTGGCCATGGCTCAAACCTCTACTCAAGCTCCAATGCAGGTTGCCGCCGGTGAAGTTGCCAAAACCAAGGAAGCCACCTCTGACACCTGGATCACCACCAAGGTCAAATCCGACCTGCTGACCGAAAAAGGCATTCCAGGCTCCGACATCAAGGTTGAAACCAACAAAGGCGTGGTCTCCCTGTCGTCGACAGTCGCAATTACTGAATCCCAGAAAACGACCGCTGTCGCTATCACCAAGAAAATCAAAGGCGTCAAAGCCGTTTCGGCTGATGGCTTGAAAGCCGAGTAATCAGTTTCCCAGGAACCGAACGAACGGACGATTGACGGCCAGGGAGGCCGTTGGTTGGTCGATTGAAGGTTCATGCGAAGGCCATACGGATGTGGCCATTACAAGCCCTGGCGCTCGCGCCGGGGCTTGTTCTATTCAGGGTCTTTGCAGGCGCGCTGCAAAGAAACCGCTGAAACCTGACGCAGCACATTCGCACAAGACGCCCCAAACCTCACCGCTCAGTCTGTCTCAACGGAAATTTCCTGCGTATATTTGTATCCGCGCCGATACGTAGGTCCTATGGGCAATGTTTCGATATAACAACAATACTTGGCTTCCAGCGCCCTGGCGCCAGCCATTGGTGGGCGTGCAACGTTCACCAGGCTTTTGCGCTGCCATTCCAATGACCCCAGACAAGGCAAGACTGTCGGAATGAAAACCCTCCCCGTCGCGCTGATGGCAGCTCCCCGTACGCCAATCCCGCCCAGCGTATGGCTGTTGCGCCTAGGCGCAGTGGTGCTGGCGTTCATTATCTTTTTGATCGACTGGCTAAGCTCCCTGGACGTCGCCATCGCGGTGCTGTACGTGGTGGTTATCCTGATGTCAGGCGATCTGTTCGAGCGTAGGGGCGTCGCGATCGTCTCGGCCGGCTGTGGCGTGCTCACGCTGCTGGCGTACCTCCTGTCCCATGGCGATGCCTGGTTGACCCCGGCGTTCGCCCGCTGTCTGGTCAGCCTCTCGGCCATCGCCATCACAGGATTTCTGGCCCTGAAGATCAAGGCTTCCAAGGATGCCTTGCAAGAACAAGTGCATTTGCTGCATCGCAGCGAGGCGTTTCTCGCCGAGGCGCAGCGCCTGAGCCAGACCGGCAGCATTGGCCTTAAAATGCCCAGTGCCGAAATGTACTGGTCAGATGAGGCCCGACGGATTTTTCAGTTCGACGAGCAATTGCAGCCGACGCTCGAATACATGATTGGCCGCACCCATCCCGAAGACGTCGACGACCTCAAGTCGCTGATCGAACAGGCCTATGCGCGTCACGCCAACATGGAGGCCGAATTTCGACTGCTGATGACCGACGGCTCCAGCAAGTATGTGCGGATGCTTGCGCAGCAGGTGCAGGATGCCACGGGCTGTTGCGAGTACATCGGCGCGCTGATGGATGTCACGGCCACCAAGAACGCCGAGGAAGCGCTGCACCGCTCTCAAAGCCAGTTGGCGCACGTGACTCGCGTGACAACCCTGGGCGAGATGGCAGCCTCTATCGCCCATGAGGTCAACCAGCCGTTGTCGGCAGTCACCACCAACGCCGAGGCCGGGTTGCGCTGGTTGAATCGCGAGGTGCCGGACATGGGTGAAGTGCGCAGCGCCATTGACCGCATCAAAAGCGAAGCCCACCGTGCCAGCGAAGTCATCCGCCGCATTCGTGCACTGTCGCGCAAGACCGATCCAAAACATGTGCAGCTCGACCTGCGCGATGTGTTGCAGGAATCGGTGGCGCTGGTGCAGCGCGAAATTCTGCGCCATCGGGTTCATCTGAATGCCCAGCGCTCGGTCGAGCCGATGTGGGTCAAAGGTGATCGCGTGCAACTGCAGCAGGTCATAATCAATCTGCTGATTAACGCGATGCAGGCCATGTCAGGCATGCACGGCAAGGAGCGTATATTGTCGGCGGGGCTGGGGAATACGCCAACCGGCGATGTTTGTCTTCGGGTACAGGACAACGGGCCGGGCATATCGGCGCAAAACCTGCCTAGCCTGTTCAATCCATTTTTCACCACCAAGCCGGAGGGGATGGGCATGGGCCTGTCGATTTGCCGTTCGATCATTGACGCCCATGGCGGGCGCATCTGGGCCGAAAGCGAACTGGGCCGGGGCGCAGCGTTGAATTTTTCGATGCCTACCCATGAGCAGGCGCAATCATGAGCAATCCCGACCTGAGCCCGATTGTCTTTGTGGTCGACGATGATCCCGCCATCCGCGCCGGCCTGGACAGTCTGCTGCGTTCGGTGGGCATGCGCGCGTGTGCCTATTCTTCCGGTGCCGAATTTCTTCAGCATCCTTTCGACGACAGCCCGGCGTGCCTGATCCTCGATGTGCGCCTGCAAGGCGAGAGCGGCCTGGACTTTCAAGTGCGCCTGTCGGACCTGAACGTGTCGATGCCGATTGTGTTCATCAGTGGCCACGGCGACATCGCCATGTCGGTGAAGGCGATGAAGGCCGGGGCGCTGGATTTTCTGGTCAAGCCGTTTCGCGAGCAGGACCTGCTGGACGCCGTGACAGCGGCCCTGCAACAGGACAGCAAGCGTCGAGAAACCGGCAAGGCCGCCGACGAACTGCGTAGCCGTTACCAGAAGCTCACCGCCCGGGAACAGGAAGTCATGGCCTATGCGGTCACTGGGCTGATGAACAAGCAGATCGCCGCCGAGATGGGGCTGAGCGAGATCACCGTGAAGATTCACCGCGGTCACGCAATGAAAAAGATGGAGGCGCGCACCTTTGCCGACCTTGTGAAGATGTCTCAGGCGCTGGCCGAACAGTGACGGGCACAGGTCGTCCCTGAGCCTGTCCAGTCCTGTATATTATAACCGTCCTCTAATACCCAAGTATAAGCCCGTCACCCTGATGGCTAATCGGAATCATGGGTGTCCAGTGTTAATTTTCCCGGCATTAGGAAACCTCTTGTTTCCTCACATGCAAGTACTCACCCGGTGCCGATCAGGCACAGGCCGTGAAGGGGGAAAAACACCATGTTCCTGAGATCGATCGGTATCGGCACACGTGCAGCCCTTGGCTTTGCCGTCATTACGCTGATAGTGCTGTTTGTAGGTTTTTTCAGCCTCGGCCAGATGGCCAATCTGGACCGGGCGGCGAACCGCATCAATGACGTCTGGCTGCCTGGCGTCGTGTCGGTGCAGAAACTCTCCACGAGCATCAACACCCTTCGCCTGGAAGGGCAGCGCCTGCGTGGCTCGGGTGATGCGCAAGTGCGCCAACGCAGCCAGGCCTTGATCACCCAGGCCGAGCACGACTTGCAGGCTCAGCTGGACGCTTATCGCCAGCGTCAGGGCGGGCCTGAAGAAACGACGCAGCTGGATGTCATCAAGGGTGCGCTGGATCGCTATATTCCGACCCTCGATAACGTGATTTCGCTGATCGATACCGGTGTGCCGGATGTCGAGCAGATGGAGCGCCTCAATGCCACGCTGGCCAGTGTCGGGGCCGAGATCACCCAGAGCATGAGTCAACTGGTCAGGCTCAACGAGCAGGGTGCGCAGGCTGCGGCTCAGGAAAGTCGTTCGCTGTACGCGAGCATGCAGCGGATCATCGGGCTGGTGCTGTTTCTGGCGGTGGCGGTCACCATCGCGCTGGCCTGGCTGTTGACCCGCAGCATCGTCGGGCCGATTCGAGAAGCCGTTGCTGTCGCCCAGACCATTGCCGGTGGGAACCTTGGCGGGGACATCGACGTGCGCGGCAAGGATGAGCCTGCGGCGCTGCTGAGCGCCATGCAGGGCATGCAAACCAATCTGCGCGCCACCATCGAAGGCATCGGCGATTCCGCCAAGCAGCTGGCCGCAGCCGCCGAAGAGATGACGGCAGTCATGGGCCACAGCACCGAAGGTCTGCATCAGCAATGCGAGCAGATCGAACAGGCGGCGACTGCCGTGACGCAGATGAGCAGCGCGGTCGATGAAGTGGCCAGCAATGCGGTCAGTGCCTCGGAGCTGTCACGCACGTCCGACCACGAATCCCAGGTGGGTCACGAGCAGGTCAGCGAAACCATCCTGTTGATCCAGGGCCTGGCCCAGGAAGTGCTGCAGGCCGCCGGGCAGGCCGAGCACCTGTCACGCCATGCGGAAAACATCAGCACGGTGCTGAGCGTGATCCACAGCATTTCCGACCAGACCAACCTGCTGGCGCTCAACGCCGCCATCGAGGCGGCCCGGGCCGGTGATGCGGGACGCGGGTTTGCCGTAGTGGCTGATGAAGTTCGCTCGCTGGCCAAACGCACTCAGGCGTCGACCCTGGAAATTGGCACGATGATCCAGAGCATACAGTCCGGCACCGGGGCCACGGTCTCGGCGTTGCAGAGCAGTGCCGACAAGGCGCAGGTGACCCTGGAGCGGGCACGCTCTGCCGGTGAGGCACTGGCGCAGATCACCCTGGCCATCTCCAAGATCAACGAACGCAACCTGCTGATCGCCAGCGCGACCGAGGAGCAGGCACAAGTGGCGCGTGAGGTGGACCGCAGCCTGGTGGCGATTCGGGATCTGTCCACGCAATCTGCCGCAGGTGCCAGTCAGACCAGCACCGCCAGCGGAGAGTTGTCCCGCCTGGCGATCAATCTGAACGGCATGGTTGCGCGCTTTGCGCTTTGAGTGAGCTGCGATGATCGATCCGATAGCCGCCCCGCACCGTCCGCGAATCACCTGTCTGTTGCCCCCTCAACCCGAGCCGCTGGCGACGAAAGCGGCCGTCGCCAGGGTGCAATTCTGGCAGTGGGGCGGGCTGGCGCTGGCGATCGTGACGCTGCTGGGTGGCTTGTTGTGGCTGCTGTATCACCAGGCGCAGCATCAGGCGGCCGCGGATGTCAGTAACTTGAATCGCGTTCTTGAAACCCGCCTGAGCAACTCACTGCGTGAAGCGCAGACCAGCCTTCAAGGCATTGCGCTGCGCATGGATGAAGGTTTGCTGCGTGCTGACGGCACATCGTCGGCCCAGCCATGGCAGATGCGTGCGTTGACCCGGCGCTTTCCCGCGATCGGCCGCTTCGACGTGCTGACGGCCGACGGCCACTTCGTGTTCAACTCCGACGGACGCACTGACGTGGTGACGCACGACCTGCAGCGTTTTCGCGAGACGTTGGGCGATCAGCGTGTTGGCGAGGCCAATGCCCTGTCGATGCTGCTGGGCAGCGACAGGGCTCAGGCATTGCTGTACATGGCCGTGCCGGTGCTTGACGGGTTGCAGCGGCACATCGGCTGGGCGGTTGCCAGTCAGCCTCTGGAAAACCTGCTCCAGGTTATTCGCCAGGTCGATGTTGGCGCCCACGGCGTCATCACCCTGCGTCGTGCCGACCGGCCCGAAGCGGTGCTGCGGGTTCCACAGGCGCCGGGGCAGGAGCGCACTTATCAGGCCGACCACATCGACGGGTTGCTGGGCGAGGGCATGCAGGAAGGCACGCTGCTCACGCGCTCCCGTGTGGACGGGGTCAGTCGGCTGTATGGCTTCAAGCGTGTAGGCGATTTCCCTCTGGTACTGGTGATCGGTCTTGCCGCGCAGGATTACCTGCTGGCGTGGAAGTACACGGTGATCGCAGCCTCCATGGTCTGCGGTGTGCTCTATCTGTTGATAATCGGCCTGACCCTGCGCCTGCAAAGCAACCGTCTGCGCCGCCAGCAGGTGGTGGATGAGCTGCGCGAGAGTGCCTTTCACGACGAACTCACCGGCCTGCCCAACCGGCGCTACCTGCTGGCGCGGGTCAATCAGGCGATCAACGATTGCGGTCGAGGTCAGCGGCTGACGTTGATGTACCTGGACCTGGATCACTTCAAGACCATCAACGATACCCTGGGGCACGTTGCCGGCGATGCCATCCTGCAACGTCTGGCGCAGCGTCTGACAGCACTCAAGCCCTCGGTCGACACGGTGGCACGGTTGAGCGGCGACGAGTTTCTGGTGCTGGTGGATGACGATGAACCGACCCGTCTGGCGTTGCTCATGGCCGACATCCTGCACACGCTGCAGCAGCCGCTGGAGCTGGCTGGCTACAACCTGTCGATTTCAGTTTCCGCAGGTCTGGCCCGGTACCCCAGCCACGGCCACGATTTCGGATCGCTGCTCAAGGCCGCAGACACTGCCCTGACCCAAGCCAAGCGTAACGGACGCAATACCTGGGTGTTTTACGAAGCCGCCATGGGCGAGCGCGAGTTGAGGCATTTGTACATTCAGACCGAACTGCGTCAGGCATTCGAGCAAAACGAATTGCAGGTGTTTTATCAGCCGCAGATCGAGTTGGGCAGTGGTGGGGTCATTGGCGCCGAGGCGCTGTTGCGCTGGCATCATCCGGGGCTGGGGCCTGTATCACCGGCCGAGTTCATTCCGGTGGCCGAATCCAGTGGCCTGATCCTGCCGATCAGCCGTTGGCTGCTGGACAAGGTGTGCCAGCAGGCGATGGCCTGGCAGGCCGCCGGGCTTGGGGAGTTGAGCGTGGCGATGAACTGCTCGGCGGTGCAGTTTCGCCAGGGCGATCTGGTGAAGGAGGTCAGGCAGGCGCTGGCGCAAAGCGGCCTCAAGCCCGAATTGCTGGAGCTCGAACTGACCGAATCGATTCTGATCGAGCACTCCGAGAAGGTCCTTGAAACCGTTCGTGGCCTCAAGGCGCTGGGGGTGCGCATGTCCATCGATGACTTTGGCACCGGCTATTCGAGCATGGCCTACCTCAAGCGTTTTGCCGTGGACAAGCTGAAGATCGACCAGTCATTCGTGCGCGGCCTGCTCAACAACCCGCAGGACGCCGCCATCGTGCAGGCAGTGATTACGCTGGGGCACAGTTTCGACATCAAGGTGATCGCCGAAGGGGTAGAAGATTTCGACGTGCTGGACGCCTTGATCGTACGTGGCTGCGACGAGGCGCAAGGTTATTACTACGCCAGGGCGCTTTCGCCGGTGGCGTTCGAAGTGTTCATGCAGGACCGGATCGAATCGTCGTTCGCTGCTGAAAGCTGGGTCTGAGGGCGGTTGCATGGCCGTGAAAAATGCTGTCGATACGGTCAGGAATGTACCGTCCGTCCCGGTCATACAACTGTATACTTACGGCGCCGGGCTGCGGCCGGTAACGTGTGAGCTGTTGTGGTGCGCATCGCTGCGCCCCGTTCATGTTTGCACGCAAAGGTATTTCGCTTGTCCAGCCCCCCAATGATCGCCGTAGTCGACGACGACAACGCGGTCCGCGCCAGCCTCGACAGTCTCATCCGCTCCCTGGGTTTTCTCGTGTGCCTGTTTTCGTCCGCCGAGGACTTTCTGACTTCCGGGGACCTGGCCAGCACTGACTGCCTGATCACCGACGTGCAGATGCCGCATATGAGCGGCGTCGAACTGCACGAACATCTGGGCACTCGGGGTATTCAAATTCCCACCATCTTCATCACTGCCTTCCCCGAGGAAAGCGTGCGCCAGCGCGCCATGACCGGCAGCGCCGTGGGTTTCCTGGCCAAGCCTTTTCAGGCTCAGGCATTGATTGATTGTCTGGAATCGACGCTGGCCTGAGTCAGTCACTTGATCGCATACGGATACATTGAATTGAGCATTCGGTGTGCGCGCGTATCGCTTAATAAATTATCAAGCACTGTATTGGGTCATTCATTCTCAAGTTGAATAAGCCTGCCTCTTATAAGTTCTGTGCGTCATAAACTGACGCACCGGTTTCAGTTCCCCTCAGTCAAGTTCACGTTGGTAAACACGGGCGTCTACCTCATGCTGGGCGTCATTAAAAAAGCGTCAATAGTTTGTATTTGATGTATTCAAGTGCGCCCGAAAGTTGTGCATAGATGTTGCATGGATGTTACACGTTGCCCGGTTTTCTCTTGGAAGAGTGAAGATTCGACCCACTGTGCCAGATTGATCTGCGCCCGTATGAGTGGAGTTGCAAGAGGCAGCATAACTAATCGCATTGAACTTGCAGGCCTCGCCTGAAACTCTTTTGCAGTGAGATTGAACGCGATGACCATGATGCCGCTCCTGATTTGCGACGACTCTAATATGGCGCGCAAACAGTTGATACGTGCCTTGCCTGCGGATTGGGGGGTGTCGGTCACGACCGCAACCAACGGCCATGAGGGCCTGGAGGCGATTCGCCAAGGCCTGGGCGAAGTGGTGTTGCTGGACCTGACCATGCCGGATATGGACGGCTATCAGGCGCTCGCCCTGATGCGCGCCGAAAACCTCAAGGCCAAGGTCATCGTGGTCTCGGGTGACGTGCAGCAGGAGGCGGTGCGCCGTACGCGAGAGCTTGGCGCGCTGGCCTTCCTGAAGAAGCCGGCTGACCCGCTGGAATTGCAACTGACCCTGCAACGGCTTGGCCTGCTGGGTGAGCGCACGGAAGCGTCGGTCATTGCGCCAAAAGCCGAACCCGTCGCCATCAGCTTTCACGATGCGTTTCGCGAAACCGTCAACGTTGCCATGGGCCGCGCCGCTGCACTGTTGGCACGGGTGCTGGGTGTGTTCGTGCAGTTGCCGATTCCCAACGTCAATATGCTGGAGGTGGGCGAGTTGCACATGGCCTTGGCCGACGCCCAGGGCAGTGACCGGATGACTGCCGTGTGCCAGGGCTACATCGGCGGCGGTATCGCGGGCGAGGCATTGCTGCTGTTTCACGATTCTGAAATCGCCGACATGGCGCAGTTGATGAAGATCAAGGATCGCGACTACTCGGACATGGAGATGCTCCTGGACCTGTCGTCGATCCTGATCGGCGCCTGCCTGAGCGGGATTGCCGAGCAGCTCGACATCGAGTTTTCCCAGGGCCACCCCCAGGTGCTGAACGCGCACAGCGGTATCGAGGACTTGATCCGCATCAATCAGCGCCGCTGGAAAAAGACCCTGGCGGTGGAGATCAGCTACAGCCTGGAAGGCCACAACATCCATTTCGACCTGCTGATGTTGTTCACCGAAGATTCGGTAGAGCGGCTGTCGCGCAAACTCGCCTACCTGATGAGCTGACTCATGAACGACCGCATCGACATCAAGGAGCTGCACTGGCTGTTGACCATTACCCAGAGCATTGACGTGGGCGTGGTGGTGCTCGATCAGGAATACCGGGTGCAGGTCTGGAACACCTTCATGGAAAACCGCTCCGGGGTGCTGCCGTACGAGGCTGCCAACCGCTCGTTCTTCGACCTGTTTCCCGAGGTCAACGAGCATTGGCTGCAGAAGAAGATCGACAGCGTGATTACCCTCGGCACGCCGGCGTTCACGATCTGGGAACAGCGGCCGTATCTGGTGCGCTTCAAGAGTTACCAGCCCATCACCGGGCAGGAAGACTTCATGTACCAGAACACCACGATGTTTCCGCTGCGCGGCACCAGCGGCGAAGTCACCCATGTGTGCCTGGTGATCTACGACGTCACGGATGTGGCGACTAACCGTCAGCAGTTGCAGGCCGCCAACCTTGAGCTGCAAAAGCTCTCCAGCACCGACCGCCTGACCGGCCTCTACAACCGCGGCCACTGGGAAGAGGCGTTACGCCTGGAGTACGCGCGGCATGTGCGCTACGGCACGACGGCTGCGCTGGTGATGTTCGACATCGATCACTTCAAGCGGGTGAACGATACCTATGGTCACCAGTGCGGCGACAAGGTGATCCAGCGCGTGGCGGATGTGATTCGCGAGCACATACGTGATTCGGACATCGCCGGGCGTTACGGCGGCGAGGAGTATGCGGTGTTGCTGCCGGACACCGACAAATACGGCGCGGGCATGTTCGCCGAGCGCCTGCGGGTGGCGGTCGAAGCCCAGGAAATCTGCCATGAGGGCGAAGCGATCCGCTGCACCATCAGCCTGGGTGTGGCGGACATGAGCCTGCTGCCCACCGACCACGAGACCGTCATCGAATGGGCCGACCAGGCGCTGTATGCGTCCAAGAAGAACGGGCGCAATCAGGTGTCGTTGTTTGGCGTGGTTTGATAACCATCGCCACACCCCGGATACACCCAGACCCTGTGGGAGCGAGCTTGCTCGCGAAGGCGTTGGATCATGCGGCCGGGTACTGACTGACCCACCGCTTTCGCGAGCAAGCTCGCTCCCACAGGGGCAGTGGGTACCGGGCTACGACACCTCCGCAAAATCACTCAGCACATCATCACGCAACGCAATGAACCGGGCGTCGCTGCGGTTGCGGGGGCGGGGGAGGTCGATGTCGACGATGCGGCGAATGCGCCCCGGATGCGGTTGCATGACCACCACCCGGTCGCCCAGGTACACCGCCTCGTCCACATCGTGGGTGACGTGAACCATGGTGATCTTTTCCTGCTGCCAGATGTGCTGCAGTTCACGCTGCAATCGCGTGCGGGTCAGGGCGTCGAGGGCGCCGAAGGGTTCGTCCAGCAGCAACACGCTGGGGCGATTCACCAGACCGCGAGCGATGGCCACGCGCTGGGCCATGCCGCCGGAGATCTGGTGCGGGTAGGACTCGACGAAATCCTGCAGTCCCACCAGGTGGATATGTTCGCGCACCGTCTCGCGTTTTTGCGCAGGGCTCAGTGGTGCGTTCTTCAAGCCCACCGCAACGTTCTGCTCCACCGTCAGCCAGGGGAACAGCCGGTGATCCTGAAACACGATGCCACGTTCAAGGCCGGTGCCCTTGATCGGTTTTTCATCCAGCAGGATCTGCCCGTCGAACGCCTCGTCCAGCCCCAGAATCAGCCGCAGCAAGGTCGACTTGCCGCAACCGCTGGCGCCGACGATGGTGATGAATTCACCGGGGGCGATGTCCAGCTGCACGTTATCCAGCACCTGCAACTGCGTGTCGGTACTGGTGCTTGAAAAGTACTTACTGATGTTTTCCAGACGCAGGCCATTGCCCTGCACTGCGGTGAGCGGTTGAGTGGCAGCCATGATGTACTCCTTGAATTGAAAACTAGCGCGGCGTGATGCCGTACAGCCGCTGCATACGTCGTTCGAGGTTGCGGGCCAGCAGATTCAGGCCCCAGCCGACCAGACCGATCACCACCATCCCGAACAGCACCAGGTCCATCATGAAATGCTCGCTGCCGTCGATCAGGGTGTTACCGATGCCGCTGCCGGACACCAGCAGGTACTCGGCGCCGATGGTCGCCAGCCACGAATACACCAGCGCCAGATAGACCCCGGTGAAGATCGAGGGCAGAGCGGCCGGCAGCATCACGCCGCGAATCGTCTGCCACCGCGTGAAGCCATACACCTTGGCCACTTCCAGAAACGCCGGTGGCACGTTGCGCAGTCCGTCGCAGGTGTTGACCACCACCGGCACCAGCGCCGCCAGCGACAGAAACACCACCTTGGCCACATCGCCCAGGCCGAACCACACCGAGATCAGCGGGATCCAGGCGAACAGCGAAATCTGCTTGAAGGTGTTGAAGCTCGGGCCCACCACACGCTCGAACAGACGCGAAAAGCCCAGCAGGCAGCCGAGTACCAGGCCCAGCGTTGTGCCGATGAAGAAACCGCTGAGGTTGCGCGCAAGGCTTGAAGAGATCGCCCGCCAGAACGCCTCCGAGGTGAATTGATGCCAGGCCGTGGCGGCGACTTTCTGCGGCGAAACCAGCAGGCCTGAATCGCTCCAGCCCTGATGGGTCGCCAGCCACCAGACCGCCACGGCCACCACCGGCAGGACCCAGCCGCGATAGCGGCGCGGCGAAGGCGCGGCGGATGAGGTCAGCGTACTCATACCAGCCTCCCCGGAATCACCGCGCGGCCTTTGTTCAGGCGGCGCTCGACGTATTCGAAACTGCGGTCGATCAACAGACCCACCGCACCGACCACCACCACGGCGGCCATCACCAGATCCAGTTGAAACAGCTGGCGCCCGTAGGCGATCAGGTAACCCAGGCCTTCACTCGACGCCAGCAACTCGACCACCACCAGCGACAACCAGGCCTTGGTGAAGCCCAGCCGCAGACCGGTGAAGATCGGCGCGACGGCAGACGGCAGGACGATGTCGGTGACGATCTGCCGCCGACTGAAGCCGTAGGCCTGGCCCACTTCCAGCAGGCGCTTGGGCACCTGATGGAACGCCTGCAAGGTGCACAGCGTGACCGGCACCAGTGCCGCGTGGGCGATCAGTACGTACTTGAGCGGCTCACCGATGCCAAACAGCAGCAGGGCGAAGGGCATCCAGCCCAGCACCGGAATCTGTACCAGCGCGTTGAAGCTCGGCAGCAGGTAATCCTCGACGGTTTTCGACAGCCCCATCACCAGGCCAAGGGTCACGCCCAGCCCCGAACCGATCAGAAAGCCCACCAACACGCGCTGCATGCTGGCCGAGGCGTTGAGCCACAAATCGCCGGTGCTCGCCAGGTCCACAAGGGTCTGATAGACGAATGCCGGCGGTGGCAGCACCTGATCTGACAGCCAGCCGCGCTCGCTACCCAGATACCACAGTCCCAGCAACGCTGCGGGCAACAGCCAGGGGAGCAAGCGGTTCAGCGCGCGGGATTGCCACGCCGAGCCTTGAGCGGCGCGAGCCACTACGCGGGGTACGGCGCGCTGTGCCGAAGGTGGCAGGCGCTTGACCGGTGCCAGCGGTTTGCCCGGCAGCTGTTCTGAATCGAGTGCCGTTGCGGTCGCTCTGGCCATGACGTCAGCCTCCGTTGCTTAGCGGTTTGTTCGAAGCGGTGGCGTTACCTGTAGGCGCCTTGCCGTCTGCGCCGTAAGCGGTCCAGAACTGACCCAGGCCGTTGTTCTTGAGCGCCTGGTCCAGGTATTTGGTCTCGAACCAGCCATCGACGCTCACCGGCCGGCGGATCATCTTCTCGTCCTTGGCCTGGTCGGCGACGGACTGGTAGCGCGTGCGCAGGAAGTCATCGACCAGAGGCGATGCACTGTCGCGCAGCTCCAGGTGTTCGAAGTCCGCCTTGAGCGAGGCCAGCGGTTCGTTGGTCTTGGCCCATTCGTTGAGTACCGCATCGCGGTTCTGTTCTTCGGACTCCCACTTGGCGGCCTTGACTAGCGTATCGACGACCTTCTGCACCTGTTCCTGATGGTCTTTCTCGTAGGCGCCGCGTACCACCAGCGCGCATTGACGGGTGTAGCGCACGTCGTTGTCAGGGTTGTCGAAGATGATGTCGACCAGGCCCTGATCGCGCAGCTTGAACAGCTCGCGGCCACCGAATGCGGCATCGACGCCTTTGGACGCCAGCGCCGCCTGGGTGCTGCCGTTGTCCAGGTTGATGACCTTCAGATCACGTTCGGCCAACTTGTGGTCGGCCAGCAGATTGATCGCCACCAGGTGCGCGTTGGTGCCTCGGAACAGCGCGACTTTCTTGCCCTTGAGGTCTTCGATGGTCTTGATGTCCGAGCCCTTGGGCACGGCCACATACACATTGGAGCGCACGCCGATGGCCGCCAGCAGCTTGGTGTCCAGGCCGTTGGAACGGCCGACCACTGCGGGCAGATCGCCCTGATAGGCAAAATCCAGTTGCTGGTTGGACAGCGCCTCGTTCACCGCGGGGCCTGCGCCCTTGAAGAAGAACCACTGGATCTCGGTGCCTGTTCCTTCGAAGGCTTTTTCCAGCAGTTGCTGATTGCGCACGATCCCCAGGGACGAACCGCTGAAGGTCACCGGATCGCCGCCGCCGGCGCTCGCCACGCCAATACGCAGGACGTCGGCCTCGGCCAAGGGCATCATCAGCAGCGCCGCCAGTGCGGTAGCTACGCTCGATTTGCTGAAAACAGATGTTCGCTTGGCCTTTGCCATGGGATTTCTTCCTTAAAAAGTGAGATCAGGCCGCCAGGTGTTTCTTGTCGGCTTCGGTGGCAGGGGAGAGGGTTTCGGGTGTCGGCTTGATCGCCTGGCTGGAACGGCCGTCGACGCCTACCGGGATGTCACCGGCGACGGTGGTGCGACGCACGATGCGCTGGGCCTGGCCGTAGTCATTGATGGCGATGTGCTGGGTGGCGCGGTTGTCCCAGATCACTACATCGCCTTCGCTCCAGCGCCAGCGCACGGTGTTGTCGATCTGCGTGATGCGGTCGTGGAACAGGCGGATCAGTTGTTTGGAGTCGTTGCTGCTCACGCCCAGGATCTGTTTCACGAAGTGCCCGAGAATCAGGCTGCGCTCGCCGGTTTCCGGGTGCACGCGCACCAGCGGGTGCTCGGTCTCGTAGACCTCGGCGGTGAACTGCTCGCGGTAACGCTTGAGCCCTTCGGCGCCGGTGTCCTTGGGCGCTGCGTAGTCGTACAGGTTGGTGTGCAAGGCGCGCAAGTTGTCGGCCAGTGCCTTGAGCGGCTCAGGCAGGTCGGCGTAGGCGGCTGCGGTGTTGGCCCACACCGTGTCGCCACCGTACGGCGGTATGACCACGCCACGCAGGATGGAGATCTTTGGGTAGTTGGCGACGAAGGTGACGTCGGTGTGCCAGGAGTTGGCGCGGGTTTCACGGGAGTCGAGGTTCAGGATCGCCGAGCTTTTTTCGGCAGAACGCACGGTTGGATGCGGCACCTGATCGCCGAAGCGACGGGAGAAACTTTCATGTTGCTCGTCGGTAAGAAACTGATCGCGGAAGAACAGAACCTTGTGTTTGAGCAGCGCCTGATTGATGAAATCGAAGTCTTGAGCCGAGATGTCGCCGGACAATTTGATGCCGCTCAACTGGGCACCGATTCGACCTGCAACGGGGTTGATCTGAATCGCCATCGCCTGAACTCCTGTTTAGGTTGTTGTGGCTCAGATCATAAAGATATAAATCAGCGATGCGCTAATCACCTTTTGTCATAAATATAGAAGGTATGTTTATGCGGTACCGTTATGAAGATAACTAAACTTCATAACGATATTCGAAATATTTGTATGGCGGGGCGTTCTGACTGTGGGAGCGAATTCATTCGCGAGACGGTTCATCAGGCGATACATGTGCATCGCCGGATGCACTTTTCGCGAATGAATTCGCTCCCACAGAGGGCGTATGGTGAATCAGCCTGCGAAACGCGTTTCTTCGATGCCTTGCACACCGGGCCTTAACGCGAACACTCCACCGGCCAGCGGCTGATCGCTGATATCGCCTGCGGGACGAATCGAGGTGACGAACAGCGTGTCCAGATCCCGTCCGCCAAAGGCACACATGGCCGGTTTTTTCACGGGCACAGCCAGGGAGCGGTCGAGTTTGCCTTCAGGCGTGAAACGGTGAATCAGCCCTACATCGTTGCCGCAGATCCAGTAGCAGCCATCGGCGTCCACCGCTGCGCCATCGGGACGGCCGGGGTGCTGGTTCATGTCGACGAACAGGCGACGGTTGTGCGGGGTACCGCTGTCAGTGTCGTAATCGAAGGCCCAGATTTTCTGCACATCGGGATGGGAATCGGAGAGGTACATGATGCGGCCATCGGGGCTGAAACCCAGGCCGTTGGGCACGATCATGCTGTCCAGCTGCGCTGCCAGAGGTTCGCGCTGCCCCGCGTCGTAGCGGTAGAGCGAACCGACGCTGGCGGCCTGGCCCATGTCCATGAACATGGTGCCCGCCCAGAAGCGACCCTGGCGGTCGCAACGGCCATCGTTGAAGCGCATGGTCGGGAGTTGGTGAGCAACCGGGCTTAGAAGCTCCAACGCGAGGCTGCCATCATCTTGAGGGCGAGCCCGATACAGGCCGTCCTCCATTCCGGCCAGCCAGCTGCCATCGCCGTAACTGGCGATGCAGGCGAGCATCTGCGGCGCCTGCCAGCTCTGCGTGCAGTCATCCAGCGGGCTCCAGCGATGCAGCCGCCCAGCCGGAATATCGACCCAGTACAGCGCCTGTTCCTGCGCGCTCCACACCGGGCTTTCGCCGGTGGCGTTGCGCGCGTCGAGGATCAACTCAGCCTGCATGGCACTCGTTCTCCAATGAGGGAAAAGACAGGTTCAGCGCTGGCAATCACGCGTCGCCGAACGGCCCCGACGCCACGAACGCGCCGCCCTGATAGACCATCGCCGGATCATCGGCGGCAGGCGCCGGTTGTGCCTCCACCTTGGCGCGGAATGGCTCGGAGCTGTCCTTGGGCTGGTAGTTCAGATGGCTGGCCAGGCGGTTGTCCCACCAGACTTTCTCATTGTTGGACGCGCCGTACACCACAGTGTGGCCGACGTTGGGCGTGAACAGGCCGCGCTCGATCAACTGGGTCAGGTCGTCGTAACTCAGCCAGCTGCTCAGCATCCGGCGGTTCTGCGCTTCGGGGAACGAGGAGCCGATGCGGATGCTCACGGTTTCGATGCCGTAGCGATCGAAATAGAAACTGGCCAGATCCTCGCCGTAGGACTTGGACAGGCCGTAGTAGCTGTCCGGACGTTTGACGGCGCTGGCGTCGATGGTCTGGTCCTGGCGATAGAAGCCGATCACGTGGTTGGAGCTGGCGAAGATCACCCGCTTCACGCCATGGCGCCGCGCTGCTTCGTACAGGTGGTAGGTGCCGCAGATATTAGGGCCGATGATGTCTTCAAATGAGTGCTCGGTGGACACACCGCCGAAATGCACGATTGCATCGACGCCTTCGACCAGTTGGTGAACGGCGGCTTTGTCAGCGAGATCGCAACGCTGCACTTCCTCGTGAGGAGCGGCAGCAGCCATTTCGGCAATATCGGACAGACGGATGATGTTGGCGAACGGGCGCAGGCTTTCACGCAGCACCTTGCCAAGGCCGCCTGCGGCGCCTGTCAGCAGAATGCGATTGAAAGGTGCATGGGCGCTGGATTGAGTGGTCATGGGGAGCCCTGTCTGACGTTGTTGTTATTAAAGTCATCGGTTGTCATATGACGTATCAACGGATTATCCACACCGGTTACAAATTTTGTCAAACAGCGCCAATCCCCTGTAAGAGCGCGCTCCTACACAAAGTGACCGCTCGATCAGCGTCTGTGTTCCCAGTTGCGAACCCCGTTCTTCTCTGCTAATTTCGAAAATGTTAACGATGACATTTCCGCTTTAACAATAAAAACAACGGGATTTTTCGCTATGACAATCCGCCTCAAGCAAGGCTTCTCCGCCGTTTTCTGTTCGCTCGCCGTGGCTGTGGCGTGCGCTGGCTCCTTCACCGTTCAAGCGGCTGACAGCAAGGCTGGCCCGCTGAAAATCGGTGCCTCGTTTCAAGAGATCAACAACCCCTATTTCGTGACCATGAAGGACGCCCTTCAGGACGCCAGCGGCAGCATTGGCGCGACGTTGTTGGTCACCGATGCGCGTCACGATGTTTCCAAGCAGATCAGCGACATCGAAGACATGCTGCAAAAGGGCATCGACGTGCTGATCATCAATCCGACCGATTCGGTGGGCGTGCAGTCGGCTGTCAAGCAGGCCCATGACAAAGGCGTGGTGGTCGTGGCGGTCGATGCGCAGGCCAGCGGGCCGCTGGATTCGTTCGTCGGTTCCAAGAACTACGACGCAGGCGTTCAGGCCTGTGAATACCTGGCCACCCACATCGGCGGCAAAGGCGACGTCGGGATTCTCGATGGCATCGCCGTGGTGCCGATCCTTGAGCGTGTGCGTGGTTGCAAGGACGCGCTGGCCAAGCACCCGGACATCAAGATTGTCAGCATCCAGAACGGCAAGCAGGAACGCGACCAGGCACTGAGCGTGACCGAGAACATGCTGCAGGCGCAGCCGAACCTCAAGGGCCTGTTCAGCGTCAACGACAACGGCTCGATGGGCGCACTGGCGGCCATTGAGTCCAGCGGTCGTGACGTCAAGCTGACCAGTGTCGACGGCGCACCGGAAGCCGTGAAGGAAATCCAGAAGCCGGGCAGCAAGTTCATCGCCACCTCCGCTCAATACCCCCGTGACCAGGTACGTCTGGCCCTGGGCCTTGCGCTCGCCAAGAAGTGGGGCTCGCAAGTCCCGGCGACCATCCCGGTGGACATCCTGCTGGTGGATCAGGAAAAGGCCAAGACCTTCACCTGGTGACGGGGGCGTGGCCCCTCGCTTGAGTGTTTTACCCTCGGGCGAGGGACACCGATTGACGTGAGTTCAGCTGTGATTCTGCAGCGACGAGGTGCCCATGAGCTGCCTTCTGCAACTGGAAAACATCTGTAAAAGCTACCCCGGCGTGCATGCGCTCAAGTCGATCAACCTTGAGGTCGAGCGCGGCGAGATTCATGCCTTGCTCGGCGAGAACGGCGCGGGCAAGTCGACGCTGATGAAGATCCTGGCCGGTGTCGAGCACCAGGACAAAGGCAGCATCCGCATCGACGGCGCCGAACAGCATTTCGCGACGTACAACGAAGCCATCGCAGCGGGCGTCGGCATCGTGTTTCAGGAATTCAGCCTGATCCCGTACCTCAATGCCGTGGAAAACATTTTCCTGGGCCATGAAATCGTCAATGGTTTCGGCCTGCTGCGCAAAGGCGAGATGCGCGAGAAAGCCATCGCGCTGTTTGACCGCCTTGGGGTCAAGATCAACCTCGATTGCTCGGTGCAGCACCTGAGCGTAGCCGAGCAGCAGTTCGTGGAGATTGCCAAGGCGCTGGCGCTGGAAGCGCGCCTGCTGATTCTCGACGAGCCCACCGCCACCCTGACCCCGTCCGAAGCCGAACTGCTGTTCGACATCATGCGCGAGCTGAAAAGCCAGGGCGTGGCGGTGATCTTCATCTCTCATCACCTGGAGGAAATCTTCCAGGTCTGCGACCGCATCAGCGTGCTGCGCGACGGCGCCAATGTCGGCGCGCTGACCGTGGCCGACAGCGACATCGACACGCTCGTGGAAATGATGGTGGGGCGGCGCCTGGAAGCGAGCTTCCCGCCCAAGCCCGACAAGCCGTTGGGCGACGTGGTGCTGCAAGTGCGTGACATCCAGCTGACCCGCAACGGCCCGCACAACAGCTTCAACCTGCACAAAGGCGAGATTCTCGGCTTTGCCGGGCTGGTCGGATCCGGACGCACCGAGCTTGCGCTGGGAGTAATCGGTGCGCTGCCGGTGGTGAGCAAGGACGTGCTGTTGCGCGGCCAGCCGGTCAATCTCAGCGATCCGGCCCATGCGCTGGCCAATGGCATCGGGCTGCTGCCCGAGAGCCGCAAGAGCGAAGGGCTGATCGTCGATTTCAGCATTCGCGAAAACATTTCGCTGAACAACCTGGGCAAGTACGAAAGCGCCGTGCACTTGCTCGACCGGCACAGGGAAGACAGCACCACGGCCGATCTGATGAAGCAGCTGTCGATCAAGGCGCCGTCCTGCGAGAGCCGGGTGCTGAACCTCAGCGGCGGCAATCAGCAGAAGGTGGTGATCGCGCGCTGGATCAACCACCACTGCGACATCCTGATCTTCGACGAACCGACCCGAGGCATCGATGTGGGTGCGAAAGCGGAGATCTACAACCTGATGCGCAAACTCACCGAACAAGGCTTCGCGATCATCATGATTTCTTCGGAACTGCCGGAAGTCATCGGCATGTGCGACCGCGTAGCCGTCTTCAACAAGGGCGCCATCGTCAACGTGCTGCAGGCAGGCGACATCAACCCGCAAGAAGTGATGCGCCATGCCACCGGGAGTCTGAACAGTGAACACGTCCATTAAAACCATGACCGCCCAACCCAACCGCATGAAAATCAATTTCGCCCAACTGATCCGCTCGCCGGCGTTCTATCCCTTCGTCGGATTGGTGGTGGTGACGGTCTTCATGATCTTTGCCAGCGACAAGTTTCTCACCGGGGCGAACCTGGAAAACATCGCCCGGCAGGTGTCGATCAACGCGATCATCGCCGTGGGCATGACCTGCGTGATTCTCACAGGCGGCATCGATCTGTCGGTCGGACCGGTGATGGCGCTGTCCGGCACCTTGACCACGGGATTGATGGTGGCAGGCGTGCCGGCGCCGATTGCGATCCTGATCGGCTTGCTGATCGGCGTGGGCTTTGGCGTGGGCAACGGCATCTTCGTCGCTTACCTGAAGATGCCGCCGATCATCGTGACCCTCGCCACCATGGGCATCGCCCGCGGGCTGGGCCTGATGTACACCGACGGCTACCCGATATCCGGCATGCCGGACTGGTTCGCCTGGTTCGGGCGCGGCACGCTGTTCGGGATTCAAGTGCCGATCCTGATCATGCTGCTGACCTATTTCTTCGCCTGGGTGCTGCTGCAACACACGCGCATCGGGCGTTACGTCTATGCCATCGGTGGCAACGAAGAAGCGGTGCGCCTGTCCGGCGTGCGGGCTTCGCGCTTCAAGTTGCTGGTGTATTCGATCAGCGGGCTGACGGCGGCGATTGCCGGGCTGGTGCTGTCTTCGCGCCTGATGAGCGGTCAGCCGAATGCCGGGGTCGGTTTCGAACTGGACGCCATCGCGGCGGTGGTGCTGGGCGGTGCGTCGATTGCCGGCGGTCGCGGCGTGATCATCGGCACCCTGGTTGGGGCCATGCTGTTGGGCGTGCTCAACAACGGATTGAACATGCTGGGCGTATCGCCCTATGTGCAGAGCGTGATCAAGGGCGCAATCATTTTGCTGGCGATTTTCATCAGTCGGCAGCGGCATAAGTAATTTTGGTGGTGCCTGATCGGCCTCTTCGCGGGCGAGCCCGCTCCCACAGAGAACCATGCAAAACCTGTGGGAGCGAGCTCGCCCGCGAAGAGGCCGATCCAGACACCGAAAAATCCCGGCAATTCCAACCGTTATCCCAAACATCCCAACAGGTGAACCGACATGGAACAAAACACAAAAACCACCATGCAAGCCGTCGTCTGCCACGCGCCGAAGGACTACCGTCTGGAGCGCATCAGCAAGCCGGTGGCGCGCGCCAATGAACTGGTGATTCGCATCGGCGCCTGCGGCATCTGCGCCAGTGACTGCAAGTGCCACTCGGGGGCTGCGATGTTCTGGGGTGGCGAGAGCCCGTGGGTCAAGGCGCCGGTGGTGCCGGGCCACGAATTCTTCGGCTACGTGGATTCGCTGGGCGAGGGCGCTGAAGAGCACTTCGGCGTGAAGGTCGGCGACAAGGTGATCGCCGAGCAGATCGTGCCGTGCGAGAAGTGCAAGTTCTGCAAATCCGGCAAGTACTGGATGTGCGAAGTGCACAACATCTTCGGCTTCCAGAAGGACGTCGCCGAGGGCGGCATGGCGCAGTACATGCGCATCCCGAAAGCCGCCATCGTGCACAAGATTCCTGAGTCCGTATCCCTGGAAGACTCGGCGCTGATCGAGCCGATGGCCTGCTCGATCCACACCGTCAACCGTGGCGATGTGCAATTGGACGACGTGTTGGTGATTGCCGGTGCAGGCACCCTGGGCTTGTGCATGGTGCAGGTCGCGGCACTGAAAACGCCGAAGAAACTGGTGGTCATCGACATGGTCGACGAGCGTCTGGAACTGGCGAAGAAATTCGGCGCCGACGTGGTCATCAACCCCAGCCGCGACAACGCCCGCGAAATCATTAATGGCCTCACCGACGGCTACGGCTGCGACGTGTACATCGAAACCACGGGCGTGCCGATTGGCGTTACCCAGGGTCTGGACCTGATTCGCAAGCTGGGCCGTTTCGTCGAGTTCAGCGTGTTCGGCGCCGAGACCAGCGCCGACTGGTCGATCATCGGCGACCGCAAGGAACTGGATGTGCGCGGCGCTCACCTGGGGCCGTACTGCTACCCGATTGCCATCGACCTGTTCGAGCGCGGCCTGGTGACATCCGAAGGCATCGTGACCCATGACTTCGGCCTGGATGACTACGCCGAAGCGTTCGCCCTGGCGGACTCGACCAAGTCGATCAAGGTGCTGCTCAAGCCGGTCAATTGATCTCAAGGTTGAACATTGCCCCCTGTAGCAGTCCGGCTTGCCGGCGTTGGCGGATTCAAGATCTCCGACGCCGGCAAGCCGGACTGCTACGAGGCCAGGATTCAGCCACCCGTACTGGCAATACCCAATAACAAGAGAGCGCACGAAGATGGAATACGTCATCGGGGTCGACATCGGGACCCAGAGCACCAAGGCCTTGCTGGTGGATGCCTCGGGCCAGATCGTCGCGCAGCACAGCCAGGGCTACAAGGTCGATACGCCCAGGCCGCGCTGGGCCGAGCAATGGCCCAAGGTCTGGCTCGACGCCGTAGAAGCCTGCATCGCCGGTTGCATGCGCAAAAGCGGCGTACCGAAAGACAGCGTCAAATCCCTTTGCGTCAGCAGCCTGTATGGCGGTTCCGGCATCGCGGTGGATGCCCGGATCAAACCGTTGTACCCATGCCTGATCTGGATGGATCGCCGGGCCGAAGAGCAGGTCGAGTGGGTCAATCGCCGCGTCGATCTCGAACGCCTTTACGCGATCACCGGCAACTCGGTGGACAGCTATTACGGCTTCACCAAGATGCTCTGGCTCAAGGACAAACAGCCTGACGTCTGGGCCGAAACCCGCTACTTGCTGCCGCCCAACAGCTACATCAACTACTGCCTGAGCGGCGAGATCGCGGTGGATCACAGTTCGGCGGGGAACATCGGCGGTGTCTACGATGTGAACGCCCGGGCCTGGTCCGGCGAGATGCTCGACACACTGGGCATCCCCCAGGCGATGATGCCCGAGCGGCTGGTGCATTCGGGTGATGTGGTCGGCGGGTTGCTGGAGGAGTGGGCCGAGCGCCTGGGGCTGAACGCCGGCATTCCATTGCTCGGCGGTGGCGTCGATGCGGCCATGGCGACCTTCGCCGCCGGGGTCACGCAAGCGGGCAACCACGTGGCGATGATCGGCACCAGCATGTGCTGGGGCTACCTGAACCAGCAGGTCGATGCGCGGCATGGACTGGTGAGTTTTCCCCATGTGTTCAACGGCGCCAAAGACCTCTACATCTTTGGCGGCGCCATCACCGCCGGGGCTTCGGTGAGCTGGTTTCGCGAGCAGTTCTGTCAGGCCGAAGAACAGCAAGGCCGCGAGACCGGCGAAGACAGCCACGCCATTCTGGAACGTGCCGCGATGAACATCCCCGCCGGCAGCGAAGGGGTGTTGTTTCAACCCTACCTGATGGGCGAGCGCAGCCCGGTCTGGGACCCCAAGGCCAGCGGCAGTTTCGTCGGGCTGACCCTGTTCCACAGCCGCATCCACCTTTACCGCGCGGTGCTGGAAGGTGTGACCTTTGCGCTGCGCCACAACATCGAAGCGGGCACCAAGGGCGCACAATCGCTGGATCCACGGCTGATCGTGGTCGGCGGCGCGAGCCATTCGGACCTGTGGATGCAGATCATCGCTGACGTCACCAACTTCCCGGTGTACACCATCGTCCAGGAGGTGGAAGCGGCGCTGGGCGCGGCATTGCTGGCGGCCCATGCGGTGGGCCTGGTGGACGAGGAACAGGTGCACAAAGGCTGGGTGCAACTTGAGCGTCGCGCCGAACCCAATGCTGAAAACGTCGCGCTGTATTCGCGTTTGTTCGCTGATTACGTGGCGCTGTATCCGGCGCTCAAACCCATCATGCATCGCCTGCAGGGAGCCTGAATGTGAGTACCGTTCGTTTTGATTTCACAGGCCAGCGCGTGCTGGTGACCGGTGCCAGCAGCGGCATTGGCAGGGAAGTGGCGCAGCAGCTGCTGACCTGCGGCGCCGAGGTGTATGCCATGGGCCGGGACCGCGCGGCGCTGGCAGCGCTGGGGTGCCAGGCGATCAGCGTGGACATGGCCGATCAGGCGCAACTCGCAGCAGTATTGGCCGAGCTGCCGGTGATGCACGGGCTGGTGAACTGTGCGGGCATCTCCATTCTGGAACCGGCCGCGGCGGTCAGCGCCGAGGCGTTCGATCAGGTCATGACCGTCAACGTGCGCGCCGCCGCGATGGTGGCGGCGAGCGTGGCCACGGCAATGATCGACGCCAGGGTTGCGGGCAGTATCGTCAACGTGTCGAGCCAGGCCTCGCTGGTGGCGCTGGACGATCACCTGAGTTACTGCGCGTCCAAGGGCGCGATGGATGCCATGACTCGCGTGCAGTGTGGCGAATGGGGCCGGCACGGGATTCGCGTCAACAGCGTCAACCCGACCGTGACCCTGACCCCCATGGCGCAGATGGCCTGGAGCGAGCCGAGCAAGCGCGACCCGGCGTTGGCGGCGATTCCTCTGGGGCGATTTGCCGAGACGTCAGAAGTGGCTGGGCCGATCCTGTTCCTGCTCAGCAGCGCGGCGTCGATGGTCAGCGGGATATCGATGCCGATTGATGGGGGCTACACCAGCCGCTGAAACATCGTTGGTGACACACGGTCCCGTAGCAGCACGGCCGGGCGGCTACGGGACCGTGGCGATTCCATTCTCCAACTCCCCCACAATCACCACCTTGGCCTTGGGCAGATAGCGGTCGGCGATCCGCTCCAGCAGCAGGGTCACCGCGCAGGTTCCGGCCAGCGACGCATCGTGGGCGATGCAGGCGATCGGGATGCCGAAGATATCGGCAAACGGCAGGCGGTCGATGCCGCAGATCGGCAGGCTGTCATGGGCGATATCGCGATCTCGCAGTGCGCGCATCGCCCCCAGGGTAATCAACTGGTTGAAGCCGAAAATCGCGTCCGGCACCGGCTGCTCGTCAAGGTAGGCGAGGGTGCTGTGGTACGAAGGCTCAAGGGTGTAGTCGCCTGCGAACACGTCCAGCCGTACGTCTTTGCCACTTTCGCCCAGCGCTGCTTTCACGCCCTTCAAGCGTTCCTCGGAAATCCGCGAGTGAGCCGGGCCTGTGAGCACCAATAGGCGCTCCATTGCGGGGCTCTGCGCCAGCAGATAGCGCGCGCCTTTCAAGCCACTGTGGAAGTTGTCCAGCACCACATGGCTGAAGGGGCTGTCGTGCAGCGCGCGGTCCAGTTGCACAACGGGCACGTCGCCATTGCCCAGGCGGCTGAGGTAGTTGGGCTGGTACTCAGGCTCGTCGGACACCGGCGACAGCACGATCCCCGCCACGCGATAACTGAGCAGGGTGTCCACGGCCTTGCGCTCCAGTTCCTCGGAGCCGTCGGTGTCCACCAGCATGATGGTGTAGCCGTGCTTTTTCGCCTCGCGGGAGATGGCCTTGATCATCTCGCTGTAGAACGGGTTGTCCACGGACGCGGTAATCACACCAATAATCATGCTCTCGCTGCGCTTGAGGCTGCGGGCGAAGGCGTTGGGCACGTAGTCCAGTTCCTGGGCAACTTCCAGGATGCGGGCCAGGGTCGCGGGCTTGACCAGATCGGGCTTGTTCAATGCGCGGGAAACCGTGACCGGGGTCATGTTCACGCGGCGGGCGATGTCGGAAATGGTGACAGGGGCTTTTTTGCTCATGGACTTCTGGCGGCCTTGAAACGGGACGACATGCACGGCTGCAACACCGTTGCTGAGGGGCAAGGCTAGCACGGTGTGGGGGGCGAGGGGACAGGCAAATTCGCCATCATTCGACGGTTTGCACGCTTCCCTCGCCAGCGCTCAGAAGTGACTCGGACTGCTGACCTGCGGGGCTGCTTTCAGACTGACGTCGGGATCTTTCTGCCAGGTGATCTGACTCGCGTCTTTCTCATCGCGAATGATGCACTTCCATTGATAATCGGCCATGTTTCTCAGCCAGACCTGACCCTGCCACAGCGGGTGCTGACTGTTCTCCAGCCGCACCGCAAGCGCCGGGTTCCAGTCGCCCAGTTCCGTACCCGAACCGACCGCATAGACACTTTGCCCTGGTTGGGTTTCACCGTTTGCGCAGAGCAGGTGCACCCGTATCAGATCGGGGCTGGTACTGCCACGCCAGACCCGGATCGCGCCGCCCTGGGCATACACCGCCATGTTGAAGCCGTCTGGAATCTTGCTATCGGGCATATTGGAGTCGAGCGCGACGATCAGCGTTTGCGTGGCACCTGTGGTCTGTGCCACCAGACCTGTGTATTCGCTATTGAAACTCACCGCAGAGTCGGCGCGAATGCCGGCGCTTTTGCGCAACGCAATCAACTGCCTGATGAATGCACCGCGTGGCCAGTCGTACATGTCAGGCCAGTAGACCGTCGGCGTACCGGGCGTGGAGAGAATGTAGGCGTAGGCCTTGTCCCGCAGGTTTTCCGCCAGCGCCCAGTGATGTTGACCGTTACCGGTGCCCGGGGAATAGCCGGTGTCATGGTTGTCAACGAAGGTCACTGCAATCGCCCGCCAAGCCGCTTGAGGGTTGCCGTTCAGGCCGTGGCGCCAGTTGGCGATATCTGCGTTCTGCATGCGATTTTTCAGGGCGAAATCGAATACGGTGCAGTGTGCCTGATCAGACCAGGCCTTGAGCCCGTCCTGCCAGTCATTTCGGCGCGAATCACCTTGCGCAAATTCAGCCGGATCCTTCCACAATTCGCCGACGCAAAACTTCGTGTCGCCGAAGGTTTTCATCCAGCTGTCGACCGTTTGCCCGGCGTAGCCTTTGACGAAGTCGAAGCGCAGGCCGTCGGCGCCATATTGATCGCGTAGCGCGGTGAACTCGTTCTTGAACAGATCGAAGACGGTGGGGCTGGCGGTGTTGAAGTCGGCGTCTCCCTTCATGAAGGGTTCACCCTCATCGCATTTGTCACAGCCGTCGCGCCAGCTGTTCTGATCTTTCAGTGCTGTGTTGAAAGCGTTCGAGGCGTTCTGCCGATCCATATGATTGGGCACCACGTCATAGACGACCTTGACCTGGGCTTTATGCAGCGCCGCGACGGCCTCCTTGAGCTCAGCCTCGCTGCCATAGGCGCTGTTCTTGTCGAAGGATTGCCAGAAATAGCCTTCGCCGCCGCCAGAGGTGCCGCTGTTCTTGTCGCTCCATTGCGAAATGTCTTTCCAGGGTACTGGCATCCACACGGCCGTAAAGCCGTCGCGGCTGATCTCGGGGGCTTTGAGGGTGAGCGTCTTGTACCAGCTACCGGGTTTCGAGCGGCTGGAGTTCCAGTGAAACCCTTGCAGGAGGATCTCATCGCCGCCGTCGTAGCGTACGCCCTGAGCGGTATTGCCCGGTAAATCCAAAGCCTGGGCCGGCGTCTGCGCAATTCCTGTCAGCAATACACCGGCGAGCATGGCAGCGTTTGCCACGCCCATTATGGTCGGGTTGTTCATCACTAGGCTCCTTGCCGGTGAGAGAGCTTCAGATTGCGCCTGAAATCCATTTCTGTAACCTGTCAGAAATGACACCGCCCCCAAGCGGGCTTACCTGCGCGAGTGATGAACCGCTGCTGCGCCTCGTGTACCTTTTTGTTTTGGAGAAACCATGCCTTCGTCGTTGCCCCGTGCTCGCGACTTCTTCATCGCCGCGCTCGCCCTGTTGATCGCCATGGTCGGCACCACGCTGCCGACGCCGCTCTACGCGATCTACCAGCAACGGCTGGGGTTCGATGCGAGCTGGCTGACGATCATTTTCTCCATCTATGCCGCAGGTGTACTGGCAGCCTTGCTGGCGGTTGGCAGTTGGTCCGACCAGGTAGGGCGGCGCCCAATGCTGCTGGCGGGCTTGTTGATGGGGGCGTTGAGCGCCGGGATTTTCCTCTGTACCGATTCGGTCACCGGGTTGCTGATTGGCCGTCTGTTCTCGGGATTTTCGGCGGGCATCATGACCGGCACCGCGACCGTGGCCGTGATCGAACTGGCCCCCAGAACCTTCAAGAACGCCACCTTGATGGCCACCGCCGCAAACATGCTGGGCTTGGGGTTGGGGCCGCTGCTTGCCGGGTTCACCTCGCAGCATCTGCCGGCCCCTTTGCATCTGGTGTTCTACGTGCATCTGGCGTTGCTGCTGCTCGCAGCGCTGGGCGTTGCGGTGATCCGCGAAACCGTGCAGCGTCCGGCCCAATTGCAACTCGGCATCCAGAAACCGTCGGTGCCGCCGTCGGTACGCGCGGTATTCATTCCGGCGTCGATTGCCGGGCTGGCAGGGTTCAGCGTGGCGGGGCTGTTCACCAGCATGGTGCCATCGGTGATGATCCACATCATGCAGGTCCATGGCGGCCTGCTGATCGGCGCGGTGATCGGCCTGTTCTTCGTCGCATCCATCGTCGGACAGGCGTTGCTGCAGTGGCTGCCCAAGGCGCAGCACATGACCCTAGGCTGCGTCGGGCTGGTGTTCGGCATGATCTGCCTGGGGTTGAGCATCGCCTGGGCACAACTGCCACTGCTGGTGGCGGCAGGGTTCCTGGCGGGTTCGGGGCAGGGCATGATCCTGCGCGCAGCCATTGGCGCGGTGGCCGCCAATAGCCCGCCGGATCAGAAAGCCGCCGTGACCTCGGCGTATTTCGTGGTGCTGTACATCTCGATTTCGGTGCCGGTGGTGGCCGTCGGATTCAGCGTGCGGGCCTTCGGACTTGAGCACGTGGGCGAGTTCTTCGCGGGCCTTGTCGCCATCGTCGCGTTGCTGGCGATGGTCAGCATGAAGTGGGTTCAGTCGCGGCAAGCGCAGGTTTCGCCCGCCGCGTGATGGATAAACTTACTTGGCGATCGGGTCCAGGCCGCTGGCCTTGATCGCCGGTGCCGCCGCAGACGAACTCAAGAATTCCAGAAACTGCTTAGCCTGTTCCGGATGCTTGCTCTTGGCCACGACGCCCGCCGAATACAACGTCATCTGCTGCGCCTGATCGGGAATCAGGCCGACGATGTCGATCCCTTCCACCGGCTTCAATTCGCTCAGCTGCTGAAAACCGATCTCGGCGTCTCCTCGTGCCACCGCCTCTCCCACGGGCGTTGCCGGAATCATCTGGCTCTTGCTCTGGATACGGTCGGCGATGTGCATCTGGTTGAACAGCACGCGGGACAGGTACACGCCACTGGCGCTGTCGGAATAGGCGATGCTCTTGGCGTCGATCAGCGTCTGTTTGAAGGCTTCCATGGTGCTGATGTCCGGGTGCGGCGCGCCGTGTTTCACGGCCATGGCGATGTAGGATTTACCCAGGTCCACACGGGTTTTCGGATCGACCTGGCCGTCCTTGATGAGCTTGTCCAGCGAGGCGCCGACCATCAGCACAACGTCAGCGGGCTCCTGGCGCGCCAGGCGGTTGGGAATCGCCTGTGGCGTCGCGCCCATGGACGGCGCCACCTCGCCCTGCAAGCGCACGCCGACGCGCTGTTCATAATCGGGTGTCACGGCTTTGAACGCTCCCATGATGCCGCCGGAACTCAGCACGATCAGCTGTACCGGGGCTTGAGGGGTGGCTGCATGGACAAAGGCCGCTGGAATGAAGGAAATGGCGGCGCTCAGCAGATAGGGCAGAATTCTTTTCATGAAGATGAACCTGAAATAATGGAAAGTGGCTCTGACGATATGAAAAACAGCGCGGGCAGTATGTGGCAATAACGCGATGAGTAAATCCCTTTCTTGTGCGCATTGAGTCACAGACGCCGATTGCGGCGTCAGGTTCAGTCAGGGGCTGATGTCTGAAAACGACACGCTGTTTGCGCATCCCTCAAGAAACATTCGGCCGCGCCGATGCTGATGGCGATCACCCCTACTTTCTGGAAGTTCGCCGTCCATGTTCAATAAACGTCTCAAGCAAGAGTTGGCTGCCCTGCGCGAAGAACTTTCGTCGGTGGAGCAGGTGCGCAGCAGCCTGGACAGCGAAATGCTGGCGATGCGCCTTGACCCACAGGGCCGTATCGAGTCGGTGAACGGCAACTTCGAAGAGGAAATGCATTACCGCAATTCGGACCTGGCGGGCCGCGCCATCGAAGAGCTGGTCCCTGCGCACGTGAGGAATTCAGATTTCAACCACCGCATGAAATCGGCCATCAGCCGGGGTGAACACCTGAGCGGGGCCCTGCGTTTGATGCGCGGCAATGGCCAGGAAGCCTGGCTGCGGTCTATCGTGCAACCGGTGCGCGACAGCGGCGGGCGGGTGATGTATTTCACGGTTCACGCCAGTGACCTGACCCGCACCATTGAGGCCTCCCGCGAGCACGAGAACCTGATCGAAGCCCTGCAGCGCTCGACCGCCGTGATCGAGTTCAACCTCAATGGTGAAGTGCTGGCCGCCAACGAGCGTTTTCTGGGGGCGATGGGCTATTCGCTGGCGCAGATCCAGGGCCAGCACCACCGCATCTTCTGTGAAACCCAAGAGGCCAACTCGGTCGAATACGCTGCATTCTGGGACAAGCTGCGACGTGGCGAGTACGTCGCCGGCCGCTTCAAGCGGGTCGACAGCCGTGGCCGCGAGGTGTGGCTGGAGGCCTCGTATAACCCGATCACCGACGCCCACGACCGTTTGTACAAAGTGGTGAAGTTCGCCACCGTCATCACCGAACAGGTCAACCGCGAGAACGCCGTGGCCGAGGCCGCGAACATCGCCTTCAGCACCTCCCAGCAGACCGATGGCAGCGCCCAGAAAGGCGCCGCCGTGGTGCAGCAGACCGTGGATGTCATGCGCGAACTGGCCCAGCACATGGAACAGGCCGCCGAGCGCATCGCAGCCCTGGACAAACAATCACAGCTGATCGGCTCGATCATCCAGAGCATCAGCAGCATTGCCGACCAGACCAACCTGCTGGCCCTCAATGCGGCCATTGAAGCTGCCCGCGCTGGCGAGCAAGGGCGTGGTTTCGCGGTGGTCGCCGACGAAGTCCGCCAACTGGCTTCGCGCACCAGCAAGGCCACCGAAGAAATCGTCGGCGTTGTGAAGCAGAACCAGCAACTGGCCGAGCAGGCGGTGAACGTGATCATCAGCGGCAAGCAGCAGGCGCAAACCGGCCTTGAGCTGGCCGGGGAGGCGGGGTCGGTGATCGTCGAGATCCAGGACGGTGCGCAGCGAGTGGTCAGCGCGGTGGGGCAGTTTGCCAATCAGCTTTCAAGCTGATCAGCGCCCATCAAAATCGTTTTTTTTTCACCATTTTTGTTAGAAAACTGGTTTTCGTCTTTAAAATCATTAAAAAAGCCGCATCGGGTGTATGCCCGACGCGGCTTGATCGTGCCCACGCTCCGCGTGGATATGCAGCCCGTGACGCTATGCGTCAAACGCTCAGCCGATTACACCTTGAAGTGACTCACCAGCATCTGCAACTGATTGCCCAGGCGTGCCAGCTCGACGCTGGAGGCTGCGGTTTCTTCGCTGGCGGCGGCGGTCTGTTCGGAGACGTCGCGCACGTTGATGATGCTGCGGCTGATTTCCTCGGCCACCGAGCTTTGCTGCTCGGCTGCGGCGGCGATCTGCTGGTTCATCGCCTGGATGTTGGACACCGTATTGGTAATGCTTTCCAGCGAGGTACCGGCCTTGCGGGTCAGGGCGACGCTGCTGTCGGTGAGGTTGCGGCTGCTGAGCATGATGTCCGAGACCTGCCGGGTGCCGTTCTGCAGCGCGGCGACCAGGCCTTCGATTTCTTCGGTCGACTGCTGCGTGCGCTGGGCCAGGCCGCGCACTTCGTCGGCCACGACCGCGAAACCACGCCCGGCTTCACCGGCACGGGCCGCTTCGATGGCGGCGTTGAGCGCCAGCAGGTTGGTCTGCTCGGCCACGGCCTTGATGACGTCCATGACCTTGCCGATCTTGTCGCTTTCCTGCTCCAGAATGCTCATGGCGTCCGTGGAACGCACGACTTCGCTGGCCAGCCTCTCGATCTGGGCAATCGCCTCGCCCACGACCTTGTCACCATCGCGGGCCTGTTTGTCGGCATCGCAAGCAGCGACCGAAGCTTGCTCGGCGTTGCGCGCGACTTCGTGAACGGTGGCCGACATTTCGTGCATGGCAGTGGCGACCTGATCGGTCTCGACCTTCTGACTGTTGACCCCGGCGCTGGTCTGTTCGGTGACCGCGGACAGCTCTTCGGCGGCGCTGGCGATCTGGGTGACGCTGTCGCGAATTCCGCCGATCAGTTCGCGCAGGGTGGTGCCCATGCGCTGGATGCCCTGTTGCAGCACGCCCAGCTCATCCTTGCGGGTGACGATCAGGTCGTGGGACAGATCGCCCGAGGCGATGCGGTCGACCACGGCCAGGGTTTCCTGCAGCGGGCGGGTGATCTGGCGGGTAATCAGCACGGCGGCCAGCGCGCCGAGAATCAGCGCCAGCAGGGTGGCGGCGATTTGCAGGGTGCGTGCCTGCTGGGTGTCGGCATCGCCCAGGGTGACCTGCAGGTCAATCAACTGGTTGGTCAGCTTGGAGATGACGCCCTGTTCATCGGTCATTTCGGCGCGAGCCGCGTTGATGTTGTCGTTGGCGACCTTGAAGCCCTGAACCGAGTTGCGGTAGCCGATCAGCGAGGCTTCCAGTTGCTTGAGACGCTCGGCCTGGGTGCCGCCGAAGGTGGCGTTGAGCTTTTCAAGGCCTGCGATGGCGCTGGACAGCTGGCGCGTGGCCGCTTCTTCGGTCTTGGCGGAGACGCTGCCGGTGTAGCCGCGCACTTCGTAGCGCACCAGCATCACGTCTTCCTTGGCCTTGATGATGTCCTGAAACTGGGCGAAACGACGCTCGTCGGCGGGGTCCAGTTTCATCACTTCGTCGTTGATCTGCGCGATCAAGTCGGCAGCCTTCACCGCATCGACGCCCATGTCGGCACGCACTTTGGCGCTGGCCTTGTAGCCGTCGCGCATCTTGTTCAACGAGGTCTGGTAGGAATTGATCTGTTCACCCAGGGCCTTGATGAGCGGAACGTTCGCAGGATTGGTGAAGGTACTCTGCAGGAACTGCTGCTGCGCCTTGTAGGCATCGAGCGCGGTCTGCACAGTCTGCGCCGCGGTTTCGTCGCCGTTGCTGAGCATGTACTGCAGGCGGGTGATACGCAGATCGGTGAGCTTGTTGGTCAGCTTGGAGATATCGGCGACCCGGTCGCTGCGAAATTTCATGCTGCCAAGACCATTCCAGCCGATCAGTGCAAGCAGGGCAGTAAAAATCAGTACGACGCCAAAGCCGAGGGCCAGCTTCATATTGACGCTGATGTTGGCGAACCAGCTCTTCATCAAATATCTCCAGGATGTCCGTTTTTCAGTAGTCGTCAGCTGGGAGCGTTGTTGTTATCGAAGGCCAGCGAAACAGTCAGGTGTGTGAGTGCATCGGCGGAATCTGAAAAATCTGAAAGAAATGTCCTACAAACAGTGGCACGTGCCTGTAGCAGCACGGCTTGCCGGCGGGGGCGTCCTCGAAATCGCTCCCGCCGGCAAGCCGTGCTGCTACGTAGTCGTCAGAGCGTTACAGCTTTCTGGCGCCGTCAAACGCTGGCGTCAACTTTCCGCATCCCTCCGTACCAGAGATGAAATATTTCAACTATCGACCCTTGCCCCGACCCCATATCGTGTACTGGCTAAACCCTCCGCCAATGGTGGCGTATTACTCATACCAGTACGGAACCCGCGCCATGGAACCTGTTCAGCGATTCACCACCCTCGACAGCTTTCGAGGGGTATGCGCATTGTTGGTCGTGTTTTTCCATCTGCATGTCGTTGATACCTTTGTCGAGCTGCCGTTTTTTCGTCGAGATGAGGTCCTGCTCAACTTCTTCTTCGTGCTCAGCGGCTTTGTCCTGGCGCACAGCTATGGCATGAAACCGAATCTCTCGTTCAGGTCGTTCTTCATTTCCAGGTTTTTCCGCATCTGCCCGTTGCACCTGGTGATGCTGGGTGTGTTCCTGTTGTTCGAGACGTTGCGCTGGCTGGCCTACAAGAAGGGCTTCTACCTCAATAACGTGCCGTTCACCGGGTTGTTCGACCCTCGGGAAATCCTGCCGAACCTGTTTCTGGTGCAGGCCTGGACGCCGCTGACCGAACCTATGTCGTTCAATTACCCGTCCTGGACCATCAGCATCGAGTTCTACCTCTATATGGTGTTCGGCATGCTGTGCCTGTTGCCCTTGCGCCATCGCTACCTGATGTTTGCCTGCGTTGTGGTGGTGGCATTCGTGCTCTTGTTTTCCGGCAACGAACCCTTGGTCGATCGTGCGATGCAGGGGCTGTCGTGCTTTTTCGCCGGCAACGTCACTTACCTGGTTTACCTGCTGATTCGCGACCGGTTCATTCCAAAGCCCTGGCTGATGACCGTGCTGGAGTGCGCTGTGATGTACGCCACCTGGTGGATTGTCATGAATGACTTCGACCACCGTCTGCCCATCGGCAGCCTGACGTTCTGTGGGCTGGTGCTGTTGTTCGCGTTCGAGGGCGGGCTGGTTTCAGCGTTTCTCAAGACCGGGGTGTTCGTGCTGCTCGGCAAGCTTTCGTATTCGATCTACATGACCCACGCAGCGTTGATCTTCTGCTTCTCGGCGATCTTCATCGTGGCGCAGAAAGTGACCGGGCAACCGCTGGCGCCGATGATCGACGGGCAGCGCTTCATAGACACCGGCTCCGTATTCTTCAACAACCTGTTGGTGGTGGGTGTGACGTTGCTGGCGGTGGGGCTTGCGGCCCTGGCGCACCATTACATCGAGATCAAGGGGGTTGAGCTAGGCAAGCGGCTGGCGAATTCGGCGCCGTCCAGGCCAGTTATCGAATCTACTGATACCAGCCTGAGGGCTCGGGCGACGGTCAGCGATTGAGCCAGGCCGCCATGCCCAGGCCTGCAGCGCGACCACTGGCAAAGCAGGCGGTGAGCAGGTAGCCGCCGGTGGGAGCTTCCCAGTCGAGCATTTCACCGGCGCAGAACACGCCGGGCAGGGATTTGAGCATCAGTCGCGCATCCAGCGCTTCGAAAGTCACACCGCCGGCGGTGCTGATCGCCTCGTCCAGCGGGCGGGGGCGGATCAGCGTCAGGGGCAGGTGTTTGATCGTCTGGGCCAGCAGCGCCGGATCGGCAAACGCCTCGGCAGGCGCCAACTCACGTAGCAATGCCGCCTTGACCCCGTCGATCCCGACCTGACTGTGCAAATGTTTGGACATCGAGCGCGAACCGCGGGGTTTGCTCAATGCCTTGTGGATATCTTGCAGACGCTTGCCGGGCAGCAGGTCGATTTCCACTGTGGCCTGGCGCTGCTGGTTGATCGCCTCGCGAATCTGCGCCGACAGCGCGTACACCAGGCTGCCTTCAACGCCGGTGGCGGTGACCACGCACTCGCCAAGGCGCAACCCCTGACCCTGTAACCCCATGGCGACGTTCTTCAGCGGCGCCCCGGCGAACTTGCTCTGGAGCACATCACTCCAGCCCGATACTTCGAAGCCGCAGTTGGCGGCCTGCAACGGCGCAACCTGCACGTCGCGCTGTTCCAGCAGCGGCAGCCATGCGCCATCCGAACCCAGCCGCGCCCAACTGGCACCGCCCAGTGCCAGCAAGGTGGCATCCGGATGGATCGCCAATTCACCCTCCGGGTTAGCGATGCGCAGGCCGCCATCGGCATTCCAGCCCAGCCAGCGATGGCGGGTGTGGATAACTACGCCCGCATCGCGCAGGCGCTTGAGCCAGGCACGCAGCAACGGCGCGGCTTTCATGTCGGTGGGAAATACCCGGCCGGAACTGCCGACGAAGGTCTGGATGCCCAGACCGTGAATCCACTCGCACAGCGCCCCGGCGTCCATGCCGCGCAGCAGGGGGGCGATCAGCGGCGCACGCTCGGCGTAACGCGAAAGAAACGCAGGGTAGGGCTCGGAGTGGGTGATGTTCATGCCGCCGACGCCGGCCAGCAGGAATTTGCGCCCCACCGAGGGCATGGCGTCGTACAGATCGACCTTGCATCCCGCCTGGCTCAGTACTTCGGCCGCCATCAAGCCCGCAGGCCCACCTCCGATGATGGCGACTGATTTTGCGGAGTTGGAGGTACTGGAGGTCATGGGTAAGCTGCGGATCGATGAAGTAGGGCGCGCATTCTACCCGAGCCCGGTGACGAACGAGCGACCTGTGGAAAACTATTGAGCAAAAAACGTACAGCGTGCGCCAGGCCTTGCGTTGTATGGGGTCTGAAGCGTTGCGCTCAGGTTATCCACAGGCCGCTCCACAGCGGATGTGGGTAACTGGTGCGGAGCGCCTCAAACCCTGTGGGAGCGAATTCATTCGCGAGAGGTCGGCACAGGCAATACAAATGTGCCGAGGGTACTGGCGTCTCGCGAATGAATTCGCTCCCACAGAGGTCTGTGCACGGCGGGTATATAGGCTACAACCCTTCCGAGTCCCACACCCGCTGCGCACTGTGATGCAAAATCCCGTGCCGACGTGCCAGCGCCTCGCGGTCCTTGCTGTAACCGCCGCCGATCACCCCCATCACCGGGATGTCCCGGCCCAGGCAGTGGCGCATCACGGCTTCATCACGGCGGGCGACACCTTCGTCGGTCAGTTGCAGGTAACCCAGCGCGTCATCCTTGTGCACGTCGACCCCTGCGTCGTACAACACCAGGTCAGGCTGGTACAGCGGCAGCAGGTAATTGAGCGTGTCGTCGACTACCTTCAGGTAATCGGCGTCGCCCATGCCCATCGGCAGTGGGATGTCCCAGTCGCTTTGCGCCTTGCGCGCCGGGAAATTCTTTTCGCAGTGCAGCGAAACGGTAATGGCGTCTTCGGTGTGTTCCAGAATCCGCGCCGTGCCGTCACCTTGATGCACGTCGCAGTCGAAGATCAGTACCCGGTGGACCCGGCCGCTCTGCAGCAGGAAATGGCTGATGATCGCCAGGTCGTTGAAGATGCAGAAACCGGCGGGGTAGTCGTAATGCGCGTGGTGGGTGCCACCGGCCAGATGGCAGGCCAGGCCATGCTGCAGGGCCTTTTCGGCAGTCAGCAGCGAGCCGCCAACGGCGCGCACCGTACGTCGGGCCAGATCCTCGCTCCAGGGCAGGCCCAGGCGGCGCTGATCCTCGCGGGAAAGGTCTCCGTCCATGTACCGACGGATGTAGGACCGGTCATGGGCCAGCGCGAGGATGTCGTCCGGGCAGATCTGTGGACGAAACAACTGAGCATCCGTGGTCAGGCCGCTGTCGATAAGGTGGTCGTGCAGCAACCGGAACTTGTCCATCGGGAAACGATGGTCGGGCGGAAACTCGGGGCTGTAGTCTTCGTGGTAGATAAGTGGAAGAGACATGGTGCGCACGTGCAGGATTCGAGAGCCAATCTTGCCAGTTATGGACGCGAGCGCACAGGAAATTGCCCAACAAGTGGGCTGTCAAACTGACGGCCAATTCTGGAAGCAGGGCAGGGGAGACGTTTCAATGGAGCCGATACTCGAGCTCAACAGCGCACGCTTGCTGATGCGCCAGTGGCGCGATGACGATTTGCCGGCGTTCGCGGCCATGTGCGCCGATCCGCAGGTCATGCGCTACTTTCCGGCACCCATGAGCCGCCTGGAAAGCGCCAAGATGATCGGGCGCATTCGTGGCCATTTCGCCGAATACGGTTTCGGCCTGTGGGCGCTGGAGCGCAAGGACACCGGCGAATTCATCGGTTTCACCGGGCTGAACGTGGTGGGCTTCGACGCCGCCTTTACCCCGGCGGTGGAAATCGGCTGGCGCCTGGCCCGCGAGCACTGGGGCCTGGGCTATGCCAGTGAAGCGGCCTGGACCGTGCTCGGTTGCGGTTTCGAGCACGTTGAGCTGGACGAGATCGTGTCATTCACGGCGGTCAGCAACTTGCCCTCGCAAAAAGTCATGCAGGCCATCGGAATGCAGCACGAGCCGCAGGACGATTTCGAGCATCCGAACCTGCCTGTCGATCACCCGTTGCGCCCGCACGTGCTGTATCGCATCAACCGTCAGCAGTGGCTTGCTACCTTGTGATTGGCGGGAATCACGCTACAAAGATCTGTATCATTTCGCACAGACTGTGACGATTACGTGCGAGACGACTGTGTGTGAGGAGCTGGGAATGAGCCATGTGCTGGATGATCTGGTAGCGCTGTTGAGCCTGGAACCGATCGAAGAAAACCTCTTCCGTGGCCGCAGCCAGGACCTGGGCTTTCGCCAGCTGTTTGGCGGGCAAGTGCTGGGCCAGTCGTTGTCGGCGGCGAGCAAGACGGTTGAAGACGAGCGGCATGTTCATTCGTTGCACGGCTATTTCCTGCGCCCAGGCGACGCGCACCTGCCGGTGGTCTATCAGGTCGACCGGGTTCGCGACGGCGGCAGCTTCAGCACCCGGCGCGTGACGGCGATCCAGAAAGGCCACCCGATCTTCACCTGCAGCGCGTCGTTTCAATACGACGAAGAAGGCTTCGAGCACCAGAGCCAGATGCCCCAAGTGGTCGGCCCGGAAAACCTGCCTTCGGAACTTGAGCTGATGCGCCAGCATGAGCACCTGATTCCGGCGCACATGAAAGACAAGCTGCTGTGCCCCAAGCCCATCGAATTTCGCCCGGTGACTGAGTCCGACCCCTACAATCCCAAGCCCGCCGATCCCGTGAAATACGTGTGGTTCCGGGCGGATGGCACCTTGCCGGACATCCCCGCGCTGCACAAATACATGCTCGCCTATGCCTCGGATTTCAACCTGCTGACCACCTCCCTGCTGCCTCACGGCAAGACGGTCTGGCAGAAAGACATGCAGATCGCCAGCCTCGACCACTCGCTGTGGTTCCACGGTGAACTGCGTGCTGATGACTGGTTGCTCTATGCGATGGACAGCCCGTGGGCCGGCAACTCCCGCGGTTTCTCTCGAGGCAGCGTGTACAACCGGGCGGGCAAGCTTGTGGCGTCGGTCAGCCAGGAAGGCCTGATTCGCCATCGCAAGGACTGGGCATGAGCCTTTCGCAACTGCGCCATTGGGTGTTCGACATGGACGGCACGCTGACCATCGCCGTGCATGACTTTCCAGCCATCAAGCGCGCGTTGGGCATCCCCCAGGAAGACGACATTCTTGGTCATCTGGCAGCCTTGCCGGCCGATGTTGCTGCCGCCAAGCATGCGTGGCTGCTGGAACACGAGCGAGAGCTGGCAGTGGCGTCGAAACCTGCCCCCGGCGCGGTGGAGTTGGTCAAGGAGCTGGCCGGGCGTGGCTATCGCCTGGGCATCCTGACCCGTAATGCCCGGGAACTGGCGCACGTGACGCTGGAAGCCATCGGCATTGCCGACTGTTTTCATGTCGATGACGTGCTGGGCCGCGACGAAGCACCGCCCAAGCCTGATCCTGGCGGGCTGCTGAAACTCGCCCAGGCCTGGAACGTCGAGCCGTCGCAGATGGTGATGGTCGGTGATTACCAGTTCGACCTGGCCTGCGGCAAGGCGGCGGGGACGCACACCGTGCTGGTCAACTTGCCCGAGAACCCCTGGCCGGAACTGACCGACTGGCATGCCGATGATTGCACTGCGTTGCAGGCGATGCTGGGCGGTACGCAAGGCTGATTAAACGCAAAAACTGTGGGAGCGAGCTTGCTCGCGAAGGCTTTTGCCGGACCGACACAGATGGGTCGATCTGGCTGCCCTCTTCGCGAGCAAGCTCGCTCCCACAGTAGTACGTATACGGCGGGGATCAATTCCCTTTGAACAACGCCGCCTGGCCTTCCGGCGAGGTGAACATCGCGTCGCCGTTGTGGCCCACTCCTTTGACCTCGACCAACCGCTGGTTCAGGCCCTCGGGATGGCGCTTGGTCAGGTAATCGAAGTAATTGTGCCCACGCACCAGGCGATAGGCCCCTTGGGCCTCGGCGCCGCAGTCCTTGTCCAGGGCCGGATGGTTCGGGTCGTTGTCCTGCTCGCCCAACAAGTAGGTAACGTCGCGTTTCACATAGGCCGCTTCAAGCTCGGCCGCCGTTTCCTTGCCAGCATAAGGCGGCAACTTGTTCAGGCCGTACTTCCAGGTGTCGAAGCCTGGGCAACTGGCCGTGGTCACCGGCAACGGGCGGGTCGCGTCGAAGTACGCATACGAAGACGGGTTGGCGATCACATACCGCAGCTTGATGCCTTCCTTCTTCAGCAGCGCATCTTCCTTGCCGCCGATCATCGCGTAGCGCTGCACCACCTGCGCACCCCCGGAATGCCCGGCAATCACGACTTCCTTGAGGTTAGGGAACAGCTTGTTGTCCGAGAGGCGCTTGAGGATATGGTCGATGACCACGAACGAACTGACCGGCTTGGCCCCCAGCGACTTGTCGCCTGCCATCCAGTCGTTGCGATGCCAGCGCAGGACGGTCTCCGGCAGGTGGTGGGCGGTGATGTCTTTCTCATCGAGGAACTGCGGCGCAATCAGCAGGGTCCGGGACCGTTGCTTGGACTGGTTGGCCGCGCGCTCGACGCTGCGCAGGTAGGTCTGGGCATTGCGCAAGCGCCCGTGAAGCACAATCACCACCCGCTGGATCTGCGGGCTTGGGCGCACCCAGCTCTGGCTCAGCCCCAGGGTGGCCTGGGACGTTCCGTTGATCAGCAGCCGGTCGGGGCTGATGGATTTGACCGCCTGATCCGCAGCATGAGCGGTGACGCTCATCAGGGTGCCCAACAACAGGATCGAAAGCGGTTTCATCATGTGATCAGAGGCTCTTGGCGGCGAATGTATCGCATTGGTTGATTTGTCCCTGGGCAAAACCTGCCTTGAACCAGCGCACGCGCTGGGCAGACGTCCCGTGGGTGAACGAGTCCGGTACTACACGTCCCTGGCTTTGCTGCTGCAAACGGTCATCGCCGATGGCGTTGGCCGCGTTCAGCGCCTCTTCAATATCACCGGGTTCGAGCCAGTTCAAACGCTTTTGCGCGCTATAGGCCCAAACACCGGCAAGGCAGTCTGCCTGAAGCTCCTGGCGCACCAGCAGACCGTTGTCACCCTCCATGCGCATGCCGCGCTGGCGAGCGGCGTCAACTTTAGCCGAAACCCCGAGCAAGGTCTGCACATGATGGCCAACTTCATGCGCAATCACGTACGCCTGCGCAAAATCCCCGGCCGCCTTGAAACGCTGGCTCATTTCCTGGAAGAACGCCATGTCCAGGTAAACCTTCTGATCTCCCGGGCAATAGAAAGGGCCGCTGGCCGATGTGGCAAATCCGCAGGCCGACTGCACCTGGCCGCGGAACAGAATCAGCGTCGGGTCCTTGTATTGCCGTCCGCCTGCCTGGAAAACCTGGCGCCAGGTGTCCTCGGTATCCCCAAGAATCGCCCTGACGAACTCCGCCTGCTCATCGTTGGCTGGTGGTGCCTGACGGGTCTGCGGATTGACCGCCGTGGTCTGCTGCTGGCCCATCTGCCCGGCGATCTGCCCCAGGATCTGCATCGGGTCCTGTCCGGTCAGCAGGCCAATGGCGACGATAATCACAATCCCGCCAATCCCCAGCCCCTTGCCCCCAATGCGCAACCCACCGCCGCCACCGGTCTCGTCGCGCGCATCGACGACGTTGTCACTGCGACGTCCTTTTTTCCAGAGCATGGTAGGAACCCTCGGTTAGTGGTGTAGGAAGTGTAGACCTCTGAAAAAATAAGAGTTCGCACGCATTTCCAGTAGCAGCACGGCTTGCCGGCGGAGCGATCTTGATGATGCTCCCGCCGGCAAGCCGTGCTGCTACAGCAGATAGTTTGAGAGCGCGGTGTCAGGCGTCGCCTTGCTCAGCCTTCACCGACTGGATAAACGCCTGCATCGCCGAGGACTGAATCCGGTGGCGTCGGGTAATCAGTCCGTAGGGCGGCAGGCGTGCTTCGAAGTGTATTGGCAGGACTGCCAGCAGGTCCCGCCCGGCGTAGTCTTCGACCACGGAGACCGGGGTGACGCCGAGCATGTCGGTCTGCTGTACTAATGAGAGCAGGGTCATGATCGAGGTGGTTTCGACGATGCTGTTGGGGATGTCGACGCGGGCGTTGTGGAACACCTGGTTGATGATCGCGCGCATGGGGCTGGGTTGCTGTTGCAGCACCCAGGTTTCGTTTTGCAGGGCGGCCCAGCTCAGGTCTTTGGCGTGAACCAGCGGGTTCTGTGCGCCGGCGATGACGCACAGGGCCTCTTCGCCGAGGCTGTCGAACAACAGTTCCTCAGCGCGTGCGCCGCCGGGGATGCGGCCCAGCACCACGTCGAGCTGGTCCTGCAACAGCGCCTGGACCAGCACGTCGCTGGTGTCGACCTGAATGCTCATGGACAGGCGCGGGTGGCTCTTTTTCAGGTTGGCGATGGTGCGGGTCAGCAGCCCGGAGGACAGGGCAGGGATCGCGCCGACCGCAACGCGCCCCAGGTTGCCGGATTCCAGCGCCACCAGTTCTTCGCGCATGCCGCTCAGTTCGGCAAACACCATGCGCGCGTAATAGATGACGGTTTCGCCGAACGGCGTCGGGCGCATGCCCCGTGGCAGGCGCTCGAACAGTTCGACGCCCAGCAGGTCCTCGGCCTCGTGCAGCATCTTGGTGGCCGCAGGCTGGGTCATGCCGATGTTGTCGGCTGCCCGGCGCAACGAGCCCAATTCCTGCAACGCCAGCATCAGCCGCAACTGGCGCAAACGCAGGCGGCTGTGGATAACGCTGGCTTCCGGAATTCGGGTCATGGCAGTGGCTCGCGCAAAAGTCTGCGGCGAGCCTGCCAAGAACTGCAACGCATTGCCAGCATTGCGTGTCATCACAGGGTTTTGGCCTTGATTGCGTGACGATTGCGCCAGCCAAAGGCGGCTTTGATGCCAGCACTGATGATGGGCCAGAACAGCATCGCCAGTGCGGCGGTGGTCAGGCCGCCCACCAGCGGGTTGGACCAGAAAATGCCCAGTTGCCCGTCGGAAAACAGCATCGACTGGCGAAACGCATCCTCGGCCTTGTCACCCAGGACAGCGGCCAGCACCAGCGGCGCAATCGGGTAGCCGAGTTTCTTGAACAGATAACCCAGGGCGCCGAAGCCCAGCATCAACATGACGTCGAACATCGAGTTGTGCACCGAGTAGGCACCGATGGCGCAGACCATGATGATGATCGGGGCGATGATCGAGAACGGGATGCGCAGGATCGATGCGAACAGCGGCACGGTCGCCAGCACCACCAGCAGGCTGACCACGTTGCCCAGGTACATGCTGGCGATCAGGCCCCAGACAAAGTCGTGTTGCTCGGCGAACAGCGTCGGGCCAGGGTGCAGGCCCCAGATCATCAGGCCGCCAAGCATCACCGCTGCGGTCGCCGAACCCGGAATACCCAGGGTCAGCATCGGCAGCAGGGCGCTGGTGCCTGCGGCGTGGTCGGCGGTTTCCGGGGCGATGACGCCTTCGAGTTCGCCCTTGCCAAAATTGTCGCGGTTTTTCGAGAACTTGCGCGCGATGCTGTAGCTCATGAACGAGGCCGCAGTCGGGCCGCCAGGCGTTATGCCCATCCAGCAGCCGACCAGGGTGCTGCGCAGGATCGTGAACCAGTAACGCGGTAGTTTGGCCCAGGTGCGCAGGATCACCATTGGCGTGATGCGCGCATGTTCGCCACGGAACACCAGGCCCTCTTCGACGGTGCAGAGGATTTCGCCGATGCCGAACAGTCCGATCACCGCCACTTCGAAGCTGATGCCGGTCATCAGTGCCGGTTGGTCGAAGGTCAGGCGCAGATTGCCGGAGACAGTGTCCATGCCGACAGCCGCCATTGCGAAGCCGATCATCATCGCCACCACGGTTTTCAGCGGCGGGTTCTTGCTCATACCGATGAAAGTGCAGAAGGCCAGCAGGTACACCGCGAAGAACTCCGGCGAGCTGAAGGTCATGGCGAATTCGGCGATGCGCGTGGAGAGGAATGTCAGCAGCAACACCCCGGCCAGCGCACCGATCAGCGCCGAGCTGAAGGCCGCGGTCAGAGCTTCGGCGGCGCGGCCATCGCGGGCCATGGGGTAGCCGTCGAAGGTGGTCGCCACCGACGACGGCTCGCCGGGAATGTTGAACAGGATCGAGGTGATCGACCCGCCAAACAGCGCCCCCCAGTACATGCACGACAGCAGGATGATCGCCGACACCGGCGACATGGTGAAGGTCAGCGGCAGCAACAGCGCCACGCCGTTGGGGGCGCCCAGGCCCGGCAACACGCCGACCAGAATGCCCAGCAGCACGCCAACGACCATCAGGCCGATGTGGCCTGGGGTGAGAATCAGGTTCATGCCTTGCAGCAGAGAATCGAATTCGCTCATTTCAGCGATCTCCAGAAGGAGCCGGCCATGTCGCCCAGCGGGCCTGCGTCCAGGGGTACCCGGAACCACAGATCGAAGATCAGGTAACTGGCCAGCACCGCGCCCAGCGACACCGCGCCGATCATCCATTTGCCGTAGGGCTTGGCGCGGGACTTGTCGCGCCACATGAACCAGGCGATGAACACCGCCGAGGCCAGGTAGATCCCGGTAAACGGCATGGCGCAGACGAACAGCGCGATGGGGATGAACACCGACAGCACCTGACGGAACTCACCACGGCTGACGAAACTGATGCTCAACGGTTTCCAGCGAATCAGCGTGAGCACGCCATTGGCCAGGCTTGCCGTGGCCAGCAACAGACCGATATAGAAAGGGAAGTAACCCGGCTCGGGACCTGAATCGCCCCAGCCGATGCCTTGTTCGACACTCCCGAACATCACCACCACGCCAATCACCAGCGTGAACAGCGCAAGCCCCAGCTCAACCCAGCGGGTGCCGACCAGGGAGCTTGAGTGAGAAGAATTGGACATTGAACACCTCCAGCGAATGACGGCTGCCCGCGCCTTGCCAAGAGGGCGCGGGGCAGCAGGGCAGGTCAGTTGCGCAGCCAGCCAGCGTCCTTGAACACAGGCGTGACACGGGCGGTGTCTTTCTCGATGTAGGCCGTCAACTGGTCGCCTTCGAGGAAGGTCGGCACCAGCGCGTTCTGTTTCACGTAGGCCTTGAATTCAGGCGTCTCGGAGACTTTGCGCATCAGCTCGGTGTAGAAGGCCCTCTGTTCGGCGGTGACACTGCCCGGCATGAAGATGGTGCGCGGGAAGCGGTATTGATCGATGCCAATGCCGGCCTCGTGGCAGGTCGGGACGTCGGCCCAGGATTTGTCGCCGGCGACCTTGTCGGTGTAGCCCATGCGCTCCTTGCTGAACACGCACAGCGGCTGCACTTGATCGCCGCGCCACTGGCTGATGCTTTCGGCGGGGTTATTGACGTTGGCGGCGATGTGTTTGCCTGCCAATTGGGTGGCGGCCTCACTGCCGCTCTTGAACGGGATGTAGGTCAGCTTGGTGCTGTTGGTCTGGTTCAGCAGCAGGGTCAGGGTCTGGTCGACGTCCTTGGACTGACTGCCGCCCATGCGCATTTTCGACGGGTCGGTTTTGACCGCTTCGACGAAGCCCTTGGCGTCTTTCCAGGGCGCGTCCTTGTAGGTCCAGAGGATGAAATCGTCTTCCGCCACGGCGGCGACGGGCGTCAGTTCCTGCCATTCGTAACCAAGCTTGGAGACCAGCGGCAGCAGGTAGATGTTGTTGGTGGCGATCACCAGTTTGTCAGCGTCGCCCTTGGATACTTTCATGTCGATGAAGGCTTCGGCACCGTTGCCGCCGCCCTTGTTCAGCACCACCGTGTTTACATCCAGTAACTTATGCGTGCTGATGATCGACTGAATCAGACGGCCCAACTGGTCAGTGCCGCCGCCTGGGCCACCGGCCACGACGATCTCGACATTCTTATCAGGTTGCCATGCTGCCAGAGCGAGGGTGGGAAGTGCCGTGGCGCACATCAGCGTGCAGCCGAGCAGCAGACGGGACGCGCGTCGAAAGGATGCGGTTCGCATGGTGATCCTCTTTTTTGTAGTTGTTATGAGCGGCCGTCATCGTGATCGACCATGGGCCGAGTGTGTGAAAGTTGCTATGTCGCGTCTAGTCAAAACATCAGATACACCGATAGCCTGGGGTTATAGGTCTGGGGCATCACATTCGAACCTGTGGGAGTCGGCTTGCCGGCGAAGGCGCCGGGCCAGAAACATCAGGGCTTGCTGACACACCGCTTTCGCCAGCAAGCCGGCTCCCACAGGGTTTGTGCATGGCCGAGAGTTCTCGGCTACAACGAAAAAGGGCGAGCACAATGCTCGCCCTTTTTATTGGGGAAAATTTACTTCTTGGCAGCGGTCAGCGCGGTGTAGCTGTTCATCAGGTTGCGGTAGTTCGGAATGCGCTGGGACAGCAGGTTGCCCAGGCCTTCGATGTCGTTGCGCCAGTCGCGGTGCAGCTCGCAGGCCACAGAGAACCAGTTCATCAGTTGCGCACCGGCCGCCGACATGCGATTCCATGCCGCTTGCTGCACACCTTCGTTGAAGGTGCCCGACGCGTCGGTCACCACGAACACATCAAAGCCTTCGGCCAGTGCACTCAGGGTCGGGAAGGTTACGCAGACATCGGTCACCACGCCGGCAATGATCAGTTGCTTGCGGCCCGTGGCCTTGATCGCCTTGACGAAATCTTCGTTGTCCCAGGCGTTGATCTGGCCAGGGCGGGCGATGTAGGGCGCGTCCGGGAACATTTCCTTCAACTCCGGCACCAGCGGGCCGTTCGGACCCTGTTCAAAGCTGGTGGTGAGGATGGTCGGCAGGTCGAAGAACTTGCCGCAATCGGCCAGGGCCAGCACGTTGTTCTTGAATTCGTTGGGCGAGAAATCCTGAACCAGGGAGATCAGGCCAGTCTGGTGGTCAACCAGCAGCAGTACGGCGTCGTTCTTGTCCAGGCGCTTGTAAGTCGTCATGAGTGCATTCCTTTTTTGAGTCGAGAGAGTTATGAATCGAAAGTGGCGCTGCGGCGTGTCTGTGTGTTCAGTCGCTGCGGCATGGGGTGCACTTTAGGGGTGATTCGATTCGCTAACAATCCAGCAAAAAAGAGACTTACTGATTCTTAATTGGGGACAGTTGAGAGGCAGCGCTCGAGTTTGGCTTGGCACTGATACCATCCACGGCCAGAAGACGGCTGACGACCCATCTCCAAATCCCGCGCTTCCTATATCCTCCAGCTATCACCGTATTTCCAGTTTTGATTAGACGGTTATCGCTTGCGCCTCGATAGTGGCTGCAAGACCGGCGCGTTCGCAGAAGGCGTCGACAATAAGAACAACAAATCGAGGTACGCACCCATGGCTCGCAGCAGCGCCGATGTGCCCTTGTCCGCAACGGGCGACTCCTTTGCTCCCCCCGTTTCCAGCGTGGCCAGTACGGCCCGGGCCAGCACGGTGCGCTGGCGTATCTTTGCCATCATCTTCGTGCTGACCATGGTCAACCTGATCGACCGGGTTTCGCTGTCCATCGCGATGCCGACCATCGCCAAGGAATTCGCGCTTTCGCCTGCGATGCAGGGCCTGATTCTCAGCAGCTTTTTCTGGGCCTACGCGCTGTTGCAGATTCCGGGTGGCTGGATGATCGACCGCTTTGGGCCGCGCCGGGTGATTACCTGGTCCACCGGGCTGTGGGGCACGTTTCAGGTGCTGGCCGGGTTCGCCACCGGAGGTGCATCGCTGCTGTTTGCGCGGATGTTTCTGGGCGCAGCCGAAGCGCCGTTGTTTCCTTCGGGCGGCAAGCTGATTTCGCTGTGGCTGGCGCCGAGCGAGCGCAGCCGTGGCGCAGTGATGATGGACAGCGGTAGCCCGTTGGGCGTGGCGCTGGGTGGTCTGATTATCGCGTACCTGATTGTCTCGCTCGATTCCTGGCGCATGGCGTTTGTCATCGCCGGTGTCGCTACACTGTTGCTCGGCTGGGTTTCGTGGCGCTACCTGCGCGACGATCCTTCGGTTCATCCCCAGGTGAATGCGGCGGAGCTTGAGAAGATCAACGCCGGCCGCGAAACCCCGGCCGCCGAAGCCGCGCGAGCCAAGGTAAAAGGGCTCGGCATTGCCGCCCGTTCCCTGACCGGTCTGCTGGTAGGGCGCTCGACCTGGGCGATGGTGTATTTCGGTCTGCTGACCTGGGGCCCGAGCTATCTGGCCCAGGCGCGGGGCTTTGACATCAAGGGCATCGGCTTTGCGACCTTCGTGATTTTCATCTGCGGCTCCCTGGGCTCGCTGACCGGTGGTTTCCTGTGCGACGGGCTGATTCGCAAGGGCGTGCGCCGCGGCCTCGCGGTCAAGGGCCTGCTGACGTTTTCCGGTGTCATTGCCCTCTGCGCGCTGCTGCTGTTGCCGCGAATGAGTGACCCAATCGCTGCCGTCGCGCTGCTGGCCATGACCGCGTTCTTCCTGATGTGGGGCAGCCTGTACTGGAGTTTCCCGGCGCTGTTGGCAGCACCGGCCCGCGTTGGCCTGATCGGCGGCGTGATGAACCTGGCGGGCAGCATCGGTGGCATCTTCGTGCCGATCCTGGTGGGCGTGATCCTGCAATACTTCGGCGGCTTCGGTGCGGTGTTGGGGTTCTTCGCCATGTGCGCGGCGCTGTTCGTCCTCGCCACGCTGTTGATCAGCCTGGATGGCAAGCAGGAGGCGGGCAATGTCTGAGGCGCTCTATAGCGGGCCGATTGTCGACGCCCATCATCACTTCTGGGACCCGCAGGCCAACTACCATCCCTGGCTTGCGCAGGACGCCAACATCCCGTTCCGATACGGGGATTACTCGGCGATCAAGCGGCGCTATCTGCCACCGGAGTATTTCGCTGACGCGACGCCCCACAATGTGGTGCAGACCGTCTACGTCGAGACTGAGTGGGACCCCCGTGACCCGATTGGCGAGACTCGATTCATCGAGCAGATTGCCGCCCGCTATGGCGTACCCAATGCCGTGGTCGCCCAGGCCTGGCTGGATCATCCGGATGCGCTGGCGGTGTTGGCCGAGCAGGCGATGTTCCCCAGCGTGCGCAGCGTTCGGCACAAGCCGGGCGGGCCGCAGTCGCCAGAACAGGTGGGCGAGATGCGCACCTTGATGAGCGATGAACACTGGCGCCGCAGCTACGCGGCGCTGCACGGACTTGGCCTGCGTTTCGATCTGCAGACGCCCTGGTGGAATCTGCCCGAAGCCGAACAGCTGGCGCGGGATTTCCCCCAGACCACGCTGATTCTCAACCACGCCGGCCTGCCGTCAGATCGCAGCGCCGAAGGTCTGGCCGGCTGGCACTCGGCAATGGCAAGGCTGGCCGAGCAACCCAACGTGGTGGTGAAGATTTCCGGGCTTGGCCTCAAGGGCAAACGCTGGAACAGCGAGGACAACGGCTGGATCGTGCGCGAGATCATCGCCATGTTCGGCGGCGAGCGGGCGATGTTCGCCAGCAACTTTCCGGTCGACAGCCTGTGCGGTTCGTTCGACGACATCTACTGCGGTTTCAAACACATCGTTCGTGATCTGCCACGCGCCGATCAAGAGCGTCTTTTCTACAGCAATGCACAGCGCATCTACCGTTGTGCGCCGTCTGCCGTCGCAAGCCCGCGGCAAGAACAGTTGAGGAGTCAGGCATGAACAAAACCCGAATCGCGATGGTGCTCGGCGACCCTGCAGGCATCGGCCCGGAGCTGATCGCACGTTTGCTCAGCGATGAAAAAGTACGCAGCCAGGCTCAGGTGCTGCTGATCGCCGACGAGAGCGAAATGCGCCGGGGCATGGACATCGCCGGGCTGTCGTTTCCCTATCGGCAGATCGACTCGCTGGAGTCGCTGGATTTCACCGACGACACGCCGCTGTTCTACAACTATCGCGGCGATGCCGTGGGCGAATTCCCGCGCAGTGAAGCCAGCCCCATCGGTGGGCGTTACTGCCTGGACACACTGAAGATTGCCCTGGAACTGACGGCCGCCAAGACCACCAACGCGGTGCTGTTCGGGCCTCTGAACAAGACCTCGCTGCACATGGCGGGCATGGCCCACAACGACGAGCTGCACTGGTTCGCCGAACTGCTGGGTTTCCACGGGCCGTTCTGCGAGTTCAACGTGCTGGACCGGTTGTGGACGTCTCGCGTGACTTCCCACGTCGCGCTCTCGGCCGTCCCCGGCATGCTGACCCAGGAGCGGGTGATCGAGGCGATCCGCCTGATCGACACCGCCCTCAAGCGCAACGGCTTGAAAGCCCCGCGCATCGGTGTGTGTGGGCTGAACCCGCACAACGGCGACAACGGCTCGTTCGGCCGCGAGGAACTGGACATCATCGGCCCCGCGGTAAAAACGGCGCAGGCTCAGGGGATGAACGCCGATGGGCCGTATCCGGGCGACACGATCTTTCTGAAAGTGCAGGGCGATGCCAGCGCGTTCGACGCGGTAGTGACGATGTACCACGACCAGGGCCAGATCGCGATCAAGCTGATGGGCTTCTCCCGTGGCGTCACGGTGCAGGGCGGCCTGCCGATCCCGATCACCACGCCAGCCCATGGAACCGCCTTTGATATCGCGGGGCAGGGCAAGGCCAACGTCGGGGCGATTCGCCAGGCGTTCGAAATTGCTTGCCGGATGGGGCAGAGCAACGTCTGACCGGTTGACCCACACGCAATAGCCCACGTTTGCCGCAAGCCGCTATCGAGCGCCTTGCGGCTTTTTTGTGCCTGCTACGTGGAGGGCGCTCTTTCCGATAACTTCATTGGCCAATCTTGATTACGAGCTATCACCTGTAGCTATCACTGGATACGCATAAGTGATTAGCCGACGCCTGTTGCCTGTCGCTAAATTCTCCCCATCGACGTGCGGCGCAGAGCCTGACGCTTCGAATAACAACTACAAAAAAACGCCAGCCCGCCACCTGTGGGATTGCTGGCACGAGGAACCCTCAGATGACAGCTCCTGTTTCTGCTCAGGCTCTCGAGCGGGCCATTTCCAAAAGCCGGCTTCGCCTGCTGCCTTTCCTGATTCTCATGTACATCCTGGCGTTCATCGACCGCTCCAACGTCGGCTTTGCCAAAGCCGCGCTGGCTGCCGATACCGGCCTTGGCGACGCGGCGTTCGCGTTTGGTGCGAGCATCTTCTTCATCGGCTATGCCTTCTTCGAGGTGCCGAGCAACTACATGCTGCACAAGCTCGGCGCCAAGGTCTGGCTGTGCAGGATCATGGTCACCTGGGGCCTGGTGTCGGCGGCGATGATGTTCGCCCACAACGCCCAGACCTTCTACGTGCTGCGCTTCTTGCTGGGCGTGGCCGAGGCCGGTTTCTTCCCTGGCATCATTCTTTACCTCACCTACTGGTTCCCGTCGAAAAGCCGGGGGCAGGCGCTGGGCCTGTTCTACTTCGGCCTGCCGCTGGCGCTGGTGTTGGGCAGCCCGCTGTCGGGCTGGTTGCTGGACTTCCACGGCGTGTTCGGCCTGACCAACTGGCAGTGGCTGTTCGTGGTCGAGGGCTTGATGGCGTCGGTGGTCGGGATCGCGGCCTACTTCTATCTGGTGAACCGTCCGGCCGAGGCACGCTTTCTGAGCGATGAAGAAAAACACGCGCTGACGACTGCTCTGGAGCAAGAAGACTCGCAGAAAAAGGCCAGCCCCCATGGCTTCCTCAGTGCCCTGCGCAATGGGCGCGTGCTGCGGTTCTGCCTGGCGTACTTCACCATTCAGATGAGCGTCTACGGCGTGGTCTTCTACCTGCCGACCCGCATTGCCGGTCTTCTGGACGGCCATGTCGGCCTCAGCGTCGGCCTGATTACTGCGATCCCGTGGATCTGCGCATTGATCGTCACACGTATTGTCACCCGCTACGCCGACCGCACCGGGCAGCATCGTCGCCTCGCGGTGTGCATGCTGAGCATGGCGGCACTGGGCATCGCGGCCTCGGCGCTGGGTACCAGCATGGTGCCAGTGGTGTTGGCGTTCTGCTTCGCGGCGGCAGGCTTCGTCTCGGTGCAGCCGCTGTTCTGGACCATCCCCACCAACTACCTGAGCGGCGCGGCGGCTGCAGGCGGCATCGCCCTCATCAATTCCATCGGCAACCTGGGCGGCTTCGTTGCGCCGAACCTGAAAACCATCATGGAAGCCACGTATGGCGACCCACGTGCCGGCATGTTCGCGCTGGCAGCGGTGGGCGTCCTGGGCGCCATTCTCATCGCTCGTCTGAAACAACAAGACACCCCGACTTCCTCCGCTCCGCTGACCCCTGCACAGGTCGGTTGAACAATAATCAAGCAGTCGCAAGGAACCGTACTCATGAAAATCAAGGCAATCCGTACCCGCGTATTCGAATGGAAAGGCAAGGTCGTTCCACCGCAGGCACACTTCTGCACCAACGCCAGCGACATCCTCTTCGAGCGCGGCGATGCCATGGGCTCTTTCCGTTTCCACGGTTGGCTGGTGGTGGAAGTCGAGACGGACAACGGCATCGTCGGCATCGGCAACTGTGCCCTGGCCCCGCGTGTGGCCAAGGAAATCATCGACACCTACCTGGCCCCCATCGCCATCGGTGAAGATCCGTTCGACAACGAATACATCTGGCAGAAAATGTACCGCCAGAGCCACGCCTGGGGCCGCAAGGGCATCGGCATGGCGGCCATCTCGGCCATCGACATCGCTATCTGGGACATCATGGGCAAGGCGGTGAACAAGCCGGTGTTCAAACTGCTGGGCGGCCGTACCAAGGAAAAAATCTGGACTTACGCCTCCAAGCTGTACGCCAACGACAACCTGGACCTGTTCCTCGAGGAAGCCCAGGGCTATTTGAGCCAGGGTTTCACGGCGATGAAGATGCGCTTCGGCTACGGCCCCAAGGACGGTCCTGCGGGCATGCGCCGCAACATCGAGCAAGTGCGGGCGCTGCGTGAACTGGCCGGTCCCGATGTGGACATCATGCTCGAATGCTACATGGGCTGGACCCTGGAATACGCCCGCCGCATGCTGCCCAAACTTGCCGAGTTCGAGCCGAGGTGGCTGGAAGAACCGGTGATCGCCGATGACCTGGAAGGCTACATCGAGCTGAAGAAGATGGGCATCATGCCCATCTCCGGCGGCGAGCACGAGTTCACCTCGTACGGCTTCAAGGACATGCTCGAACGCCGCGCCGTGGACGTGATCCAGTACGACACCAACCGCGTGGGCGGCATCACCGCAGCGCGCAAGATCAACGCCATGGCCGAAGCCTGGTCGGTGCCGGTGATCCCCCACGCAGGGCAGATGCACAACTACCACCTGACCATGTCCACCACCGCTTCGCCGATGGCCGAGTTCTTCCCGGTGTTCGACGTCGAGGTCGGGAACGAGCTGTTCTATTACGTGTTCAAGGGTGAGCCTGCGCCGGTCAACGGCTACATCCAGCTGGACGACAACAAGCCTGGCCTGGGGCTGGAGATCTCGGATGAGTACCTGAGCGAGTTCAACATCATCGAGTGATGACGCATTCATGCGTTTCCCGTAGCAGTCCGGCTTGCCGGCGATTAGCGATTTTGAGGGCCCCGTCGCCGGCAAGCCGGACTGCTACGGTTCCTCATTTGTCAGGAGATCATCATGCGTCTGATTCAATTCGAAAACAGCACCGGACAACGCCAGGTCGGCGTCGTCGAGGGTGCCCAGGTCCACGTCATACGCAACACCACCAGCACCCGCGAACTGGCGCTGGCGGCCATTGGCGGCAAACACAATCTGCAGGCAGAAGTCAGCCAGCGCGGTACCGAGCCGGGCCCTGACTACGCAGGGCTTTTGCAAAACGGCCAGGTCCTGCCACCGCTTGATCACCAAGACCCGGCCCACTGCCTCATCAGCGGCACCGGCCTGACCCATTTGGGCAGCGCCTCGGCCCGGGACAAGATGCACCAGCATGACGGTCAGGTCGAAGCCGGCATGACCGACACCATGAAGATTTTCAAATGGGGCATCGAGGGCGGCAAACCGGCGCAAGGCCAGGTCGGCGCGCAGCCCGAGTGGTTCTACAAGGGTGACGGCAGCATCGTGGTGCGGCCGGGCGCTGACTTTCCTGTGCCTGGGTTCGCTGAAGACGCCGGGGAAGAGCCCGAGCTGACCGGCCTGTATGTCATCGGCGACGACGGCCAGCCCTACCGCCTGGGCTACGCGCTAGGCAACGAGTTTTCCGACCACGTCATGGAGCGCCGCAACTACCTGTACCTGGCCCACTCCAAGCTGCGCTACTGCGCCTACGGCCCTGAGCTGCGGATCGGTGAGTTACCGCGTCACCTGTCCGGCATGAGCCGCATCAAGCGCAATGGCGAAGTGATCTGGGAGAAGGAATTCCTCAGCGGCGAGGACAACATGTGCCACAGCCTGGCCAACCTTGAATATCACCACTTCAAGTACGCGCAGTTTCTGCGCCCCGGCGATGTCCACGTGCACTATTTCGGCACGGCAACGCTGTCATTTGCCGATGGCGTGAAGACCCTGCCGGGGGATCGTTTCCAGATCAGCCTCGACGAGTTCGGGGCGCCGCTGGAGAACGGTATCGGCGAGGGCGCCCGGCCGGTCGCGATCGGTCAGGTCAAACCCTTGTAGGGGATGTCTTTTCGGGCGACGCCTCGGCAAAGTGGTTCACCTGGCGCAGGGCCTTGAACCCGACCATCCAGGTGCCCACCACACCCAGGGTGCACAACCCGCCGATCACTGCGGCGGGAACCGCGCCGAACAGGGCCGCGCTGCTGCCGGCGCGGAACTCGCCCAGCTCGTTGGATGAGCCGATGAACAGCATGTTCACGGCGTTGACCCGGCCGCGCATCTCATCGGGGGTCGAGAACTGCACCAGGGTCGAGCGAATGTAGACGCTGACCATGTCGGCGGCGCCCGCGATCATCAGCGCCAGCAACGACAGCCAGAACAGCGTCGACAGCGCGAACACCAGATTCGCCACGCCAAACACCGCCACCGCGATAAACATCACCAAACCCACATGGCGGTCGAATGGCCGTGCTGCCAGGTAAAGGCCGGTACTCACTTCGCCCAGGCTCATGGCGCTGCGCAGCGCACCCAGGCCTTGCGGTCCCAAATGCAGCACTTCGTGGGCGTAGATCGGCAGCAGTGCCACCACGCCGCCCAGCAGTACCGCGAACAGATCCAGGGAAATGGTGCCCAGGATGATTGGCCGTGAACGGATAAAGGCGATACCGGCGGTGAAGCGTTTCCAGGCCGTTGATTCAAGAATCTGCTTCTTGCCTGCGAAGAGCACCGGGACGCGCGTCAGTAACAACACGCCCGCAATGAAACTGCACATGCAGACGGTGTAGGTCAGGCCACCGCCGCCCAGTGCGTAAAGTCCGCCGCCGACCAAGGGGCCTGCAATGGTCGCAATGCGCATGATCATGCTGTTGGTGGCAATCGCCGAGGCCAGTTTTTCCCGTGGAACCACCTGAGGCAACAGGCTTTGCAGCGCGGGCCCCGTAAAGGCGCGGGCGCAACCGAACAGGGCCAGGGTGGCGTAGATCAGGCGGGTGTCCTGGTGATAGGTCACCGAGAACAGCATCAGCATCAGACTGCACAGGGCTTGCACGATCCAACTGATGCTCAGGATCAGCTTGCGGTCGTAGCGGTCGATCAGATCGCCGGCCGGCATCAACAGCAACAGCATCGGGATGAATTGCGCCAAGCCCACATACGCCAGCGAGATCGGGCTGCGGGTCATGTCATAGACCTGCCAGGCCACGACTACCGCTTGAATCTGCATGGCGAAAACGGCCGCCAGGCGTGCCGTCAAAAAAGCGAAGAAGCCGGGAAGTTTGAGCGCGCTTTCGGAAGCGGTCGCAGAGGCAGGCGTTTCGGAACTCAAGGCAGGACATCCATCGAAGCGAGAGACGGCCGACTGTTATACACCGGTAAGCAGGTATATGCCGCTTACTGTCAGAAATTTAATGATGGATGACACGCCAAACCCCCGTAGCCGCCCGGGCGGGCTGCTACGGGGTTGGTGTTACCGGCGGACCAGCAGCACACCCGACTCCATATGATGGGTATACGGGAACTGGTCAAACAATGCACAGCGCTCGACCCGGTGGGTATCGTGCAGTTGTGCGATGTTGGCCGCCAGGGTTTCCGGGTTGCAGGAGATGTACAGGATACGTTCGAAACGCCGGGTCAGCTCGCAGGTGTCCGGGTCCATGCCGGCGCGGGGCGGGTCGACGAAAACGCTGCCGAAGTCGTAGCTTTTCAGATCCACACCGGCCAGACGACGGAACGGGCGCACGTCATTCAGCGCTTCGGTCAGCTCCTCAGCCGACAGCCGCACCAGGGTGACGTTATCCACGGCGTTGTCCGCCAGATTGCTCAGCGCAGCGTTGACCGAGGTCTTGCTGATCTCGGTGGCCAACACTTTGCGCACGCGGGTTGCCAGCGGCAGGGTGAAGTTGCCGTTGCCGCAGTACAGCTCCAGCAAGTCATCCTCACGCTCGCCCAGGGCTTCGAAGGCCCAGCTCAGCATCTTCTGGTTCACCGTGCCGTTGGGCTGGGTGAACGCGCCTTCGGGCTGGCGATAGCTGAAGGTGCGTCCGGCCACGTCCAGTCGTTCGGTCACGTAATCGCGGCCGATGACCAGACGCTGGCCCTTGGAACGGCCGATCAGGCTGACGTTGAGGTCCTTCGCCAGTTGCTCGGCTTCCTGTTGCCAGGCTTCATCCAGCGGGCGGTGGTAGCACAGGGTGACCATGCCATCGCCTGCCAGGGTGGTCAGAAAATCCACTTGGAATAGCTTGTGATTGAGCGTCTTGCTGGCTTCCCAGCGGTCGCGCAGTACTGGCATCAGCGCATTGATCTGCAGACTTGCGATGGGAAAGTCGTTGATCAGGATCGGGGTGTGCTTGTCGCCGGGGGCAAACATCGCGTAATGGCGCTTGCCCTCGTCGCGCCACAGACGAAACTCGGCACGCAGGCGGTAGTGCTCGCGCGGCGAATCGAAAACCTGCGGCTCGGGGGCGTCGAACGGCTTGAGCAATTCGCGCAGCCGCTCGGCTTTTTCATCGAGCTGACGGCTGTAGCTCGCGGGGTCGAAAACAGAACTCATGCGTTGAACCAGCCCAACTTGATCACGAACAGGATCGACAGAATCACCAGTGCCGGATTCAACTCACGGCCACGGCCGCTGAGCAGTTTGATCGCTGTCCAGGAAATGAAACCAAAGGCGATGCCGTTGGCGATGGAGTAGGTGAACGGCATCGCCAGGGCGGTGATGACCACCGGCGCGGCTTCGGTGATGTCGTCCCAGTTGATTTCGGCAAGGCCGGAAGTCATCAGCACCGCCACGAACAGCAGGGCAGGCGCGGTGGCATAGGCTGGAACGCTGCCCGCCAGCGGTGCGAAGAACAGCGCCAGCAGGAACAGCACCGCGACCACGATGGCGGTCAGGCCCGTGCGGCCACCGGCGCTGACGCCCGCCGCCGATTCGATGTAGCTGGTGGTGGTCGAGGTGCCCAGCAGGGAGCCGGCCATCGCTGCGGTACTGTCGGCGATCAGCGCACGGCCCATTTTCGGCATGTGCCCGTCTTTGCCCATCAGGCCGGCGCGCTTGGCGACGCCGATCAGGGTGCCGGAGTTGTCGAACAGGTCAACGAACAGGAACGCGAAGATCACGCTCACCAGACCGATGTTCAACGCGCCTGCGATGTCCAGTTGCAGGAAGGTCGGGGCCAGCGAAGGCGGCATCGACATCACGCCGCCAAACGGGGAGAAGCCCAGCAGGATCGAGACGATGGTCACCGCCAGAATGCCGATCAGCACCGCGCCGCGCACTTTCAGGGCTTCCAGCGCCACGATCAGCACAAAGCCCAGGGTCGCCAGGATCGGCGCCGGTTGCTTGAGGTCGCCCAGGCCGACCATGGTCGCCGGGTTGCTGACCACGATACCGGCGTTGTGCAGGGCGATCAGCGCCAGGAACAGGCCGATACCGGCCGCAATGGCCGAACGCAGCGGCAGCGGGATGCTGTTGATGATCCATTCTCGGATGCGGAAGATCGACAGCAGGAAGAACATCACCGCCGAAATGAATACCGCACCCAGCGCCACCTGCCAGGTGTGCCCCATGTGCAGAACCACGGTGTAGGTGAAGAAGGCGTTCAGGCCCATGCCCGGCGCGAGCGCGATCGGGTAGTTGGCGATCAGGCCCATGACCGTGGAGCCGATGGCGGCGGCCAGGCACGTGGCGACGAATACAGCACCCTTGTCCATGCCGGTCTCGCCGAGGATGCTCGGGTTGACGAACAGGATGTAGGCCATGGCCAGGAAGGTGGTGACCCCGGCCAGTATTTCGGTGCGCACATTGGTGTTATGTGCCCTGAGTTGAAACAGCCGCTCCAGCATTTATGGCTTCCTTTGGCGCACGGCGCCGTGAGTTGAAATCGACTAATAGAGAAAAGCACAGCCTGTCGAAACAGCCTGCATAAATTCTGCCAGTCGGAAAAAGCCGCGCATCATACCAGCAGGTTTGGCCAATGGGGTGGGATGTCGCCCCAGTGCAAGCACAGGTCGCGCTGGTGCGTTTCGAGCAGGGTGGGGCTGCGTAATTTGCTCCAACGCGGCAGCATTCGAATAGCCGTGGGTCTGAAGCTTTAAAAGAACTGCCAAAAAAAGAGCTGATTAAAAATAACGAGCCGACCCGAGGAGCACGCATGAAGAGATTTATTCGTCAGATCAGTTGCGGTGTGTTGATGCTGAGCAGCACGGCCTTGATGGCAGCCGAGCCTGCCAAATGCCAGAGCGTGCGCATGGGTGTGGTCAACTGGACCGACGTGATTGCCACCAGCGCCGTGGCCGAGGTGCTGCTGCAGAACATGGGTTACGACGTCAAACAGACCAGCGCCGCCCAGCAAATCGTCTTCGGTGGCCTGCGCGATGACCGTCTGGACGTGTTCCTGGGTTACTGGAAGCCGGCGATGGACAAGAACATCGCGCCCTTCGTGGCCGCCAATCAGGTCAAGGTTTTCGACGCACCCAGCATGAACGACGCCCAGGCGACCCTGGCCGTGCCGCAGTACGTGGCCGACGGCGGCCTGAAGACCTTCGCCGACATCGCCAAATTCAAGGACAAGCTGGGCGGCAAGATCTACGGCATCGAGCCTGGCACCGGCGCCAACGCCAACATCAAGGGCATGATCGAGAAGAACCAGTTCGGCCTGGGCGGCTTCCAGCTGGTGGAGTCGGGTGAGGCGGGCATGCTGGCCGCCGTACAGCGCGCTACCAAGCGTAACGAGTGGGTCGTCTTCGTGGGCTGGACCCCGCACCCGATGAACATCAACATGAAAATCGCCTACCTCACCGGCAGCGAGGATGTGTTCGGTCCGGGTGAAGGTGCGGCGACCGTCTCGGTGGTGACCGCCCCTGATTACGCGACCCGTTGCCCGAACGTCAACAAACTGATGAGCAACCTCAAGTTCACGGCGGCTCAGGAAAGCCAGATGATGGTGCCGATCATGGACCGCAAGGCCCCGAACGACGTCGCCAGGCAATGGCTCAAGGATCACCCCGAAGACGTGAAACGCTGGCTCGATGGCGTGACCACCTTCGACGGCAAGGACGCGACGGCGGCCGTGCAGGTGGCGGTGAACAAGTAAACAACGAAGGCTGTGTCAGTACCCTGTGGGAGCGAATTCATTCGCGAATCGATGGTACAGCCGACAGAGGTGTGTCGGCTGTACTGGCCAATCGCGAATGAATTCGCTCCCACAGGACTTGTGCCCGACACTTGCCGCGTAGTTCCCTCGATCCCGACGCCAGGCGGGCTGGAGCTGAAAATGCCCTATCCCTTGTCGCCAGAAATGGCGAACTTCGTCGAAAAGACCCTTTCCTATAGCGTTGACTCGCCGGACATCGGCGACCAGCGTCGCGCGTATTCGCGCATGTGCGAAGCCTTTACGCCCACTCGCCCTGCTGAACTTTCCGTCAAGGATTTCAGCCTGGGTGGGGTGGCTGTCCGCAGCTACCGCCCGCATCATCTTTCCCTCGAACATCCTTCACCCTGTGTGCTGTACCTTCACGGCGGCGGCTGGGTGGTGGGGGATCTGGATTCCCACGACTTCCTCACCGCGGCTCTGGCCACGGACCTCAATGCCGTGGTCATTGCCGTGGACTACCGGCTGGCGCCGGAGCATCCTTTTCCCGCCGCGCTCGAGGATTGCCTTGAGGTGTGGCACGCATTGCAGTTGCAGGCACAGCGGCTGGATATCGACCCGCGCCGCGTCGCCATCGCCGGGGACAGTGCCGGCGGCAATCTCGCCGCTGCGGTCTGCCTGGCCTTGCGCGAAGCGGGCGAGCGACAGCCGGTGGGACAGGCCCTGATCTACCCGGGGCTGGGCGGCGCCGATGAGCTGCCGTCGCGCAGTGAGTGTTTTGATGCGCCATTGCTGGGCACGCCTGATCTTGCGTTCTATCGCAACCTGTATATGCCGCAGGACGAGCGCTCGCCCTTTGCCATGCCGCTCAACGCCACCGACTTCCGAAGGCTGGCCCCGGCATTTATTGCCGTCGCGCAGTTCGATCCGCTACGCGATGACGGCGTCTGCTATGAGCGCGCCCTGCGCGAGGCCGACGTGCCCACCGAATTCGACCCGGGGCTGGGCCTGGTCCACGGCAGCCTGCGCGGCAAAGGCCGGGTGCCGGAAGTCGATGCGCTGTATCGGCGGCTGGTCGCGGCGTTGCTGGGGTTCATCCGCACGCCGATCTAAAACCTACCCCCGTCGTAGCAGTCCGGCTTGCCGGCGTCGGCGTCTTCGAAATCGCCGACGCCGGCAAGCCGGACTGCTACAGGGTCTATCGCCGGGTGAGACAACTCGCCACGCGGCAATCGACCACGCAGGACATGTGCCGAAATGGGACTACTCTTTCAACGTTGGTTGACCTGAATCAATCGCTTTTGGCGATTTGACTGACCGGTCGGCTGGACTTAATGCTCAAACAGACCCGCTCCACTCCCGCGAGGCTTTTTTTCGTGTGGCCTGAGCGCGAAATCAAAAAGAACAATTGCACGCAGGCGTACTCAATACTTCGTGGGGGCAGTCGCTGAAAAGCCCCAGGTCTGATGCCGGTATCACCTGATAGAGGAAGACCTATGTTCGGTTTAGAGGCGCTCGATCTCGCCCGAATTCAGTTTGCGTTCACCGTATCGTTCCACATTCTGTTTCCTGCCATCACCATCGGTCTTGCGAGCTTTCTCGCGGTACTGGAAGGGCTGTGGCTCAAGACACATGACAACACCTACCGCGATCTCTACCACTTCTGGTCGAAGATCTTTGCCGTCAACTTCGGCATGGGCGTGGTCTCGGGCCTGGTCATGGCCTACGAGTTCGGCACCAACTGGAGCCGGTTCTCGGATTTTGCCGGCGCGATCACCGGTCCCTTGCTGACCTACGAAGTGCTTACCGCCTTCTTCCTCGAGGCCGGTTTCCTGGGTGTCATGTTGTTTGGCTGGAACCGCGTGGGGCGCGGCCTGCACTTTTTCGCCACCGTCATGGTCGCGGTGGGCACGCTGATCTCGACCTTCTGGATCCTGGCATCCAATAGCTGGATGCAGACCCCGCAAGGCTTTGAAATCGTCGACGGCCGGGTGATTCCGGTGGACTGGTTTGCCGTCATCTTCAACCCCTCATTCCCCTATCGCCTTGCGCACATGGCCATCGCCGCATTCGTCGCCACGGCGTTCTTCGTCGGCGCATCGGCGGCCTGGCACCTGCTGCGTGGTCGCGATAACCCCGCCATTCGTCGAATGCTGTCGATGGCCATGTGGATGGCGCTGATCGTCGCGCCCATTCAGGCGATGGTCGGTGATGCCCATGGGTTGAACACCCTGGAGCATCAGCCTGCCAAGATCGCTGCCATCGAAGGCCACTGGGAGAATGTCGGCGACGAGCCGACCCCGCTGATCCTGTTCGGCATCCCCGACATGAAGGAAGAGCGCACCAAGTACGCCATCGAAATCCCGTATCTGGGCAGCCTGATCCTGACCCACAGCCTCGACAAGCAGATTCCGGCGCTCAAATCGTTCCCGCCTGAGGATCGCCCCAACTCGTTGATCGTCTTCTGGTCGTTCCGGGTCATGGTGGCGCTGGGCATGATGATGATCTTTGTCGGCCTCTGGAGTGCCTGGCTGCGCTGGCGCGGCGGGCTGTACAGCAATCGTCTGTTCCTGAGGCTGGTGATGTGCATGGGCCCGGCTGGCCTGATTGCGATGCTGGCGGGTTGGTTCACCACGGAAATCGGCCGTCAGCCTTGGGTGGTCTACGGGCTGATGCGCACGGCAAACGCGTCTTCAAACCATAGCGTAGGGCAGTTGACCATCACCCTGGTGCTGTTCGTCGTGGTGTATTTCATGCTGTTCGGCGCAGGCTTCGGCTACATGATGCGCCTGGTGCGCAAAGGGCCGAAAACCCATGAAGGCGACGATACGCCACACGGCGGGCCGGGCCAGAAACGCACTCCAGCACGTCCTCTCTCTGCTGCCGACGAAGGCAGCGAAGAAGGCCAAAAAGACAGCCTGCGTGAGGGGAACTGAGCCATGGGTATCGATCTTCCACTGATCTGGGCCGTAATCATTATCTTCGGCCTCATGATGTACGTCGTCATGGACGGCTTTGACCTGGGTATCGGCATTCTCTTTCCGTTCATCAAGGGCAAATCTGACCGCGACGTGATGATGAACACCGTCGCCCCGGTCTGGGACGGCAACGAAACCTGGCTGGTGCTGGGCGGCGCGGCGTTGTTCGGCGCGTTTCCGCTGGCGTACTCGGTGGTTCTGGAAGCGTTGTACCTGCCGCTGATCTTCATGCTGATCGGCCTGATCTTCCGCGGTGTGGCATTCGAATTCCGCTTCAAGGCGACCGACGCCAAGCGCCACCTGTGGGACAAGGCCTTCATCGGCGGCTCGCTGGTGGCGACGTTCTTCCAGGGCGTGGCGCTGGGGGCTTACATCGATGGCATTCCGGTGGTCAACCGTGCCTATGCCGGCGGCGGGCTGGACTGGCTGACGCCGTTCTCGCTGTTTTGTGGGATCGCGCTGATCGCCGCCTACGCGTTGCTTGGCTGCACCTGGTTGATCATGAAAACCGAAGGCGCCCTGCAGAAAGCGATGCACGATCTGGCCCGGCCGCTGGCACTTGCCACTCTGGCGGTGATGGCGGCCGTCAGCCTTTGGACGCCGTTGGCCCATGCGGAAATTGCCGATCGCTGGTTCAGCATCCCGAATCTGTTCTGGTTCATGCCAGTGCCGGGGCTTGTGCTGGTCACCCTGTATTTCTTCTTCAAGGCGATCGAACGCAACGCGCACTACACGCCGTTCCTGCTGACGCTGGTGCTGGTGTTCCTGGGCTACAGCGGGCTGGGCATCAGCCTGTGGCCGAACATCATCCCGCCAGCGGTCTCGATCTGGGACGCCGCTTCGCCACCGCAGAGCCAGGGTTTCATTCTGGTGGGTACGCTGTTCATCATCCCGTTCATCCTGGGCTACACCTTCTGGAGCTACTACGTGTTCCGCGGCAAGGTCACCCATGAAGACGGCTACCATTGAGGACGCTGCGATGACCGGCAAGGATTCTCTGAATCAAGACGAGGTTGCTGCGAAAAAGCCGCTCTGGCAGCGCCTGGGCTGGCTGGTGGTGATCTGGACAGGCAGTGTGCTGGCGTTGTTTGTCGTGGCCAGTTTGCTGCGCATGTTCATGACGGCGGCGGGGATGAAGACTCATTAGCTCCCCCCACAACCCCCGTAGCAGCGCGGCTTGCCGGCGGGGCGGTGTATCTGTGACGAAAATTTCGCCTGGTACACCGCTCCCGCCGGCAAGCCGTGCTGCTACGGATCAGGGTTATGCTATTTGCGGGCCTTGAGAATCACGAACTTCGGCGTCGCCGCCACTTGTTCCACCCCACGGAACAGCCGCGCCAGCTTGGCGTGGTAGCCCAGGTGCCGGTTGCCGACAATGTACAGCGCGCCGCCGGTCACCAGCGCCGTGCGCGCCTGCTGGAACATGCGCCAGGCCAGAAAATCCCCCACCACTTGCTGCTGGTGGAACGGCGGATTGCACAGCACCACATCCAGCGAATCCTCATCCAGACCCGCCAGGCCATCGCCCGCGCGGATCACCGCCTCACGATCGCCCAACGCCAGTCGCCAGTTTTCCTGCGCCGACTGCACCGCCATGTACGACTCATCCACCAGTGTGTACTGCGCGTCCGGGTTGGCCAGTGCGCTGGCAATCGCCAGCACGCCATTGCCGCAGCCCAGATCGGCAACCCGGGCGTTGCCCAGGTTTTTCGGCAGGTGTGGCAGAAACGCCCGCGTGCCGATGTCCAGGCCGTCGCGACAGAACACGTTGGCGTGGTTGACCAGCTCGATTTTCGGCTCGTCCAGCGTGTAGCGGGTCGGGAAGGGCGACGCTTGAAACGCCTTGGTTTCAGGCGTGCAGAACAGCAGCCTGGCTTTCTTGACCGCAAGCGAGGCCTGCACCGGGCCGATGTAGTCTTCCATCAGCTCACCGGCCGAGCGTGGCAGGTGTTTGATCATGCCTGCCGCCACCACCCGGGCGTTCGGCGCCAGTTGGCCTTGCAGGCGAATCAGTTGTTCTTCCAACAGCGCCAGGATTTTCGGCACGCGGATCAGCACCCAGTCGAAGGGGCCAACCAACGGCTCGCTCGCCGGAATCACCGGCACGGCATCAAAAGCCTGGCCGTTACGGGCGAGGTTTTTCTCCAGCGCCTGGACGCCCAGAAACGAATCGGTGCTGCTGAACACGTTTGCATGGGGCGCAAGGCTTGCGGCCAGTGCGCCAAAGTTGTCGTTGAGAATCAGCACGCGGGTCTGCAATGTCAGGCCATGCTCGGCCAGGTGGTTGAGCAGGTACTCGTCGGCCGCATCGAAGGCCTGCAACGGTTCATCCGACTGCTCGGGCTGGCGAATCAGGTCGAGCTGGGCGAAAGGCGTGGTAAGCAGGGGCATGAGCAGGGCATTTCCATTCGTTGACGACGCGGTCGGGCTTCGGGCGGCTGGTGACCAAGCCGCGCTGCATGACTCGCGAAATCGGCGATTTTACGTGTTTTCCGCTGCCTGTACCTGAGGTTTTTGTGGGTCGGCGCCCGCGCCCGTTGCCAGGCTAGAAGAGCCCTTGCAGCGCAGCGTGTACCACTGCCGATATCTTGTTGCGCACCCCGATCTTGCGCATGGCGTTGCCGATGTGGAAATTCACCGTGCGTTTCTTCAAATCCAGAATGATCGCCACCTCCGCAGCGGTCTTGCCCTCGGCCGACCATTTGAGGACTTCAACCTCCCGAAGCGTCAGGCCTTTGTAGCAGGGTGATGGGACAGATTTCTCCGTAATCAGGTGTTCCATGGTCAGCCTCCATGCACGATTCGTCAGATCCCTTTCTGGATGAAGTCTAGGAAAGGATGCCTGTGGATGACGGGGTGTTCGGCGGACGCAGATCAGCCTGTATCACGGCGCAATAGCCGATAACTTTTTAAAATTCAATTTATATCAATGGGTTGGCTTAGCTTGGCGGTGGGCTTGGGATGCCTTCGCGATAACAGCTATCGCGAAATACTCTAAAAGCCGCTCCATTGATTTGCCGATACCACTACAAACCCACGGTGTTTATAACCGCCGGTTTGCGGGACACTGAGCGCATTGATTTGAATCGAAGGAGCCCAAAGCGCCCATGAACGCCAGTGCAGAGAAATTCACCCGGCAAACGCTGCTCGACGTCACGCCGCTGACCCCCAGCCTGTTCACCCTGCGCACGACTCGCGATGTCGGCTTTCGCTTTACCGCAGGGCAGTTCGCGCGCCTGGGCGTGACCAAGGCCGATGGCAGCACTGTGTGGCGGGCGTATTCGGTGGTGTCTTCACCATTCGACGAGTACCTGGATTTCTTCTCGATCGTGGTGCCGGGTGGCGAGTTCACCAGCGAACTGAGCCGCCTGCGCGCGGGCGACACGCTGATGGTGGAAAAGCAGGCCACCGGTTACCTGACCCTGGACCGCTTCACCGATGGCCGCGATTTGTGGATGTTATCCACAGGCACGGGTGTGGCGCCGTTCCTGTCGATCCTGCAGAACTTCGAGGTGTGGGAAAAGTTCGAGCGCATTATTCTGGTGTACAGCGTGCGCGAAGCGGCGGAGTTGGCGTATCAAGAACTGATCGCCGAGCTCACCCAACGCGAGTATCTGGCCGAGTACGCCCACAAGTTCCAGTTCATCGCCACAGTGACCCGCGAAGAGCACCCGGGCGCGTTGCATGGGCGCATCACCACGCTGATCGAGAACGGCGAGCTGGAGCGCGTGGCGGGCGTGGCCCTGACGCCTGAGCATTCGCGGGTGATGATTTGCGGCAACCCGCAGATGATCGAGGACACCCGCGCACTGCTCAAGACCCGCGACATGCGCCTGGCCCTGACCCGCAAGCCAGGGCAGATCGCGGTCGAGAATTATTGGTAAAACAAACGCCCGCTGGCGCTGCGCGGTCTTCGGGTGATCACAAAACCTGTGGTGTGAGCTTGCTCACGAAGGCTGTGTTCCATCCGCTACATATCTGGCGGATGTACTGGCCCCTTCGTGAGCAAGCTCACTCCCACAGGGTGAAGCATCGTTTGGACGATAGTGCGGAATCAGACCAACCGATCAGGATTGACCTGAATCGGCGCTGCAGGTTTGCTGTTCTGCTCTTTGAGCAGGTCGCGAATTTCGGTCAGCAGGGTTTCCTGCGGGGTCGGAACCGGTGGCACGGTCGGGGCCTTGGCTTCTTCGCGTTTGAGGCGGTTGATCGCCTTCACACCCATGAAAATGGCGAACGCCACGATGATGAAGTCGATCACGGTCTGGATGAATTTGCCGTAGGCCAGTACCACTGCCGGGGCCGTTCCTTCCGCGCCTCGCAACGTGATCGCCAGGTCACTGAAGTCCACGCCGCCAATCAGCAGCCCCAGGGGCGGCATGATTACATCGCCGACGAACGACGAAACGATCTTGCCGAATGCCGCGCCAATGATGATACCGACGGCCATGTCGACCACGTTTCCTTTGACGGCAAAGGCTTTGAACTCGCTTAGTACGCTCATGGTGTATTCCTTTGTTACAGATGAGGGTGGTGGATGCAGTGTATGACAGCTACACGCATCTCGCGTAATCCCTGCAATCGACCGGGTCTGTACGTGGAAGTTTTATCCGATTGCGTGCAAAACCTCGTCACGAGCCGCATTCCACCGGGTTTTTGACCATGAGGTATGATTGCCCCTTTTTTGCGGCGGGGGTTCCATGGCCAAGGCCAAACGCATGTATGGCTGCACCGAGTGCGGCGCGACCTTTCCCAAGTGGGCGGGGCAGTGTGGCGAATGCGGCGCGTGGAACACGCTGACCGAGACCATGATCGAAAGCGGCGGTGCAGCGCCTCCCAGCGGCCGCTCGGGCTGGACCGGCCAGCAGGCGCAGATCAAGACCCTGGCCGAGGTCAGCGTCGAGGAGATTCCGCGCTTCTCCACCAACTCAGCCGAACTTGACCGCGTGCTCGGCGGCGGCCTGGTGGACGGCTCGGTGGTGTTGATTGGCGGCGACCCCGGTATCGGCAAATCGACCATCCTGCTGCAGACCCTCTGCGCCATTGCCGAACGCATGCCCGCGCTGTACGTCACTGGCGAGGAATCGCAGCAACAGGTTGCCATGCGCGCCCGCCGGCTGGGCCTGCCCCAGGACAAACTGCGGGTAATGACCGAAACCAGCATCGAGAGCATCATCGCCACGGCCCGGGTCGAGAAGCCCAAGGTCATGGTCATCGACTCGATCCAGACCATCTTCACCGAGCAACTGCAATCGGCCCCCGGCGGCGTGTCGCAAGTGCGTGAAAGCGCAGCCCTGCTGGTGCGTTATGCCAAGCAGAGTGGCACGGCGATCTTCCTGGTTGGCCACGTGACCAAGGAGGGCGCATTGGCGGGCCCTCGCGTACTCGAACACATGGTCGACACCGTGCTGTATTTCGAGGGCGAATCGGATGGCCGCCTGCGTCTGTTGCGTGCAGTGAAAAACCGTTTCGGCGCGGTCAATGAACTGGGCGTGTTCGGCATGACTGACAAGGGCCTGAAAGAAGTCTCCAACCCGTCGGCGATCTTTCTGACCCGAGCACAGGAAGCCGTTGCAGGCAGCGTGGTCATGGCCACGTGGGAAGGCACCCGACCGATGCTGGTGGAGGTGCAGGCGCTGGTGGATGACAGCCACCTGTCCAACCCGCGCCGCGTGACCTTGGGCCTGGATCAGAACCGCCTGGCGATGTTGCTGGCTGTCCTGCATCGCCATGGCGGCATTCCGACCCACGATCAGGACGTGTTTCTTAACGTGGTCGGTGGGGTGAAAGTGCTGGAGACCGCGTCCGACCTGGCCTTGATGGCTGCCGTGATGTCGAGCCTGCGCAATCGCGCGTTGCCCGGTGACTTGCTGGTGTTTGGCGAGGTTGGGCTTTCAGGTGAAGTACGGCCGGTGCCGAGCGGGCAGGAGCGATTGAAAGAGGCCGCCAAGCACGGCTTCAAACGCGCCATCGTGCCCAAGGGCAATGCGCCGAAGGAATCACCGCCAGGCCTGACAGTGATCGCCGTGACACGACTCGATCAGGCGCTGGATGCGTTGTTCGAGGAGTAAAGAGCTAACGGATTTGCTTCTCGTAGCAGTCGGCTTGCCGGCGACAGCGATCCTGAATACGCCCCCGCCGGCAAGCCGTGCTGCTACGGGCGGGTGATTAATTTTCAGACTTCAATTAACGCCGCAAGCTCCCGCTCAAGCTCCGCAGGGTCGGCCAGGTTCAGCTCGATCAGCCGGCGCAAGTGCGTCACCGATTCCAGCCCGATGTGTTCGCAGACAAACCCCAGATGGTTGTGATCGTCGTGGGTCAGCCTGACTTCCATCTGCACATCGATGTCGACGTTCAAATGAATGTCGACGGTGAATGGCTGTTCGGGATCGCCAAGCCAGGGTTGCGGCTTGTCGATCAGCAAGCCTTTGAGTGACAGATCGATCAGGTGCACCGGCCAGCTTTTCGGACCTTGGGTCAGCTCGGTCTTGGCATCGAACGAGATACGTTTAAAACGGCGACGCTCTTCGTGGGAATCTGTCATGAGTCGACTTCTCCTTGGATTTTTTGACTATAGGCCAAATCCCGAGCGAGACCATTGTGGGGGTGGCCTTTCGCTTCAGCGGCGCTAAACTCAGTAGGCCGTTCAAAACAAGTCCACTCAGCTGGAAATAAAAAATGAAAAACAATAATAGTCTGCTGCGCCACGTGCCCTGGCTGATTGTTGCGATTCTCGGGGCCTGGGCCCTGGGGGTGGTTGCATTGCGTCGGGGAGAGGCAATCAACGCACTCTGGATCGTGGTCGCTGCGGTCGCTATCTACCTGGTTGCCTACCGTTACTACAGCCTGTTCATCGCAACGCGCGTCATGCAGCTGGACCCGACCCGGGCCACGCCTGCCGTGCTGAACAATGACGGCCTGGACTACGTTCCGACCAACAAGCATATTCTTTTCGGCCACCACTTTGCTGCCATCGCAGGGGCAGGTCCGCTGGTCGGTCCCGTGTTGGCTGCGCAGATGGGCTACCTGCCCGGCACGCTGTGGCTGATTGCCGGCGTGGTGCTGGCCGGTGCGGTGCAGGACTTCATGATCCTGTTCCTGTCGACCCGCCGCAACGGCCGTTCGCTGGGCGACATGGTCCGTGAGGAAATGGGCCGCATCCCAGGCACCATCGCGCTGTTCGGCTGCTTCCTGATCATGATCATCATCCTTGCGGTGCTGGCGCTGATCGTGGTCAAGGCCCTGGCCGAGAGCCCGTGGGGCATGTTCACCGTCATGGCGACCATCCCGATTGCGATGTTCATGGGCATCTACATGCGCTTCATCCGTCCGGGCCGTATCGGTGAAATCTCGGTGATCGGCGTGGTCTTGCTGCTGCTGTCGATCTGGGTCGGTGGCCATGTCGCTGCAAGCCCTGAGTGGGCACCGGTGTTCACCTTTACCGGGGTGCAAATCACCTGGCTGTTGGTGGGCTACGGGTTCGTTGCCGCCATGCTCCCGGTCTGGCTGGTACTGGCACCGCGCGATTACCTGTCGACCTTCCTGAAGATCGGCACTATCGTCGCCCTGGCCATCGGCATCCTTATTCTGGCGCCTGAGCTGAAAATGCCAGCGCTGACCCAGTTCACTGACGGTTCCGGCCCGGTGTGGAAGGGCACCTTGTTCCCGTTCCTGTTCATCACCATTGCTTGCGGTGCGGTGTCGGGCTTCCATGCGCTGATTTCGTCGGGTACTACGCCGAAATTGCTGGATAACGAAGTCAACGCCCGTTACATCGGTTACGGCGGCATGCTGATGGAGTCCTTCGTGGCGATCATGGCCATGGTGGCGGCTTCGGTCATCGAGCCAGGCATCTACTTCGCCATGAACAGCCCGGCGGCGATTGTCGGCAGTGACGTCAACGCGGTGGCGCAGATGGTCAGCAGTTGGGGCTTCGTCATCACCCCGGATCAACTGACCGCAGTGGCCAAGGAAATCGGCGAAAACACCGTACTGGCCCGTGCCGGTGGTGCGCCAACTCTGGCCGTCGGTATCGCGCAGATCCTGCACCAGGCGTTCCCTGGGCAAGACACCATGGCGTTCTGGTACCACTTCGCGATCCTGTTCGAAGCGCTGTTCATCCTGACGGCCGTTGACGCCGGTACCCGTGCCGGTCGCTTCATGTTGCAGGACCTGCTGGGCAGCTTCGTGCCTTCGCTCAAGCGCACCGAGTCCTGGACCGCCAACGCCATCGGCACCGGTGGTTGCGTGGCGCTGTGGGGTTACCTGCTGTATCAAGGTGTGATCGATCCGCTGGGCGGCATCAACACCTTGTGGCCGCTGTTCGGTATCTCCAACCAGATGCTGGCCGGTATTGCCCTCATGTTGGCCACTGTTGTGCTCATTAAAATGAAGCGTCAGCAGTACGTCTGGGTCACCATCCTGCCGGCTTCCTGGCTGCTGATCTGCACCGTGACCGCAGGCTTCATCAAGCTGTTCGACCCAAGCCCGGCCGTTGGCTTCCTGGCGCTGGCGAAGAAGTACAGCGTGGCGGCCGACGCCGGTCAGATCCTGGCCCCGGCCAAGACCGCCGATCAGATGCAGCACGTGATCTTCAACGCCTACACCAATGCGGTGCTGACCGGGTTGTTCCTGTTCGTGGTGTTGAGCATCCTGTTCTACGCGATCAAGGTCGGCCGCGCCGCCTGGATCAAGACAGAACGCAGCGACAAGGAAGCGCCATTCCAGGCCTTCCCGAAAACCAACTGATTGCGCGGTAAGCCGAGGAGCTGCATATGTTCAATGACCTGAGTCGTCTGGGTAAGTATCTGGGTCAGGCCGCGCGCCTGATGGTCGGCATGCCGGACTACGACACCTACGTCGAACATATGCAGACCAAACACCCCGACAAGCCGGTGATGTCGTACGAGGCGTTCTTCCGGGAACGCCAGGATGCGCGTTATGGCGGCAAGGGTGGGCCCAAGTGCTGTTGATTCGATAAACCCAAATGATTGAGTTCTGGTAAACGCAGCTCCGTAGCAGCACGGCTTGCCGGCGGTAGCGATTTCACATAGGCCACCGCCGGCAAGCCGTGCTGCTACGGAGCTGCGGCGTTTTGGAGATTTCTTGTGTCCACACCTATTCCCGTCACCGTTCTGAGTGGTTTTCTCGGCGCGGGCAAGACCACGTTGCTGCGTCATCTGCTCAAGGCGGAGCACGGCCTTAAAATCGCCGTGATCGAAAACGAATTCAGTGATGCCGGGGTCGACACGCAGTTACTGGGCGATGAGCCGGTACAAGTGATGACCCTGTCCAACGGCTGCGTGTGCTGCACCATTCACACCGACCTGACCAAGGCGCTGGTGCTGCTGCTGGAGCGTCTGGACAGCGGCGAAATCAAGTTTGATCGCCTGGTGATCGAGTGCACAGGCCTTGCCGATCCTGCACCCGTTGCGCAAACCTTCTTCATCGATGAAGAACTGCGCGAGCGCTACATCCTCGACGGTATCATCACCCTGGTGGACGCTGCCCACGCCGACACGCACCTGGAGCAGACCATCGCCCAGGCGCAGATCGGTTTCGCCGACCGCCTGCTGGTCAGCAAGACCGATCTGGTGGATGAGGCGACGTTCAAGGCTTTGAGCGAGCGCCTGACCCGCATCAACCGTCGTGCATCGATCCGCGTGGTCGAGCACGGCAACATCGACCTGGCCGAACTGCTGGATGTGCGCGGGTTCAACCTGAACGCGGAAGTGGGCGGCATGGTCCTGCGCCCGGTCGCACCGGCGGGGCGTGGTATCGACCGCATCAGCAGCCTGGTGCTGCGCAGCGACAAGGCGCTGGATATCGACAAGCTCAGCGAGTTCATGAACGAACTGCTGGAAGACCACGGCAAGCAACTGCTGCGCTACAAAGGCGTGCTGAACATCGCAGGCGAGGACCGCAAGCTGGTGTTTCAGGGCGTGCTCAAGCTGTATGGTTTTGATTTCGACGTGGAGTGGGGCGCGGACGAAAAGCGTGAAAGCGTGATCGTGTTCATCGCCGACGATCTGCCGGAAGAGAAGATTCGCGAAGGGTTTGCGAAAGTAGCCGCAGACTGAAGCGCACAAAAAAGCCCGGCTCATGAGCCGGGCTTTTTCACATCACACAACCGCTATCAAGCGCCGTAAACCGGCAGCTTGGCGCAGATGGCCTTGACCTTCTCGCGAACGGCGTCGATCACCGCTTCGTTGTTCAGGTCTGCCAGGATGTCGCAGATCCAGCCCGCCAGTTCCTTGCACTCTGCTTCCTTGAAGCCGCGAGTGGTCACAGCCGGGGTGCCGAAGCGCAGGCCCGAGGTGACGAACGGGGAGCGTGGATCGTTTGGCACCGAGTTCTTGTTCACGGTGATGAAGGCGCGACCCAGAGCGGCGTCGGCGTCTTTACCGGAGATGTCCTGTTTGATCAGCGACAGCAGGAACAGGTGGTTTTCGGTACCGCCGGAGACCACGTCGAAACCACGCTCGATGAACACGGCGGCCATGGCCTTGGCGTTCTTGACCACTTGTTGCTGGTAAGTCTTGAACTCAGGCTGCAGCGCTTCCTTGAAGCAGATCGCCTTGGCAGCGATGACGTGCTCCAGAGGACCGCCCTGGCCGCCCGGGAATACGGCGGAGTTCAGCTTCTTCTCGATCTCGGCATTGGCGCGCGCCAGGATCAGGCCGCCACGAGGACCGCGCAGGGTCTTGTGGGTGGTGGTGGTCACCACGTCAGCGAACGGAACCGGGTTCGGGTAGACGCCAGCGGCAACCAGACCGGCCACGTGGGCCATGTCGACGAACAGGTAGGCACCGACCTTGTCAGCGATGGCGCGGAAACGGGCGAAGTCCAGCACCTGCGAGTAAGCCGAGAAACCGGCCACGATCATTTTTGGCTTGTGCTCGACAGCCAGACGCTCGACTTCGTCGTAGTCGATCAGGCCGTTGCCGTCGATGCCGTACTGAACAGCGTTGTACAGCTTGCCGGACGAAGAAACGCTGGCGCCGTGGGTCAGGTGACCGCCGTGGGCCAAGCTCATGCCCAGGATGGTGTCACCGGCGTTCAGCAGGGCCAGGTAAACGGCGCTGTTGGCCTGGGAACCGGCGTGTGGCTGGACGTTGGCGTAGTCGGCGCCGAACAGCTCCTTGGCGCGGTCGATGGCCAGCTGCTCGACGATGTCGACGTATTCGCAACCGCCGTAGTAACGCTTGCCTGGGTAGCCTTCAGCGTACTTGTTGGTCAGCACCGAGCCCTGGGCTTCCATGACAGCGGGGCTTGTGTAGTTTTCCGAGGCGATCAGCTCGATGTGCTCTTCCTGGCGCTTGGCTTCCTGTTCCATAGCGGCATACAGGTCGGAGTCGTACTTGGCGATAGTCAAATTACGGCTGAACATGGCGGTCCTCGGGGGGCGTGCGGTAGAAAAGGGGAGCATTCTACAACATCGCGTTTTATATGGCATATGAAAGGCAGTCATGACGTGGACAAGCGGTTTTCATACGCCAAACGCATCCGTAGCAGCACGGCTTGCCGGCGAATGCGGTGGATCAGGCGCTGCGATGTTGAATGACACACCGCCTTCGCCAGCAAGCCGGCTCCCACAGGGAACGCATCGGCAGCCGTTTTCGCGGTCAGTCGATCATGAAGAGGGCATCGTTGCTGAACTGTGCCTCGAAGCGTTGCGCCGGCATTGGCCTGCCGAACAGGTAGCCCTGAACCTCGTCGCAGCCGTGTTCGCGCAGGAAGTCCAGCTGCTCATGGGTTTCCACGCCCTCGGCGATCACCGCCAGGTTGAGGCTGTGGGCCATTGCGATAATGGCGCGGGCGATCTGCGCGTCCTGCTCGCCCGACGGCAGGCCGTCGACGAAGGTGCGGTCGATCTTCAGCACATCGATGGGGAACTGCTTGAGGTAGTTCAGCGATGAATAACCAGTGCCGAAGTCGTCCACCGCGATACTCAGCCCGAGGCGCTTGAGGCTGTCGAGGATCTGCATCGCTTCGCTGACTTCGCGCATCAGGATACTTTCGGTCAGTTCCAGCTCCAGGCACGCCGGTGGCAGGCCGGTTTCCTGAAGAATGTTGGCGATGCGCGTGCCCAACTGGCCGTCGGAGAACTGCCGCGCGGAAATGTTCACCGACACTTTCGGCACGCGAACCTTGGCCAGGTGCCACTCGCGCAACTGGCGACAGGCTTCCTTGAGCACCCACTCGCCCACTTCCACCACCAGCCCCAACTCTTCGAGCACCGGGATGAAATCTCCCGGCGGCACCAGGCCACGGCGCGGGTGGCGCCAGCGCAGCAGGGCTTCGGTGCCGGTCAGGCGCTTGCCGTCGCCGCTGAACTGCGGTTGGTAGTAGAGGGTGAACTCTTCCTGTTCCAGCGCGTGGCGCAGGTCGCTTTCCAGCTCCAGACGCTCCAGGGCGCTGGCGTTCATATCGGCCTGGTAGAACTGAAAGTTGTTCTTGCCGCGCTCCTTGGCGTGGTACATGGCGGTGTCGGCGTTCTTCATCAACTGGCTCAGCTCGTTGCCGTCCTGCGGGCTGAGGGCGATGCCGATACTGGCGGTGACGAAGAACTCCCGGCCTTCGAGGACGAAAGGTTTCACCAGGCTTGCGAGAATCTGTTCGGCCACATGAATGGCGCGGGTCAGCGCGGCTTGCTGGGTGGCGCCGGGTTGCAGCAGCAGGGTGAATTCGTCGCCGCCCATGCGCGCCACGGTGTCGTCTTCGGCCACGCATTCGAGCAGGCGCGAGGCCATTTCCTTGAGCATGCGATCCCCTGCGGCATGGCCCAGGGAGTCGTTGATCGGCTTGAAGCGGTCAAGGTCAAGGAACATCAGTACCACCCAGGCATGCTGGCGTTCGGCGTGCTGCAGGGCGGTGTGCAGACGGTCCTGGAACAGCGTGCGGTTGGGCAGGTGAGTCAGGGCATCGTAGTACGCCAGGCGATGAATGCGCTGTTCGCTGGCCTTGCGCTCGCTGATGTCGCTGAAGAAGCACACGTAGCTGGCCAGGTCGCCTTCATCGTCGAGCACCGCAGTGATGCCGACCCACGCCGGATAGTGTTCGCCATCGCGACGCTTGAGCCACAGCTCGCCCTCCCAGCTGCCGCGCTGGTTCAACTGCTTGAGGATGTAGCCCAGGTGAGCTTCCTGCTGGTCGTCGACCGTCAGCATCATTGGCAACTGGTCCAGCACCTGGGAGACGGCGTAACCGCTGACCCGGCTGAATGCATCGTTGGCCTGCACGATATAGCCGGCAGGGTCGGTGATCAGGATCGCCGAGGTCGAGTGCTCGAATACCGTAGCGGCCATGCGCAGGTCTTTTTCCGCGCGACGCTGCTGACTGATATCACGGCCAACACCGAGAATGCCTTCGAATGCGCCGGCTTCGTCCCACACCAGAACCAGACGCAACTCCACCGGGATCTTACGGCCATCAGCGCGCAGACAGTCGAACAGGAACAACTGTGTGGTGATTTCGCGGCGCAAGGCGGCCAATGCTTCGGGGGTGTTCAACGCTTTGCCTATGCGTTGCAGCAAAGCATGCAGGCCCGTCAATTGCTGGGGGTTGGCGATGATCGAGTTCCAGCCGTTTTCCAGAATCCACTCGGCGCTGTATCCGAGCACGGCGTTGACCGAAGGGCTGACGTAATTGGGCGCAAGCTTGGGGTCGGTGGAGAAAATCACGTCGCTGATGCTTTCGGCCAGCATCCGGTAGCGTTGCTCGCTGTCACGCAGGGACTGGCTGGCCTCGATCTGTTCGGTAATGTCCTTGGCCACGCCGATGATGCGCGTGACCTGGCCGTCGCTGTCCGGCGCCAGGGCCTGCTCGCGGATGTCGAAGCGCCGCCAGTTGCCGCGTCGGTCACGAAAGCGCAGTTGGCATTCGGTCAGGGCACTCAGACCGTCTTCGCTGCGGGCCAGTCGCAGTTGCTCGTAGGCTTCGGCGTCTTCGGGGTGCAGCAGGATTTCCCAGAAGTATTCGCCCATCTGCTGCAGTTCTTCGCGGCCGTACCCCAGGGTATGCCCCAGATGGTGGTTGCTGTAGATCATGCGCCGGGTCACTACGTCCTGAACGTACAGATGATCAGGCACCGTGCGCACCACATCCGACCAGAAGCTCTCGCGCTCCAGCAGTTCGATCTCGGTCTGCTTGCGGCTGGTGATGTCATTGATGCTCAGGATCACCGCATTGAAGTCTTCAGGCTGCTCGGGCAGGCGTACGACCAGCCAGAGGTGCTGGTCCTGGCCCTGTGCGTCAGGCAGCAGGATTTCGAGCTCCAACTGAGGCTGGCCATCGAGCACCGCGCCGATCAGCTGTACGCCGATACCTTGCCGGGAGCGCGGGCAACCCTCGATCAACTGTTGCCAGACTTGTTGCGACGAATCCGCACGCAACAGGCTGGAGGCCACCTGATTGACCTCGGTGATGCGCAGCTGGTGAAGCAGGCCCTTGAGTTGATCCGGATGATTGACCAGCCGCTTGTGCAGCTCCTCGCTGCTATTGAGTTGCAGGTGCTTGAGGTAGTCGGGCAGGCTCGAAAGGTCGAGCACGCACAGTGCAACCCCGGTGCCTTCGAAAATGTCCTTGTAGCGACGGCGGCTCTCATGCAGCTGTAACTGGCGACGGCGCAGGCTGCGCAAGGCCAGTAACGGCACGATGGAGCAGAGCAGGGCGATCAGGCATTTTCCAAGCAACGGCGCGATCAAGACCTCGCGAGCCCTGTCAGGGTCGAACAGGCCGCGTAACTGCCAGTCACTGTTGGCCACAGGTTCCAGCAACACGGTTTGCAGGTTGCCGCCCGAGGCGCGGCTGTCGCTGGCTTCACCCTGAAAAACCAGGTGCAGGGACGAGGCGTTTTCCAGCTGCCAGCGTGGCTGGAAGTCCTGGGCGCTTTGGCGGGTCAGGGATTTGAGCGCCTGCGGGTCCAGGCGTATGGCCCAGTAGCGCTGGTTGTCATTGCCGGGCTGGCGAACCAGCAGGTAGAAAAGCGAGCCGTCCGGCGCATCGGCATAGTAGTAGGGATGGCCTTCGATACGCGCCTGCAATTGAGTCAAGAAACTGACGTCCTTGCTGTTCGCGGCGCTGTCCATCGCGATGCCCGCCGTACTGTCCAGCCAGGCGACACTGAGCAGCCCCGGCATGGATTTACGCAGGCGTTCAAGCATCGCGGCCGTTTGTGCGTCGGTCTGGGGTTGGCCGTTGGCGTTGTCCAGCATGTTCAGCGCGACCTGGGCGTTGAGCGCCATGTTCAGGCTCAGGCGATCCGCCAGCTGGATGCTGTAATCGACGCTGCGCTGGTGCTGGCGATCCTGGGTCTGTTGAAACTGCTCGACCAGCTGCCACAACAAAAGCACGAGCATCAGCAGCACCAGCACCGCCAGTGCGCCTTTGAACGAGCCCCGTAAAGGCGCGGACGCCGCGCTGTTGGAGGAGCGCGACGGAGAAATGGGTGCTGGTGTGGACAAACTGTGATCCTGACTGCTGGACTGAATCAGCGTGTGCGAAATGCACTATAAGCTGGACGCCCAAAGGGCGGCTAGCATGCCTTGACTTGTGGCTAAGTGCCAGCCCCATTAGGCTGCGCGGTTTGCCCTGTCGGCGGCATTCGGGTAGCTTTGCGGCACGCGCGAGGTGCCTGATTCCTGTAATTTTTCATAATGCTTGCAATCCTTGCTCCAGCTTTATGACCTGCGCGGTAAGTTTTCTGCCGCAGCTTTCTGGTCAAGCCTTAACCAATTCAAGGCCCGGATACGCCACACGGCAAGTTGCGACGATAAATAAAAAGCATTTTTTGCAACAGAGCACTAAGCTCGCGCCCTTATTCACTGTCCCAATCCAGGTTTTCATTCCATGGCTCAATACGTCTTCACCATGCATCGGCTGAGCAAGGTTGTTCCGCCGAAGCGGGAAATCCTGAAAAACATCTCCCTGTCGTTCTTCCCGGGCGCCAAGATCGGCGTCCTCGGCCTCAACGGTTCGGGTAAATCCACGCTGCTGAAAATCATGGCCGGTGTCGACACCGAGTTCGATGGTGAAGCGCGCCCGATGCCGGAACTGAACGTCGGCTACCTGCCGCAGGAACCGCAACTGGACCCGACCAAGACCGTTCGCGAAGTGGTCGAGGAGGCGGTCAGCGTCATCAAGGACGCCCAGGCGCGTCTGGACGAGGTCTACGCGGCATACGCCGAACCGGATGCCGATTTCGACAAACTGGCCGCCGAACAGGCCAAGCTGGAAGCCATCCTGCAGGCCAGCGACGGCCACAACCTTGAGCGCCAGCTGGAAGTCGCCGCCGATGCGCTGCGCCTGCCGGCCTGGGATGCCAAGGTCGAGCACCTGTCCGGTGGTGAGAAGCGCCGCGTGGCCCTGTGCCGCCTGCTGCTTTCGGCTCCTGACATGCTCTTGCTCGACGAGCCGACTAACCACCTGGACGCCGATTCCGTCGCCTGGCTCGAACACTTCCTGCATGACTTCCCGGGCACTGTGGTTGCGATCACGCACGACCGTTACTTCCTGGACAACGTCGCGGGCTGGATTCTGGAACTCGACCGCGGCGCCGGTATTCCTTACGAGGGCAACTATTCGGGCTGGCTGGAAGCCAAATCCGATCGTCTGGCCCAGGAATCCAAGCAGCAGTCGGCTCACGAAAAGGCCATGAAAGAGGAACTGGAGTGGGTGCGCAAAGGCGCCAAGGCTCGTCAGTCCAAATCCAAGGCCCGTCTGCAGCGCTTCGAAGAAATGCAATCGCAGGAATTCCAGAAGCGTTCGGAAACCAACGAGATCTACATCCCGGCCGGTCCACGCCTGGGCGACAAGGTCATCGAGTTCAAGAACGTCACCAAGGGCTATGGCGATCGCGTGCTGATCGACAACCTGTCGTTCTCCATGCCTAAAGGCGCCATCGTAGGCGTGATCGGTGGTAACGGTGCGGGTAAATCCACGCTGTTCCGCATGCTGATGGGCAAGGAACAACCGGATTCGGGTTCCATCGAAATCGGTGAAACCGTGCAGCTGGCCTGCGTCGATCAGAGCCGTGATGACCTGGACGGCAGCAAGACTGTGTTTGCGCAGATTTCCGACGGCTCCGATCAGATCAAGATCGGCAGCTACGAGATTCCGTCGCGTACCTATGTCGGCCGTTTCAACTTCAAGGGTGGCGATCAGCAGAAGTTTGTGAAGGATCTGTCCGGTGGTGAGCGTGGTCGCTTGCACCTGGCGTTGACTTTGAAAGAGGGCGGCAACGTCCTGCTGCTCGACGAACCGTCCAACGACCTGGACGTTGAAACCCTGCGTTCCCTGGAAGAAGCCCTGCTGGACTTCCCGGGCGCCGCCATTGTGATCTCTCACGATCGGTGGTTCCTGGACCGCGTGGCCACTCACATCCTGGCCTACGAAGATGATTCGCAAGCCGTGTTCTTCGAAGGCAACTACACCGAGTACGAAGCCGATCGCAAGAAACGTCTGGGTGAAGCAGCGGCCCAGCCGCACCGCGTGCGTCACAAGAAGCTGGCCTGATTGGGGCCTGCGTCATCAAAAACGGAGCCTTCGGGCTCCGTTTTTTTATGCCCGATCCCCAAGCCCCGTAGCAGTCCGGCTTGCCGGCGTCAGCGATCTTGATGATGTTCCCCAAGCCTTGTGGACACCTAAACTGGCACATAATGCCTCTAGAGGTGATCCCCATGACTGAGAAAAAAGTAAGACGTCAGTTCACTGCACAGTTCAAGAAAGATGCTGTCCAGTTGGTCATCGAGCACGAGCTGCCTGTCGCTCAGGTCGCTCGTGACCTCGATATCGGCGAGAGTTCTTTGACTCGCTGGGTTGCCAAGGCTCGCGCCCACGGCTCAGCCTCGTTGACAGGCACCC
>Ga0207713_1000201_pt1 | contig 82948 bp, 74 predicted proteins | sample KBSS64metaG_FD_184404 | JGI IMG/M metagenome (GOLD analysis project Ga0207713, IMG submission 184404) | Switchgrass rhizosphere microbial communities from Kellogg Biological Station, Michigan, USA - KBS S6-4 metaG (SPAdes) (version 2) | ecosystem: Host-associated > Plants > Roots > Rhizosphere >...
CGGCGAGGTCGAGAATGTCGTAGCCCCGATAGTGCAGGTCGTTGCCGGTCTTGCCGACCGTGCACAGCGCCGTATTCCCCGCGGTCACGCCGGACAGCGCCACGGATTTTTTCGGTTTGAAGCCGCTTTGGGCTTCGTTCCCGCCTTGTGCGCCGGCGGTTTGCGTCGTATCGCTCATCTCCCGCTGTCTCCTTGGTGCCTCTGTGCCGCTTGCGGTCGTCTTGCAGCGTGGGTGCCTGCTTTGCGCCGCGGCAGGTCATGCCGTGATCCGGCCGAATCGCAGTGCATATGGGCGCCGTTGAACGCTGCGGCGCCGGCTGTCGCATTGGTCATCGCCTTCATGAAGCGGTTTGCACGTTAGCGCCCACTTTCGCAAAGAGCGGCGCGGCGTCTTGCGGAACGGCGCGGCCAGTGGATTGCGCTCGGCGAAGTACGGACCAGTAGTAGCGGTAGCTGGCGCGGTCGTGCAGCGTGTCGTGATGGCGCGTCGGTCCCCACTGCGCGGACTGCGCGGCCAGCAGGATTTCGGTTGCGGTGGCGATTTCTTCGTCGCGCGGTGCGAACGCGGCTACGATCGCCTCGATCTGCGCCGGGTGGATGCTCCACATGCGCGTGTAACCGAACTCGCTGCGGGCGCGGGCGGCATCGTTGGCGACCACGCCCATGTCGCGCACTTCGGTGCTGACGTTGTGCGATGGCACTTTGCCGTACGCATGGCAGGCTGCCGAAATTTCCAGCTTCGCGCGCCGCACCAGCGGGTGATCGAACTGGCCGGGGGAGCGCATCGCGGTATCGGGAATTGCGCCGTCGTGCGCGGAGACGAAGTCCATCAGGCCGAAGCTCAGTGCTTCCACGCCTGGTAGCGCGGCCAGATCGAACACACGCATGAGCGCGCCGTGGGTCTCGACCAGTAATTGCACCGGCACCGGCTGGGCGATGCCGAGTTCGCATCGCGTCGCCTCGATGAACGCGACCATCTCGGCGGCGTCGGGCAGGTTGCGGATCTTCGGCAGGGTGATGTAAGCGGGTGCTCGTCTCGCCGCACGCAGAATGAGGCGGACGTCGTCGCGCCAGTGCGCGTGATCGAAGTCGTGAATGCGCACGCCGACCCGGCCGAAGCGGTCATGCTCGCTTCCCAGCAGGGAAGCGACCAGCTCAGCGTGTTCCGCCTCCCTGCCGACCTGCGCGCCGTCCTCGCAATCGAGCGTGATGTCGAACACCGGGCCCAGTTGTTGCTGCCACGCGAGCGATTTCAGCATCAGCTTTTCGCTGCCGGCGTAGTGATCGCAGGCAGGCAGCACAGCGGGCGGCACTTCGCCGTCAAACAGCACTTCGGCGGGTGTGAGGGCGCGCATCTTCGGCGTCAGGGTTTGGGGTGGTCGTGTTTAGGGAATCTGATTCGGGCGCGCTCTGCTGACGCTCATTGCGCAGCGGCGCAAAACGCGCTCGGATCAGATGCGAATAGCTGCATTCGCACGTAAAAAACCGGAACTCACTCGCTGAGGCGACGCCCGGGAGTGCCCCCGGACATGGCGTTTCGCGGTGCGCCGCCGAGGGGACCGCCATGCTCAAGAGGATCCCAGCAGAGCGAAAAAACTTCGGGCGGCCCAGCGTTTTCTCACGAGTTCCGGTTTGCCTGCATCAGGCGCTTAGCCGAGCAGATGCTGAACGCCTTCGCGCTCTTCCAGCAGTTCCTGCAGCGTGCCGTCCATCTTTTCGCGCGAGAACGCGTCGATTGCCAGGCCTTCGACGCGCTTGTACTCGCCGTTTTCGCACGTGACCGGCACACCGTAGATGATGTCTTCGGGAATGCCGTACGAGCCGTCCGACGGGATGCCCATCGTGACCCACTTGCCGTTCGTGCCGAGCACCCAGTCGCGGACGTGGTCGATTGCAGCGTTAGCCGCCGACGCCGCCGATGACAGGCCGCGCGCTTCGATGATCGCCGCGCCGCGCTTGCCGACGGTCGGGATGAACGTGTTGCGGTTCCATTCGTCGTCGTTGATCAGCTTGGTCAGGTCTTGACCTTCCGCGGTGGCGAAACGGAAGTCCGGGTACATGGTCGGCGAGTGGTTGCCCCACACAGCCAGCTTTTCGATCGAAGCGACCGGCTTGCCCGACTTGGCCGCCAGTTGCGACAGCGCGCGGTTGTGGTCCAGACGCAGCATGGCTGTGAAATTCTTCTTCGGCAGATCCGGCGCCGACTTCATGGCGATGTAGGCGTTCGTGTTGGCCGGGTTGCCGACCACCAGCACTTTCACGTCGCGGCTGGCGACTTCGTTCAGCGCCTTGCCTTGGACGGTGAAAATCTCGGCGTTGGCCGACAGCAGGTCCTTGCGTTCCATGCCTTTCGAACGCGGACGCGCGCCGACCAGCAGGGCTACGTCGGCGTCCTTGAATGCAACCTTCGGATCGTCGGTGATCACGACGCCCGACAGCAGCGGGAATGCGCAATCATCCAGTTCCATCACGACGCCTTTCACGGCGCCTTGCGCTTGCGGCAGATCGAGCAGTTGCAGGACAACCGGCTGGTCCTTGCCGAGCAGGTCGCCATTGGCGATGCGGAACAGCAGGGAGTAAGCGATTTGACCTGCGGCGCCGGTGACGGCAACGCGCTTTGCGGGCTTAGCCATTGAGAAATCTCCAGGACGATGCGTTAGACGCTAGGGAAAACGCCATTCTATATGGGCGTTCAGCGAAGCGTTGTGAAACACGGCGGAATTCACTACTCGCGGACAGCCCCGAAATGCCGAGGCCGTGCGGCGCGCTGCGGCAAGACCGCCATGCCGGAAACCTTACTCACGAGCAGGGGGTGGATAGGGGTAGCGCCGGATAGCCGCTGCACGGTGCGGGCTCCTGCAAACAGCGCGTTTCGGCACGCGTCTGGCCAACGAATGGCGGCGAATCGAAACCGGGACTGCGTGGGAACAGCATGGTGCAGAGTGACTGCCGGTGCGCTACGGCGCGGCCTGAAAAGATGCGCCGAAAAACCCGCAAACCCTTGCTCGGAAGGGAGTGTAGGAGTCGTCAGACACAAAGTCAACATTATCTTATGTCTTATATAAGACATATCTATTGAGGGGAAAACCCTAGACGTGGCCCAGCCCTTTATGATGAAATGCGCGCATGAATTCGAACCCGGCGAACACCACGAATCCGAATGGCTCCAGCGCCACGGGAGAAGGTGTATCCGCTGCCGTGCCCGCCGCTGCGTCGCCCACCTTCAGCCCGTTGTATCAGCAGATCAAGGGCTTGATTACGCAGAGCCTCGAAAGTGGCGAATGGAAACCCGGCGAGATCATTCCTAGTGAAGTCGAATTGGCGGCCAGATACAAGGTCAGCCAGGGAACGGTGCGCAAAGCGATCGACGAACTCGCCGCCGACAACCTGCTGGTGCGCCGCCAGGGCAAGGGCACGTTTGTCGCAACGCACAACGAAGACCGCGCCCAGTTTCGCTTCCTTAGATTGCTGGCCGATGACGGCGCGGAACATCCGCACGTCAGCCGCCTGCTGGAATGCCGGCGTTTGCGAGCATCGGCGGATATCGCCCGGCAGCTCGATCTGAAACCCGCCGATCCCGTGGTGCTGATCAAGCGTTTGCTGCAGTTCGATGGCGAAGTCACCGTACTCGACGAAATCTGGCTGCCCGGCGCGGTATTTCGCGGACTCACACTCGAGCGGCTGTCGGAGTACAAGGGTCCGCTCTACGCGATGTTCGAGACGGAATTCGGCACGCGCATGATCCGCGCAACGGAAAAAATCCGCGCGGTGGCGGCCGAGCCAACGGTTGCGGATCTCCTGCGCGTGCCTGCGGGCTTCCCGCTGCTGTCGGTCGAGCGGGTGTCGTATACGTATGGGGATCGGCCGGTGGAAGTGCGGCGAGGTTGGTATGTCACAACCGGGTATTACTATCAGAACGACCTGAGCTGAGTCGGGCTGAACGAGGCGCGGCGTCCCACACGCACGCCTGTTTGAAGGCACCTTTATCGCGCACGCTGTAACGGACCTGTCGTGGTTTTCGCTGCAGCGCGATATAAAAAGGCGCTAAAATCGCGGATTAGTGTGACTACATAGTAGGGGTCTAGCATGGCTGAAGCCGTAAAAAAACCGAGGCCGGAGTTCCGGAACATCGGTATCGGGCAGATATTGACGGCATACCGTCTCCCGCTAGCGGGGCGAGTTTCGATCTTGCATCGCTTAAGCGGTGGTCTGCTTTTTGTTTTTCTTCCGTTCCTGCTGTACCTCTTCGATCAAAGCCTGACTTCCGAACTGAGTTTCGAGGTCTTCAAAGGTTTCCTCTCCAACGTCATCGTCAAGCTCATCACGCTCGTTCTTGCGTGGGCCTTCCTGTTTCACTTCTGCGCGGGCGTCCGTCACCTCGTGATGGACACGCACCGCGCGGTCACGAAGGAAGGCGGCAAGCAAACCTCCATCGTCGTTCTCGTCGTGTCGTCGCTTCTTACGATTGCATTCGCGGCAAAACTGTTCGGAGTTTTTTAAAAAAATGACAGCTAATAACCGAATCGGTCCGAAGCGTCTCGTCGTCGGCGCACATTACGGTCTGCGCGACTGGCTTGCCCAGCGCATTACCGCCTGCGTGATGGCGATCTACACGGTGATCCTGCTCGCATGGTTCTTCGGCGCGCGCGATTTCTCGTACGAAGGCTGGGCCTCGATTTTCGCCACGCAATGGATGAAGCTCGCCACGTTTGTCACGCTGCTCTCGCTGTTCTATCACGCGTGGGTCGGTATCCGCGACATCTGGATGGACTATGTGAAGCCCGTGGGCATGCGCCTGTTCCTTCAGGCGCTGACGATCGTCTGGCTGCTCGCATGTGCGGGCTACGCTGCGCAGATTCTCTGGAGAGTGTAAAAGAATGGCTGCAATCAAGAATTCTCTGCCGCGTCGCAAGTTTGACGTGGTTATCGTCGGCGCGGGCGGCTCGGGAATGCGTGCTTCGCTGCAACTGGCGCGCGCCGGTCTGTCGGTCTGCGTGCTGTCCAAGGTGTTCCCCACGCGCTCACACACGGTTGCTGCTCAAGGCGGCATCGGCGCCTCGCTCGGCAACATGAGCGAAGACAACTGGCACTATCACTTCTACGACACGATCAAGGGTTCCGACTGGCTCGGCGACCAGGACGCGATCGAGTTCATGTGCCGCGAGGCACCGAACGCAGTCTACGAACTCGAACACTTCGGCATGCCGTTCGACCGTAACGCCGACGGCACGATTTACCAACGCCCGTTCGGCGGCCACACCGCGAACTACGGCGAAAAGCCGGTGCAACGCGCTTGCGCGGCTGCTGACCGTACCGGTCACGCGCTGCTGCACACGCTGTATCAGCAGAACGTGGCGGCCAAGACGCAGTTCTTCGTCGAATGGATGGCGCTGGACCTGATCCGCGACGCCGAGGGCGACGTGCTCGGCGTGACCGCGCTGGAAATGGAAACCGGCGACGTCTACATTCTCGAAGGCAAGACCACGCTGTTCGCCACGGGCGGCGCGGGCCGGATCTTCGCGGCATCCACGAATGCGTTCATCAACACCGGTGACGGCCTGGGCATGGCCGCGCGTTCGGGCATCGCGCTGCAAGACATGGAATTCTGGCAATTCCACCCCACCGGCGTGGCCGGCGCGGGCGTGCTGATTACCGAAGGCGTGCGCGGCGAAGGCGGCATTCTGCGCAACTCGAACGGCGAGCGTTTCATGGAGCGCTACGCGCCCACGCTGAAGGATCTGGCGCCGCGCGATTTCGTCTCGCGTTCGATGGACCAGGAGATCAAGGAAGGCCGCGGCGTCGGTCCGAACAAGGACCACGTGCTGCTCGACCTGTCGCACATCGGCGCGGAGACGATCATGAAGCGTCTGCCGTCGATCCGCGAAATCGCGCTGAAGTTCGCGAACGTCGACTGCATCAAAGAGCCGATTCCGGTCGTGCCGACCATTCACTATCAGATGGGCGGCATTCCGACGAATATTCACGGCCAGGTCGTGGGTACGTCGAAGGGGCACGAAGAGCCGGTGAACGGTTTCTACGCAGTGGGCGAATGCTCGTGCGTGTCGGTGCACGGCGCGAACCGTCTCGGCACGAACTCGCTGCTCGACCTCGTGGTGTTCGGGCGTGCCGCCGGTAACCACATCGTCAAGCACGTCAAGGAAATCAAGGAGCACAAGCCGCTGCCGGCCGACGCCGCCGATTTCGCGCTGTCGCGCCTCGACAAGCTCGAGAAGTCGTCGTCGGGCGAGTATACGCAAAACGTCGCGAACGACATTCGCGCGACCATGCAGAAGCATGCCGGCGTGTTCCGTACTTCGGCATTGCTGTCCGAGGGCGTTGAACGCATCCGCGAAGTGGCTGAGCGGGTCGACAGCATCCACCTGAAAGACAAGTCGAAGGTGTTCAACACGGCACGTGTCGAAGCGCTGGAAGTGGCGAACCTGATCGAAGTGGCGCGCGCCACGATGGTCTCCGCCGAAGCGCGCAAGGAAAGCCGCGGCGCCCACGCGCAAAACGACTTCGAACATCGCGACGACGAAAACTGGCTGCGCCATACGCTGTGGTTCAGTGAAGGCGATCGCCTCGACTACAAGCCGGTTCACATGCAACCGCTGACGGTCGAATCGGTTCCGCCGAAAGCGCGGACCTTCTAAGGCACAAGTCAAAGGAATTCAGAAATGGCTAAGCGTACATTTGAAATCTACCGCTACGATCCGGACAAGGATGCAGCGCCGCGCATGCAGTCGTACGACATCGAAATCGACTCGCACGAACGCATGCTGCTCGACGCGCTCGTCAAGCTGAAGGCTATGGACGAAACGCTGTCGTTCCGCCGTTCGTGCCGTGAAGGCGTGTGCGGTTCGGACGCAATGAACATCAACGGCAAGAACGGCCTGGCGTGCCTCACGAACCTGAACGACCTGCCGCAAAAAATCGTGCTGCGTCCGCTGCCGGGCTTGCCGGTCGTGCGCGACCTGATCTGCGACTTCACGCAGTTCTTCAACCAGTATCACTCGATCAAGCCGTACCTGATCAACGATACGCCGCCGCCGGAAAAGGAACGTCTGCAGTCGCCCGAAGAGCGCGACGAACTCGACGGTCTGTACGAATGTATCCTGTGCGCTAGCTGCTCGACCTCGTGCCCGAGCTTCTGGTGGAACCCGGATAAGTTCGTCGGTCCGGCCGGCCTGTTGCTAGCCTATCGTTTCATCGCGGACAGCCGCGACGAGGCGACGGGTGAACGCCTCGACAACCTGGAAGATCCGTACCGTCTGTTCCGTTGCCATACCATCATGAATTGCGTCGACGTTTGCCCGAAGGGCCTTAACCCGACCAAGGCGATTGGCAAGATCAAGGAATTGATGGTTCGCCGCGCTGTCTGAGATGGACGAATCATCACATCAGTCCGACCCTCTTCGCCGCGCGCGCCTTCGCTGGCGCGCACGGCGGGGCTTGCTGGAAAACGATCTGATCTTTGAGCGTTTCTTCAGCCGATATGAGCATGACCTCAGCGACGCCGACGTAGGCGCACTCACCCGCCTGCTAGAGCTGAGCGATAACGACCTGATGGACTTGCTGCTCGCGCGCAAGGAACCTGAGGGCGACCTTGCCGACCCGGATGTGATCCGGGTGCTGGAGCTGCTGCGCAACGCCTAACCGGCTTGAGCGCCGCTTGTCCGTTGTTCCAGGCGTGCAATTATCGAAACCCTGTTTCCATACTTCGATTGAGGATGTGCTATGACCCCGTCAGATGTTAAAGCCACGCTATCGTTCAGCGACAATTCGCCGAGCGTTGAAATGCCGATCTACAAGGGCACTCTCGGCCCGGACGTGATCGACATCCGGAAACTGTACGGCCAGACCGGCAAATTTACGTACGATCCGGGCTTCATGTCGACGGCGGCCTGCAACTCGGCGATCACGTACATCGACGGCGACAAGGGCGAACTGCTATACCGCGGCTACCCGATCGACAACCTCGCGGAAAACGCCGACTTCCTCGAAACCTGCTACCTGCTGCTGAAGGGCGAACTGCCGAACGAACAGCAAAAAGCGGAGTTCGTGAAGACCGTTACGAATCACACGATGGTGCATGAGCAAATGCACTTCTTCTTCCGCGGTTTCCGTCGCGACGCACATCCGATGGCGATTCTGGTCGCGGCAGTCGGCGCGCTGTCGGCGTTCTACCACGACTCGCTCGACATCAACAATCCGCGTCACCGTGACGTGTCGGCCATTCGCATGATCGCGAAGCTGCCCACGCTGGTCGCGATGGCGTACAAGTACAGCATCGGCCAGCCGTTTGCGTACCCGAGGAACAACCTCTCGTACAGCGCGAACTTCATGCACATGATGTTCTCGAACCCGTGCGAAGACTACAAGGTCAACGACGTGCTGGTGCGCGCGCTCGACCGTATCCTGATTCTTCACGCAGACCACGAGCAGAACGCATCCACCTCGACCGTGCGTCTCGCCGGTTCGTCGGGCGCCAATCCGTTCGCGTGTATCGCGGCCGGTATCGCTTGTCTGTGGGGCCCGGCGCACGGCGGTGCGAACGAAGCCGCGCTGAACATGCTGGAAGAAATCGGCTCGGTCGACAACATTCCTGAGTTCATCAAGCAGGTGAAGGACAAGAACTCGGGCGTGAAGCTGATGGGCTTCGGTCACCGCGTCTACAAGAACTACGATCCGCGCGCGAAGCTGATGCGCGAAACCTGCCACGAAGTGCTGAACGAACTCGGCCTGCACGACGACCCGCTGTTCAAGCTGGCCATGGCGCTGGAAAAAATCGCGCTGGAAGACGAATACTTCGTGTCGCGCAAGCTGTACCCGAACGTCGACTTCTACTCGGGCATCGTGCAGCGCGCACTGGGTATTCCGACGTCGATGTTCACGTGTATCTTCGCGATGGCGCGTACCGTCGGCTGGATTGCACAGTGGAATGAAATGATCGCCGATCCGGAACAGAAGATTGGCCGTCCGCGTCAGCTGTTCATTGGCGATACGCAGCGTGAGGCGAAGCCGATTGCGCAGCGTTAAGCGGTCGCGTCACCGCGCGGCACGCACGCTGTGAAGCCTGCGAGCCGCGCGGCTGCAAGTGGTAAGAAAAACGCCTCAACGGAACTTCCTTTGAGGCGTTTTGCTTCTGTCCTGAGCGGTGACTGACGTGGATCAACATTGCAGTGAACGGCGCATCAAGTGGCCGAACGTGCTTTACGTCGCGAACCGTTAGCTTTCGTACGCTCCAGTGACGGCGAGCGCACCCCAAGCGCTTGCGGTTCCGCTGAGATTTGCGGCGCATGCCCATAGGTTTCGAAGAAGCGCCGGTACGCACTCGGCGTCGTGCCTCGCGCCGAAAGAAACTGTCGATTGAAATTCGCCAGATTCGGAAACCCGGCCTTGGTGGCGATTAGCGCGATGGGCCAGCTTGTGTCGGTCAATTGCCGCGTTGCGTAACCGATGCGCAGCCGGTTCAGATAACGTCCCACGCTTTCGCCGACGTGCCGCACGAAGTAACGGTGCAGCGAGCGCTCCGAGAGATTGGCTACCTCGCATAATTCAGCGATACGCAACCGTTCGTGGAAGCGTCGATCGAGCAGATCCAGTACGCGATTCAGCCGTTCCGCGTCTGATGAGCTGCCGCCGGCAGAGGCCGTGGGCACCAGATCAGCCTGTTGAGCGGTTCGCGCCGGTTGCGCGCCGCTGCCCCGTTGTTGTCGTCCGTTCCGCCCATGCGCAGCCGGTGACGCCAACGGCTCCGACTTTGCGTCGGCGAGACAGGCGAGCACGTCCAACGCGGCACCCAGCCGCACACGCGGCGACTCATTCAGCAACGCACCCAACTGCGCGCGCATGAGCGCCGCGGCTTCGGGCGCAAACCGCAATCCTGGCGCGCCGCGTCTCAGCAGCGTACGCAATGACGCAAACTCCGGACAACAATCCGCCACCCGTCGCGCCCAGTCGCCGCTGAACCATATGACAACCGCCACTTGCGGCTCGCGCGCATCGATAGGCTCCGTCGACGCCCACGTGTGCGGCATATCCGGCGGCACGAGCACGAGATCGTCGCCGCTGTAATCAGCGCTGTGATCGCCGACGAAACGACGGCCGCGGCTATTCATCGTCAGCGTGAGTTCGTACTCGGGATGGTGATGCCATTCGAACGGGATCTGCGCGAGCTGCCGGTGGTAGACGCGAATCGAACAGCCGTCCGGGATGGTGACGCGTTCGTACTGAGGTTTCACGGGACGCAACCTGGCCGCGCGTGGGGTAAGCGGCGAATGTCCAAATTGTATCGATAATTGGCCGGATGAGATGCATGCTGGGCGCCAAAGATGCCTAATCTGGACGCACCCCATCCCGACAAAACCGATGCAAGGAGACAGGCCATGCCGCTCGTGATCGACAATCTTCCCGACGCGATCCGCGCTACGAAGCGCGCGCTGCAAACGGCGTTACCGAACCACAGGCAGGTGTTCGACGAAGTCGATAGCGCGATCAGGCAGCAAGTCGACGCCATCCGTCGCGAGCACGACCAAGGGCGTGACGCGATTCCCGTTTTCGACTATTCGGCGATCGTTTCCGGCGACGTCGACCAGGCCGCCATCGCCCGCATCAAGACGCGCGGCGCATGCGTCGTGCGACGCGTGTTCGATCCGCAGCAGGCAAGCGACTGGAACGACGAAATCGCCGACTACGTGCAGCGCAACAAGCTCGACGACAAGCTCGCGCACCGCGCCGAAGACAAATACTTCGGCAACCTGTCGTCGAGCAAGCCGCAGATCTATGGCGTCTACTGGTCGAGGCCGCAGACGATGGCGCGCCAATCGCAGCAACTCACCAACACGCGCGTGTTCCTGAACCGCCTCTGGACGTCGGAGAGCGAAGGCAGGCAGCACTTCGATCCCGAGCGCATACCGGTCTACGCCGACCGGATTCGTCGCCGGCCGCCCGGATCGGAATCGCTGGGTTTGTCGCCGCACGTGGATGGCGGCTCCGTCGAGCGCTGGCTCGATCCGAATTTCCGCAAGGTGTATCGGCACGTGCTGTCGGGCAACTGGCGCGCGTACGATCCGTTCGACGCCGCATTCCGTCCCGACGTGCAGGAGATTCCCTCGCCGGCGGTCTGCTCGATGTTCCGCACCTTCCAGGGCTGGACCGCGCTGACGCCGCAAGGGCCCGGCGACGGCACGCTGCAATTGATCCCGATCGCCAACGCGATGGCCTACGTGATCCTGCGCGCGCTGCAAGACGACGTGCCCGACGACGGGCTCTGCGGCGCCCAACCGGCCCGCGCGCTGTCGATCCAACCGGCGTGGCACAGCCTGCTGCTCGAAGCGGTCACGCCGATTCCGCACATGCAGGCCGGAGACGCCGTGTTCTGGCATAGCGACGTCGTGCATTCCGTGGAAGACGCGCACCGCGGCAACGGCTACAGCAACGTGATGTACATCTCGTCCGCGCCCTGGTGCGCGAAAAACGAGGCGTATCTCAAGCGCCAGTTGCCGAGCTTCCTGCGCGGCGAGAGCCCGCCGGATTTTCCGGCCGATCACTTCGAAACCGACTTCATCGGACGCGCGGAAGAAAGCGACCTGACTCCGCTGGGACGTGCGCAATTCGGTTTCGATCTCGCACGCTAAGCGTTCGCACGCACGGGGGCGGCGCGTGGGGCGCCACTCCGCACCCTTGCCGGGTAACGCCAATACAGGTATCGACACTACCACCCAACTCACTGTTTTTTATCGGTTTTTTCGATGGCGTGGGGCACAATGCGAGCCGCTGCATGGCATAATCGACCGACACGGTCAGTCCGCAGTCACTACTACCCCGCATACCATGGCACAGACTCTCTACGACAAATTGTGGAACACACACGTGGTCCACACGGAAGAAGACGGTACGACGATTCTTTATATCGACCGTCACCTGCTGCACGAAGTGACCAGCCCACAGGCGTTCGAGGGCCTGAAGCTGGCTGAGCGTCCGGTGTGGCGCATCAGCGCGAATCTGGCGGTGTCGGACCACAACGTCCCCACCACGGATCGCAGCCACGGCATCGCCGATCCGGTTTCCAGGCTGCAAGTCGACACGCTCGATTCGAACTGCGACGCCTACGGCATCACGCAGTTCAAGATGAACGACCTGCGCCAAGGCATCGTGCACATCATCGGGCCGGAGCAGGGCGCTACCTTGCCGGGCATGACGATCGTCTGCGGCGACTCGCACACGTCCACGCACGGCGCGTTCGGCGCGCTCGCGCATGGCATCGGCACCTCGGAAGTCGAGCATGTGCTCGCCACGCAAACGCTCTTGCAGAAGAAGAGCAAGAACATGCTGGTCAAGGTGGAAGGTCCGTTGCCACGCGGCTGTACCGCGAAAGACATCGTGCTCGCGATCATCGGCAAGATCGGCACGGCGGGCGGCACCGGCTACGCGATCGAATTCGGCGGTTCGACGATTCGCGCGTTGTCCATGGAAGGCCGCATGACGGTCTGCAACATGGCGATCGAGGCGGGCGCGCGCGCTGGCATGGTCGCGGTGGACGACACCACCATCGAATATTTGAAAGGCCGCCCGTTCTCGCCGGAAGGCGTCGAGTGGGATCACGCGGTCGAGTACTGGAAGCAGTTCAAGTCGGACGAAGGCGCGCAGTTCGATCGCGTGGTCGAGCTGAACGCTGCCGAAATCGTGCCGCAAGTCACGTGGGGCACGTCGCCGGAAATGGTCACGGCAGTAGACGGCCGCGTGCCGGACCCGGAACGCGAGAAGGACCCGGTCAAGCGCGACGCCATGGAGCGCGCGCTGAAATACATGGCGCTCGAACCGAATGCGCCGATCGAGTCGATCAAGCCGGATAAAATCTTCATTGGGTCATGCACCAACGCGCGCATTGAAGACATTCGCGCCGCGGCTTACGTCGTCAAGAAGCTCGGTCGCCGCGTTGCGCCGAACATCCGCCTCGCCATGGTCGTGCCGGGCTCGGGTCTGGTGAAGGCGCAAGCGGAGCGGGAAGGGCTGGACAAGGTCTTTACCGACGCCGGTTTCGAATGGCGCGAGCCGGGTTGCTCGATGTGTCTCGCGATGAACGCCGACCGGTTGGATCCGGGCGAGCGTTGCGCGTCCACGTCGAATCGTAATTTCGAAGGTCGTCAGGGCGCCGGTGGCCGTACCCACCTCGTGAGCCCCGCAATGGCCGCAGCCGCGGCCATTGAAGGGCATTTCGTCGATATTCGCAAGCTTGGATAAAACGCATCATGAAGAACATGAATCGCATCACTCTACTGCGCCGCTTCGCGCTCGGTACGCTGGCTGGGTTGCTGCTCGGTCTGACGGGCTGCAACACGGTGCACGGATTCGGCGAGGACATGTCGCACCTCGGCAATTCGATCAGCAACCACGCTGACAAATAAGCGGTTTTTGATTTTTGCCGGCGATGCGCCGAGCGGTTCGACAGCCGCCACGCGCATCGCCCGGTCTTGAAACAGGCGCAAGCGTCATGGATAAATTCATCGTACACACCGGCGTCGTGGCGCCGCTCGATCGTGAGAACGTCGACACGGACGCGATCATTCCGAAGCAATTCCTGAAGTCGATCAAGCGCACCGGTTTCGGGCCGAACGCGTTCGACGAATGGCGCTACCTCGACCACGGCGAGCCGGGTCAGGACAATTCGAAGCGCCCGCTGAATCCGGATTTCGTGCTGAATCAGCCGCGTTATCAAGGCGCGTCCGTGTTGCTGGCGCGCAAGAATTTCGGCTGCGGCAGCTCGCGTGAACACGCGCCGTGGGCGCTGCAGCAATACGGTTTCCGCGCGATCATCGCGCCGAGCTTCGCCGATATCTTCTACAACAACTGCTTCAAGAACGGCCTGTTGCCGATCGTGTTGACCGAACAGCAAGTCGATCACCTGTTCAACGAAACGTACGCGTTCAACGGCTTCAAGCTGACCATCGATCTGGAAGCGCAAGTGGTGCGCACCTCGGACGGCGGCGCGGAGTATCCGTTCGAAGTCGCGGGCTTTCGCAAGTACTGCCTGCTGAACGGTTTCGACGATATCGGCCTGACGCTGCGTCACGCGGACAAGATTCGCCAGTTCGAAGCGGAGCGTATTGCGAAGCAGCCTTGGCTGGCTCATCGCATTGTCGGTTAAAGCGCCGCTCGCTGATTCGCGCTTGAACGTCCCAAGAAAATCATCAAGGAATTCGCATGAAGATCGCAGTGTTGCCGGGTGACGGCATCGGCCCCGAAATCGTCAAGGAGGCCGTCAAGGTCCTGAACGTACTCGGCGAAAAGTTCGAACTCGAAGAGGCGCCGGTCGGCGGCGCGGGCTACGAAGCGAAGGGCCACCCGCTGCCCGATTCAACGCTGGCGCTGGCGAAGGAAGCCGACGCGATTCTGTTCGGCGCCGTCGGCGACTGGAAGTACGACAAGCTCGAACGCGCGCTGCGCCCCGAACAGGCGATTCTCGGTCTGCGCAAGCATCTGCAACTGTTCGCGAACTTCCGCCCGGCGATCTGCTATCCGCAACTCACCGGCGCTTCGTCGCTGAAGGAAGAGATCGTTTCGGGTCTGGATATCCTGATCGTGCGTGAACTGAACGGCGACATCTACTTCGGCGCGCCGCGCGGCGTGCGTGAAGCGCCGGATGGTCTCTTTGCCGGCTCGAAGGAAGGCTTCGACACGATGCGCTATTCGGAGCCCGAAGTGCGCCGCATCGCGCACGTCGCGTTTCAGGCGGCGCAAAAGCGCGGCAGGAAGCTGACCTCGGTGGACAAGGCCAACGTGCTCGAAACGTCGCAATTCTGGAAAGACGTGATGATCGACGTGTCGAAGGAATACGCCGACGTCGAGTTGTCGCATATGTATGTCGACAATGCCGCGATGCAGTTGGTGAAGGCGCCCAAGTCGTTCGACGTGATCGTCACCGGCAACATGTTCGGCGACATTCTTTCGGACGAAGCGGCGATGCTCACGGGCTCGATCGGCATGCTGCCGTCGGCGTCGCTGGACAAGAACAACAAGGGCTTGTACGAACCGTCGCACGGCTCGGCGCCCGACATCGCCGGCAAGGGCGTGGCCAATCCGCTGGCGACGATCCTCTCGGCCGCCATGATGCTGCGCTATTCGCTGAACAAGGCGGAGCAGGCGGACCGCATCGAAACCGCAGTGAAAAAGGTGCTCGAACAGGGGTATCGCACCGGCGATATTCTCACGCCGGGTTGCAAGCAGGTCAGCACAGTGGCAATGGGCGATGCGGTGGTTGCCGCGCTGTAAACAATGTCGCCGGTCTGAAGCAATAGTCGGATTGTCAAACGGGCTGTCAAGCAACCTTTAAAGCGTGAATCCACCTCGAAATGGGTGGATTCGCGCGCAATACGGACGATAGCGGCGACTGGCGTCGCCAAATTTCGGTTTTCGTGTATATTGTAGCGATGGCGCGGATCTCTCAAATCTCCTCGATTTCGACCATTCACGGTCAAACCCACGGCAAAACGGCCCGTGTGGTTGAGCTCGCCATTACTACCAAAACGATTACCCCGAAAACGATCACGAAACGCTGATCGTCCGTCGTGCCCGCTCATCTTCCCCGCGCGGTCACTGCGGGCAAAGATGCGGGGAAGTCTCCATTCGAAGGGTATGAAGTCATGAACGTAGGTCTCGTAGGTTGGCGCGGCATGGTCGGCAGCGTCCTGATGCAGCGTATGCAGCAGGAAGGCGATTTCGACTTGATCGAACCGGTGTTTTTCAGCACCAGCAATGCGGGCGGCAACGCGCCGTCGTTCGCCAAAAACGAGACCAAGCTCAAAGATGCGACAAGCATCGAAGACCTGAAGAAGTGTGAAGCGATCATCTCCTGTCAGGGCGGCGATTACACGAACGAAGTGTTCCCCAAGCTGCGTGCGGCGGGCTGGAATGGCTACTGGATCGACGCGGCTTCGTCGCTGCGCATGAAGGATGACGCGGTCATCATTCTCGATCCAGTCAATCTCGACGTAATCAAAAATGCACTGGTCAAGGGCCAGAAGAATTTCATCGGCGGCAACTGCACGGTCAGCCTGATGCTGATGGCGCTGGGCGGCCTGTTCCGCGAAAACCTCGTCGACTGGATGACGGCCATGACGTATCAGGCCGCTTCGGGCGCGGGCGCGCAGAACATGCGCGAACTGCTGCAGCAAATGGGCACGCTCTACGGTGCGGCCAAGGAAGATCTGGCGGATCCTTCGTCGGCGATTCTCGACATCGACCGTCGCGTGCTGAGCGCGATGAACAGCGACCGCATGCCGACAGACAACTTCGGCGTGCCGCTCGCCGGTTCGCTGATTCCGTGGATCGACAAGGATCTCGGCAACGGCATGTCGAAGGAAGAGTGGAAGGGCGGCGCGGAAACCAACAAGATTCTCGGCAAGCCGGCCATGGGCACGCCGGGCTCGATCCCCGTAGACGGCCTGTGCGTGCGGATCGGCGCGATGCGCTGCCACTCGCAGGCGCTCACCATCAAGCTGAACAAGGATGTGCCGCTGGACGAAGTGAACAGCATCCTCGCCTCGGGCAACGACTGGGTCAAGGTCGTGCCGAACGAACGTGAAGCATCCATGCGCGATCTGTCGCCCGCAGTGGTGACGGGCACGCTGACCGTGCCGGTCGGCCGCGTGCGCAAACTGGCGATGGGCGGCGAATACCTGTCGGCCTTCACGGTCGGTGACCAGTTGCTGTGGGGCGCAGCCGAACCATTGCGTCGTATGCTTCGCATTGTGCTCGACAAGTAAAGTAAACTACGCGCTCACGACGCGTAGAAAACTCAAGAAGCGTCGCGCTTGCGCGGCGCTTTTTCATTGTGTGCTCCGATTATCTTGTCTCCTTCCAACCGCAAAAAAGGGCTGCGCGCTGAAGCGCCAGGAGTCCCGATGAATCTTCGACTCTCTTCCCTTCGGGCTATGTTCATTCATCGAGTTACCGGCCGATTGACGGGTCGATTGGCGGCTGCCGTCGTTTTGGCGCTTGCGCTGACTGGTGGTGGCGTCAGCGGCGCAATCGCGGCGCCCGCCGAGGCGGCGAGCGCGCCGGACGCCGCTTCAGTTTCCTATGCGGCCGGCGGCCAATATACGGTGAAGCCCGGACAGTCGTTGAACGACGTCGCGATCGCCGTCACCCAGTCTCGCGACCGGGCGACGCTCGCACGCGCGACGCGCGCGTTGTTCGACGCGAATCCGGGCGCTTTCATGGGTCATGACCCGAGCCGGATGCGCGTGGGTGCGGTGTTGACCGTGCCGGCACTGGATGCGTCGGGTGCGCTGGCGGCTTCTGCGGCGGCTGCGGGCTCTGGCGCGTCGGCGACCACGGCGGCGTCGGCCGCTTCGGCTCCCGTGGCCGCGGCTGCTTCGGCGCCGAATGCAGCGGTGGCGGTCGGGGCGGCGAGCGGCGCTTCGCAGGTCAATGCGGCTGCGGCGCCGGCCGCGCCCGCGGTTTCGGGAACGGGCAGTGCGGCAAGCGAGGCAAGCCCCACGACGCCGGGCGGCGCGGCGGTGAGCGGAGCCGCTTCGTCGGCGCCGCTCGCAGGTTCGCAGACGGCGGCGTCGGCCGCCGGCGGCGCGCATGTCTGGTCGGGTTCGATCCAGCCGTCTGCCAGCGAGGCTGCCGAAGGCGCATCGGCACCCATCGAAGGGGCCGCCCCGGTGGCGTCAGCCGTGCAATCCGCATCGCAGCCTCGCGCGCAGGTGTCCAGCCTGCAGCAATTGCTGGCGTTGAAAAACCGCGTGTTGATGGAGTTGCAAAAGCATGGCATCGGTGGCGCGCCGGCGGCCACGGGCACTGCGTCGACGAGCGGCGCGCAGCCGGCGGCTGGCGCTTCAGCCGCCGCGGTTGTGTCGGGCCACGGCGGCGCGGCGATCCCGGCATCGAACGAAACCGGCATGTCTCAAACGAGTTTGAGCGTGGCGGCGGCGATTGGCGCTGCGTTGGTCGTGCTGCTGGGAGCCTTGCGTCTGCGGCGGGCTAAGCGCGAGCGGCTTGCCGCGGCGGAAGCTGCGTCGGCGGATGCCGAAGCTGCGGCGCCGGCATCGGCGAAAAGCGCGGATTTGCATCAGGTCGAGTCGGCCCATGAGCCAACTCCGGTACGTGAGGCGTCGGATGTAAGCGACGACGACGCGGTGCGGCAGGCGGCGGCGCTTGCCGCCGCTGAACGCGAAGCTGCCGAGGGCGAGGCGGCGGCGCGCGAGATGGCGGAGCGGATCGCAGCGGAGCGCGAGGCGGAAATTCTCCGGGCGGCCTCGAGGGAGGCGGCGGCACGCGAAGCTGCTGAGCGGGCGGAGGCGGAGCGTCTTGCGGCGGAGGCGGCGTCGGTGGAACAAGCAGCGGCGGCGGAGCGAGCTGCGGCGGAACGTGCGTTGGCGGAGCAGGCGGCTGTGGAGCGTATTGCGGCGGAACGCGCGCAGGCCGAGCAGGTGGCTGCGGAGCGTGCGGCTGAGGAACATGCACTCGCGGAACGTCTAGCGGCAGAGCGTGTTGCGGCGGAGAAGGAAGCGGCGGAACGTGCGGCGGGAGAGCAGGCGGCCGCAGAGCGTGCTGAGGCGGAGCGTGCTGAGGCGGAACGTGCTGAGGCAGAGCGTGCAGCAGCAGACCGCGCAGCAGCAGAACACGCAGCAGCAGAACACGCAGCAGCAGAACACGCAGCAGCAGAACGCACAACAGCAGAACGCACAACAGCAGAACGCACAACAGCAGAACGCACAACAGCAGAACGCGTCGCAACTGACGAACCCACACCGGGCGCGCCAGCTACAACGCAGGATGCAGATGCACGGTTGTCGAGCGAACCGCACGAGCATCTGAACGCACAGTCACCGGCGACCGGCTTCGCGAAGCAACACGTCGAGCCGTATACGACTTCGCCGTACAGCGAGACCTCAGCGCCTCCAGCGCCTCCGCTGTCCGAGAGCGCCCCGCCAGCGCATCAGGAAACAGCGCACGTCGCCCCCCCCTATCAACCGTCCGACGAGCAAGCACCGTCGACGCAAACAGCGACGCCAGGCGGCGCGCCGGCGTTCGCGCCCGCGCCCGTGTCGCAAGCTCAGCCCGCGCCCGCCATGCCGACCGAATTCCCGCGCGACGCTGTCGACGCATTCGGCAGTCTCGACATGCCGTTGCCGCCTCGCGCCGAACCGGGTGCGGAAAGCGTGCGTGCCGCGACTTCGCCGGAAGCGGCCCCACAGCATCCGGCCGTACCGCACGACGAGGAAGACGCCCCACATATCGCCGACGAAATTGCCACCGGCACCGGGCGTCACGCCGCCATCGCGGGTCTCGGCGCGGCCGGCTTCGGGGCGTTGAAGCTCGATTTCGACCTCGAGTTGCCGCCGAGTCCGGCTCAGCCGTTGCCGGCGTTTACCCAGGCCGATCTCGTCCGCATCGCCCGCAACAAGCTCGACCTTGCCGCCGAATATATCGAACTCGGCGATCTGTCCGGCGCCCGCGCGCTCATCAACGAAGTCATCGAGGCAAACGACCCGGCCACGCGCACCGAGGCCCGCGCGTTGCTCTCGACGCTCGCACCGTTGTCGTGAAGCGTATTGCACTAGGCGTCCAGTACGACGGTTCGGCATTCTTCGGCTGGCAGTCGCAGCCGCACGGCCAGACCGTGCAGGACGAACTCGAACGGGCGCTGCGCGAATTCGCGCAGACGCGGGTGCAAACCGTCGTCGCGGGTCGCACGGACACGGGCGTGCATGGTCTCGGCCAGATCGTGCATTTCGATACCGAACTCGATCGCGCGGACGTTTCCTGGGTTCGCGGCACCAATTCGTTCCTGCCGAAGACGATTGCGGTGCAGTGGGCCAAGCCGATGCCCGACGAATTCCACGCGCGTTTCTCGGCGTTCGAGCGGACTTACTACTACGTTCTGTATGTTCATCCGGTGCGCTCGCCCATGCTGGCGACGCGGGCCGGCTGGGTGCACACGCCGCTCGACGTGGACGCGATGCGCGCTGCCGCCGCACATGTGATCGGCGAGCACGATTTTTCGGCGTTCCGTTCGTCGCAATGTCAGTCGAAGACGCCGTTCAAGCATCTGTATCAGATTGACGTCGTGCGGCAGGGCGACTTCGTCCATTTCCGCTTCCGGGCGAACGCGTTCCTGCATCATATGGTGCGCAACCTGATGGGCTGTCTGGTCTACATCGGCCGCGGCCGTCGCCCGGTCGAATGGATGGCCGAGGTCCTGGCGAGCCGCGACCGCGAATACGCCGCACCGACCTTCATGCCGGACGGCTTGTATCTCGCGCAGGTGGGCTATCCTGAGCATTTCGCCGTGCCCGCGCCGCAAACGGGCAGCGTGCCGTGGAGCACCGTATGGACCGAGCAACCGAAGACATGAACTCAACCGACAAACTACCGGACGAAACCGGTGCCGCCGTGCCGCATCGCACGCGCATCAAACTGTGCGGGTTGTCCAGGCCGGAGGATGTGACCCACGCGATCGAACTCGGCGCCGACGCGATCGGCCTCGTCTTTTATCCGCCGAGCCCGCGCTCGGTGAGCGTCGCGCAGGCCGTCGAACTGGTGCGCGATGTGCCGCCGTTCGTGTCGGTGGTGGGTTTGTTCGTCAACGCCACGCCTGACTGGATTCGCGAAGTCGCGAGCAATGTCGGGCTGACATTGTTGCAATTTCACGGCGACGAGACGGCGGAACAGTGCGAATCGCTCGCCGGCGTTGCGGGTTTGCCTTGGTTGCGTGCGCTGCGCGTTGCGGCGGATACTCAGCCGGCCGATTTGGTAAAATCGGCGCTTAACTATTCAGCAGCCAGCAGCTTTCTCTTCGACACTCATGTCGAGGGCTATGGCGGCGGCGGGAAGGTTTTCGATTGGTCACTTATTCCAGCAGAGCTCGCGCGTCGGGCCGTTTTGAGTGGTGGGTTGAACGCGCAAAACGTCAGTGATGCGATCCATCACGTGCGCCCGTACGCGGTCGATGTCTCGAGCGGCATCGAAGTGCCGGGCGCCAAGGGCGTGAAGGATCACGCCCGGATGGCGGCGTTCGTACGCGCGGTGCGCGCAGCGGACGCCGAATGACTCCGGCGGCGCGGTTTTCGCACAGCAAGGCCGCGCGCCACACTGAGAAGAGTGATCACATGTACAACTTGCCTGATGAAAGAGGCCATTTCGGCCAATTTGGCGGCGTGTTCGTCGCCGAAACGCTGGTTCACGCACTCGACGAGCTGCGCACCGCCTACGAGAAATATCAGAAAGACCCCGAATTCGTCGCCGAGTATGAGCGTGAGTTGAAGTATTTCGTCGGCCGTCCGTCGCCGATTTATCACGCGCAGCGCTGGAGCGAAATGCTGGGTGGCGCGCAAGTTTTCCTCAAGCGGGAAGACTTGAATCACACCGGCGCCCACAAAATCAACAACGTGATTGGCCAGGCGCTACTCGCCAAGCGGATGGGTAAACCGCGCGTGATAGCGGAAACCGGCGCGGGCCAGCATGGCGTCGCCACGGCGACCATCGCAGCGCGCTTCGGCATGGAGTGCGTGGTCTACATGGGCTCGGAAGACGTTCGCCGCCAGGCTGCGAACGTGTACCGGATGAAGCTGCTCGGCGCGACCGTCGTACCGGTCGAGTCAGGCTCGCGTACGTTGAAGGACGCGCTCAACGAAGCGATGCGCGACTGGGTGACGAACGTCGAAAGCACGTTCTACATCATCGGCACAGTGGCGGGACCGCATCCGTATCCGATGATGGTGCGCGACTTCCAGCGGGTAATCGGTGACGAATGCAAGGTGCAAATGCCCGAACTCGTCGGCCGCCAGCCGGACGCCGTCATCGCGTGCGTTGGCGGAGGTTCGAATGCGATGGGTATCTTTTACCCGTACATCGACGACGCTTCGGTGAAGCTGATCGGCGTGGAAGCGGCCGGCGACGGCCTCGAAACCGGTCGTCACGCAGCCTCCCTGATCGGCGGCAGTCCCGGCGTGCTGCATGGCAACCGCACCTATCTGCTACAAGACGAGAACGGTCAGATCATCGAGACGCATTCGGTATCGGCGGGTCTCGACTATCCGGGCGTCGGCCCGGAGCATGCCTGGCTAAAAGAGAGCAATCGCGCGCAATACGTCGGCATCACCGACGAGGAAGCGCTCAAGGCGTTTCACGATTGCTGCCGCATCGAGGGCATCATTCCGGCGCTGGAATCCAGCCATGCGCTGGCCTACGCCGCGAAACTCGCGCCGACGTTGCCCACGGACAAAGTGCTGCTAGTCAATTTGTCGGGCCGTGGCGACAAGGACATGCATACGGTCGCCGAGCGATCGGGCATTCAGTTCTGAGCGCCGCGACGATGCGCGACGAGTTCGACGAGCCGCAGCCGGCGCTTGAATCCACGCCGGCCGCCGGGACACCGGCGGCCGAGGCACCTGCATCCCTGCTGCCGCAGGTGCCGGCCGGCATCCAGCTGTTGAACCGCGATTTCCTGACCGATGTGGCGAACATTCCCGACGGGTCGATCGACCTGATCCTTTGCGATCCGCCCTACGGGCTCGGCAAGGATTATGGCAACGACTCCGACATGCGAAGCGGCGACGATTTTCTCGCCTGGACGCGTGGCTGGCTTGAGCTGGCTATTCCGAAGCTCAAGCCGTCGGGTTCGCTCTATATCTTCTGCACCTGGCAGTACGCCCCGGAAATCTTCAGCTATCTGAAGACCAAACTCACGATGATCAACGAAATCATCTGGGACCGGCGCGTGCCGAGCATGGGCGGGACGGTGCGCCGATTTACCTCGGTGCATGACAACATCGGCTTTTTCGCGGTGTCGAAGGATTATTACTTCGACCTCGATCCCGTCCGCATCCCGTATGATGCCGTCACGAAGAAGGCGCGTTCGCGTAAGTTGTTCGAAGGCAGCAAATGGCTGGAGCTCGGCTATAACCCGAAGGACGTCTGGTCGGTATCGCGGCTGCATCGGCAACATGCCGAGCGCGTTGATCACCCTACCCAGAAACCTCTGGAAATTGTCGAGCGCATGGTGCTGGCAAGCTGCCCAAAGGGCGGGCGCGTTCTCGACCCGTTCATGGGCAGCGGCACCACCGCAGTCGCTTGCGCCCGTCAGCAGCGCGAATTCGTCGGCTATGAGATCAATGAAAGTTACTGCGCGATAGCGCGTGAACGCGTCAGTGCCGCGGCAGCCCCCGCCGTGACCCGCTCGGTCAAAGCCAAAACTCAACGGCAGACCGAAGTGCAATGAGCAACGTGCAACAAGCGCAGTAGCCCAAAACCGAGAATATTTCCATGTCCCGTATCAAGAATACGTTTGCCGCACTGTCCGCCCAAGGCAAGAAAGGCCTGATTCCGTTCATGACGGCCGGCGATCCAGACCCGGCCCGTACGGTCGAATTCATGCACGCGCTTGCCGCTGGCGGTGCGGATGTCATCGAGCTCGGCGTGCCCTTTTCCGACCCGATGGCCGACGGCCCGGTCATCCAGCAATCGTCCGAGCGTGCGTTGGCGCAGGGCGTCTCACTGCGCCATGTGATCGCCGACGTCAAGCGCTTCCGTGAGACCAACGACAAGACGCCCGTCGTCTTGATGGGCTACGCCAATCCGATTGAGCGCATGGGCACCGAGGCCTTTGCCAAGGCGGCGAAGGAAGCCGGTGTCGACGGTGTGCTGGTGGTCGACTACCCGCCTGAAGAGTGCGTCAAGTTCGCCGAACAGATGCGCTCCTCGGGCATCGATCCGATCTTTTTGCTTGCGCCCACCTCGACGGATGAGCGCATCGCGGAAGTCGGCAAGATCGCCAGCGGCTACGTCTACTATGTCTCGCTGAAAGGCGTGACCGGAGCGGCAAATCTGGACGTTTCCAGCATCGCGAGTAAAATCCCGGCCATCAAGTCGCGCGTGCCCCTGCCGGTGGGCGTCGGTTTCGGGATTCGCGACGCGCAAACGGCGCGTCTGGTGGCGGAGGTGTCCGATGCCGTCGTGATCGGTAGCCGTATCGTGCAATTGCTCGAACAAGCAGCCCCGGAAGCCGCCGCCGAGACGCTCACGCGTTTCGTCGGCGAAGTGCGCGAGGCGCTCGATAGCGTCGCGACTGCCCGATAACAGTCATTTTTTGTCGTCTGAAGTGTGAGCGGCGGGTTCGTCCCGCCGTTTGCGCAACCGCTGACCCCAGAAGGATTCAATATGAGCTGGCTCGACAAGCTGCTGCCGCCGAAAATCAAACAAACCGACCCGAAGAACCGCAAGGGGATTCCGGAAGGCCTGTGGATCAAGTGCCCGTCGTGCGAAGCCGTGCTGTATCGCAACGACGTCGAGGCCAATCTGCACGTTTGCCCGAAGTGCGAGCATCACATGCGCATCGGCGCGCGTGAGCGGCTCGACGGCCTGCTCGACGCCGAAGGCCGCTATGAAATCGGTCAGGAAGTCGTCCCGGTGGACGCGCTCAAGTTCAAGGACAGCCGCAAGTACCCGGATCGCCTGAAAGAGGCGATGGACGACACCGACGAAACCGACGCAATGGTCGTGATGGGCGGCGCAATCCACACGTTGCCGGTGGTGGTCGCATGCTTCGAGTTCTCGTTCATGGGCGGCTCGATGGGTTCGGTGGTCGGCGAACGGTTCGTGCGCGGCGCGCAGAACGCGCTCGAACAGAAAGTGCCGTTCATCTGCTTCACCGCTTCGGGCGGCGCGCGCATGCAGGAAAGCCTGTTGTCGCTGATGCAAATGGCGAAAACCACGGCCATGCTCACCAAGCTCGCTGAAGCCAAGCTGCCGTTCATCTCCGTGCTGACCGATCCGACCATGGGCGGCGTGTCGGCGAGCTTCGCGTTCCTCGGCGACGTCGTGATCGCAGAGCCGAAGGCGCTGATCGGCTTTGCCGGCCCGCGCGTGATCGAACAAACCGTGCGTGAAAAGTTGCCGGAAGGTTTCCAGCGCGCCGAGTTCCTGCTAACGAAGGGCGCAATCGACATGATCGTCGACCGTCGCAAGCTGCGCGAGGAACTGGCGCAACTGATGGCACTGTTGAGCCATCAACCGGCGGACGCGGTCGCCTGAGCCGCGATCGCCATTGGCCGCCGCGCCGTGCGAGCGCGGTCATCGTCAGGAAGCAGTCAAAAAATAGCGCGCCGCATGAGCGATCAAGCGGCGCGCTGTCATTTCCGCGATAATCACGGTCTCGCAACCGAGCGCCGAGCGCCGGTTGCTCGCGCGGCCAGATGCGGTTTTGTGCGCATAAAGTCTGCGAAACAGGCGCTGCCGAGCGATTGTTCGAGCGCCGCCATGGCGCGCCGCGCCGGGCAATCGGCCGACCCGCGCACCTCCATCACACTGCCTAACCGATTCACTCGCGATTCACCCGATGACCACATTCCCCACCCTCGACGCGTGGCTCACGCACCTCGAATCCGCGCATCCGGTCGGCATCGACATGGGATTGGCGCGCATCAGCCAGGTTCGCGACGCGATGCAGTTGTCGTTCGCGTGCCCGGTCATCACGGTGGGCGGCACGAACGGCAAGGGTTCCACCTGCGCGATTCTCGAATCGATTCTGCTGTGCGCGGGTTTCACGGTGGGCTGCCACACCTCGCCCCATTTGCTGTCGTTCAACGAGCGGGCGCGCGTGAACGGTGAAATGGCGAGCGACGCCGATCTGCTCGTGCACTTCGAGGCTGTCGAAACCGCGCGCACGAGCCTCGCCGAACCGGTCTCACTGACTTACTTCGAATTCACGACGCTGGCGATCATGAGCCTGTTCGCCTCGCGCGGACTGGACGCGGTGATTTTCGAGGTCGGTCTGGGCGGCCGGCTGGACGCCGTCAATATCATCGATACGGACTGCGCGATCATCACCAGCATCGATATCGATCACGCGGACTATCTCGGCGATACGCGCGAGAAAATCGCTTTCGAAAAAGCCGGCATTTTCCGCCCCGGCAAGCCGGCGATCTGCGCGGACCCGGTGCCGCCGCAAACGCTGATCGATCATGCCGAAAAGATCGGCGCCGAACTGTGGCTGTTCGGCCGCGATTTTCGCTACGAAGGGCAGGCCGGCAGCGAGCGGCAGCAATGGAGCTACGTCGGCCCGACCATGCGTCGCTCGGCGCTTGCCTACCCGGCATTGCGCGGCGCGAATCAGCTGATCAACACGTCGGCCGCGCTGGCCGGTCTGGAGGCGCTGCGCGACCGTTTGCCGGTTTCCGCGCAGGACATCCGGCTCGGCCTTGCCAATGTCGAATTGCCGGGGCGCTTCCAGGTCCTGCCCGGCAAGCCGGCCATCGTGCTGGACGTCGGCCATAACCCGCACGCGGCCGCCGTGTTGACGCAGAATCTCGGCAACATGGGCTTCTTTCCCTATACCTACGCGGTATTCGGCGCCATGCGCGACAAGGACATCGCCGGCATCCTGACGCATCTGAAAGGCGAGATCGACCATTGGTGCGTAACCGATCTGCCGACTCCGCGCGCGGCGTCGGCAGAACAACTGGAAGCGGCCTTGCGTGACCTCGGCGTCAGCGACGACGCGGACAGCAGCGTGACGCGCTACGCAACACCGGCCGAGGCTTTCCAAGACGCGCTAAAACGAGCGTCAGAGAATGATAGAATCGTCGTTTTCGGCAGTTTCTATACGGTAGCTGGCGTCATGTCCTACCGTAAATCGCAGCAACACTGAACGAGCGCCAGGCTCGAACCAAGCGATTCATGGGAATTTTCTCGTTCGGCAAGAAAGACGACGCGCCCAGCCGGCGTGGCGCAAACACCAGTTCCACTCGTGCGGCCCGGGGCGAGCGCGTGGAGCGGCGAACCCGCCGCACGGAGCGCACCGTCGATGCCGATGCGATGCTGCTTGACCCCACATTGCCGGAAAAACAGCGTGCGCGGCGCCGGCTGGTCGGCGCGATCGCGATGGTGGTGGCGGCGGTGGTCATCCTGCCGATGGTGCTGGACTCGCATCCCAAACCCGTCACCGACGACATTTCGATCGACATCCCCAGCCGTCCGGCGCCGAAGGCCACGAGGACCAACGAGGACACGCAGGCCGGCGTAGCACCCGACAATCCGACGCCCGACGCGGCGGTTGCCGCTTCCAGCCTCGCACCGGCGCCGGCAACGGCCGCCACGCAACGTGAGCAATCCGGCACGGCGCGACAGCAAACCGGGCAGAGCGCCGAAACAAACGCGGCGTCCGCAGCCAAACCGTCAGCGAAACCGCAAACACCGGCCGTCGCCGCCAACATCGCGCCTGCGGCCCCCGCCAAACCGCCGGCCACGCGCAGCGCGGCGACCGCTGCCGCCGCTAGCACAGACGACTCGAACACCACCGCCGCCAGCGCTGACGCCAATTCCGGCACGCCGGCATCGCCGCCGGGCAGCCGCTTTGCCGTCCAGTTGGGCGCATTTGCGAACGACGCCAGCGCGCGTAATTGGGCAACCAAGTTGAAAGCGGCGGGTGTGCCCGCATATATCGAACATGGAAAGCAGGCCGACGGTACGACGCTTACGCTATTGCGCGCCGGTCCGTTCGCCGACCGTGCGGCCGCCAGCGCTGCGATTGCAAAAGTTCGCGAGGCCGGCTTGACGTCGGGCGCGAACAGCGGCGCCGCACAGTAAGCGAGCGATGTTCACTGCATTCGACTACGCTGTAATGGCGGTGATTGGTTTGTCGGCCTTGCGCGGCACGTGGCGCGGGTTTCTGTCGGAGATATTCGGGCTGATCGGCTGGATCGCGGCATTTTTCATTGCTTGCCGCTTCGTCGGTTATGTCGTGCCGTACATTCCGTCCACCTGGCCGGGCGGTGCGTTGACTCAATGGCTGCTGGCCTTCGCGCTGGTCGCGATCGGTGTGGTGCTGGTGGCGAGCGTGCTGAATGCGTTGCTGAGCCGTATCGTGCAGGCAACCGGCTTGAGCGGCGTGGACCGCTCGCTCGGTTTGATGTTCGGCCTCGCGCGCGGGGTCGTTCTGGTGGTGATTCTGGTCGCCCTTGCAGGCTTGACCGAACTGCCGCAACAGGAATTCTGGCGCAACGCCTTGCTTCGGCCCTATGCGGTCGAGGGCGTGCACGTAATGAAACCGCTGCTTCCGGAAACGCTCGCGGCCTACGTCCGTGTTTGACGATCAGCCAAGCAGTCGAGGGAACGCAGCAGGACTCCGGCGCAAACCGGTTGCCCTAAGTACCGGCGCATGGCAACGCGCACCATTGCGTAACACCGTGGGCACCCGGCGGCCATGACGAATTTCGTACCTTTGAAGGACATGCCATGTGCGGCATCGTAGGCGTAGTTTCCCATTCTCCGGTCAATCAGCTGATCTATGACAGCCTGCTGCTTTTGCAGCACCGCGGTCAGGACGCCGCCGGCATCGCCACCGCGAACGGTAGCAATTTCCACATGCACAAGGCCAACGGCATGGTGCGCGACGTGTTCCGCACGCGCAACATGCGCAGCCTGCCCGGCACGACCGGTATCGGCCAGGTCCGCTACCCGACCGCCGGTTCCGCGTCGAGCGAAGAAGAAGCCCAGCCGTTCTACGTGAACGCGCCGTTCGGCATCATCCTCGCGCACAACGGCAACCTGACCAACTGGCAGCAACTGAAAGATGAGATGTTCCGCATCGATCGCCGCCACATCAACACCAATTCCGACACCGAAGTGATGCTCAACGTGCTCGCGCACGAATTGCAGCTCTCCAGTTCGGGCCTGCAACTCGATCCGGCCGCGCTGTTCAAGGCGGTCTCGGGCGTGCATCGCCGGGTGCGGGGTTCTTACGCGATCGTCTCGCTGATCGCCGGCTACGGCCTGCTCGGTTTCCGCGACCCGTTCGGCATCCGCCCGCTGTGCCTCGGCAAGCAGGAAACGCCGGAAGGCGTCGAGTGGATTCTGGCTTCGGAATCGGTGGCGATCGAAGGTATCGGCTTCGAGTTCGTCCGCGACATCGCGCCGGGCGAAGCGATCTTTATCGACCTCGACGGCAATCTGCACTCGCAGCAATGCGCGACGAACCCGAGCCTGAACCCCTGCATTTTCGAACTCGTGTACCTCGCGCGTCCGGATTCGGTGCTGGACGGCGTGCCGGTCTACAACGTGCGTCTGCGCATGGGCGACTATCTCGCCGAAAAGATCAAGCGTGAGCTGCCCGACGTCGCGATCGACGTCGTGATGCCGATTCCCGATTCGTCGCGCCCGGCCGCGATGCAGGTCGCGAAGAAGCTGGGCGTCGAATACCGCGAGGGCTTCTTCAAGAACCGCTACGTGGGCCGCACCTTCATCATGCCGGGCCAGGCGGTGCGCAAGAAGTCGGTGCGCCAGAAGCTGAACGCGATGGGCATCGAGTTCAAGGGCAAGAACGTGCTGATCGTCGACGACTCGATCGTGCGCGGCACCACCTCGCATGAAATCGTGCAGATGGCGCGCGATGCCGGCGCGAACAAGGTGATCTTCGCTTCGGCGGCGCCCCCGGTGAAGTTCCCGAACGTCTACGGTATCGACATGCCGACCCGTGGCGAACTCGTCGCCCACGGCCGCTCGGACGATGAAGTCGCGCGCATGATCGGCGCCGACCATCTCGTCTATCAGGACGTCGATGCGCTCAAGCAGGCGGTGCGCGACATCAACCCGGCGCTGAAGGAATTCGAAGCGTCCTGCTTCGACGGCAACTACGTGACCGGCGACGTCACCACCGAGTATCTCGATCGCATCGAAACCGCGCGTCTCGCACCGTCCTCGCAATCGGACCGCGACGCCGCGAGCGAAGCGATCGACGGCGGCGGCCCGGCGCGTTCGCAACTGCATCTGCAACTGTCGGTGGGTTGAACGGTTGCGCTCGCGGCGCGGCATGGCAGTGGCGCACTGCACGCCGCGCCGCGAGCGTGTTAGCATGACGGCTTGCGTCGATTTGATCTCAGCTTGCGGACGCGGGGCAACCCGAAACAGCTAAAGCGAATGGTGGAAAAGCCGCAGTCATCCGCCTCCGCTCCAGCTTTCCCCGCACATGAAGCCCGCTTATGCCGACGCAAAAGCGGGCTTTTTTGTTGCTGCCGTTCGCGCACGGCTCATTCACCTGAGCCACGCGCGCCGAACGCAGCCACGGAACATTGGAAACCAGAACCAACATGGACGACTCCCTGAACTTCGACACGCTGGCAGTCCGCTCGGGCACTGTGCGCAGCGGCTTCAACGAACATTCGGAAGCGATTTTCCTGACCTCGAGCTTTATGTTCGCGAGTGCCGCGGACGCCGCCGAACGCTTCAAGAATTCCGAAGAGAACTACACGTATTCGCGCTTCACGAACCCGACCGTCACGATGTTCCAGGACCGGCTGGCCGCGCTCGAAGGTGGCGAGGCGTGCATGGCCACGGCTTCGGGCATGGCCGCGATCATGTCGGTGGTGATGTCGACGTTGCAGGCGGGCGACCATCTGGTGAGCTCGCAGGCGCTATTTGGCTCGACGCTCGGCATGTTCTCGCAGATCTTCAGCAGGTTTGGCATCACGACCACGTTCGTCGATCCGACCAATCTGGATGCGTGGAAAAATGCCGTGCGTCCCGAAACGAAGATGTTCTTCCTCGAAACGCCGTCGAACCCGTTGACCGAAGTCGCCGACATCGAAGCAATCAGCAAGATTGCGAAAGCGGCGAACGCGCTGTTCGTGGTCGACAACTGTTTCTGCAGCCCGGCCTTGCAGCAGCCGCTGAAGCTCGGCGCGGACGTCGTGATGCATTCGGCCACCAAGTTCCTCGACGGCCAGGGCCGCGTGCTCGGCGGCGCGCTGGTCGGCTCGAAGAAATTCATCATGGAAAAGGTGTTCCCGTTCGTGCGCAGCACCGGGCCGACGCTGTCCGCGTTCAACGCCTGGGTATTGTTGAAGGGCATGGAAACGCTGTCGCTGCGTGTCGAAAAACAGTCGGCGAATGCGCTCGAAATCGCGCGCTGGCTCGAAACGCATCCCGCCGTGAACCGCGTGTTCCACCCTGGGCTCGAATCGCATCCGCAGCATGCGCTGGCGATGCGTCAGCAGAAGGCGGGCGGCGCGATTCTCTCGTTCGAATTGAAGGGCGACACGCCCGAGCAGATGCGCGCGAACGCCTGGCGCGTGATCGACAACACGAAGATCTGCTCGATCACCGGCAACCTCGGCGACACGCGCACGACCATCACGCATCCGGCCACCACCACGCACGCTCGCGTGACGCCGGAAGCGCGCGCGGCCGCGGGCATCAGCGAAGGCTTGATCCGTTTGGCAGTAGGTCTGGAAAACGCCGGCGACATTCGCGGCGATCTGGCGCGCGGCCTGGCAGGTTGATCGAGCGGTTTGAACGCGGGGAGCGGGTCGCCTCAGCCGGCGGCTCGCGCAGTGAAACTCAGTGGCGCAACGCGCGCCACTGACCGGGCGCCAGCCCGAAACGCCGCGTGAAGGCGTGCGTATAAGCGCTTTGATCGCCGAAGCCGATTTCCAATGCGATATCGGTCAACGAGAGGCGGGGATCGGAAAGCAGCGTGATCGACGTATCGAGCCGCAGGCGCTGCAAATAGCGATGCGGCGTTTCGCCGAACGCTTCAATAAAAAGCTGATGAAAGCGCCGCATGCCGAAGCCGCAATGCGCGGCGAGATCGGCGATACGCAGCGGTTCCGATAGATGCGCGCGCAGCCAGCGGTCGATTCGCGCGAAGTCCAGACCGGCGCCGGGTGCAGGGACATCCGCGGCTGTCCTGCCCGCGTCGGCCACCAGTGCGGCACCGAGTCGCGCGGCCGCGTCCCAATGAAAGCGCCTGGTATGCAGGTGATCGTCGCCTGCCGCACCGCCGGTGGCGTGCGCCGCGATCCGGTGCACCAGTTGCGTGAGCGACGGGTCCACCGCCACGGCCCGCGCGCGGTCGAACAAACGCTCCGGCACGGCCAGCGAGGCGGCCGGCAAATCCAGCACCAATTGCCGGTTCTCGCCGACGCCCGCATAGTCGTGTCGCGCACCCGCCGGGATCAGCCAGGCGGAGCCGGCGTCGATCTGTTGCGCGACGCCGTCCACCGCCATCACCATCGCGCCGTCGAGCCCGAGCACGACCTGATGAAAGTCGTGCACGTCCGACGCTTCGACCGCGCCGTAGCGGCGCAGCGAAACGCTGGGTGCGGTGACGGCGGCGTGACCCATCGGCGTGACTCGTTGGCGATGCGCAATTACAAAACAGCGAAAAACTTAAACGCCGAGCAATTCGACTTCGAACACGAGCGTCGCATTCGGCGGAATCACACCGCCCGCGCCGCGCACGCCGTAGCCGAGTTGCGGCGGAATCGTCAGCTTGCGCGTGCCGCCGACCTTCATGCCTTGCACGCCTTCATCCCAGCCCTTGATGACCATGCCGCCGCCGAGCACGAAAGCGAACGGGTCGTTGCGGTCCTTGCTCGAATCGAACTTCTGACCGTCGGTCAGCCAGCCGGTGTAGTGCACGCTGACGGTCTTGCCGGCCACGGCTTCGGCGCCGGTGCCTTCGACGATGTCTTCGTACTTCAGGCCGGATTCGGTTGTTACTGTCGACATAGTCGCTCCTCAGGTCAAAAACGTAAAAACCGACATTGTAGGCGCGTTGGCGCCGCATGCCGAGGATTGCCGCGTGGCATGCCGATTGCGACCAGACTGGCCATCCGGCCAGGCTGGCTGCGCCAGGCCGCATGCCTATAATGGGGCTTCTTCAAACCATTCATGCAACGCCTGAGGGCTCGATCGTGACCACGTCTTACGCCGGCTCCGCCGGCGAACAGCCGGCTCCTTCCGGCTTCGCCGTCTCCGAACGTACTGCCCGCCTTCGTGCGGAAACCGCGCTGTTCATGCGCGATCATGTGCTCTCGCTGGTTTCGCACGATCTGCGCGGTCCGTTGAACGCCATTCATAGCTGGGCCTACGTGCTCGAGCGCAAGCTCGACGCGAACGACGCCAATGCGCAACGCGCCGTCACCGGCATTCGTAACGGCGTGGACCAGCAGGTGAAGCTGCTCGAGACGATCGTCGACGCCACGCGCGCCGAGACGAAATCGCTGGCGCTCGCATGCGCGCCATTTCCGCTGCATCCGCTGATCGACGAAACCGTGGAAGAAGTCCGCTCGGGATTGGCTCGCGCGCGCGGCGTGGAGGTCAAGGTCGATTCGCAACTCGCCACCGAGCAGTTCAACGGCGACCGCGAGCGACTCGCCGGCGCCTTGTGGGTGATGCTGACCTTCGCGGTCGAAGCAAGCGCGCAGGGCGCCACGGCCGCATTGGCCACACGCGCGGACGCGACGAATTGGCACGCCACCGTCACGTACGACACGAACGCTACCGCGCTGAACGATCCGTCGTTGCCTCATGTGCTCGAAGCCTTTGCGCGCAAGCAGGCGCGCGAGCCGCGCGAAGCCAAGCGGATCGCATGGGTGCTGGCGCTCTGCAAACGCGTGGCGGAAGCGCATGGCGGCAGCTTCGAGCAAAGCGACGCAACCGAGAGCGCCGCGGCCACGCTCGCGCTGAAGGTGCCGCTAAGCGCGGCCGCAGCGAGGTGAGCGCCCGCCGACTGCGGCGCTTTCCCACGCGCCATTGAGGTTTCAACGAGCTTTCACCCTCTATACTGACAACTTTTGTTGCCGGAGCCCCCAGCTTTGATCCAGGTCGTCGCCCTTATCGGTGCGTTGTTGCTCGTTGCCCTCAATGGTTTTTTTGTCGCCGCGGAATTCGGCCTGGTCAAGTTGCGGCAGACGCGGGTGCAAAGCCTCGCCACCCGGCACGGCCTGCGCGGACGGCTGCTGGCAAAAGTTCACGGGCGTCTCGACGCCTATCTCTCCGCCTGTCAGCTCGGCATTACGCTCGCTTCGCTCGGGCTCGGCTGGATCGGCGAGCCGGCGTTCGCCGAACTGCTCATGCCGGTCTTCAGCCTGATCGGCGTGGAGTCGGAAAAGCTGATCCACGGCATCTCGCTGTTCTTCGCGTTCTCGTGCATTTCCTTTCTGCATATCGTGGTGGGCGAACTCGCGCCCAAGTCGCTGGCGATTCGCGAGGCGGAGAAGGTTTCGCTGTGGACCGCCATGCCGCTGTACGGTTTCTACTGGGCGATGTACCCGGCGATCTGGGTGCTCAATAGCAGCGCCAACGCGGTGCTGAAATTCGCGGGACTCGCCGAGGACCACGGCCACGACTCGCACTATTCAACCGACGAACTCAAGCTGATTTTGCGCGGCCGCCGCACCAACGTCGCGAGCGAGCTGGGTTCACCGGAGGGCGCATACAGTCAGGACGAGTGGAACACCATCGCGCATTCGCTCGATTTCTCGCGCATGACTGTGTCCGACCTGATGCGTCCGGCCTATGAAATGATCGGCTTGCGGCTCGATCTGCCCACGCGCGAAAACATGCACGTCGTGGCGCAGCATCGCTTCAGCCGCTATCCCCTGTTCGAAGACGCATCCGGCGAGCGCGTGGCCGGCATGATCCATCTGAAAGACCTGCTGCTGGCGCGGCACGCGGGCAGCACGCTCGACGACCTCTCCAAATACGCCCGCCCCGTGCAGTATGTGAAGCCGGAGATGCCGGCGCTCGAACTGTTTCGCCGCTTCCGCAAGGGTGCGCCGCATTTCGCGCTGGTCGGTCACAAGAACTCGAAGCCGATCGGCTTTCTCACGCTCGACAATCTGCTCGGCGCGCTGGTCGGCCAGATTCACGACGAATTCCGTCAGGGCGACGCCGACTGGTCGCGCATGGACGACGGCACGTTGATGGGCAAGGGCAGCTTGCCGGTGGTGTCGCTGGAGCGCGCGCTGGGCATCGATATCGACGAGGGCAAGGCCGAATCGGTCGGCGGCCTCGTGATTCAGGCGCTGAACGATCTGCCGTCTGAAGGGCAGAGAGTGGAGTTCGACCGCTTCGACGTGGTGGTCAAGAAAATGAAGGGACCGCGCATCGTGCTCGTGCGCGTGTACCCGAAAATCTTCGACGACGAAGGCGGCTGAGTCATGAGGCGGTGAACCGCCGCCCTAACTGCGCGGCACGCCATCCTCCACCAGCAGCGCAATCGGCATCGCCGCGAGCGCGTCGCGCAGATACAGCAAGCCGTTCTCTCCCGCCTTCGGCGCGGCCGGACTCAGCCAGTCGAACAACGCCCTCGCCGAAAGGTCGGAGGGCACCTCCACCGCCGTATCCTCCCATTTCGCCGGTTCGACGAGCGGCAAATCGCCATCCTCGCCGAGCAGGCCGGCGGCGAGCCGGCTAGCCACCACCACGGCCCACGCGTTGCCATGCCGTCGCGCAAACGCGATCACATGCGACGCATGCGCGCCGCGCACCGCGAGCGGCAGATACGCACTCTGACTCAGCAACTCCGGCAGATGCGCGCGCAATGCCAGCACGCGCTGCACCACCGCGAGCTTCACGCGTCCATCGCGCCAACCCGGCAGAAATTCGGACGGCGGCGTCTGCGCGAGCCACCCCTCGCGTTTCGCGAAATCGACGGGACGGCGGTTGTCGGGATCGACCAGACTGAAGTCCCACAACTCGGTGCCTTGATAAAGATCGGGGATGCCAGGCGACGCCAGCCGCAAGACCGTCTGCTGCAAGCTGTTGAGCGCACCGGCTCGGCCGATTCGCGCGACGAACCCGGACAACTCCGCGAGGAACCCGTCGCGCCGCTGCGGCGCCAGGATGTCGAACAGAAAATCGCGGCAGCCGGCTTCATATCCTTCGTCGGGCGCGAGCCAGCCGGTTTGCAGCTTCGCCTCGCGCAGCGCCTTCAACTGCCACTGCGCGACGCGCTCGGCCAATGCCTTGATGCCGGCCTCGTCGTCCGGCTGCAGATCGGGCGGCCAGCAACCCACCAGCGTCTGGTACAGCATCGCCTCGGCGGCGGGGCCGGGTGCCCAGTCATAGCTCATATCCTGGCCGACGCTGCTGACCGGTGTGCCGTCGAGCGCGCGGCGGTGCGGCGCGTTCAACGTGGACCACGCGCGCAAGATCGAGCCCCAGTCGTGCGCGATCTCGCTCAAGACCGCGAGTCGCGCGCGCACGTCCTCGCCGCGTTTGTGATCGTGCGTGGCGGTGGCGAGCATCGCATGAGGAAAGCGCTGCGAGCGCTCCAGGTTGGCCGCGTGAAATTCGTCGACCGACAGCGCGAACTCGCCGGGATCCGCGCCAACTTCATTGCGCGACAACAGACGGCCATAGCGGTAACACGCCGTGTCCTCGACCGCCTTCGCGGCGACCGGCGCGGTCAATTGCGAAAACAGGATCTGCGCGGTGCGCCGCGCGGAACCCGAGTGACCCGGCGGCCCGCCGTTCTGGCCCTGCTGCGGTTGCGCGCCGGCCCGCGCGGCGGGCGCTTCCTCGGCGCTGCCGCCCAGCCATGCGTTCACGCGATCGAGCGCGACATGGTCCGCGCGCGGCAGCGTCTCTTTCGCGCCGGCGAGCGCCTGCTCGAAATACACGTTGTCGGCGGCGCTGCGCAAACCGTTCTGCGGATAGATGCGATACACCGGAAAATGCACGACCAGTTCGGTCAGCACGCGGCGCAGCGTGGTGAAGGTGAAATCGCGTGTGCTCAGCGAATCGCGGGCGATGCGATGGAGCGCCCGTGCCGCGCGGTCCAGTTCCGCCGACAGGTTTTCCACCAGAATCTTGCGCCGTGCCGCCAGCGCTTCGTCGGCAAAGCGCTGGCTGCGGCCGGTGAGTTCGGCCCACGTTTGCGCGAGCGGTTCCGCGCCGGCCGGATCGTGCAGAAGCGCGCCCACGTCGTTCATGAAGTCATAGCCGGTCGTGCCGTCCACCGGCCAGTCGTCGCGCAAGCGTTCGCCGCGCCCGAGGATCTTTTCGACCACCACATACGGCGCGGTGTCGCGCAGTTCCGTGAGACGTTGCCGCACGCGCTGACAGTACTCGCGCGGCTCGGCCAGGCCGTCGACGTGATCGATCCGCAAGCCGTCCACCACGCCTTCCTGATACAGCCGGAAAACCAGCGCGTGCACCGCGTCGAACACTTCGGGCCGTTCCGCGCGCACGCCGGCCAGCGTCGAGATGTCGAAGAAGCGCCGCCAGTTCACTTCATCGGAAGCCGTGCGCCACCATGCGAGGCGAAAGTGCTGCCGTTCGATCAGCCGATGCAGGCGGTCGCGCGTGACGGGTTCCTCGGGCGCGTACGTCTGCAACACGAACTCGAGCGCCGACGTGCCGTTTCGCGCGACGAACTCGCGCAGCATCTCGCGCGCCTCGGCGGCGCGCGGCTGATCGGCGGGCTGGGTGGTCAATCCCTGGAAGCGCTCGGCAAGCGCGCTGAGATCGGCGCGGTCCGCGCTTTGCAGGATCGACGCGTAATCGGTCGGACACACCGGAAACACATGCGGCCCGTAGCCGATATGAAAGCGCCCGCTGTCAGCGGAAAAACGCAACGCGATGCGGCCCGCCGCGAGCTCGTCGCCATACGGCGCGCCGAGCGTCGGCACCAGCACCTTGCCGCGCAAGGCCGGATCGGGCGAATGCCAGTCCACATCGAAATGGCGCGCATACGCGCTGTGGCGGCCCCATTCGAGAATGTCGAGCCACCATGCGTTGCTCGACCCGCCCACGCCCATATGGTTCGGCACGATATCGACGATCAGTCCCATGCCGTGCGCGCGCAGCTTGTCGGCGAGACGCCTTAGGCCCGCTTCGCCGCCGCATTCGGCGTTGACCTGCGTGTAGTCGACGGTGTCGTAGCCGTGCATCGACCCCGGCTCGGCGGCCGTGACGGGCGACGCGTACACGTGGCTGATGCCGAGCGCGGCGAAATAGTCGACGTGCCTCGCGGCATCGTCGAAGGTGAAGCCCCGATGGAACTGGAGGCGCAGCGTGGAGCGTGGGACGGTCATGGCGTATCAGGCTCCGGGGAAGCGCTGGAAGCGTTGGAGGCGCTGGAGGAGGGAACGGTTGCGGCGCCACGCGCGCGGTCCACCGCGAGCAGACGATCGCAGAAGGTGTCGTCCGTGAACAGCGCGTCGACGGGCAAGCTCATGCGGCGGCGCCAGTTCGGATGCTCGTCGATCGAGCCCGGCAGATTCGGCTGCTCGACCTGCGCGAGCAAATCCTCGAGCGGAAACGTGACGAGCGGTCCCGGCGTGGCGGCGACGAACGCGAGCGCTTCGTCCACGGGCGCTTCATCCGGCGGCGGCGCGGCCACGTCGGGCGCGGCCACGCCGGCCTGCTGGAACGCGCGCCACAGCGCGGCGCGGTCGTTCGCGCGATCTTCATGCGCGGCTTGCTCGGGATCGCGGCCGTCGGCGCGCGCCATCGTCTGGCCGATCCGGTTGCGCCACGTGATGTCGCTGCCGCGCCACCAGCCGGCCACGGTCGGCAGATCATGCGTGGTGGTGGTGCCGACCGCGTTGCGGTCCCATTCGCGCGGCGGCTTGAAACCCTTGCCGTCGTGCCCGCCCTCGAACCACAGCACGCGAATCCCGGCGATGCCGTGCTCGTCGAGCCGTTCGCGAAAGCCGGGCGGCACGGTGCCCAGATCCTCGCCGATCACGATCGCGCGATGCCGCCACGATTCGAGCGCGATGAGGCGCAGCAGATCTTCGAGCGGATAGCGCAGATACGCGCCGTTGCGCGCGCTTTCGCCCTCGGGCACGAGCCATAGGCGGCGCAAACCGAGAATGTGGTCGATGCGGATGCCGCCCGCGTGCGCGAACGCGGCGCGCAGCATGTCGATGAAGGCCGAAAAACCTTGCGTGCGCATTGCGCGCGGCGAGAACGTGGTGAGGCCCCACGCCTGCCCCGCCTGATTGAACAGATCGGGCGGCGCGCCCACCGACACCCCTTGCAGCATGTCGTCGCAATACGACCACGCATGACTGCCGGCGCTATCGCAACCCACGGCGAGATCGGCGATCAGGCCGACGGCCATGCCCGCATCGCGCGCCGCATGCTGGGCGTGCGACAAACCCTTCGCGGCGAGCCATTGCAGAAACAGATGAAAGTCGACTTCATGACGATTCGCTTCGGCGAAGGCCTCGACTTCCGGGCTGCGCGGATCGCGCAACGCGGCAGGCCAGTTGCGCCAATGACCGTTGCCGCCTTCCTGCGCAAGTTGCCACGCTTGCAGCGCTTCGAAACGCGCGTGGTCTTCGAGCGCGCGTCCGGCCCGCTCGCAGAAGCCGTGAAATTCCAGCGCGCGCGGCGCATTCCGCGCGCGTTCGTGCGCGCAGAAATTTTCGTAGAGCGTGCGCAAGACCTTCAGCTTCAGCGTGACGGCGTTCGGCCAGTCGATCAGCGGCAAGGCTTCGAGATTCGACCACGTTTCGCTGGCTCCAGCGGCTTCGAGCGCGGCGCGCGCCGCGTCCGCACCGAACACGGCAGCGGGATCGATATGCGTGACGTTCAGCCACAAACGCGACGACGGCGAATACGGACTGAAGCGGTTCGGCTCCGCGCTGAACATCGCGTGCGTCGGGCTGACGGCGAGCGCATGCGCGCCGCGCTTGGCGCTGCCGATCGCCAGTTGCGCGAGCGCCGAATAGTCGCCGATGCCGCCATCGCCCGCGCGTCGCAAGCCATATAGCTGCGCGGCGATGCTCCACAGCAGCGGTGTGTGCGCGGCGCTGTCGCCATGCAGCGTGCGCCACGCGTCGGCGATGGTATAGCTGCGCCGCGGCGCCACCGCCAGCGTCACGCGTTGCTCGTTGATCACCAGCGTGTGGTAGCCGGGCTCGTCGATCGGCGCGAGCAAGGCTTCCTCGCCTTTGGGCGCCGTGAAGCGGCCGTCGATGATCGAGCCGCTTTCGAGCTCGATCCGATAGTGGCTGCCGGATTTGATCGGCGCGGCGGGAAACGCGATGCCGCGGCCGACCTGCGCGGTCATCAGCGGCGGCAGTTTGCGGCCGGATAACTCGGCTTCCAACGCGGCGGCGCTCTGGCGGATTTGCGTCGCGTTGGCGCACGGCAGACCCATCCGTTCGAGCAGCACCGTGAGCGTGTTCTCGGGCACGTGTTGCGTCTTACGATGCGCATCCTGCCACTCCACCTCGAAGCCGGCGCGCGTGGCGAGCGTCACGATCGTGTCGCTGGGGCGTCGGGTGCTGTTCACGCGTGGTGCTCCTGTTGGCCGACAACGCGGGCATCGTGGCCGATCGCGTAGTCGCTCACGTCGCCGGTCAGCCATGCAACGAACGCATTCGGCGGCAGCACGTTGACGTCGACCTGTTCGCGCACGCGCGGCGGCGTTTCGAAAATCACCTTGCCGGCGGGCACGTCGTTGAACGGCACGCTCTCCTTCGAAAGATTCAACGCCACCGACAAGGTCTCGCCGTCGCCGAGTTGCCAGCGCGCGACCAGCGCATGGGCGTCGGCGCCGCCTTCGGTGCTCAGCACGGCCGCGCCGAGCGCCTTGCCGTGCCTCAGACGTGGCGTGATCAATTTCGCCCGCACGGTGAGCGCCGATTTGTAGAAGTGCATCCAGTCGAGCCGATCCTTCGCCTCGTCGGTTTGCGCGGGCGGCTGAACGGGCTCCGGCGGCGACGACGCGATGAACGTCTGTTCATCGTTCGGATCGGGAATCTGCTCGCGCCGCCGGGCGTCGCTGAACGCGGAGAAGCGTGCGAATTCGCGGCGCCGTCCTTCGCGCACGGCGTTGGCGAGCTCGCCGGTGTAGTCGGTGAAAAACAGGAACGGCTGCGTGGAGCCGTATTCCTCGTCCATGAAGAGCAGTGGAATGTGCGGCGATAGCAGCAGCAAACCGGTGGCGGCGCGCAATGCGTCGTCCGACGTCAGCTTGCGCAGACGCTCGCCGAATGCGCGGTTGCCGATCTGATCGTGGTTCTGCAGGAACATCACGAACGACGTGGGCGGCAGATGCCTGCTCGATTCGCCGCGCGGCGCGCCGTCGTGCAGCGGCGACGGATCGCCCTGATACGCGAAGCCTTCCGACAGCACACGCGCCAGCCGGCGGATCGGCTGATCTTCATACGCGTGGTAATAGCCTTCGGTTTCGCCGGTCAGCAAAACGTGCAGCGTGTTGTGCGCATCGTCGTTCCACTGTGCGCTGAAATGGGTTTCCAGCAGGCTCGCGCTGTTGTGTTCGTTTTCCAGCACCAGATGCACATGCCGGCCATGCTGCACCCGCGCGCGAATGTGGTCGGAGAGTTCGCGCAGCCACGCATGACTGTCGATCGCGTGCACCGCATCGAAACGCAGACCGTCGATGCGGTATTCGTTGATCCAGTAGACCGCGTTGTCCGTGAAGAAGTCGCTCACTTCACAGCGCTCGAAATCGATCGCCGGACCCCAGGGCGTATGCGTGCCGTCGCGGAAGAACGAGCGGGCGTATTCGTGCAGATAGTTGCCGTCCGGCCCGAAGTGGTTGTAGACCACGTCGAGAAACACCATCAGGCCGAGACCGTGTGCGGCGTCGATCAGCGCTTTCAGTTCCTCGGGGCGGCCATAGGCGGAATCCGGCGCATACGGCAGCACGCCGTCATAGCCCCAATTGCGCTTGCCGGGAAAATCGTTCAACGGCATCAACTCGATGGCGCTCACGCCGAGTGCGACGAGCGCCGGCAAGCGCTTCTTCACGCCCGCATAGCCGCCCATCGCGCCGACATGCAACTCGTAGAGCACCGTTTCTTCCCACGGCCGGCCATGCCAGTCGGCGTGTTCCCAGCGATACGCGCGCGGGTCGATGACCTCGCTCGGCCCATGCACATCGTGCGGCTGAAAGCGCGACGCCGGATCGGGCACCGCATGCTCGCCATCCAGCCGGAAGCGGTACAGCGTGCCCGCGCCGCCGTTGACCGTGGCTTCGAACCAGCCGTTGCCGGTGGACGCCATGTCGTGCGCGCCGGCCGCCGGTCCGCTTTCGATTTCCACCTGGACGCTCTTGCACGACGGCGCCCAGAAACGGAAGCGGGTGCAGGGATTGGTCCCCGCGGCGCCCACCAACTGAGCACCGAAGGGCAGACAATGCGCGTGATGATGCGCGTGAGGATCAATCGGGCTTTCTGACATGAGTCGTCACCATTCGGTTTTGCCTGCGTGCCGCGTGTTACCTGTCCGTCGTGTCTCTCCGGGCTCCGGGGGCGGCTCGACGCTGCCGCCTTTTTCACGCCATGCAGGCCGTGCCTGTCGCGACGCGCTTGCCGCCTAAGCGGTCGGCGACGTATCGCTGCTGGGCGCATGCGCACCCGGATCGGGCGGCAGCGCGGTCAACAGCCGCGGCCCATGTTGCGCGCCGGCCTTCCAGCCCGCCTGCCAATCGGCTTCGCCCACCGGTTGCGCGGCCAGCATCACGAGGCTATGCGCGGCCACCTCCACCTCGGGAACCGCCAGTCGATGCGGCGCGCTGTCCGGCTCGGCAGTGTCTAGCAGCACATGCCATTCCAGGTGTGGTGGCGGCGGCGCGAAGCGCAGCGTTTCGTCGCCCGCGTTGAGCATCATCAACAATACTTCGGTTTCGCCGTTCAGGCCCGGACCCGCGCGCCGCAGCGTGAACGCGCGGCCTTCGGGGTCTTCCCAGGCTTCGATGGTGAGCGGGTCGCCGTTTTCGTCGAACCAGCCGACATCGAACAGGCCCGGCAACACTTCACGATCGCCGAACAGAAAGCGTGTCTCGCGCAGCAGCGGATGGTGCTTGCGCAACGCGATCACGCGCGCGACGAACTCGGTCATCTGACGGCCGTCCGGCGCTTGCGCGCGTTCCCAGTCGATCCATGATAAATCGTTGTCCTGGCAGTACGCGTTGTTGTTGCCGTTCTGCGTGCGCAAGGATTCGTCGCCGGCCAGCATCATCGGCGTGCCGAGCGCGATCAGCAGCGTGGCGATCAGCGAGCGCGCCACGCGCTTGCGCGTTTCCAGCATCTCGGGATCGTCGGTCGGGCCCTCGACGCCCCAGTTGCGGCTGCAGTTTTCATTGTGACCGTCGTTGTTGTCTTCCTGATTGGCTTCGTTGTGCTTCTGCTCGTAAGCGGTGATGTCGGCCAACGTGAAACCGTCATGCGACGCCACGAAATTGATCGACGCCCACGGTTTTCTGAAGCGCCGGTTGAACAGATCGGCTGAGCCCGTGAGACGCGCGGCGAGATCGGGCCGCAAGCCCGCGTCGCCGCGCCAGAAACGGCGCACGGTGTCGCGGAAACGGTCGTTCCATTCCGCGAAGCCCGGCGGATGGTTGCCGAGCTGATAGCCGCCGGGGCCGATGTCCCACGGTTCGGAAATCAGCTTGCGTTGCGACAGGATCGGGTCCTGGCGCAAGGCGTCGAAGAAACCCGAGCCGGGATCGAAGCCGTGTTGCTCGCGGCCGAGCGTCACGCCGAGATCGAAACGGAAGCCGTCGATATTGAACGCCGTCGACCAGTAGCGCAGCGAATCCATCACCATTTGCAGCACGCGCGGATGCGGCAGATTGAGCGTGTTGCCGCAGCCGGTGTCGTTGATATGGTGGCGCTCGTCGCCGGGAATCAGGCGGTAGTAGCTCGCGTTGTCGAGGCCGCGCCATGAGACGGTGGGCCCCATCGCGTTGCCTTCGCAGGTGTGGTTGTAGACCACGTCGAGAATCACCTCGATGCCGGCCGCGTGCAACTGCCGCACGGCGATGCGCATTTCATCGAGCCGGTGCGTGCTCAGATACGAGGGCTCCGGCGCGAAAAACGCCGCGGTGTTGTAACCCCAGTAGTTGCGCAGCCCGCGCTCCACCAGAAAGCGGTCGTTGAGAAACGCATGCACCGGCAGCAATTCGACGGCGGTCACGCCCAGCTTCAGCAAATGCTCGATGAACTCGGGCGAAGCCAGCGCGGCGAAGGTGCCGCGCTCGTGCTGCCGCAAGTCGGCGCGCAACATCGAGGCGCCCCGCACATGCGTTTCGTAGATCACGGTCTCGCCCCACGGCACGTTCGGGCGCTTGTCGTGCGACCAGTCGAACGCTTCGTCGATCACGACGCACTTGGGCATGGCCGGCGCCGAATCGCGCCGGTCGATGGAAAGGTCGGCGCGATTCGAATGCACGCGATAACCGAACAGCGCATCCGACCAGCGGAACTGCCCGACGAGCTTGCGCGCGTACGGATCGAGCAACAGCTTGTGCGGATTGAAGCGATGCCCGTGCTGCGGTTGATACGGCCCATGCGCGCGAAAACCGTAGGCGGTGCCCGGATGCGCATTCGGCAGATAGCCGTGCCAGATTTCGTCGGTGCATTCGGGCAGCGGGAAGCGGCGGAGTTCCTTGCGACCGGTCGGCTCGAACAGGCAAAGCTCGATTTTCTGCGCGTTCGCCGAGAACACCGCGAAGTTGACGCCGAGTCCATCCCAATGGGCGCCGAGCGGATAAGGCGAGCCCGGCAACAGCCGGTCGGGCATTGCATGCGACATGTTCCCCTTCCTTGTTCTGATTGATGAGCGCCTATCCTGGTCCTGATGCGACGAGCGCGCGGCCGTTGGCCGCGCGCTCGTCCCTGCAGCATCCGCAATCAATCCGCGCGCAATACGATGGTCGCGAGCGGCGGCAGCGTGAGCGATGCCGAATGCGGCCAGCCGTGGCTCGGCATGGCCTCGGTATGGATCACGCCGCCGTTGCCCATGTTCGAGCCGCCGTACACGCTGGCATCCGTGTTCAGCACCTCCGACCAGCGGCCGCTCTGCGGCATGCCCATCCGGTAGCCCAGTCGCGGCACCGGCGTCATGTTGCAGACGACCACGATTTCGCGGCCCGCGCGATCCGTGCGGCGCCACGCGAACACGCTGTTGCCGCTGTCGTCGCCGATCAGCCATTCGAAGCCGCCCGGCTCGCTGTCGAGCAGGTACAGCGCGGGCTCTTCCCGATAGAGCCGGTTGAGGTCGCGCACCAGCATCTGCACGCCGTGATGGTTCGGATCGTCGAGCAGATTCCAATGCGGCGACGCGTCGTGATCGAACTCCGCGAACTGGCCGAATTCGCCGCCCATGAACAGCAGCTTCTTGCCCGGATGCGTCCACATGAAGCCGAAGTACGCGCGCAGATTGGCGAAGCGCTGCCACGTATCGCCCGGCATCTTGCCGAGCAGCGAGCCCTTGCCGTGCACCACTTCGTCGTGCGAGAGCGGCAACACGAAGCGCTCGGAATACGCGTACACCATCCCGAAGGTCATGTTGTGGTGATGGTACTGTCGATAGACGGGGTCTTCGGCCATGTAGTGCAGCGTGTCGTGCATCCAGCCCATGTTCCACTTGAACTGGAAGCCGAGCCCGCCATCCTCGACACGCGCCGTCACGCCGGGCCATGCGGTCGATTCCTCGGCGATCGTGATCGCGCCCGGCACACCCGGCACGTAGCCCACTTCGTGATTGAGCCGCTTCAGAAACGCGATCGATTCGAGATTTTCCCGGCCGCCGTAGATGTTCGGCACCCATTCATCGGCGGCGCGCGAATAGTCGCGATACAGCATCGAGGCGACCGCATCCACGCGCAGGCCGTCGACGTGATAGCGCTTGAGCCACGCCAGGCCCGAGGCGATCAGGAACGCGCTCACCTCGTGGCGGCCGAGGTTGTAGATCATCGTGTTCCAGTCCTGGTGATAGCCTTCGCGCGGATCGGCGTGCTCGTAAAGCGGCGTGCCGTCGAAGTCGACGAGACCGTGCGCGTCGTTCGGAAAATGCGCGGGCACCCAGTCGAGAATCACGCCGAGTCCGGCTTCGTGCGCCTTGTTGACGAAGCCGGCGAACTGCTCCGGCTTGCCGAAGCGCGCGGACGGCGCGAATTGCCCGAGCGGCTGATAGCCCCACGAACCGCCGAACGGATGCTCCGCGACCGGCATGAATTCGACGTGCGTGAAGCCCATGCTCTTCACGTAGGGAATCAGCCGCTCGGCGAGCTCTTCCCAGTCGAGGCCGCGCTGACCTTCCTCGGCGATGCGCAGCCACGATTCGGCATGCACTTCGTAGATCGAGATCGGCGCGCGCGGCGTCTGCTTGCCGGCGCGTGACTGAATCCAGTCCTGATCGGTCCACGGAAACTGCTCGACCTCGTCGACGTGCGCGACCACCGAGGCGGTGCCGGGCGGCTTCTCCGTTTGCATCGCGCACGGGTCCGCCTTCAGCGGCAACGGATGGCCGTCGCGAGAGAGCAACTCGTATTTGTAGCGCGTGCCGGCGCCGACCCGCGGCACGAACAACTCCCACACGCCTGCCTGATGGCGCAGCCGCATCGGATGACGGCGGCCGTCCCATGCATTGAAGTCGCCCACCACCGAGACGCGCCGCGCGTTCGGCGCCCACACGGCGAAGCGCACGCCCGGCACGCCGTCGATTTCCATCGGCCGGGAGCCGAGGCATTCGAGCACCGCATACGGATCGCCGCCGGCGAGACGCCCCAACGGTTCGTCGCCCAGAACCGGGCCGAATGAATACGTGTCCTCGATCTCCTGCACCACGCCGTGCCAGTCGATGCGCAAGCGATACGGCGCCGCCGAGGCGACGCGCCCCGCGAACAGCCCGGGCCGCAATTGCTGGAGTTCGCCGAGCGGCGAACCGTCGGCGCGCGAGATCACGCTGACGTGCGCGGCGTTCGGCAACAGCGCGCGCACCATCGGACCCGCGTCCGTCTGATGCAAGCCTAGCTGCGAGAAGGGATCGGGATGGCGCGCTTCGACGAGCGCGTCGATGTCGAGCGGTTGAAGGCCCACGGCCGGATCGTGCTCACTCATAATCGCCCTCGGCCGGATGAGGCGGTGTGGCGGCGCCAGGCGCCTGGGTTGGGGCGTCGTGCGCGGGCGGTGCGCCGGTGTCGCCGAGCAAACGGCTGGTGAGCGCGGCGAGGCCGCGTACCGGCAAACTGAGCCACGTCGGACGGTTGGCCGCTTCATAACGGATTTCGTAGGCGGCTTTCTCGATCAGGAACAGATCGAGCAAGGCCTGTTCGGCCTCGTGCGCGACCAGCGGCGTCGGAGCGTTCGCGGCGGCGGCGCGATATTCGTTGAGGAACGCCTCGGTGGCGTGCGCGCGGAAACGGTCGAACAGCGCGCGCTTGCGATCGGCGGTCTGCTGCGGCGCGCTTTCCGTGGTGGACTGCGCCGCCGCGCTCGCATACGACAGCGAGCGCAGCAAGCCGGCGACATCGCGCAACGGACTCGACTTTTGCCGCCGCTCCTCGAGCGAACGCGCGGGCTCGCCTTCGAAATCGATCAGATACGCGTCGCCCTGCGCGACCAGCACCTGGCCCAGGTGGAAGTCGCCGTGAATGCGGATGCGCAGCGCCTGCGCGTCGTCCTGCACGAGTTTGTCGACCGCCTCGACGAGCGCCGCGCGCCGGTCGATCAGGCTTTGCGCCAGCGCCTGGGTTTCGGGGTCCAGCATCTGCGGGATGCGCGGCGCGAGCAGATCGAGCGCGGCGGCGAGCATCGCCTGCGTGCCGTCGATCCAGGCCTTCACCTGTTCGGCGCTGGCGGGCTCCGGCGCGAACGCCGGGTCGTCGGAAGCCGAGGCGAGCGCCACGTGCAACTCGCCGAGCCGCCTGCCGATGATGCCGGTCAACGCGCTGTAGCCTTCCACCAGGATCGCTTCGTTGTCGCGGTCGGGCACTTGCGCTTCCGTGTCGACGGCGACGGCGAGTTCGTCCACCGAGCGGCGCAGGTAGTCGAGCGACCAGTTCCAGGCGTCGCCCTGATTCTCGATAAAGCCTTGCAGGATGGCGAGCGTGTGCGGCACGCCTTCGGGGTCCACGCGCACCACTTCGCCGTACAGCGGCGCGGTGTTCGCGTAGCCGAGCTGGGTCAGGTAGCGGCTGATTTCCGCTTCGGGATGCACGCCGCTCACGAGGCGGCGCACCAGCTTCAGCACCGCGGCATCCGCGATGATCAGCGAACTGTTGCTTTGCTCGGCCGCCAGCCAGCGGATGTCGGGCCGCTCGCCGAGATTGTCGAGTTCGGCGAAACGCTCGGTCGGGATGAACTGGATCTCGCTCTTCTGCACGGTCGGCACGACAGCGCGTTCGCGCAGCTTGCGCAACACGCCGTGCGCGAAGATCGGCAGCGCGAACGCGTCGGTCAGATGGCCGACGTTGCGGCCGCGCCGCACGCGCGCCAACGCCAGTTGAATGAACAGCGGCGTGGTGGTTTCGCCGCCCCACGTGATCGCGATCGGCACCACGTAGCGCTCGGTGTGCTTGCCCACGTCCGCTTCGATTTCGGTGAACGCGAAGCCGCCGTTCGGAATCGTGGTCAACGCGGCGAGGCGCACCGCGTGCATCTTCTGATCCTTCGACGCGAACCAGCGGCGCCGGCTCAGCCATGACGGCAACACTTCGGATTCGAGCAGCCGCACGTTCTCCGGCGTCGGCCCGGCCTGGCCCTCGCGGATCACGATCGTGACGAATTCGGGCAGCGGTTCCGAATGCGCTTGCGCCCACGTCGGACGTTGACCGCCGGGGCACAGCATGAACCACAGGAAGCCATACGGCGGGAAGGTCAGCAGATACGTGAGTTGGCCGATGGCCGGGAACACGGAATCGGCGGTCATTTCGATCGGCACCGCGCCGTTGAATTCCGACAGATCCAGTTCCACCGCTTGCGGCGCGCGCGACAGATTCGCCACGCAGAGAATCGGCGGCTCATCCGGCAGCTCGCGCAGATACGCGAGTATCTTGCGGTTTTCCGGCTTCAGAAAACGCACCGTGCCGCGTCCGAACGTCTGCTTGGCGCGCCGGGTGGCGAGCATGCGCCGGGTCCAGTTGAGCAGCGAATGCGGATCGCGGCTTTGCGCTTCCACGTTCACCGCGTCGAAGCCGTACAGCGAACCCATCACCGGCGGCAGCACCAGTTGCTCGGGATCGGCGCGCGAGAAGCCGCCGTTGCGATCGGACGACCACTGCATCGGCGTGCGAACGCCGTCGCGGTCGCCGAGGTGGATGTTGTCGCCCATGCCGAGTTCGTCGCCGTAATAGATCACGGGTGTGCCCGGCATCGACAGCAGCAGCGAATTGATCAGTTCGATGCGGCGGCGGTCGCGCTCCATCAGCGGGGCGAGACGGCGGCGAATGCCGAGGTTCAGCCGCGCGCGGCGATCGCTCGCATAGGTGTTCCACAAGTAGTCGCGCTCGGAATCCGTGACCATTTCCAGCGTCAGTTCATCGTGATTGCGCAGGAAAATCGCCCACTGGTTCGACGGAGCGAGGTCAGGCGTTTGCCGCATGATGTCGGTGATCGGGAAGCGGTCCTCGCTCGCGATCGACATGTAGATGCGCGGCATCAGCGGGAAGTGGAACGCCATGTGGCATTCGTCTTCCTCGCCGAAGTATTCCTTCACGTCTTCCGGCCATTGGTTGGCTTCCGCGAGCAGCATCCGGTTCGGGTATTCCGCGTCGATGGTCGCGCGGATCTTCTTCAGCACCGAATGCGTTTCGGGCAGGTTTTCGTTGTTGGTGCCTTCGCGTTCGACCAGATACGGCACCGCGTCGAGCCGCAGACCGTCGATGCCCATGTCGAGCCAGAAGCGCATGACCTGCAACACCTCGCGCAGCACGGACGGATTGTCGAAGTTCAGATCGGGCTGGTGCGAATAGAAACGGTGCCAGTAATAAGCGCCCGCCACCGGATCGTGCGTCCAGTTCGACGGCTCCGAATCGATGAAGATGATCCGCGTTTCAAGGTACTTCTGATCGGTGTCCGACCACACGTAGTAGTTGCGATGATTCGAGCCGGGCTTCGCGCGGCGCGCGCGCTGGAACCACGGGTGCTGATCCGAGGTGTGGTTGATCACCAGTTCGGTAATCACGCGGATGCCGCGTGCGTGCGCTTCCTGAATGAAGCGCTTGACGTCGGAGAGCTGTCCGTAATCCGGGTGCACGTTGCGGTAATCCGCGATGTCGTAACCATCGTCGCGTCGCGGCGATGGATAGAACGGCAGCAGCCAGATCGCATTCACGCCGAGCTCGGCGATGTAATCGAGCTTCGCGATCAGGCCCGGAAAATCGCCGACGCCGTCGTTGTTCGCGTCGAAGAACGACTTGATGTGCACCTGATAGATGATCGCGTCCTTGTACCAGAGCGGATCGTCGCTGAGCGCGGCGGGCTTGCCGCGCCGCGACGTCCGCGTTCTGGCCGCGCCGCCGGTGGCCGCGCTCGTATGAGCTTGCGACGTGGTTTGGGCTGGGTCGTCACGCTTCATGTCGCACCTTCCGTTGGGATTGGGTTGCCAGCGTCTGCGTGATAGTCGCTGTCGGCTTCATCCGGCCGGTCGGCGGGCAGGCCGCCGAGCGGCGCGATGCGCCAGATCGAGAACGGCTGGCCCGAGCCGAGCTGGACGTGCTGCCAGCGGCCATGCCATTCGAAGCGCGCGCCGGTCATCTGATCGGTGACTTCCAGCGCGGCGTGCTCGTGCAGGTTCCAGCGCCGGAATGTCTCCCACGACAGTTCGATATCCGCGCCCTGCTCGTTGAGCGGGTCGAGGTTGATCGCGACCACGATCACGTTGTCGCGTGCCTCGGTCGCCTTCTCGAAGAACAGCACGTGGTCGTTGTGCGCGGGCAGGAAGGTGAGACCCAGATGCGTTTGCAGCGCCGGATTCGCCCGGCGGATCCGGTTCAACGCGCTGATCTCGCCGACGATGTTGCCCGGCCGGTGCCAGTCCCACGCGCGCAGTTGATACTTCTCGGAGTCGAGATATTCCTCGCTGTTCGGCAGCGCGGCGGCCTCGCACAATTCAAAGCCGCTATACACGCCCCACAAGCCGGCCAACGTCGACGCGAGCGCCGCGCGAATCAGAAAGCCCGTGCGTCCCTGCGACTGCAAATGCCGCGGGTTGATGTCCGGCGTATTGACGAAGAAGTTCGGCCGGTAAGAATCGCGCGCATCGGTTTGCGTCAGCTCGCTCAGATACTCGATGAAGTCGCGCTTCGACTCGCGCCACGTGAAATACGTGTACGACTGCGAGAAGCCGATCTTGCCGAGCCGGTTCATCATGCGTGGCCGCGTGAAGGCTTCCGCGAGGAAGATCGTGTCGGGGTAGCGCGCGCGCACGTCGTCGATCATCCATTCCCAGAACGGCAGCGGCTTGGTGTGCGGATTGTCGACCCGGAAAATATGCACGCCCGCTTCGATCCAGAACAGGATCACGTCGCGCAGCGCGAGCCACAAAGCGGGCTTGGCGTCGTGCGCATAGAAGTCGGGATTGACGATGTCCTGATACTTCTTCGGCGGATTCTCCGCGTAACGCAGCGTGCCGTCGGGACGCCAGGCGAACCACGTCGGATGCTCCTTGAGCCACGGATGATCCGGCGAACACTGGATCGCGAAGTCGAGTGCGATTTCGAGGCCGTGCGCGTGCGCGGCGGCGAGCATCTGCTTGAAGTCGTCGAGCGTGCCGAGCTGCGGATGCACGGCGGTGTGCCCGCCTTCGGCCGCGCCGATCGCATACGGGCTGCCCACATCGCCCGGCTGCGCGTTCAGCGTGTTGTTACGCCCCTTGCGATTCGCGAGGCCGATCGGATGAATCGGCGGGAAGTACAACACGTCGAAGCCCATGTCGCGGATGCGCGGCAGTTTCTTCGTGACGTCGGCGAAGGTGCCGTGACGCGATTCGTCGTCGCTCATCGAACGCGGGAATATCTCGTACCAGCTCGCGAAGCGCGCGGCGGCGCGGTCCGCGTCGATCTTGTAGACCACCGGGTCGCGGCTCAGGAACGGGCGGTGGCGCGCGGCGGTCATCGCTTTCGCCGTGGCCGGCGCGAGAATCAGCGCGAGCTTCGCTTCGACGTCGGCCTTCGTGAACTGCGTGACGATCCGTTCGAGCGGCTCGGTCACCGCGCCTTCCGCCGTTTCCACTTCGGCCAGCACCAGCGCGAACAGATGCGCGGCTTCGTCGAGTTCGAGTTCGACGGTTTGGCCGGCTTTCAGCTTCTTCTCGATGTGCTCGACCAGCGACGCGAAGTCGTCGCGCCACGCGATCACGGTGAACTCGTGACGGCCGAGGCGTTCGAGCGGAATGCGCGCCTTCCAGATGTCGAGGCCGGCGGGCTGCGCCGGAGTCATCAGCACTTCGTGCCAGGCGGTTTCGTCGGCGGCGCGCCAGATCACGGCTGCCGCGATCTTGTCGTGACCTTCGGCGAAAATCGCCGCGCTGATTTCGGCGCGCTCGCCCACCGAGCGCTTGGCCGCGAAGCGGCCATGATCGACCGAAGGCGTTACGCTCTCGATCGCCACGCGCGGCGCATTGAGCGCTTCGAGCACGGTCTTGTGGCCGCTGCGCTTGCTGTTCGGCTTGTCGATCGGCGGCGCGAGACAGATCGGCTTTTCGGTTACCGCGCGGAACAGGCGCGCCGCGCCGGGCGCGAGCGTGAAGGGCGTCAAGGTGGCGGGCGTGACGTGGCCGGGCGCGTCGAGCGGCATGAAGCGCGTGAAGTTGCCCGGCACGCCGGCGAGAAAGCGCGCCGGATCGACGCGCACCGGCGCGCCGAGTTCGGGATTGATCGCGATCAGGATCGCCTCGCCGGCATCGCGCAGGTCGGCGTGATCGGCGCGCAGCAGGACGGCCGCGGGCGCCCCGGGTCCGCTGAGCGGGCGCAGTTCGCCGTTGGCTTGCAGCGACGAGGTATGGCGCACGATCTCGTTCAGACGCGCGATCGGCTCGGAGAGATCGAATTTTTTTGCCTGGCAGGCGAGTGCGTACTGCGAGGCGTCGCCGCGTGTTTGCGACATCGGTTCGGTCACGCCGTATTCGAAGCCCATCGGCATCATCCAGCCGGTGCCGATCGAGGCCGCCGTCAACAATGCGCGACGGTAGGCGCGTTCGACGATGGCGGCGTCGTGCGCATCGCTGAACTCGGTGGCGAGGCGCGTGCCGTACGGCGCTTCGGAAAACGCGACCGGCCCGGCGATGCGCGCGAGCGCGGCGTGCTCCTCGACCATCCAGCTCGAACGAAAGTCCCACCAGCGCACCGATGAGAACACGCTGTCGAAGCCCGCGCCTTCGAGCTCCGGCAGATCGCTGCGCGAGAGACCCGGCGTCGCGGCGAGAAAACGCACGTTGGGATGCTTCAGGCGCACGGCATCGCCGAGTTGGCGCCAGACGGCGCCAGGCACGCGATGCGGCGAGTCGAAGCGAAAGCCGCCCACGCCGGCGTCGGCCAGCGCGAGCAGTTGCCGCGTCCACCAGTCGGCCAGCGCGGCGCGGCTGCCGGCATCGTTGAAGTTCGCATACGCGACGTTGTCCTCGCGATGCACATGGCGCGGATCGAGCCGCGCCTCGTCAGACTCGAACGGATGGAACCAGTCGGCGTGTTCGGCGTATAGCGCGCCGTCGGCGGCCATCCGGTCGATCACGAGATCGACCAGCAAGGTCAGGCCGTTCTGGCGCGCGGCGTCCGCGAGCGTGCGGATCGCGTCGGCGGCGGCTTGCTGAGTCTTGAACGCCGGATGCAGCCGGGCGTGATTGCCGACCACCTGTCCGTGGCCGGCCTGCCCAGGCTCGAAGAGGCTGCCGATCAGCGCGTGATCGAAGCCCAGCGAGGCCGCGTGAGCGAACCGCGCAGGCCACGCGTCGAGCGGACCAACTAGAAGTGAATGAAAAAAGTAGATCCGCGGCGCGTACCTGTTCGGAGATTCCATCGGTCGTTTCCAGATTCGTCCTGCTGCGGTGTGGATGCAATGGGCATGCGATCACAACGCTCGTTGGGCTTCCAGGGCCGGGTGCCGCGCGATGAATGAAGCGTAGGCGCGTATCGGTCAATGTAGTGCAAAGATCGTCACGCCGCTGGCCAAGTGAAGCGCATTTTGACGCCAGGCGTCGGACGCACGGGTGGGCCAGTTCAATGCGCGTAGGCGCAGCAAGGCTTGTGCCAAGCGTGTCGCGAGCGGAACGTGGGATGCGCGAACGTGCGCCCTGTCGGGAAGCGCGCTGAAAGGTGGAAGCGAAGCGGCGTTCGCTGGCGGGGACGGCCTGCGTGTAAAACGGGCGGAGGTGGTCCGGGTTTTACACGAGACGGTTGAGACGGGGATGGTTACTGCCGCGCGCGAGGCACGGTCACGAACCGAGCAGCCCCGCCGCGATATTCACGCAAAGCCCAAGCACCGCGACGTTGAAGTAGAACGACAGAATGGATTGCGCGAGCGCGGCGCGGCGAATCGAGCGCGAGCGCAGCACCACGTCGGCGGTCTGCGAGGCCACGGCGATGGTGAAGGAGAAGTACAGAAAGTCCCAATAGTCCGGCTCGAGCGCATGGTCGGGAAACAGGAGCGCGGTTTCCGTGGCGTCGGTGTCGTAGTAGAGCCGCGCGTAGTGCAGCGCGAAAATGGTCGGGATCATGAACCACGCGCCCATCAGCGTGAGTCCGGTGAGCACGTAGTGCCATACGGTCGAGGCGCCGGCCGTGCCTTTTATCGAGGCCAGTTCGAGCACGATCGCGGCAATGCTCGCGACCGTCGCCACGCAGATCACGAACAGCACCACGCCCGCGTTTTCATCGTCGCGTCGGGCGAAGGCGCGGACCCGGCTTTCGTCGGCTGCGGCCATGTGCACCCAGATCAGCAGCAGATAGCTCCAGACGGCTGCGTCCCAGCCGGCCAGTATGCGGACCATCGGCCGCGCCGGCTCGGGCACGAACAGCGTCGCCACGATGCCGACGACGAGGCCGGCCAGCATGCGCGGGCGATTGCGAAAAACCTGCGGATAATATTTTGCGGGCATGGAATAGAGGTGGGGAGACGTCCGTGCCGCGGATTCTACGCGGCCTGGAGCGCTCGCCGTGCGTTAGGATCGGCAACGCGCATACGTATTCGCCCACGCGGCATTATCATGAACACATGGCTTCCGTACTCGTCAACTCCGTTCAGCATCATTCGGCCAACCCGAGCGGCCGCGACTTTGTAGTCGGCGACCTGCATGGCTGTGTCGATGCGTTGCGCTATCTGCTGCGCACGATCGCGTTCGACCCGGCTTGCGACCGGCTCTTTTCGGTGGGCGATCTGGTGGACCGCGGCGCGCATTCCGAGCAGGCGTTGGCACTGCTCGACAAGCCGTGGTTCTTCGCCGTGCTCGGCAATCACGAAGACGCGTTATGCGCCGTCGCGGACGGCCGCTTGCGGCGTCAGTGGTGGTATGGAATCGGTGGAACGTGGGCGGCGGATTTGCCCGACGAACGCTTGCAGCACTACGCGGAGCGTCTGCGCACGCTGCCGCTCGTGCGCGTGGTCGGCAGCGGCAAGGAGCGCTTCAACATTTTGCACGCTGAATTCTTCGGCACCGACGCCGATCTCGACGCCGGCAACTATTCCGCCGAAACGCGCCAGCAATTGCTGTGGGGCCGCGAACTGGCGTTGGGCAACGGCGATCCGTCGCTGCAACGCGGTCTTTCACTCACCTATTGCGGCCATACGCCGATGCGCGACATTCAGCAGATCGGCTCGCAGGTATTCATCGACACCGGTGCATTCGGACCGGGCGGCAAGCTGACAATTGTCGAGCCGTTGGCGTTGCAGCGCTGGTCGATCTCGGTCGAAGCCGCGCTCGCCGAGGGCGCCGACGCGCTCGCCTTGCCTTGATGGCTTGCCGCGGCGCCTGCCGTTAGTCCGTCAGCCGACCTGGCTGAGCTCGAACACCATGTCGACGCTCGCGCCGTTCCAGTTGTATTCCAGATACGCCGCGTGGTGGCAGTCGCGCAGCAGCGACGTTTTGAACGCGGCGAGGCACTCGCCGCCGTCATCCCGCACCGACGGATACGCGATGCCCGGCGCGCCCGCCTCGCGCACGGCCCGGCCGAGCGACTGTCCGGCGAAATAATCGTCCGGCGACAGCACCGCGAGATCGAGCGAAGCGTCGTCGCGGATGTCGACCACCTCGCCTTGCGCGAGCACCGTGTAGAGGCGCATTTGCTGGCGCATCGGCGGCTCGGCGGTCGCCTCCAGAAATTTTCCCGTGTGGTAGCGCGTTTCGGCGATTGCCGTGGCACGCGAGCGGGCGCAATAGAACACGCCGTAGGTGCCGTCGGAGAAACGGCTGCCGAGCGGATTCAGATGGGTGAGCGCGGCCATGATCGGCCCGTAGCCGGGCCCGAAGCGGCGCTCTTCGCGCGGCACCAGATCGAGTTCGCCGATTTCGGTGCGCAAACGGTCGTTGGTCATGGCCTCGAGCGCGTATAGCGCGTCGAAGTCTTCCGGCGAAGCCACCCGGTCGAACAGATTGACGGCCGGAAAGCGCGTGGGAATCACGCGATACGCGGGCGACCAGTCGAGCGGCGCGGTGCGCCAGCGGTCCTGCCAATACGGTTGTGTCACGCCCAGCCGCCTCGCATTGCGTCGAGATACTGGCGCACGGCCACGAGGTCGCTGATGTTGCCGGCCAGCATGCGGTCCAGCGCGCGGCGGCCGCCGAACGGCGGGGCGCTATTGGGGCGCTTGATCCATGCGTCGGCGGCGCTGGGTTGCGGCAGCAGGATTTGCAGCGCCTTGTAGATGCCGAGCAGCAGCGACAGGCGCTCCAGCGTGTCGCGCCCGAGGCGGGCCGTTTCGGGCGCCGACTTCCATTTGAAGTACGTGGAGCGGCCGGGCGAGCCGAGCAGCACGATTTGCTCGTCCGCGCTCAGGTTCCAGTCGCGCGCGATGTTGAAGAACGCGCGTAGGCCCGCCGCGGACATTTCCGTGAGCGTGGGTTCCGAAACGGGCCGATGGATCGGCGGTTCGGACTGCGTGGCGCGGGCGGCGTGAGGCATGAGCGGGTAAGTCCTTATCTGTACTTAAAACAAATACTAGTCTAAAAAGGGATTTTTGCAAGGGAATATAATCCCGGCTCGTTATGAGACGCCGAAAATTAGGAGAAGCGGGAGATGTGGGTTCGAGCAGTAGCAACGGCGGTTGCCGTGTGGTGCGTGTCGGGTGTGGCGATGGCAGCCGGCTATCAGGAGGTGTGGAACCCGCCGGAGGCGAGCGCGCATGGCGCGAAGCCGGCGAGGAAAGCGGCCGGCGCGGGCAAGGGCAACCCGGCGGCCGGTTCAAGGGCTGCGGTCAAGTCAGGTTCGAAGCATGCGACGAGTGGTCGGCACACGACGCAACGCATCGCTTCGTCTACACAGGGCGGCAAGAAGGCCGCAACGCATGGCAGCGTGAAAAAGGCGGCAGCCAAAGGGGCGACAGGCGTGATCAAAGGGCCGGGCGCGGGCAAGCCCAAGTCCCCGCAAAAGACTGCCGTGATGGCACAGGCCAACAAGCCGCACGCACAAGTCGCTCACGCGAAATCGGCTCAGCCGAAGCTCGTGCATGCCAACGTGGCCCAGGATCGTCCGGCACATGCCCACGCGCTCGAGGTCGCGGCGAAGCCGGCCGCACCTCACGCGACCGCGCCGGCCAAATCGGTCAACGTCAGCGCCAATCCGGCCGACGCCGCGACCAACCCGGCCACCGCCAGCAGCGGCTCGCTGCCGCCGATTCTTCGCTGAATTCGGATCGACCCGCGCGGTGATGACGCGCGGCGCATGCCTCAGACGCTCGCCAATCCATTCGCCACCAACCGCAAGGTTTCCGCCGACCGCGTGTCCCTGACCCGCGAATGCAGCGTCACGCGCGACTGCGGCAGCGGCGGCAAGCCTAGTCGCGCGCCGACATCGGCCAAACCGGGGGGCGCCACCCTGCGCGCCAGCGGCGACACGGCGAGGCCCGCCGCGACCGCCGCTCCAACGGCCGCCACACCGCCGCCGACGAACACTTCCTGCCACGCAATGCCCGCCGCCGTCAGCGTGCGCAGCGCGACGTCGCGCACATTGCACGGCGGGCTCAACAGCGCCAGCGCCAACGGCTCGCCGACGCGAGGCAACCATTCCGGCGTGGCGAGCCATCCGAGCGGTTCGCTGAACAGCACCTGCGCGTCGTCGCGCGGCGGCTGGTCGACGCCGTAGCGAACGATGACCGCGTCGAGGCGGCGTTCGTCGAATTGCGCGAGCAGCGACGCGGACGTCCCCATGTGCAATTCCACGATCAAACCCGGATCGTGCGCGTTGAGTCTCGCGAGCAAGCGTGGCAGGTCCGCGCCGGCGACGTGCTCGCTCAATCCCAGCGCGAGCCGTCTGCGCTCCACGGACAGCGCACCCAGTGCGCGTTCATGCGCGTTCAGCAGATCGCGCGCGGCGCCGAGAAACGCGTTGCCGTCCGCGGAAAGGCGCACGACGCGCGGCGTGCGCTCCAGCAACTGCTTGCCGAGGTGCGCCTCCAGCCGCTTGAGCTTCAGGCTGACGGCCGATTGCGTGGTGTCGAGCGCATCCGCGGCGCGCGTGAAACTGCGCAGATCGGCAACCAGAACGAACGCTCGCACGGCATCCAGATCGAGAACTTTCATTTTGAATGGATATGAATGAAATCATCAACGATGTCTGTTCATTATGAATCAGTGCGCCTAAGCTGGGTTTATCCAATCAACCGCAGCGAAGGAGTTTGACCATGCCGCTCACACGAATCGCCCTGCGCGCCGGCAAACCGGCCGAATACCTGAAGGCGCTGACCGACAGCATCCAGCGCGCGCTGGTCGGCACGTTCAACGTCCCCAAGGACGACGTCTTCATGCTCCTCAGCGAGCACGAGGCCGGCAATCTGATTTACGACAGGCAGTATCTGAACATCGAGCGCAGCGATGATTTCGTCGCGATTCAACTCACGGTGAGCAACACGCGCACGCTCGAGCAGAAGAAGGCGCTGTACCAGCGCATCGCGGATGAACTCGCGCAGTCGCCGGGGCTGCGGCGAGAAGATGTGTTCATCAGTCTCGTCGAGGTGGACAAGGAGAACTGGTCGTTCGGCAACGGGATCGCGCAGTACGCGGTTTGAATGCCGGGACCAACGTCACCGCGTGTGAGATGCATGCGTGCTGAACGGGCGGCGTCTATCTTACGTGACCATGCCGCCGCCCGTTGATCTTCAGAAGCGGGCGCGCCGTCGTCACGCGATCGTATCGACCACGCCGCCGTCCACGCGCAACGCCGCGCCGGTGGTCGCCGAGGCTTGCGGCGAGCAGACGTAGACGACCATGTTCGCGACTTCCTCGGTGGTGGCCGGCCGCCGGATGATCGAGCTGCCGCGGTGCGCGCGCACGAACTCGGTGCCGACCTGCTCGACGGTCTTGCCTTGCTCCTTCGCCGTCTCTTCCACCATCGAGCGGAAGCCGGCCGACAGCGTCGGTCCCGGCAGCACGGAATTCACGGTCACGCCGCTGCCGGCGGCGTGCTTGGCGATGCCGCGCGCGATGCTCAGTTGCGCGGTCTTCGAGAAGCCGTAAGCGAGCATATCCGCCGGAATATTCAAGCCGGACTCCGACGAGATGAACACCACGCGGCCCCATTTGCGTTCCATCATTCCCTTCAGGTAATGGCGCGTGAGCCGAACGCCCGACATCACGTTGACCTGGAAGTAGCGCTCCCAATCGTCGTCCTCGGTGGTGAAGATGTCGCCGGGGCCGAACACGCCGAGGTTGTTCACGAGAATGTCCGTCTGCGGCACGGCTTTCGCCAACGCGTCGCAGCCCTCGCGCGTGCCGAGGTCGCCGGCGAAGCCGCGCAGCTTCGCGTGCGGCGCGGTCTTGCGGATGGTGTCGATGGCGCGCTCCACGGCGTCCTGCTTGCGTCCGTTGATGAGCGTTTCCGCGCCGGACGCTGCAATGCCGGTGGCGATCGCGAGGCCGATGCCCGCCGTGGATGCGCTGACAATCGCGGTCTTGCCCGATAGATCGATATTCACTGTCTTGCTCCTTGCTGAAGTTGCGGCGCACGGATTCAAGCGAAGACCCAAGCCCGCCGCGCCGAAAATGGAAAGGGCGAGGTGTTCGATGCTTCGCGCTCGAGTATCCCATCTATCCGTTTTCGAGTTCGGCTCGCTGCCATTGGCGTATCGCTGCGTGCGCGTCCGGTCGCTCACGTGCGCGTCGTTATAATGATTCGCTGCCTTTCTCCCGCTCATCTGGCGGTCTCAGCCATGACATCCAAGTCCACCGATTCTTCCCACGAACCGCTCGAACTGGGCGGCTCCGTCTGGTTTCAGGCGGGCGAGCAAACGCTCGGCGGCGCGTCGCGGATCGCGCTGCTTGCGGCAATCGGCGAGACCGGTTCGATCACCAGCGCCGCAAAGGCGGTCGGCATGAGCTACAAAGGCGCGTGGGACGCCATCGACACGATGAACAACCTCGCCGGCGAACCGCTCGTCGTGCGGCTGACCGGCGGCAAGGGCGGTGGCGGCACCACGCTCACGCCGCGCGCCGTGAAGCTGATCGAGACGTTTCGCGCGGTGGAGCGCGAGCATCGGCGCTTTCTCGAACGTGCGGGGGCGGCGATTGAAGGTTTCGCGATGGATTGGGATCTGATCGGCCGTATCGGTGTAAAGACGAGCGCGCGCAATCAACTCTATGGCACGGTGTCGGCGATCACGCGCGGCACGGTGAACGATGAGGTGTCGCTGGCGCTGCCCGGCGGGCAGTCGATCGTCGCGGTGCTGACGCATGAAAGCACCGAGACGCTGGGGCTCGTCGAGGGCACGGCGGCGTTTGGGTTGATCAAGGCTTCATGGGTGGTGCTGCTCGTCGAGGACGAACGCGGCGCGCCGCTGAAACTTTCGGCGCGCAATCAATTGCGCGGCACGGTGCAGAGCGTGAAACGTGGCGCTGTTAATGCCGAGGTGTCGCTGCTGCTGGACGGCGGCGCGGTGATCACCGCGGTCGTCACCAATGAGAGCGTCGACACGCTCGGCCTCGCGGAAGGAAAAAGCGCCGTGGCCGCGTTCAAGGCGTCGAGTGTGATTCTTGGCGTGAAGGATTGAGGCGCGGAAGGTTTGAAAGGCTCGCAAGGCCGCGAAAACCGCGCGCCCGGTCAACGCTCGCTGCGCACGTAGCCGGTGAACGGCTGATTCTCACGCACACAGCCGTCGGTCGCCTGCACGACCTGGTCGCCGAACGCGGCGACGTCATCGGGATCGTGCGTGATCAGCACCATCGGAATATCGAGCCGCGTTTGCAGATCCGACAGTTCGCGCCGCATGCGTTGACGCAGCACGCTATCGAGCGCCGAAAACGGTTCGTCGAGCAACAGCAGGCGCGGTTGCGCGACAAGCGCTCGCGCGAGCGCCACGCGCTGCTTTTGTCCGCCTGAAAGCTGGGCGGGATGATTGCCCGCGACGCTTCTCAGTTCCAGCGCGTCGAGCCAGTAATCGACCTGAGGATGCGCGATCCGCGCACGCGGATTGAGCCAGCCTTGCTGCAAACCGAAGCCGATGTTTTGCCGCACGTTCAGATGTGGAAACAGCGCGTAATCCTGAAACAGATACGCGATCTTGCGCGCTTGCGGTCTCAGGTCGACGCCGCGCGCGCTGTCGAACAAGGCGTCGCCGTTCAGCGTGATCTTGCCTTCGTCGGGACGCAGCAGGCCGGCGATGGCCTGCAAGGTCAGCGTTTTTCCCGCGCCGGACGGCCCGAACAGCACGACGCGCTGCGTGCTCGCCTTGAACGAGACGTCGAGCGTGAAACGGCGCTCGGCGCTCTCGAAAGTTTTGCGGATATCGACGGCGAGCGGCATGTCAACGCGAAGCGAAAAGCGTGTGCTGCGGCACGAGGCGGCCCGCGAGCAGCAGGATCGCGACGCACGTCACCGAAGTCACGAGCACGAGGAAATTCGCGGTGCCGTCGTCGCCCGCTTGCACGGCAGAATAGACCGCCACCGACAGCGTTTGCGTGCGCCCCGGCAAATTGCCCGCGATCATCAGCGTCGCGCCGAATTCGCCGAGCGCCCGGGCGAACGCCAGCAGGCCGCCGGCCAGAATGCCGCGCGCGGCGAGCGGCAGCGTCACGCGAAAAAACACCGCCGTCTCGCTGACGCCGAGCGTGCGCGCGGCCCGCTCGAGTTGCGGATCGACGGCTTCGAAGGCGGCGCGCGCCGATTTCAGCACGAGCGGAAAGGCGACCACCGTCGACGCGATTACCGCGCCCTGCCAGGTGAACACCAACTGAATATCGAAGCGGTCGAGCCAGGCGCCGATCACGCCGCGCCGTCCGAGCAGCACCAGCAGGTAGTAGCCGAGCACGGTGGGCGGCATCACGAGCGGCAGCATCAGCAGCGAATCGATCACGTCGCGCGCGCCCGAGCGCCAGCGCGACAAACCGAAGCCCGCCGCGACGCCGAACACCAGATTGAGCGCGGTGGCCCAGCCCGCCACTTTGAGCGACAGCAAGAGCGGAATCCAGGCCTGTTGCATGAGCGTGCGGTGCTTGCGTGAAGTTAATGGAAGTTAATGCTGGAAGTTAATGCGCCGGCTTGAAACCGTACTTCGCCAGCACGGCCTGGCCGGCGGGCGACAGCACGAAGCGCGTGAAAGCCTGCGCGTCGGCGGCATGGCGGCTGCCTTCGACTTGCGCGATCGGGTAGGTGATCGGCGTTTGCGTCGGCACGGTCATCGCGATCTTGACCTTGTCCGGCATGACCGCGGCGTCGGTGCCGAACACGAAGCCGGCGTCGACTTCGCCGCGCGACACGTAGTCGAGGCTTTGGCGCACGTTCGCGGCGAGCACCGCCTTGGCGCTGACCGCATCCCAAATGCCTGCGGCCTGCAGCGCGCCTTGCGTGTAGCGGCCGACCGGCACGGACGCCGGGTCGCCGTACGCGATGCGCTTGACGTTCGCCGAGGCCAGTTCATTCAGTCTGGTGGGCGCGAAATGGCTGTCCGTTGGCACGATCAGCACGAGAGAGTTGGCGGCGAAATCCTTGCGCGTGGCGGGCACGATCACTTTTTCGGCGGCCGCCTTGTCCATGGCTTTCTGATCCGCGGACGCGAACACGTCGGCGGGTGCGCCCTTGACGATCTGCTGCATCAATACGTCGGATGCCCCGAAGTTAAGCAGCACCTTGGTGCCGGGATGCTGCTGCTCGAAGGCCTCGCTGACCGCCTTGAACGCGTTGGTCAGGCTGGCGGCGGCGGAGACGACGAGTTCGTCGGCGCGTGCATTGGCGCTGACGGCAAGGGAGACGGCGCTGACGGCGAACAGCGCATGTTTCACAAGGCGACGGGACAGGGTCATGAAAGCTTGGATGTCCGACATGGGCCGGAGCCGCGGGTTAAAATGCTATCGTAATATAGGCGCCGTTATAGCGGTAGGCATGACGCTGCTTCGGCGGGCCGCGGCAAGCGGCGAGTAAGTTAGCGACAGCGTATTTTCAGGCGTCGGAAGAACGCGGCGGCGTGAGCCTGTTGAGTGTTTGCGAGAGCGGCGCCGTGGCGGGGCGGACATCGCGCACGGCTTTCCATTTCGCGCGAATGAACGGCCTCTCATGACCGGACACCTTCAGCGCGATGTGCGTGACCCAGCGGTGCGTGGGCACGTGCACGCCGTGCATGAGCACCGCGAGAACCATCAGGCTCGCAGTGACCCCCAGGGCGGAAAGCCGGCCGGGCTCCGCATTCCACGCCATGCGCACGAATATCAGCGCGGCGAGCGCGCCGACCAGACAGCCGGTGACGGCCTCGGACGGCGAGTGAGCGCTCAACACGACTCGCGACAACCCCACCGCGATACCGGCGGCGAGGCCGAGCGCAACGCCGAGCAGCCGCGGCACCGTGCGTGTGGGCAACAGCATCAGGAACAGAGCGACCGGATAAACGGCGGTGGACAGCATCGCATGGCCGCTGACGCCGGTGAAATCCAGTTCGCGCACGCCGACACCCCAGCCGAGGAACGCCAGCTTGGTTACGGTCACGACGCCGATGGCCGTGCCGAGCAGCAGCAACCAGCCGGCGGCCATGCGCCAGGTGTAGCCGAGCGCCAGCCAAAGCGCGATGGCAAACGCAAGCGGCAGCGTCATACCGGCGCCGCCGAGGCTGGTGATCGAATACCACAGGTTGGCAGGCAAATCGGGCATGGCAAAAAGGCGCGACCAAGGCCGCGTAGAATTGGTTGTATGAATTAACGCGTGAACGGCTTGAATCGCCGACGCGGAAAAGGCCTGCGCATCAAGATCAACTGCCAGTATAGACGTGGCGCGGCACTGCGGCCTCGCTGCGCGGCGCGCGTTTTATCCGCGGACGTTGGCTGGCGAACATGTCTTGCCGCGATTGGACGCCTGGTCCGCCGCAAGGTTCGCCGGTGACGAAATTTCCGACTCGGGCATCGCTTTATGCTGTCAGCATCGCATGAGGATTGGTGTTATTGTGCATTGCACAACAAAATGCCGTTCTAGCGAACGGACCCCGTCCCTTTTTGCGAGGTTATCCGCCGATGGCAAAAAGTCTATCGAAAATCTGGCTGCGCGGCCTCAAGCGGTTGCTCGCGATCCAGACCGAACACGCTCATAAAACCACCAAGCGCATTGCCACGCGGCCGGCGCGGCCCGCCACCAGCAAGCCCTCGGCGAAAGTTCGTCCAATCAAGCCGACGGAAGCGCTGCGCGCGCCCGCCAAACGCGAAGCGCCGCGCACCGCGCGTGAATCGCGCGTTCGTCCGCGCGCCTCGGCATGGGCCAGCGGCTCATGGACGCGTTCGTTTCACTCCGCGCCCGCGGCGCCGGGGCGGCTCGTCAACCACCTTCAGTACGGGCTGTATATCCCGTCCGGCCATGCGCTCGAGGCCATGCCGCTGGTGGTCATGCTCCACGGCTGCACGCAATCGATCGACGAATTCGCCGCGGGCACGCGCATGAACGTATTGGCGGACCGCTTTGGCTTTGCCGTGGTTTATCCGGAGCAGTCGAAGCATGCGCATTCGCATCGTTGCTGGCACTGGTACGACGCCAGCGACAGCGCCGGCGGCGCCGAGACGCGCGCGGTCGTTTCGCTGGTGGACGCGCTGGTCGCCGAGCATGGTTTCGACAGCGAGCGCGTGTATGTCGCCGGAATCTCCGCCGGAGCCGGCCTGACGGCGCTCCTCGCCATCAACTATCCGGAACGTTTTGCGGCGGTCGCGCTGCACTCGGGCCCGGCTTTCGGCGAGGCTCACTCCGGCATTACGGCAATGGACGTGATGCGGCGCGGCGCGCGCGGCGAACCGGCCGAACTCGTCGACGAAATCGCCGATGTGAAGCAATACCCCGGCATGCCGGCGCTGATCATCCATGGCGACGCCGATCATGTGGTCGCGCCCGTCAACGCCGAACAATTGGCGGTGCAGTTTCTCCGCCTGAACCGGATCGTCGACGAAAGCGGCGCGCGCAAATCCGGCGACATACGCGAAGAACGCAAGGGCGGCATGGTGATGCGCGATTATGTGCGCGGCGGACGGCGAGTGGTTCGGCTATGCCGGGTGCAAGGGCTCGCTCACGCCTGGAGCGGCGGCGACGACGCGTTGCCGTTTCACTCCGCCAAAGGTCCGGACGCGAGCGCGTTGGTGTGGGAGTTTTTCAGGCACCAGCGCCGCACGGGCGCAGGCCGTGCGGCGGAAAGCACCGCCACAGCGGCTTCTGCGGACGCACGGTGACCTACGAACAACGCTTCGAAATGAAATGTTGGCTAAGCCTAGGGTTTTCCCTATAATACGGGTTATCCCCTAGGCGTTAACGCCTAACATCATTGCCGAGGTCGACCATGTACCTGCTTACCCGCCTTTTCCTGTTTCTGACCAAGTCGCCCGATCAACTCGCGAAGGAACGCGCTGACGCGTTTCTCGCCGAGGCAACCGATCTCTACGATCTCGAATTCCGCATGCGCAAGCTCGACCGTGACATGAACGTCCGTCAGCCGTCGTGGATGACCCAGCACTAAGCTGCGTAGGTTGAAGCACCGGGTGTCGAAACGCCGGTGCTTGCGGTGCGGCTACCGAGTTACAGCGGCGTGAGTGTCAGCCGCCGAGACTAGGCGCGTAACGCTTTGTCTAATTCGTCCAGCGCCGCAAGAATGAACTCGATGCGGCGGTCTTGCGGCTGTGCATCGGCATGGCGAGCCTGCCAACTGTCGATCAGCGGTTGCAGGATCGTCGTGTCGAACACAAATACCCACCAGACTCGCTCGCAATGCTTTAGCCCCTGGTAGAGCGCGGCGTTGTCCGTGCTGCGCAGGTCGCGGCGGAACCAGACGAGACCAGTACTGAAAGTGTCGCTCGGTCGTCGAACGCGTGTCATCGGGGATTCGCGGGTGGGGGCGATGGTCGCGGGGCGGGAAAGTCGACCGCGCAAAAAAGACCCACATCAGGCGACGACGTTACTGATCGCCTTGATGATTCGCAAAGCCGGTCGCGCGCGACCGACCCGGCAAATTAGCGGCAACAGTCGGTGCCGCACATCACATGCCGCGTTCGCGACAAGAAAACGGCGTCCGCGCCGGTACTGCCGGGCGCGGGCGCCGCTAGTCACGATGCGGTTTTGCCGCACCGTGTCCACAAATCACATCCATCCGCGATTCACGCGGTCGGCAATTTACGCAACCTGCAAACGAACCGCGACGTTGTTGCGCGTAGCGTTCGAATACGGGCAGACCTGATGGGCCGCATCAACCAGTTCCTTGGCAGCGTCCGCGGCGAGGCCCGGCAGCGAGATTCGCAAATCGATGTCGAGTGCGAAGCCGCCGTTGTCGTTCGGACCGATGCCCACTTCAGCGGTGACTTGCGTATCGGCCGGCAAGGTCTGCTTGCGCTGGCCGGCGACGAACTTCATCGCGCTCAGGAAACAGGCCGAGTAGCCCGCCGCAAACAGTTGCTCTGGATTAGTGCCCGCCGCGCCGTTACCGCCGAGTTCGCGCGGCGCCGCGAGCTTCACGTCCAACGCATTGTCCGACGACACTGCACGACCGTCACGGCCACCGGTGCTGGTTGCGCTTGCTTTGTAGAGGATGTTCATTGTGCTGCTCCTTTATTTGGGTGGTCAGGGTCCGCATGTTTGCCGCTGATGCTTTGCCCGCCTTCTGACGGACGCGTGTTGAAGCGGCATGCGACTAAGATAGTACACAAATGATTAGTGTGCAAATGAAATTTCGCATCACGGCGATAGCATGCCTTTAGCAGCAGACCAACTATTGGTCCATGTAATCGCTCAGAGTGGTGCGCAGGCGTGTCAGATCATCGCGCAGACGCAGCAGGAATTCCGGCGTCTGCTGGGTCGCGCAAAAGATTTCCGCCGGCACTTCACGTGCCTGACGCTTGAGTGCGGTGCCGGTTTTGGTGAGCCGTATGTACACGAGCCGTTCGTCGTCGACACCGCGTACCCGTTCCACCAATCCTTGCGCCTCGAGACGTTTGAGCAGCGGCGTGACCGTCGCCGAATCGAGGTTCAGGCGCGTGGCCATGTCCTTGACTGTGACGTCATCGGTCTCCCAGAGCACCAGCATCGCCAGATATTGCGGATACGTGAGGCCGAGCTTGTCGAGCAACGGCTTGTACGCTTTCGTCATCGCGAGCGAGGTCGAATAGAGGGCGAAGCAGAGTTGTTCGTCGAGCGTGAAGGGCAGAGCGGGGCGCTGAGTCATGATGCATCTCGTGTAAAAGAGCGTGCAAATGGATTGCGTGCGAACCATTGTGCCGCAAATCGGCATGCGTTGACGAATGCTGGAGGGCAGATGGAAGCGGCACAGATGCGTGCCGAGCGGACGGAGCGCGTGGGCGGGCGCCGCGACGCGCGCCCGCGGAGGATATCGTTCAAGCCGCCGGCGTGGTCGGCAAATCCGGCGCTTCGGGCGTCTGCACGCCGAAGCAACCGCGGTACGTCGCGTAGAACGAGCAATACAGCATGGTCGTGACGATCATCGTGGCGGGCATCAGGATCGCGAACGCATAGTCACCGGCACCCAGCGCCTGCATCAACGCGGACAAACCGAGCGATACCGTCATCGCCACCGCGAACCACAGCGCGCCGAATACGATGAACGCGCCGCGATTGCGCCAGCAACTGACGAAGCTGAAGAACATCGCCTTGATGGGCGGCACGTCATGCCACGCGGCGAGAATCGGTGAGAACCAGAACAGCATCGCCGCCGGAATGTAGAACGCGAAGGCGGTGAGAACCGCAAGCGGCATATTGCTGTTGGCGATTGCTTCCTGATCCATCGTCGCGCCGCCGAGCATCACCTTCAGCAGCATGCCGCCGTCGGCGAGCGCGGAACCGGCCAGCACCAGCGCCATCGCGACGACATACAGCACGCCGAGCACGAGCAGCCGTTTGGCGACCACTGGGCCGTAAGAGTGAAAGCCGTCGACGAGGATCGTCGGGAACACGGGTTTGCCCGCGATCGTATTGCGGCACGCCGCCATGAAGCCGACCGCGACGCCCGGAATGAACACCAGCGGCAGCACGCTGCCGATCACCGGAATCTGCGACACCAGCGTCATCACCAGCAGGTACGTGAAGAACAGCGTCAGAAACGCGAGCGGGTTCTTGCGGAACAGCCAGATACCCTGCCGGAACCACACATAGCCGGTTTTCGCGGGAACTTCGATCAGTTGCATGAGGTATGAATGCCTGGAAGTGGAACGCCGCAAAGGCGTTCGCGCAGAATGCGCTCGAAATGGCCGGGGTCGTGCGGTTTGAGGAGTTCGGCCGCGCGCGGCAAATGAAAATCATACAGGCGCGAGACCCAGAAACGGTACGCGCCCGCACGCAGCATATCGCCCCAATGGCGGTTTTCTTCGACGGTGAAGGGGCGCACCGTTTGATAGGCGCGCAGCATTGCTTCGGTGCGCGCGTCGTCCAGCTTGCCGGTGGCGAGGTCGACGCACCAGTCGTTGACCGTCACGGCGACGTCGAACAGCCACTTGTCGCAGCCGGCGAAATAGAAATCGAAGAAGCCACCCAGACGTACTTCGTGGCCCGTATCCGGCGCGGCATGCGCGAACAGCGCGTTGTCACGGAACAGATCGGCGTGGCATGGGCCTTCGGGCAGCGCGGCGTAATCCGCGGAGGCGAAGAAGGCTTCCTGATGCGCCAGTTCGGATGACAGCAGGTCGCGTTGCGCGCCTTCCAGAAACGGCAGGACGATCGGCACGGTTTCCCGCCACCACGGCAGACTGCGCAGATTCGGCTGATAACGTGCGTAATCGCGTCCCGCCAGATGCATGCGCGCGAGCATCTGCCCGACCTCGATGCAGTGTTCGACACGCGGCGCCAACTCCGGCGCGCCCTCGAGCTTGGTCACGATGGCGGCGGGCTTGCCATGCAAGGTGCCGAACAGGGCACCGTCTTCGCGCGGCATGGGGTCCGGCACCGGCACGCGGCGCGAGGCCAGATGCCGCATCAGGTCGAGATAGAACGGCAGTTGTTCGGCTGTCAGCTTTTCGAAAATCGTGAGGACGTATTCGCCGTGCGTCGTCGTCAGAAAAAAATTGCTGTTCTCGATACCGGACGGAATGCCGCGAAACTCGACGACTTCGCCGAGATCGTAATGGCGCATCCATTCTGCGAGTTGGGGTTCGGTGACAGCGGTGAAGACAGCCATGCGGGAAACGTCGGATCAGGTTGGTCGGGCTGGCATGGTTCGGCCAGTGCTGAATGTGGCAAGTGTGATGGCAATGCCGTGACAGATGCGGTGCCGAAGGCGTTGTGAACGGAGTACCGGTTTGAAAGACGTTCCGGCGTCGCACTCCCGGAGGAACCCCGACGCCGCATGAAGCAAGGCATGCAGCCCAGGACGCCAACACGACGCCCCAAGCAACAACGGCACGGTCCGGCCACCGTGCCGACGATACATCAATACCGAAGATTCACCGACGGCAAACGCGTGCTCGCACGACCGTTATCACGCACGGTGGGCGATGTATCGAGCGGCGCGCTCATCTGGTAGCGCGTGCCGAGATTCGAGCGCACGTTGATCTCAACGGGCTTGCCTTTGTCGCGGTATTCGGTGATTTCGGTGCCGTTGGCGCTACGTTCGTGGAAGCTCGGGGTGCGCGGAACATTGATCTCGACCTTCGAGCTGACCTGCGCGGCCGGACGATTGATCTTCTCCAGATCGGGCAGACCGGCCCGTTCGTTGGCGGACTGGGGCGCGCCGGCGGGCGGAGTGTCATCGACGGGCTGGGCAGCCATCGCGGCGTTGCCAAAGGCAAGGGCCAGTGCCACGGCGACGGGAAGGAGCGGCTTCATGGTGATTCTCCAATAGGTGCCCGCGATTCTAGCAAATCCAGGCCAGCTTCCGGGCGCGACAGCCTTATTTTGCGCCGCTTCGGCGCGGCGCGCCGCCCCTGTCGCGACCGCTGTTGCAGCGGTGGAAACAAGCGCCGCGCGGTCATTTGGCGATCGCGGGTTCCGTGGTAATGTCGTCTCATCAATCGAGGCCAACGAAGATGAAAAACGATACCAACCAACGCGCGGTGCAGACTCCCGCGCACAGCTTTCCAACTGAATCCTTCGACGACGCCACCGAGGCCGTCACGCGGCTGTCGGCGATCTACGAAGCGAACACCTCGTTCCTGCGCGACGCCTTCGCACGCTATCGCCGCAACGAGCTGTTCGAGAGCCGGGTGCGCGCGTGCTACCCGTTCGTTCGCGTATGCACCGAGGTCAACACGCATATCGACTCGCGCCGCTCGTATGGTTTCGTCGCGGGCCCAGGCGTGTTCGAGACCACCGTGACGCGCCCGGACCTGTTCGGCAACTACTATCGCGAGCAATTGCGATTGTTGGCGAAAAACCATCACGTGCAGATCGAAGTGGGCGTGTCCGACCAGCCGATTCCGATTCACTTCGCGTTTGCGGAGGGCATTCATCTCGAAGGCGATCTGGACCGCGAGCGCCTGTTCCTGATGCGCGACGTGTTCGACACGCCCGACCTCGCGTTGCTCGACGACCGCATTGTCAACGGCACCTATGAGCCGCCGCCGGGCGAGCCGCATCCGCTGGCGCTGTTCACGGCGGCGCGGGTCGATTTCTCGCTGCATCGGCTGAAGCACTATACGGCCACGTCGCCCACGCATTGCCAGAACTACGTGCTGTACACGAACTACCAGTTCTATATCGACGAGTTCGTCAAGCTCGGCCGCACCATGATGGCCCATACCGACGACGAGGAACTGCGCGCCTATCGCAGCGAATACACGTCGTTCGTCGAACCCGGCGACGTGGTTACGTACAACGAGAATCTCGGCGAGCAGGCGCAGGAAGGCACCGCGCCGCCGCGTCTGCCGCAGATGCCCGCGTATCACCTCAAGCGCGCGGACGGCAGCGGCATCACGATGATCAACATCGGCGTGGGGCCGTCGAACGCGAAAACGATCACCGACCACATCGCGGTGCTGCGTCCGCATGCGTGGATCATGCTCGGCCACTGCGCGGGTCTGCGTAATACGCAACGTCTCGGCGACTACGTCCTCGCCCACGGCTACGTGCGCGAGGATCACGTGCTCGACGACGACTTGCCGCTGTGGGTGCCGATTCCGGCGCTCGCCGAAGTGCAGGTGGCGCTGGAGCGCGCGGTCGCGCAAGTCACGCAACTGGACGGCGTCGAGTTGAAGCGCGTGATGCGCACGGGCACCGTGGCGAGCGTGGACAACCGTAACTGGGAGCTGCGCGATCATCGCGAGCCGGTGCAGCGGTTGTCGCAAAGCCGCGCGATCGCGCTCGATATGGAAAGCGCGACGATCGCCGCGAACGGCTTCCGGTTCCGTGTGCCTTACGGCACCTTACTGTGCGTGTCGGACAAGCCTCTGCACGGCGAGTTGAAACTGCCCGGCATGGCGGATCAGTTTTATCGCGCGCAAGTGGATCAGCATCTGCAGATCGGCGTGAAAGCGATGGAGTTGTTGCGGATGAACGGGCTGCATCGTCTGCATAGCCGCAAGCTGCGGAGTTTCGCGGAAGTGGCGTTTCAGTAAGCAGCGGGTTTTCAGTTCACGCGGCGCGGGCGAGCGCAAGCGCGCCCCGCTGGCATTATTTGCACGCCGCGCGAAATGCTCAAGGCTGCCCAAATCCGGTCAGCCCGACCAAGCTCCCGGCCGCCAGCAGCCACAGTGGATGAATGCGCGTTTTCAAGGCCATGACGGCGGTGAACGCGGTAATCGCCCACGCAATCGCCGTCGGGTTCGACGCCTCGGCGATCAGGGCCGCGCTTGCCGCGACGATGCCGGCCGTCACCGGCACCAGCCCCATTTGCGCGTGACGCCGCCACGGACGGTCCTTGAAGCGGTCCCACGCATGCAGCGCGAGTATCGTCACGATCGACGACGGCCCGAACTTCGCCACTGACGTCACGAGCATTCCCGCCCATCCGGCCACGTGCCAGCCGACCAGCGTGACGATCATCAGATTCGGCCCCGGCGCGGCTTGAGCGAGTGCGAACAACGCGCTGAATTCGCTGGCCGGCATCCAGTGATGCACCTCGACCACCTGACGCTGCATCTCCGGAAGAATCGTGTTGCCGCCGCCGAACGCGAGCAACGAAAGCTGGCTGAAGATGATGGCGAGGGAAACGAGCGTGTCGGTCATTGTGCATTCCTCGCCGCGAGGTAGATGCTGAGCGGCGTCAGCACGAGCATGGTGGGCAGAAGCGGCAGGCGCATGATCGCGATCGCGATGAAACCCAGCGCCGCGATGAGGGCGCCCATCGGCTTGTTGCGTAACGGCAGCAGGATTTTCACGGCCATCGAGATCAGCAGGCCCGCCGCGGCGGCGGCGAGCCCGGCGAACAGATGACGAACGTGCGGGTCGTTTTGTGTGTTCTCGTACAGCACGCCAAGGCCGATGACCACCAGCGACGGTCCCGCGATCAATCCGAGCAGGCCGGCCAGCGCGCCGGGCACGCCGCGAAAGCGCATGCCCATTGCCACCGAAAGATTGATCACGTTGCCGCCCGGCAGGAATTGGCAGAGGCCCAGCAAGTCGGTGAATTCCTCGGCGCTCAGCCAGCGGCGCTGCTCGACCAGCGCGCGCCGCGCCAATGGCAGCGCGCCGCCGAACGAGATCAGCCCAAGGCCGAGAAAGCCGCTGAAAATTTCCCGCACCGTGGGCGTGGGCGCCAGTGCGGATTCGGGCGAGGTCAGTTTGTGGTCCATGTCGCTAGCTTCCAGGTGAAGCTCACGAGGTTAGCGCCGAAGCGGCGGCCAGCAAAACGATTTTTGAGCGCGCCTTTGTGATCTAGAATCACAAGCATGTCCCGTAATCTTCCTCCTTTTCCAGCGCTGCGTGCCTTTGAGGCCGCCGCGCGGCACGAAAGCTTCACCGCTGCCGCGAACGAACTGCATGTGACGCACGGTGCAATCAGCCGTCAGGTCGCGGCTTTCGAAACGTGGCTCGGCGTGCAAGTGTTCCAGCGTCGCGGCAAACGCGTGCGTCTAACCGAAGACGGCCGCCGTTATCTGGGCATCGTGCAGGCGGCGTTCGACAGCATCGCGCTCGCCACGGATCAATTGCGCGACACCGGCGTCGTTCATGTGCTGCGCGTGAATGCGTTGCCGACCTTCGCGATGAAATGGCTGCTGCCGCGTCTGCATCAGTTTCAGCGCAAGGTGCCGAATGTGGAGTTGAGGTTGTCGACCTCGAACGCGCCGGTGGAAACGCTGGACAGCTTCGACGTCGCCGTGCGGCGCGGGCCGGCTCATTGGGCGAACTGCGTGAGCGGGCATTTTCTCGGCGAAAGCGAGTTGCCGGTGTGCAGTCCCGCGCTGCTGCAGCGCCTGCCGATCAACACAGCCGACGACCTCGCCAAACACGTGCTGCTGCATTCCGACACGCGCCCCGACGCCTGGCGCCACTGGCTATCGGCAGCCGGCGTGACGGCGAAGTGCCGCAAGAAGCAGTCGTTCGATCACTTCTATCTTGCCTTGCAGGCGGCGGTGGACGGGCTCGGCGTGGCGCTCGGCCCGTTGCCGTTGCTGGCGGACGAACTTGCGTCGGGGCGGCTCGTCGTGCCGCTGGCCGCCCCGCGTATCGACGCACGCGGCTATTGGTGGGTGGCAAGGCGCGAGGTCGCGCATGCGCCGTTGGTGGCGCAATTCTGCGAGTGGCTGCAAGCGCAAGGCGACCAGACCGATGAAACGGAAACGGGCGGCCTGGAAGCCGCCCGCTAGCGCGCGTGCTGATTGGCTATTCAATTCGCGCGGTTGAGGCGCGAAAAGCGGGCCGTCACAGATAGAACATCCGGTCTTCATCCGACTTGGCCGGATGCGGTTCGGCTTCTTCGCGGTCTTCGTAGAACTTCAGCACCGCCTCGAGCACCTGGTCCGGATCGTCGATCACCTGCATCAAGTCCATATCGGTCGGATTGATCAGGCCCATCGGCGTGAGCGAATTCTTGAACCACGCGAGCAGACCTTCCCAGAACTCGGCGCCCACCAGGATGATCGGCACGTGACGCGACTTCTTGGTTTGGATCAGCGTGAGCACTTCGGCGAGCTCGTCGAGTGTGCCGAAGCCGCCCGGCATCACGATCACCGCATCCGAATTCTTCACGAAGGTCACCTTGCGCGTGAAGAAATGACGGAAGCGCAGCGAGATGTCTTGCCACTGATTGCCCGATTGCTCGTGCGGCAGTTCGATGTTCAGGCCGACCGACGGTGCCTTGCCTGCATGCGCGCCTTTATTGGCCGCTTCCATGATGCCGGGGCCGCCGCCGGAGATCACCGCGAAGCCCGCATCGGACAGCTTGCGCGCGATTTGCGTGGCCAGTTTGTAGTACGGCGAGTTCGGTTTCAGGCGCGCCGAACCATAGATGCTGACAGCCGGGCGAATCTCCGAGAGGTACTCGGTCGCCTCGATAAACTCTGCCATAATCGTGAACATCTGCCACGATGCGCGGGCCTTTTTTGCCGTTGCGCGCTCTTGATCTGCGAGTGATCGCAGACTCGGAATCACTTTTCTCTTAGTCATAATGCCTGAAGAACGAAGCCTTGAAGGTAAGACCCTGCTATTGGTCGACGGTTCGAGTTATCTGTACCGGGCCTACCATGCGATGCCTGATCTGCGCGGGCCCGAAGGTGGTCCGACGGGTGCGCTCTATGGAATGATCAACATGCTGCGGCGCATGCGCAAGGAAGTCACAGCAGAGTATAGCGCGTGCGTGTTCGACGCCAAGGGCAAAACGTTTCGCGACGACTGGTACGCCGACTATAAGGCGAATCGCGCGGCGATGCCGGACGATCTCTCGCGCCAGATCGAGCCGATTCACGTCGCCGTGCGCGCGCTCGGCTGGCCCTTGCTGATGATCGACGGCGTGGAGGCCGACGACGTGATCGGCACGCTCAGCACCGAGGCGGAAAAGCGCGGCATGAAGGTGATCGTGTCGACGGGTGACAAGGATCTGGCGCAGCTCGTGTCGGATCATGTCACCCTCATCAATACGATGACCAACGAAACGCTCGATCGCGCCGGCGTGCTCGCCAAGTTCGGCGTGCCGCCCGAGCGCATCGTCGACTACCTGTCGTTGATCGGCGATACCGTCGACAACGTGCCGGGTGTCGAGAAATGCGGGCCGAAAACCGCGCTCAAATGGCTCGCGCAATACGAGACGCTGGATGGCATCGTCGCACATGCGGACGAAATCAAAGGTGCGGTAGGAGACAATCTGCGGCGTGCGCTCGATTTTCTGCCAATGGCGAAGAAACTCGTCACCGTCGAGCGCAATTGCGATCTGACCGACCATATCGTGTCGATCGAGGAAAGCCTGCAAAGCCAGCCGGAATCGCGCGCGGAGTTGCGCGAGGTATTCACGCGCCACGGCTTCAAGACCTGGCTGCGCGAAGTGGAAATCGCGGACGCGGTGGAAGGTCCGGAAACGGACGTGTCGCCGGCGCTTACCGTCGACCACGAACGCCACTATGAAGCCGTGCAGACTTGGGAGCAATTCGACGCGTGGCTCGAAAGGCTCAACGCGGCCGAGCTGACCTCGTTCGACACGGAAACCACCTCGCTCGATCCGATGACCGCGCAGATCGTCGGTCTGTCGTTCTCGGTGGAAGCCGGGCGCGCCGCTTATGTGCCGCTCGCGCATCGCGGCCCGGACGCGCCCGTGCAATTGCCGCGCGACGAAGTGCTCGGCAAGCTCAAGCCGTGGCTCGAAAGCGCTGAACACAAGAAGGTCGGCCAGCATGTGAAATACGACGAGCAGGTGCTGGCCAACTACGGCATCGAAATGCGCGGCATCGAACACGATACGCTGCTGCAATCGTACGTGCTGGAATCGCACCGCACGCACGACATGGACAGCCTCGCGCTGCGCCATCTCGGCGTCAAGACGATCAAATACGAAGAGGTGGCGGGCAAGGGCGCGCAGCAGATCGGTTTCGACGAAGTCGCGTTAGACAAGGCCGCCGAATACGCGGCCGAAGACGCCGACATCACCTTGCGTCTGCACCAGACCTTGTATCCGCAAGTGGCCGCCGAGAAAACGCTCGAGCACGTCTATCGCGACATCGAGGTGCCGACCTCGCGGGTGTTGCGCAAGATGGAGCGCACCGGCGTATTGATCGACGCTGAAAAGCTGCGTCAGCAAAGCAGTGAAATCGCCACGCGGCTGATCCAGCTCGAAAGCGAAGCCTACGTGCTGGCCGGCGGCGAATTCAACCTCGGCTCGCCGAAGCAGATCGGTCAGATCTTTTTTGAAAAGCTCGAATTGCCGGTGGTCAAGAAGACCCCGAGCGGCGCGCCGTCCACCGACGAGGAGGTGCTGCAAAAACTCGCCGAAGACTATCCGCTGCCGAAGATCCTGCTTGAACACCGCGGTTTGTCGAAGCTGAAATCGACCTACACCGACAAGCTGCCGCGCATGGTCAACGCCACCACGGGCCGCGTGCACACGAATTACGCGCAGGCCGTCGCGGTCACGGGCCGGCTGGCGTCGAACGATCCGAATCTGCAGAACATCCCCGTGCGAACCGGCGAGGGCCGTCGGATTCGCGAGGCGTTCATCGCGCCGCCGGGCCACAAGCTCGTGTCCGCGGACTACTCGCAGATCGAGTTGCGCATCATGGCGCACATTTCCGGCGACGAATCGTTGCTGCGCGCGTTCTCGCAAGGTGAAGACATTCACCGCGCCACCGCCGCGGAAATTTTCAGCGTGACGCCGCTCGAAGTCTCGAACGATCAGCGGCGCGTGGCCAAGGTCATCAACTTCGGCCTGATCTACGGCATGAGCTCGTTCGGTCTCGCCTCGAATCTCGGCATTACGCGCGATGCGGCCAAGCTGTATATCGACCGCTATTTCGCACGGTATCCGGGCGTCGCACGTTATATGGACGAAACGCGCGTGAGCGCGAAGGCCAGGGGCTACGTCGAGACCGTGTTCGGCCGCCGCCTGTGGTTGCCGGAGATCAACGGCGGCAACGGTCCGCGCCGCCAGGCCGCCGAGCGCGCCGCGATCAACGCGCCGATGCAAGGCACGGCTGCCGACCTCATCAAGCTGTCGATGATCGCGGTGCAGAAGTGGATCGAGGACGCGAAGATCGGCACGCGCATGATCATGCAGGTGCATGACGAATTGATTCTCGAAGTACCGGACGAAGAGTTGTCCGACGTGCGCAAGCGCTTGCCCGAGTTGATGTGCGGTGTCGCCGACCTGAAGGTGCCGCTGGTCGCCGAGGTGGGCGCCGGCCTGAACTGGGAAGAAGCGCATTGACAAGCCTGTGACGGCGCGCGCGATAGCGGTGGGTATCGGAGATACCGGGCGATATCGTCGTGCGCATGTCACACATCCGTATTGATGGCTTGTGACAAACCGTGCGGCTCGCGGACAATCGCTGAAAGACAGCGCGTTTCACGCGCGCCGTCGCGACGCATAACCCATCGGCAAACACGGAGAGTTCAATGCATCGTTTCATCGTCGTTGGCGGAGGCGCGGGGGGGCTGGAGTTGGCGACACGCCTGGGTGATCGCTATGCGCCCCACAAGAACAAGGGCGGCGTGCGGGCGCAGGTCACGCTCGTCGACCGCTATCCCACCCACATCTGGAAGCCGCTGCTGCATGAAGTCGCGGCCGGCAGCATGGACCCGTTCACGCAGGAGCTCGAATACGCGGCGCAGGCGCGCTGGCATGGTTTCGAGTTTCAGCAGGGCGACCTGACGGGACTCGACCGCGCGAACAAACGCATCACGCTCGGCACCGTGCTCGACGACGATGGCGCTGAGCTGCTGCCGGAACGCCAGCTCGAATACGACACGCTGATCATCGCGATCGGCAGCACCACGGCATTCTTCGGCGTGAAAGGCGCACCCGAATTCTCCCTCGCGCTCGATACGGTCGGCCAGGCCGAGCGTTTCCGCAAGCGGCTGATCGCGGCATGCATGCGCGCCGAGCATCAGGTGCATGAACCCGTCGAATCGGGACCGGGCACCTCGCCTTCCACGGAGCCGCGCATCCAGGTGGCGATCGTCGGCGGTGGCGCAACGGGCGTCGAACTATCGGCTGAACTGCGTAACACGGCGCAGGTGTTGTCCGCGTATGGCTTGCATAAGCTCGATCCGCGGCACGACGTCGGCATCGTGCTGATCGAGGCGGGACCGCGCATCTTGCCGGCCTTGCAGGAACGCGTCTCGACAGCCACGGCCGAACTGCTCACCAAGCTCGGCGTGAAGCTGATGACCGGCGAGACGGTGGCCGAGGTCGCGCCCGGCATCATCCGCACGGCCAGCGGCAAAACCGTGCGCGCCGATCTGACGGTGTGGGCGGCGGGCATCAAGGCGCCGCCGATTCTGAGCGAACTCGACGGCCTGCCGGTCAATCGGCTGGGCCAGCTGAACGTGCGCCGCACGCTGCAAACCGAAATCGACGACAACATCTTCGCGCTCGGCGATTGCGCCGCCTGCCCGTGGCCGGGCAATGAGCGCAACGTGCCGCCGCGCGCGCAGGCGGCGCACCAGCAGGCGAGCTTTCTGCTGAAGGCGCTGGCGGCGCGGCTCGACAATAAGCCGCTGCCGGAGTTCACGTACCGCGACTTCGGCTCGCTGGTGTCGCTCGGGCACTTCAGCGCGGTCGGCAATCTGATGGGCGGCGTGATCGGCGGCAATATGCTGATCGAGGGGCTGTTCGCGCGCTTCATGTACATGTCGCTGTACCGGCTGCACATCGCCGCCCTGCACGGCTATGCGCGGATGGTGCTCGATACCTTCGCGCACTGGCTGCGGCGCACCACGCTGCCGCGGGTCAAGCTGCACTGACGGCGCTCGCGAACGTTGCAGATGCAACAGGACGCGCGCGAGGCGTATCCTGTTGCCTCCAACGTTCAACCGACTCACACGAGTCAACCGCGAGGAGCGCCGCATGCTGAAACCCGATATCGACAGCCTGGTCCCGCACGTTCCCTTCAATCGACGCACCTTCATCAAGGCCGCGCTCGGCACCGGTTTTGCCGCGGCCGTGTTGCCGGTGTCGGCGCAAACCATCCATACCGATAGCGATGGCCTCGAAGCCGGCGAAGTGTCCGTGCGTTCGGGCGATACAATCGTGCCGGCGTATCGCGCTCAGCCGAAAGGCAAGACGCATTTGCCGGTGATCATCGTCGTGCACGAGATTTTCGGCGTCCATGAACATATCGCCGACGTGTGCCGGCGCTTCGCCAAGCAGGGTTATCTGGCGATCGCGCCGAATCTGTATGAGCGGCAGGGCGATCCCATGGTTTACAAAAGCATGCAGCAGCTCAACGAGCAACTCGTCAGCAAGGTGCCCGACGAGCAGGTGCTGGGCGATCTCGATGCGGCTGTCGCGTGGGCCGGCGAGCATGGCGGCGATCTGAATCGGGTTGGCGTGAACGGGTTCTGCTGGGGCGGGCGGATTGCGTGGCTGTACGCCGAGCACAACCCGAAGCTGAAGGCGGGCGTCGCCTGGTACGGCCGCGTGACGGGCGACAAGAGCGCGATGACGCCGGCTAATCCGCTCGACCGGGTGGCGGACCTGCACGCGCCGGTGCTTGGCCTCTATGGGCGGCAGGATCAAAGCATCCCGCAAGACACGCTGGAGCAGATGAAGCAGGCGATCGCGCAAGGTCCCCAGGCGGGGCGCGGCTCACAATTCGTCGTCTACGACGACGCGGGTCACGCGTTTTTCGCGGATTACCGGCCGAGCTACAAGAAGGCCGATGCCGAAGACGGCTGGCGCCGGGCGCTCGCCTGGTTCAAACAGCATGGGGTGGGTTGAGGCTCAAGCTTGAGGCTCAAGCATGAGGCGTTTGGCCGAAGCGGGCGCCCGCGATGAACGTCGGGTCATTTTTGCCCTGCATGAATTGAAAAGGCCGTTGCTGCGTAAAAGCAGCAACGGCCTTTTGCCAACAACCGGCTCAGTTCACGTTCAAGGATTCGGCCCGGTGGCAACCGGCCGCTTCGGATCCGAACTCCATTCGCTCCACGATCCGGCATACAACGCCGCGCCGTGCAGACCGGCGACTTCCATCGCCAGCGCGTTCACGCATGCGGTCACACCCGAGCCGCATTGCAGGACCACATGTTCCGGCGGCGTGTCGGCGAGCAGCGCATGGAATTCCTCACGCAGCGTGTGGGCCGGCTTGAAGCGGCCGTCGGCGGTGAGGTTGTCCTTGAAGAAGCGGTTGAGCGCGCCGGGGATATGGCCGCCGACCGGATCCAGCGTTTCGTTCTCGCCGCGATAGCGATCGGGCGCGCGCGCGTCGACCACCACGCGTTCCTTCGAGCCGAGGTTGCGCTCGACCGTTTGCACGTCGACCGTGACCGACAGCGGCGCGCCGGCTTTGAAATCGCCGGTGTTCTGTGCCGGCGCGTCTTGCGTCAGCGGTTGGCCGGCGGCTTGCCAGGCTTGCAGCCCGCCGTCGAGCAGCGCGACCGCGTCATGTCCGAGCCAGCGTAGCAGCCACCAGGCACGGGCGGCGTACATGCCGCCTTGCGCGTCGTAGGCGACCACTTGCTGGCCCTGCTTCAGACCGCGCGATTCCAGTGTTTCGACCAGCCGCGCGCGATCCGGCAACGGATGACGCCCGTTCGTGCCGTTCTTCGGCCCCGACAGATCGCGATCCAGATGCAGATAATGAGCACCCGGCAGATGTCCTGCGAGATAAGCCTTTTCGCCCGCTTCGGTATCGGCCAGATCGAAACGGCAATCGACGACGAATACGCTGCCCGGCGCGGCGGCCAGCCGCTCCGCGAGGTTGGCCGCGGAGATCAGAGTGGTGTAGTGAGTGTGGGGCATGACGTCGTCTCCTCGATACAGGCGATGGCGGCTGCTTCCGGCGGCTTGACGCCGTTGGCGGATGGCAGGGCTATGTTGTTAGTCTAAACAAAAAAAGACGGACCGAAGTCCGTCTTTCCATGCATTGCTGGTGCCCGCGCAAGAATCGGATCGAGCGCGAGGCAAGCACCGGTCAGATCGTGCCGAGCTCGCGCCGCAAGAACTCGTGGAAGTGCTGCATGCCGTCTTCCATCGGGCTCTGATACGGGCCGACCTGCGATTCGCCGCGTTCCATCAGCGCGCGGCGGCCGGCGTCCATGCGCTCGGCGATTTCGTCATCTTCGCGGGCCGTTTCCATATAGGCGGCGCGCTCGGCTTCGACGAACTCGCGTTCGAACAGCGCGATTTCCTCAGGGTAATAGAACTCCACCACATTGGTGGTCTTCTGCGGACCGCGCGGAATCAGCCATGACACCACCAGCACGTGCGGATACCACTCGATCATGATGCCGGGGTAGTACACCATCCAGATCGCGCCGAACTCGGGCGGCTGTCCGCCGCGGAAGCGCAGCACTTCGTCGTGCCATTTGCGGTAGGTCGGGCTGCCCGGCTGTTCGAGCGACTTGTGCACGCCCACCGTTTGGACGCTGTACCAGTCGCCGAACTCCCACGTCAGGTCGTCGCAATTGACGAAGCTGCCGAGGCCCGGATGGAACGGCGCGACGTGGTAGTCCTCCAGATAGACCTCGATGAAGGTCTTCCAGTTGTAGTTGCACTCGTGTACTTCGACGTGATCGAACATGAAGCCCGAAAAGTCGAAATGTTGCCGCGTGCCGAGCCGTGCAAGATCGCGCGCGACGTCGCGCCCCTGCGCTTCGAACAGCAGGCCTTGCCAGTTTTGCAGCGGCGTGGCGCCGAGATTCAGGCAGGGGTTGTCCGCGAAATGAGGTGCGCCGAGAAGCTGGCCGTTCAGATCGTACGTCCAGCGATGCAGGGGGCAGACGATATTCTCCGTCTGGCCGCGGCCGTTGAGCATGATGGCCTGCCGGTGACGGCACACGTTCGACAGCAGCTCGACTTGCGACTGCTGGTTACGGACGAGTACACGCCCCTCGCTCTCGCTGGGCAAGGCAAAATAATTCCCCGCTTCCGGCACCATGAGTTCGTGCCCGATGTAGCGTGGACCTTTCTTGAAAAGGGTGTCGATTTCGCGCGTTAGAAGCGCTTCGTCAAAGTAAGCCGTGACTGGCAGCTGGCTGTGAACAGACCGCAACTGCAATGCATTGCTCAGATTGGACATTCCCACTCCCGATGAAGACGTGAAAGCAGTGAACAACCCAACCATCGAAGATTCGATTTAGGGAGCCCGCAATTATACCCGTTTCCCCTTATGTGGGGCGCTTAAGTGCCTGATTTGGGTCAAAAATGTCAAGGAAGTTCGCGCTTTTCGCCGCAGACCGATCGTTTTTTTTCTGCGAGACTGCAAGGGCGGCGCGTTGGGCGCAGGCGGGACGCAGGGTGGCGAGCGGATCGGAAATTGCGCTTTTGCCGTAGAATGTCCGACTTGTTTTAATTTTGCGATTATTCATGGCGAAGACCGCGTCGAACGATCCTGCTGCCGCGCCTGCCGAGGGCGTCGACACCACGCCGCTGCCTGGGAATTACGAGGCTGCGCAGGCCGAACTGGAAGGGCTTGTCGCGCGCATGGAAGGCGGCAATCTCAGCCTCGAGGAATCGCTCGCCGCCTATCGGCGCGGCGCGGCTCTGGTGGCGTTTTGCCAGCAGCAGCTCGAAAAGGTCGAGCAGCAGGTGCGCGTGCTCGACGGCGAGACGCTCAAGCCGCTGCCTATGAATAACGCAGGCACAGCCGCTGCTGAAAGCGGGGACGACCTATGACATTCGAACAATGGACCCGCTCGGTGCTCGAGCGCGTCGAAACGGCACTGGAACACTACCTGCCCACCGAGGCAACCGAGCCCGCCAGGCTGCACGAAGCGATGCGTTATGCGGTGCTGGGCGGCGGCAAGCGGGTTCGTCCGCTGCTGTGCCACGCGGCG
>Ga0207713_1000203_pt1 | contig 81709 bp, 119 predicted proteins | sample KBSS64metaG_FD_184404 | JGI IMG/M metagenome (GOLD analysis project Ga0207713, IMG submission 184404) | Switchgrass rhizosphere microbial communities from Kellogg Biological Station, Michigan, USA - KBS S6-4 metaG (SPAdes) (version 2) | ecosystem: Host-associated > Plants > Roots > Rhizosphere...
ACGGCGCTGGGTGCGGTCGCCGGGGATCAGGCCCTTGTCTTCAAGCCGTGCATCATTCAGCAGGTTGCCGCTGGTAAGCGAGCGTTCCAGCAGGGAGTCGATTTCGTCGCGGGCTTGGCGCTCACGGTGGAACACCAGCTCCAGATAGGCCGCTTGCTCTTTGTAGGGTGCCAGCGACTTGCGTTTTTCTTCGATCTCGGCTTCCGACAGCTCGGTCAAGGTGCCTTGCTGCTTCAGCTGTTTCTCAAACAGGGCCAGGCGTTCGGCGTTGACCTTGTCGTACTGCTCGATCGTCGAGTCAATCGTCCCGTTTGGCGTCAGGTTGGTGGCGCTGTCCAGCACGCCCTTCAGGCGTGTCGCCTCGCCAGTCTTCTGCCGCTGGCCACGGCCGATTTCGACCTTGGCCGATTCGCGGTCGATTTTCTCCGACTCTTTGGCCTGCTTTTCTTTCAGCGCGTTGATGCGCGCCTCAGCCTCCACCCGGTCCTTGATCAGCGACTTGGTTTTCTCCGGGTCCTTGGTAACGTCGGCCGGCATCGCGTCCTTGGCGTCCTGCAGCTTGCGTTCCTCGATCGCAATTTCAGCTGCCGTCAGCTCGGCCAGTTTGGTTTTGGCCAGGCCAAACTGTTTGTTGGTTTTGGCGTCGTCATAGGCCTCGGCGGCGGCGGTGCGGCGTTTTTCCAACGCCAGCTGCTTCTCGGTTTCCTTGGTGGTCTGTTCAACCAGCTGATCCTGGCGCAACTGGACATCGTTGTACTCTTTGACTTTTGCAGCCGTGAACTGGTAGCGCTGGGTGTTGCCCCGGGCTTCCTCTTCGGGCAGCCCGCCGGCACTGATGTCGCTGTACAGCTGTTGAACGCCGCCGGTCTTCGCGTCCGTGGTCTTTTTCAAGTACTCCTTGAACTTGGGGTTATTGAAGGTCTTGGTGATCGTGTCGCCGTACTTCACGCGATCAGCAGTGTCCTGCAAGACCTTGGTGGCTTGGGAGTCGAGGGTTTCCTGAATCTTGCCGACCGACAGGGTCAGCAGATTCTTCATCAGCCCGCCTTTGAGCTGATTGGCCGCATCAAACAGGGCGCCCTGAATTTCCTGCAGGTGGCCTACCGCAGCACCGTCCAGTTCGTGGAAGCGGGCCAGCAGTTCGATCACCGCGGCGCGCATGTCCGCTTCGGCGGTGCTCTTGTTGTCGCTGAGCGAAATCGCCTTGATCCGCTGGATGAATTGTTGGGACACCTTCTTGGCGTTGTCATCCAGCGGGTTGACGGCGCCGTTCGCCCGCATCTGATCGGCCAGGGTCTGAGCAGCCTGCTGAAGAATCCCCAGCTGCATGTCCATGGCTTCCTTGCTGGTACCAGCAAGGATCTTTTGCAACGACTCGGACTGCGCCACGATCTGCTGGAACAACTGGGCTTCCAGTTCCTGATCGTTGCTGGGGGCCGCACCGTCCATTTTCTCCAGCGTCTTGCGGGCGTTGACCAGCTTGTTGTTGAGCTGGTCGGTCATGCCTTTCAGGGTGCCGCTGACCGTGTTGCCCAGTTCTTCAATGGTGTACAGGGCGCGATCGGCCTCACTGCTGGTCATGCCCTGAATGAGCGCGGCCATTTGCGGGAACTGGGTTTTCAATACTTCCAGCTGATCGGCACGCTCACTAGGGGCCAGCTTGGTGTAGCTTTTGACCAGCTCCAGCACCTGCTCGTTGGACTTGCCCAGGTTGGTACCGAACACATTGCTGATCGCCGCGTTCAGGTCGTCGGCGGTGCGGCTGGCCGTGAGCAGGGATTCGGCCGTGGACCCCACGTTCTTGCCGAGTTCCGCCAGTTTGATGTCCCAGTTTTTGGCAGCCTGGTCGTACTTCTGGAACTTGTCTTCACTCTCGTTCAGTTTCTGGCCTTGGGCCGTCGCCTGTGCGTCGGCTTCTTCCTTGGACTGCTCCGGCGGGAAGACGCGACCAATCGTGTTGCGGTAGGCAAACTGCAGGGCCTGGCGTGGGGCGCCGCCCAGCAGCAGCTCAGCGGCGCCGGGCAGGCCCTTTTCCCCTTGCGCGCGCTTGGCCAGGTCGTACTCATCGAGCTTCTGGATTGCCTTGTCGGCAGAGTCAAACACTGCGGCAAAGAACCCGAGAATGCCTTCGCTACGGTTGTAGGCAAAACCGGTGATTGTCGATTTCAGACGGGTAAAGCTGGCGTCCAGGCCCTTGATCGTGGTGTCCGCGCCTTCTGCGGCGGCGCGGCCAAAGGTGATCTTGGATTCGTTGGCGGCCAGTTCTTCCAAGTTCCCGATCATCGCCTTGATGGCGTTACTCGACCGGATGTCGAAGGCCCGCGACAGGGTCGATTCGCCCTCATCGTTGAAGCCCAGACGCTTCAGTTCAGTCAGGGCCGCCTGCAGCGGGGCGCGGCCTTTGCTGAACGCGAAGAAGCGCGCCTTCACGGCCTCGGCACCCATGTCCTCGCCCATGGCGCGGTAGCGTTCCTGCAGCGCCTTGGTCAGCTTGAGGTCCGGGCTGAAAATTTCCAGCATGCCGCTACGAAGCCCCGTAGCCGCGGTACTAGCCTTCAAGCCAGCGTTTCGCAGCGTCGAAACGGCGGCCAAGAATTGCTCTGAAGTCAGGCCGAACGACTTGGCGGTCTGCGCACCGAGGGAGAGGATGGTTTTCAGATCCTCGCCGGTCAGTTTGGAAATGTTGATCGCCTTGGCCAGCTGGTTGGCGATCACGTCATCCGACAGCTCTTTGAACACCGAGCGGGTGGTGGAAATCAGATCCGCCGCGACCTGCAGGTTGGAACCGGTGGCCGCGGCAAAGTCCGCGGTGGCTTTCAACGTGGTGTTCATGTCCTCGACCGACACGCCGGCCTGCGCCAGCACCTTGGCGGCCTCGGTCAGTTCGCTGAGCGAGAACTTGCTGTTCTTCGCGACATCGAGCACGGTCTGCGACAGCTTGGCCATCTGGGTATCGGTGGAACCGGTGACCGCCTGGATGTCCAGGAAGGCGGTCTGCAGGTCGATCACATTTTTGGCCAGCGCACCCAGCGCTGCGGATAAGCCGTACAGCGCGGCATAGCCCACGGCGTATTTGAGGAACGAGCGCAGGGTGCTTTGCAGCAGGTTGAGGCCGGAGGACGGTGGTTTGATGGCCTCGTTTAGGACATCCAGATCCCCGGCGAATTTGCGTGCTGCATTGCCTGCCGCCACGGCTTGCGTGCTGCTGACACCGTAGAGGTTGCTGAACTCCTTGCCTTTGCCACGCACCTCGCTGAGCCGCGCCTGCACATACTGCCGGGCGCTTTTCGCGTCTTCCTCATTGAGGTTGTTCAGGCCGCCCGGAGTCTTGCTGGCGTCCTGATAGATTTTGCGGCCTTCGGGGTAGACCGCACTGCCGACCGCGCTACGGGATGGCCGCGACACCCGCGTTTTGCTGTTCTGCGCCAGGCGTTCTTGTTGGGCATTCAGCTCGGCGACGGCGCGGGCGTACTTGTCCACCTCGGCGCTGACTTGCTTGTACGCATCACTGTCACGCCCCGCCTCTTTGGCGGTGGCTTGTTGTTGCAGTTCCAGCTGGCGCAGCTCGCTCTCGGCGAACTTGGTGGCCTTGCGCACATCGCCAAGGGTCGACAACTGGCTGTAATCGCCGTTCGCCCGTTCGAACAGTTGCTTGCCTTTGTCGTTGACGGTGCCTCGGGTTCGCCGCTTGTCTTCCGAGGTCTGAATTTTCTCCTGCAGCCGGTCGATGCTGTTCTGATCTTGCTTGGCGGTGTTGAGTACCTCGATCCGGCCTTTCAGCTTGTCCAGGTAGTCCCCGTATTTTTCGGCTTCCCGGCCAGCGCGCTTGGCCTGGTCGCTGCTCGCACCAAAGGCGTTGGCGTAGTTGCGTTGCAGGGTGGCCAGGTCGTTCATTTCGCCCCGGACAAAGGCCTGCGCCTTGCGGGCGGCGCCGATGTCGGTGAACGCATCGACGTTACCGTCCACACCGCCGGCCTGTTGCAGCGCTTTACGACCTTGGCGTTCAGCACGACCGCGCAGGGTGCGGTTGAACGAGGCGTTGCTTTCCGCTTTGGCGACGGCGTTGGCTGCGGCTTCATCCTTTTTGCGCAGTTTCTCGACCTGGCGCAGTTCCTCGACACGATTTGTCAGGCGGGCGTAAGCCTGCGATACCGCGTCCAGCTCGCGGGCTGTGCGCTGGGCTTCCTTGGATTCCGCGCCAAACATTTCGCGGGTGAGGCGGTCGATTTGCGTGCGCGCACTCAGCTCTTTTTCGGCAAAGGAGAGGCCGGCGCTGGCGTTTTTCGAAGTCTCGATCGACGCCGTGTCACCCCGCGCCGCTGCGTAGAACGCCTTTTGGCCAGTGGGGTTCTTCTGCTGCGCAACGCGAGCGTTGGTGTCGATTACCTGCTGGCGAATCGCCTGAGAGTCCCGGGTCCGTTTGGTTTGTTTGGCCGTCGCTTCCTGCGCCGCGAGCTGGGTGGCGCGGGTGTCGAGGTCGCTAAACGCCTGTGCCGACAGGGCCAGCTTGCGCTCAGCACGGCGAGCCTCCGGGGAATCGGCCCCGAACTTGTCTTGTTGCAGGCGCACCGCCCGCTCGCCGGCCGTCAGCGCCGAGGCAGCAAAGGCACGCCCCTGCTTGGCGCTGGCGGCAGTTTCAATTGCGCCGGTGTTACCGCGGGCGGCGGTGAGGAACACCTTGCGACCTTCCGGGGACTGGATCGCCTTGGTCCGGCGCGCACGCTCCAGGGTTTCCGCCGTGCGGGCGCGGGATTCTTCCAAGCGCTGGTCGCGCACGGCGTCGGTCTGCGCCTTGCGCACGGCGGTGGCGTTGGCTTTAAAGCTTTTGGTGACGTTGTCGATCAGGGGCGCGATGTTCTTAGACATCGCCCCCAGGTTGGCCATGACCTTTTCCAGCCCGGTGAGGTGCCGGAACATCGGGATCTCTTGGGCGTTGCCTGCGTTTCGCAGGGTGTTGGCCAGCTTGCCCAGTTGGTCCTGGAAGGTCTTGAGGCGGCCAAACGCTTCCGGCAGCCGCGCTTGCTGGCCACGGGTCAGCCTGTCCGGGGAGGTGGCCGCCCGCTCCAGCAGCGTCTTGTCTTTCTTGACCTGGGTGAGCAGTTTGCCGAGTTCCCTAGCCTGCTCCTTGGCGGGTTTCAGGTCGAACGTCGTCTGCCCAAGCTTAGTCAGAGTCGCTTTGGCGTTGGCCAGGTCCTGGTCGTCGAGTTTCAGGCCGGCACGGATCAGCGTTCTGATAATGATGTTGTCGCCGGCCATATCTTAGAACCCCAGTTTTTTCATGATATCGATCATCGAATCCACCGACTGCTTGTCGGTCATGTCGATGTCGTGGACTGATTCGTTCTGGCTGGTCAGCTTCCCGCCCGCGCCGAGTAGACAGGCTTCAAAGCGGGTGCGCAGGTCTTGCCAAACGTGCGCGGTTTTCAGCTCGATCATGGACTTGACCAGGTCCATGTCGACTTCGCAGTACAGGGTCTGAGCCCGCAGCGGGTCGTAGTCGGCCAGCCACAGGCAGAGCTGGTCGGTCTTCAGGGAATTCAGCCACGCGGTGTACGCCGAACCGTAGCCATTGCCTTTGGGGCCGGGCTGCGTCGGGGTGGCGGGGGTTTTGTTTTCTTCCAGCAGGCGCTGCGCCAGGGCCTCGATGTTGGGGCAGGGCAGCTTTGCCTGTTCGGCGGCCAGCTCGATCGCCACCCACAGAACCAAGTCGGGTTGCTGCTCGATGAGTTCGCCCAAAATCTCTTTGAACAACAGGGTGATCTTCGGCTTGCTGACGCGGAATAACGACATCGCACACCTCCGATCGCTGATGGAAAAAGGCCGGGCAGCGCCCGGCCCCTGTTGCGTTCCCGGACTTAGCTACCGCCGAGGGCGAGGAAGCCAGTTGGGTGGGTTGGGATAATGTTGGCCAGGTGCGCCAGGTTGGCCCCGACGCCATACTCGGCCGCGGCCGGCTGCAGGCATTTCAGGGTCATCGTGGTGGACGCGAAGTCGCTGGCGTTGGTGGCGTATTCCAGGTTCCCCGAGATCGAGGCTTTCCAGAAGTTCCACACCAGCGGACGGCCCGAGCTGTTTTCCTTCTGAACGATGGCCGCAGCCATGTAGTTCGTTTGGGAAACCGCACCGATCGCCACTTGCTTGGCCACAAACACCGGATCACCTACCGCCAGGTCGAACAGCAGCGGGGTGGAGGCGTCGAGGGTCAGGGTGTTGGTCGACACCGAAGCCACGCGCAGGATCTGCACGGTTTCCGGGGTGTTGACCTTGTACGACACGATCAGGTCGCTGCCCGAAATGCCGGTACCGGCAACGAGGGTCAACGTGGTCGCCGCAGCCGAAGCGGCGGTACCCACGGTGGTGGCCACGTCCGCGACAGCGGTGGTCACACCATCACCGATCGCGATTTTCAGGTTGCGGCGCGAGTATTCGCGCAGCACGGTGGACACTTCGGCGGTTTGACGCACCACCGCGCTGTCCATCAGTTGCTTCGGAAAGCCGCCTTCCAGGTCGACGGATTCTTGGCCGATGGTGACCGAGCAGCTGTCAACCAAGCCCACGGAGTGGGTCTGGAGCAGCTTCATGGCCGAGGTCATCGGGCCGACCCTTAATTCAGCGGTCCCGATCTGAAACTTGTTAGTGACTGGCGAGCCCAAAGACATGGCTTTATCTCCTACGAAGTAGTTTGGTCATCTGTTCTTGCATTGCCTTGCCCAGCCTGATGGCCAGTGGTCGCATGAGCGGCCGTCGAACCTCGGTCTTGAACGCACGGTAAACACCATCCTGCCGATTCGTTCTGCCCAGTGGTTCCAGCACAGCCCCGCGCCTACCCGCTTCAGCCCCCGCGATCAGCGCTCTACGAAGCGCTTGATCAAGGAAAGCCGGAGACAGTTTTTTGAAAGCAAGGGGGTGGTCCACTTGGAAATCCCCATTGCTCAGTAATCGGATGCGCGGCTTGGATTTGGTCATCCCCGCCTTACCAGGAACCCAGCCCGCAAAAGAGTTGCGCAAGGTCCCGGTGTCGAGCCAGAACACCCGGGGACCGATGCTGCGCAACTTGCCTTTGTAGTTGCCCATTGCCCGTTCCCGCTTGTTCTCGCGCCAGTCAATGCTGAGCGGTTTCCAGTCCACCGCGACCTGCACATGCCGGCCACCAGGCAGGCGCACGCGCAGTCGAGTGCGTGGCTGGTTCGCGCCCTGGACCCCGTCGTTCAACACCTTTTGGGTGTCCGCGAGCGCCGCCTGGTAGAAGTTGGTGCCGATCACTTCCAAGTCAGCCTGCTTGCCGTTGGCGCGCTCGGTAATCGCGGCCAGAACGCCCTTGTGTTGCAGGACCATGGCGCGCAGCGCGCCCTCATTGATTTCAAAGCTGACGGTGGTGTTGTTAGCCAAAGTTCACCGCCTTGCCCCGGATCACCGCGTAGCGGATACCGGATTGGCGATCGAACATCTGCGGCGAAATCTCGTTGGAAATCACCCGCACAAAACCCTTGCTGAATGCGTCCGCTGGCGAGGCGGTGGACAGGATGTAGTTGAACAGCTGGAACTCCTGGTCCGCCCGGAACACGTCACGGATCTGTGACACCAGGTCGATCAGCGCGTAGTTGCTTGGGTCGGCCACGGTGCGTGCCCCCACCGAAAATTCAATCTCGTACAGGGGCGCCCGCGGGTCCGGGATGAACGACCCGAACTGCCAGAGCAGCGCCGGGCCTTGGCCCTTGAACGCGGCATCGGTTTGCAGCATGTCGTCGACTTCGGCCCACAACAGGCCGGGGTACTGCGCCTGCAGGGCGGCACACTTGTCGGAGACCAGCTTGTCGATCGTCCCTTTGACGATCAGTGGAAAGTCTTCAGCCACGGCGTTGGACCCTCGCGGCTGGGATTTCCAGGGATTGGAAAACCTCGGTGATGTCGAGCAGTTCGTTGTTGTCCAACCGGCGCACGTACATATCCGTGGTGGCGACGACGTTGCGCGGGAAATACACGGTGTAGATGGTGAAGTCGGTCAGCGGGAATTCCCGCGAGTCCACCGCCGAGTAGCGCGACAAGTTGACCCAAGTGTCAAACAACACCTCTTCGGCACCGGTCTTGCGCTTGGCCCCGGACTGCAGGGTCTCAACGACTTCGCGGCACACCCGCACATGGAACGGCGCCTGGTGCAGGGCGAAGGTGGTGCCGTACACGTCCGCGCCCTCGATGTCCTTGTTAAGGCTTTCGAGCATGTACACGGTCGTGCTGTTGCCGAGGCGGATCACCGAGTAGCTAGCCGGCAAGTCCTGATCCCCGGCAAGGGTCAGGATGCGTTTGCGCTGGCCGAAATCGCGCTCAGTGATAAACCGGTCGTAGACCTGCAGGCGCCCGCGCAGGCCGGTATCGTCCCAAACGCTGGTCGCAGCGTTCCACCCCAGCAAGGGGGTGTGGGCAAAGCGGCCGAGGGCGCGGGAGAGGTCGGCCATTACTGGATCACCTCGGTCACAGGGTCGGCACCAGGTGTCGCCACGCTGACGTAGTTGGTGTACGGCGCCAGGTTTTGCGAACCGTCGACCGCACCCTGCAACTCGCCCTTGTACTTGGCCACCTTCTGCGCCGCCAGTTCCGCCACCTTGCTCAGGTCGACCTTGAACCGATCGAGCTGGGCCTTGCCGTCCGTGACGATCTGCGGCACGGCGAGCGGGCGGTTGGCGAACTCCAACGCCACGAACCACTGCGCGTACAGCTTGAGCCGGTCGGCGATCGCCTTGGCGGCGGTGCTTGGCGTGCCCGTGGTGCCGGCGGTGAACAGTGCGGCGTGCGTCGGCAGCCAGCCGTCGAGGTCCAGGCTCAGTTCCAGGGCGACCTGCGAATCCACCATGTAGCGATCCGGGCAGTCATCCTGATCCACACCCAAGCACCCACGCACTGCGTCGGTGTTGGTGTACGAGCCGAGGGCGGTCATTAGGCCCCCTTACGCTTCGCTGATCAGGTTGGCGGCCATCTGGCCGTGCAGCCAGCTGCCTTCGGCAGGCGCGGCGTCAATCTTGATCGGGGACACCGGGCCGAAATGGATGTTCGAATCCGGGTCGGTGTAACCAAATGGGGTGGTCGATTTGAGGTACTTCGGCCAGCCGTCTGCCTTGGCAGGGGCGGCGACCTTGGGTGCTTCTTGCTGTTTTTCAGTGGTACGGGACATGGCTCGGCTCCTGCGGTTGGGGTTGGGGGCCTTGCGGCCCCCTTATTCCATTTACAGCGTGAGTGTCATCACCTTAAAAGCATCTGGGTATAAGGTGTGGGTCAATTCCCCGAAATCTACGCGGAACGCAGTTGCGCGGCGCAGGACGAACTGCTCGACCGCCGAGTAGGAGGCCGAGATGTTGATCACGCGGCGAAGGGCGAAGCGGGTGTCGATGCCAACGAACGTGTTCGCGGCGATCACACCGTCATCGACGATCAGCAGGCGAGGATCTGGACCAGTCAGATTCTCGATGGTGACGCCCTGGTTGAAGCCCTCGGCCTGCGGCATGAACACCGTGTCGCGGGTCGGTTTGCCCGAGCGCGCTTCGATGGCCATCGCGGTGTCGAGGTCGCAGATCGCGCCCAAGGTCATCATGTTGCGGCGCTGTTTGTGCATGTACTTCACCCAGCCTTTGTGGGTGATCGTACCGGCCGCAACAATCGCCGAGTCCAGGGTGTTGGCCTTGAAGGAGGTCTTCGCGGTCTCGCCCCGGTCAACGTCACCGGAGACGATTGCCGCGATGTCCGCCTGCACCATGCGCACACGTTCGGCGCGAGCCTGTGCGGTCATGGCCAGGTTGACCAAGTCCAAGGTCGACGCCTGGGCGGCCTGGTCGGAAATCAGCAGACCAATCGACTTGGTTGGGATGCTGTTCGAACGGGCAGCGGTGGTGATGGAGAGCATCACGTCCGGCTCAGCCAGCTGGGCGATCGGCATCGACGAGTAGCCTTCAGGGCGGCTTACGTCAATGATCGGCTGGTCGAATTTCGGGCCAGTGATGGTCTGGGTTTGCGCGATGAAGCTCGACCAAGTGCCCAGCAGGTCGTTGTAGTCGTCGCGCAGTTTCGACTCGATGGCGCGCATCAGAATCTCTGGGTACAGCATGCGGCCAGCCACGGTTGCACGGTCGGAACCGTCACCGCGGGTGATCGAACCCATCTGAATGCCGGTGTCGAACATTTGCTTCATGCTCGGCGGGTGCATGCCCATGCGGTTGTCGGTCGAGGTGTACATGCCGGAGTGCAGCATGGCCTGTTGCAGCACGTCGCCGTGTTTCACCAGGTCGGTGGCACCTGCGTACAGCTGGTTCAGGTGTTGCGACAGGGTCAGGCCCGCTTCGGAGGCCTGCGCGTACATGCGCACGTCGAACGGCACCTCAAAGAGGTTACCGTCGTTGCCACGCAATTTCAGCGTAGTGGTGAGATCGCTCATTTCAGTTCCCCCAAAAAAGTTACGGAATGAGCGTTTAAACGCGCTCAACCAAAACGGTATCGCCGGCAGCACCGGTGCCCGTGACGATGCGGATCACGCGCCAGGCGAACAGACCGGCCTGGGTCAACGCGCCGTCGTCGGTGGCAGCAGTGGCGGTCGCCTTTTTCACTTGCGCGAAACCGGCGGTACCGATGGCGGTTTGCGTGAAGGCGACGACAAAGTCACCGACACCCAACGTGGCCTGGGCTGCACCGTTTTGCACAACCTTGCGACCCCGACGCTGGACCGAGCCAAAGACGAAACCGTTGTTCACGGTGAATGGCTCGATCGCGGTCAAGAAGCCCTCGATCGCATCGCCGTCCGCGCAAGGCACGTAGTTCTGCGCCGTGCCCGCCTTGTAGGCTTTGTTCAGGTCGTTGTTCCCAATACCACTGGCCGCAGCTGCGCCAAGGGCAGTGGAAATGGTGTCCTTCATCGCGTCGGTGACGCTCTCGTTGTAAACAAAAGTAGTCATGGATCATTCCCCCAAAGTGTTGAGTTAGAGCTTCACGCAGTCCGCATTCGGGACGTAGGCCTGGGTCTTCTTCTCGCCCAAGTCGCTATCGCCCGGAACCTCGGCTTGCGCGCCGATCTTCATTCGCGAGTTGAAGTCCGAGAGCGTCCGGTGGTAGGTGCCGATCAGGGTTTCCGCGCTCATGCCGGTGAACGAGGTCGGGCTGCGGCTCAACGGCAATTCCATGCGGTTGATGGCATCCCCACAGATTTTCATCAGCGTGGTCATGCTGGCCGAGCGTTCCGTTTCACTGGCTTGCAGGCGCTTCACTTCGCCCCGGGCGTCGGCCAAATCGCTGGAGAGCGAAATGATCTTGTCCAGGGTCTGATCGCTCAGCTGTTCCGCTTTCGCGGCCGGGGCCGGGGCTGCATCTGGCTCAACTTTCGGATCTGTCACGACCGATTCAGCAGCGGCGGCAAGCACCGCAGCTTCTTCAATCGCCAGTTCCTCTTTGGTTTTTTCTTTCACTTCTTCGGACAGTTTCGGGTCAGCCAAGGCCAGTTTCTCAGCCATCCCCGAAGCGACGGCCGCTTGGCCCGCGTCAGTCAGTTTGCGCTTCATATCATCCACACCTAAGTAGGTTGAGGGGGTGAGTACAGAGACCTGTGGCTGTCGATCGCCCACCAGTTTCATCACGGCGGAAACCGCCTTGTCGAAGGTGGTGATGCCATCTACTAGCCCCACTGCTACGGCGTCGTCTCCCATGAAGACACGCCCTTCGGCAGCGGTTTTAGTCAATGCCGGTACGGCGATGCCCCGGTGCTCAGAGACGTGCGAGAGGAAGAGTTCGTAGAACTTCCCCATGCGCGCCTCAATGTCGGCCTTGGCCTTGTCGTCCAGCTTTTCGTAGGGGGAGCCCAATGCTTTGAACTCGCCCTGGCGAAGCATGGTTACGTCGATGCCCTGTTCCTTGAGCATTCGCACGTAACTGAAATGTGCGCTCACAACGCCGATGGACCCGTTGGTGGCCATCGCGGAGCTGAAAACTTTGCGGCCGATGCAGCCGACCCAGTAGCCGGCGCTCAGCATCTTGGTGCCGGTGTAGGTGTAAACCGGCATGACGCTCTTATCGAACTCGGTCAGGAAGTCCGTCAGTTCGCCAATGCCCTCGGCGCTGCCGCCGTTGGTGTCGATGTCGAGCAGCAGGCCGCGGCAACCGGACTCGGCCGCGACGATCGCGGCGTTGCGCACTTCCTGGTACGAGCACAACCCGACATAGCGGTTGTAGAAAGTTTCCTTGCTGACCATGCTGCCGCTGATGTTCAGCACCGCGATGTCGCCGTGGCGGGCGAGCATGTAGCCGTACTCGGGAAACCCGTCGAAGGTTTCTTCTTCGTCATCGCCGCCGGCATACATCTTGGGATCGAGCGCGGTCAGTTGCGTCAGGCTGGCGCGGGCGGACAGCATGCTGTCGTCGTCGCCATACCAGATGTCGCCGAGTTGCAGGCTTTGGCCGCGGGGCTTGTTGCTGCGTTTGGCGGTCATTGGCTCGCGCCTCCGGCTTTTTTCGGTTCATTCGATTGCAGGGCGCGGCCCTGCGGGTCGGCGTTCGGGCTCGCGGCGGTGGCGTCGATGCCCTTGCTGCCCCGGCGGAAACCGGTGCCGGCCAGTGGCGGGGCACCCGGGGCGCGGGGACCGGTACCGAGGTCCCAGGCCGCTTCGTCGTCGGTCAAAAAGCCTTCGGACAACAGTTCAAGGGTCCGCGCCTGGCGCATGGTCTTGAACGCTTCCAGCTCCAGATCCGGGCGCAGGTTGATCGGGTCAAAGCGGAATTTGATGTACACGTCGGCCCCGTACAGGCGGGCGGCCAGCGTGAGAATGCGTGAGAGGTTGGTTTCGACCGGGCGGCGGGCGGCGTTGGCGATCTTGAGGAACACCAGGCTTTCGGTGTTGCTCAACGATTGCGAGCCCTGCATGCGCAGGCCGAGCATCGACGGGTTCGATTTGAGCGAGGTGGCCAGCAGGCCGGACAGGGTTTCGATCAGCGGCACGTAGTCGCTTTTCTCGCCTTGGGCCTTGAGCATGTCCGGGGTCACGGTGTCGTAAATGACCAACGCATCCTCGGGGTTCATGCCTTTCAGGTTTTCTTCGATGTTGGCCTTCACGGCATCAAGCGCTTTCTGCAACTTATCCTTGTCCGCCTTGATGTCAGGGGGCAGGGCGGCCATCACCTGCTCGATGGAAATCTTGAGCACCAGGCGGCCGTGGCCTTGGCGGCGCACGGCGCGGCGCATTTCTTCCAGAAACTCGCCGTAGGTGTAGGTGTTGTTCACGCCGGCCGAGAGCATCGAGTCGGAATAGGCGCGGTTGGCCTGGCGGTGCAGCTCGCTGACGAACACAGTGGGGAAATCCAGCAGCACCGGGTCGCCGACGCTGCGGTTCTGCTGCGGCACCTTCTTCGCCTTGGGGCCGCTGCCGATGTTCTTCCAGTCGATCGTTTCAAAAGGGATGGTGTTGATCTTGGTCGGGAAGCGCGCCTTATCCAGCACCAGCTCTTGGCACAGGGCGCTGGTTAACACCACTTCCAGCAGGGACTGTTCCAGCAGACTCTCAAAGCTGGTCTTGTCGCCGTAGCCCTGGCTGTAGTCAAACAGGGTGTCGAAGCCGGCGATGATTTGCCGGGCCATGAGGCTGCCGGCCAGGTCGAACTGCCCGGTTTGCGTGTTGTAGGCCTTGGCGCTGTACCCGCTCAGGGCCACTTCGACAAAGCTGAACGCCGCTGACGAAAACGTCCCTTCGCGGGAATACAGTTCGCGGATCGAGCCAATCAGGCTGTTCCGTGCCCGACTGGCGCTGATCGCTTCGTTGACCGTTTGGCGGTTATCGCGGGGCACAACCTGGTCCGCCCCGGCGCGATCAAAGACCGTTTCAGTCACGGCTTTGTTCACCAGCGAGCGCGGCAGAACAATAGGTTGCGAGGTCGGTGCAGGCACTTGTGATGGCCCCCCAAAGGCCCGGCGGTTATGGTGAAACCCGCTCTTATTCGTAAAGCGTAGACGTGGTTTCCAAAACGGTGGTTGCGAAGACCAAAAAACCCGCAATACTCAGGGGTTTACCGTTTAAAACCGGGCGGCAACCACAGATCGGATTCGGCCTTTACGTCGTCTTCGGTCTTCAACCGCACCAGCCCGAGGGACGGGATGTAGGGCACCACCGACTCTTTCGGTGGGACGGCGATGATCCGCCGGGCCACGTCGGCATAGCCCAGCGAGTGGGTGTAGTGGTCGTCCGCGGTGGCCACCCACTGCACGATGGTTTCCCCGGATTCCTGGTCGTGGGTCTCGATCCGCTTGAAGGCGCGCAGGTGGGCACGGGCCAGTTCGTATTCCGAACTGTTCTTCGTCAGGCGTGTGCCGCCCTTGTTCACCCGGCGCACCAGGTTGTCGTAGAGCGCGGTGCGGTTGACCGTCACCAGGCCTTCGACTTCGTCGCGGGCAATCAGTACGTCGAGGGTCTTGAGGGTTTTCGCCGGGCCGGTGTGGTAGCGGCAGGCGTAGATCAGGCCGCCGCCTTCCTTGACCAGGTGCTGGGCCAGCGTCGAGTCCGGGCCGGAGTCGACCACCCCGCAGACGCAGCCGAACAGCTTGAACAGCAGCATGGTGCGTTTGCCGACGTAGTTGTCACCGTCCTGGCGGATACGTTCCTGATACAGCACATCCTCGCCGCCGCGATCGTTGGGCAGGGTGATGGTCAGCCAGCAGGTTTTGCCCACGTCGAGGCCGAGGTAGGTGCCGGAGGTCAGGCGCAGGCCAGAGAACTCGGTGTCTTCCGGGCGCGGGATGTGCAGGGTGGTGGCGTAGTTGACCATTTCTTCGTCGAGGAACGACGACTGCGCATCCTCAAACGGTAAGCCTAATTTGAAGTTCACCCAATCCTTTTTGTTCTCGTACTCGCCGAGCAAGGCCAGCGTGCGCGCCAGCGGGTTGATCGCCGGCACGTCGATCGGGATCACCTGGTAGGAGTGTTTGTCGGTGCGGTCGGGGAACGTGTGAATCCAGCGGCGGCGGGCCGGGTTCATGAAGTCGCTGTGCTTGAGGCTGTGCCGACACAGCGAGCAGAGGAAGTAAGCGTCGAGGATGTTGATCGCCGGGTTCAGCAGGTCGGAGCGTTCGAAGTCCCGCAGCGAGCCGTCGTAACCGGGGATCACCACGTCGCGGAAGTAGTCGAGGGTCATGTACTGGTGGCAGTGCGGGCACTTGGTGGCGTAGTGCGCCTGGCTGCCCTTTTCGAACATCAGGTTGATGCCGTAGCGGAACACCGTGGGGGTGGAGAAACTGCGCTTGAGGCCTTCGCCTTCCTTGCTGTGGCCGAGGCGGGAATCGAAGGTGGTCAGCACCCGCTGGTTGCAGAAATCCACTTCGTCACGGAACAGAGCCTGCGCCGGTACCGAAATCGCCGACACGCTGCCGAAGGTGCCGCTGATGTACAGCAGCGAGCGGCCAATGCGCTTCTGCTCGTTGTTGTTCAGGTCCTTGTCGACCATCGCGCTCAGGGTCCGGGAGTCGGTCAACACCGGGTTGATCCGCCCTTGGGCGAAGCGCTTGGCCAGCGCCGAGGTCGGCATAATATAAATAATCGTGATTTTCTTGGCGATCGCCATCATCGCCAACATCATGCGAATCCAGATTTCCGAGGCGCCGACCTGGCTGCACTTCTGCATCGACACGTCTTCGGTGGTGTCGGCCAGAATCTCCGGCTGGTATTCGTGTTCGTGAAAGGTCCACGGCCGGCTCGGGTCTTTCGGGTCGGTGGTGTGGTTGGTCAGCCACTTGGGAATGCCGCTGAAATCCCGGGCGTCATAGGCCTGCATGCGCAGGCGCTCCAGATAAACTTCCAGCTCGGGGCGCAGGCCACTGCTCATTGCAGGTTCTCCAGCCGCACGCGCAGGCGTTCCAGGAACTGCTCTTTCAGCTCATCTTTCAGCTCGACCAGGATGTCCACGGTCGCCGCTTCGACAGCGCGCATGCGTTCCATCGACATGATCCGGGCGTGGTTGTCCATCAGGGTCTTGATCATGATGTTGCAGGTGGTCAGCACCTCTTTCGCCTCGCGCACATTGCAGCCTTCGCGCAAGTGGCCGTTGGGGAAAACGTGCTGCCGCAGGTTCTGCACCGCGACGATCTGCAGGCCCATTTCATCCGCCAGCGAGAAGTCGGCGCCGTAGCCTTGGCCGGTCACTTCCAGCGTGCCGGCGGGCAGGGCGGACACCAGCTTGTGCAGCTGTTCTTTGTTCAGGCGCGGCAGGAAGTCGTGGATGAACACACTCAGGCCGGTCGCGGTGCGGCCCATGTCGGTCTCGGCGAACATCGCCGAGCGCGGGCTGATGCCCACGATCGGGCCGTCCATCGCGTCCAGGGCGTCCGGCATTGGCTGCAAACCTTCGGCCTTGGGCGGTTCCGGCGGCGCTTTGAGCACGGCCGGCGCGTCGAAATCAGACAATCTGCTCATGTCAGCCCCGCCGTAGAATTTTGCTGTCGTAGATCCGAACTTCGTCCGGGTCCAGGCCGGTCGACTGCATCAGCAGCACCGGTTGCGGTTCGACGGTGTAGGCAATTTTTGAGCGGACCATGATGGTTTCGCGGGTCAGTTCGAAACGCACCCAGCCGCAGGCGGTGGCCTGTTTGATGAACTCGGCGGGGCCGCGCCCATCGGCGGCCATGCCGTCCGTGACCAGGCTCAGCCCGGAGAGGATTTCCAGCCATTCCGCAAACGCCCGCCAGCCGCACAACACGGCGGGGTTGAAGGGCAGTTTGATCAGGCTGGCGGCAAGTTTCTGGAACGCTTCTTCTTCGGCAGACATGCCGGAGCCGCGCCCCGTGCGAGAAATCACACTGGTTTGAGACAAGGTGGTGCCCCCAAGGTCGCAAAACCCGAGTGCTACAGTGTCCTTATGGACGAAGGGCCTGTAATCAGGCCTCTGGCTGTAACCTGCACCCGGCTTGACTTGCCTCAAATACGAGGCAAGGTATCTCCCAGTATAGGTGTGGTTCGGTTTTACTCGGTCCAGGAGGGCTGAAATGGGAGAAGTACGGAAACCCGACACGGTTGTTCGGGTTCGGCGAAAAGGTAGCGCCACCAAGTTTGAACTGTTCTCGGCGCTGCAATTTCCAACCGAGGAATTTGATAATAGCGACGGCGACCCCGTCATCTTGAACCAGCGGGGTCGGTATTACCGGGTACGAATTGACGGGGTATGGGTGCCCCTCGGTTCAAAGCGGTTGTACACCCAAACCCAATGCCACGAACTCATCAGAGGGGCAATGTTCGAATGAGACTCAACGACTACGTGGCACTGAAACTGGCGGGACCCAGCTGTGGGGTGTTCAAGGCCTGGCGGACCATGGTGTGGGCGATTTGGGCGCTGCTGGCCAAGCCCGAAATCTTTTGGGTGAAGGGGCAGGATGAGCCGATCGAACTGGGGACAGGTGGCGGGCAGGTGTGGCGTTTGCTCCGCGGGTTGCTGGATGTCGTGATGGGCACACTCAAGGCGGTGAGCGCCGTGCTCGCCATGGCCTTGCTGCTGGCCTACCTGGTGCTGACACCCTTGGGCGTGGTGCTGATGCGTCTGACGGCGCGGTTTTTGTCATGGCGCAACATGCGCCGCCGCGCCCAGCTGTTGGCCAAGGCGCGAGAGGCGCTAGATCCGCGTCAGCCGTAGGTGGGGTAGCCGATGGTTTCCCGCGACTTGTCGCCGTCAGGCCGGATGCGGTTGGTGAGTGGGTCTTTGAACCAACCCTGCGGTTCTTCGTCAACTGCCGGGTCAAACGCCAGCATTGCGAGGATCGCGTCGGCCACGGTCTTGTAGCAGTAGCAGGCCTCAAAGCTGCAATAGCTGAGGTCGAAGAACAGGCGGCCGTTGTAGGCCATTTGGGCGACGGCCATCCAGGTGCCGTCCGGCAACTGCCGGGCGTACTGGTAACCCTGATCGAGCACCTGTTGCTCAGTCATCGGTTCCCTGAACCGGGGCGGGTTTTGCTTATTCATAGTTCATAATTCACAATTCATGTTTCCGACTCAGTGCCCGGTCTGCCCTTCGGGGCGGGACATCAGGTGGGCAAGGCGCTGCGTAGCGTACTGGTCAATTTCGGTCAGGATCGCGTCGACCCACTGTTGCGCTGCCTCGCCACCCTCGTTGAACTTGCCCAACATCAGTTTCATCAGCGTCTGACAGATCGCGTACTGCGCCTGTTCGGTTTCGTGGATCTGGCCAGCCGTGGCATTGGCGGGGATGATCCCCACCCGGTAGGCGGCGATGAGGTCCGCGATCGACTGCGCCCCCTCAAGCATCCCTTTCATTTGGTTCATGCGGCGCAGCGTTTCGGGGTTCTGTGCCGCGCTTGCTTGTATCCGGCGCAGCATCGCTTCTTTGTCTTGTAAGTCCATGCGGGTCGTCCTTTTCAGGTGGTTACGCGAGCTGGATGCGATTCATCGTCCAGCCAAACACGTACTTCTTGTTTTTCGGCCTTGCCTCGGTGCGGCCGAGGTAATACACCGCTTGCTGACTATTGATCAGGGCCAGCAGGCAGTGTTCGCCCTGTGCCTTGCGCAGCGCCAGAAAGGCATCCAGGGCGATAAAGCTCTGTGGCCCCAGGTTGCCGTCCGGCTCCAGCTGAGGGTAGTTTACCTTACCGTCACCGTCCGGGTCGTTCAGCGCGTTGAGCGCACGTTGCAGGAACGTCGCGGCCTGGCCCGGCGGCAGGTTGACCTCGATTTCAAACAGCTCGGCGGCCAGTCGGTGGCTGCGCAGCAGCACCTGGTCGAAGTGCGGCTTGACGAAGTAGTTGCGCAGGTACAGCAACTCGGCGCTGTCGCGGGGGTAGTCCTTCATTGCCCCCATGTAGCCGTCAGCGCGGGCCGCCGCTTCGGTCACCCCCCAACGGGTCGCACCCCCGGCGTCATTCGCGTCGATCTTGCCGCCGCCGTCCCCCTCGATGCCGATCAGCTCGGCAATGATCTTGTCGATTTCCGGTGTGCGTGTGATCAGCCCCATGGTGACGCTCCTTTCTTATTGTTTTGGTTATTGCACGATCTCAATTTCAACCCACTCACTGCGCAGCTTCACGTCAGGCCCGAACTCGATGACGACCTGCAACCAGTAGCTGCCATACAGCGGCATGTCCCCAACTTTTGTGGTGTAACGCACCACCCCCGTTGCCGCGTTCAACACCGTCAACGCGGACGTAATGGTCACCCCCGCAGCATCCCGAATGTCCAGGGACAGCGCGGTCTTGTCGGTCAGGTCCACCCCCGCCGTGATGTCGATGTCGATGCCGTAGGTGTTGCGAAAAATCTTGATAGTCATGGGGCGCTCCACTTAGGCGGTGTCGACCGTGACGCTGAAACCGGCACTGGTCTTGGTGCTAACAACAAGGGGGAGGACTGGCACGGCCCCGACCACGGCCACTGTCGTGAGCACGGCTGCGGAAGTGGTGAATTCGGCAGGGCTCAGTGACCCGGTGGTGGTGAGCCTGGCTGCCGCGGTGGTGTGGCTTTGCTGATTGCTCTTGAGCGCGATCCGCGTGGTCAAACCGGCCGAGGCCCCTGGCTGGTCCAGCAGGCCGGCGCGCAAACCCGCGACCGCCGCCGCGAGCCTGGCAGTCGCTGTGCTGTGGCTACTGGCGTTGACCTTGAGCAGGCTCTGCGTGCCGAGGCTGGCCGTTGCATTGGCTTGGCCAGCCAAGGCCGCGAGCAACCCGATCTGTGTGGTGAGCCTGGCGGTCGCGGTGACCTGCACACTCACCGTGGCGCCCATGTTGTCGTGCGTGGTCAGGCTGGCCGTGGCTGCACTGACGCCGTGGGCACCCACCTGCAGCGCAATCGCGGTGGTGAGCGCGGCGCCCACCGACACTTGGCCAGCGGCGGCGGCCTTTGGACGGATCGCGGTGGTAATGGCGGCACTGAGAGTTGATGCACTGCTACCGTTCGCTTTCGGGCGGATCGCCGTGGTGAAAGCGGCACTCACCGTTGTCGAGCTACTGCCGTTCGCCTTCGGACGGATCGCCGTGGTCAACGCCGAAGTTGCAGTCACCTGGTCGGCAGCGTTCGCCTTCGGGTGAATCCCGGTGGTCAACGCCGCCGTGCGCGAACACACGCTGCTCAGTGCCGCCGCCAAATGGGCGGCTGGGCTCTTGAACACCAGGTTGTCGTCGAAGTCAACAAACGCCGCGTGGTTGCTGACCGTCGCGTTCAGCGTGGCGTTTTCTGTGGTGCCGTCGAAAAAGAAGTCCGCCGTATAGGCCGAGGCAGCGCCTTGCAAAAGCGCCGGCCATACCTCGCAGATCAGCACATCGCCGTCGAGCGCCATGATCATCGTGCCGGGCGTGTTGTACGACCCCCAGTCGACTTTCTCGGTGTTGGCCGCAGAGGGTGGTGCCACGCCCGTAAGCGGAATCGAGTTCCCAGGCCCCTCAAGCAACTTCCCCACCACCGCCCCGGTGGACGGACGCCACACGTACAGGCAGGTAGTCAGGTACTGGCCCAGGTTCATTTGGGTGTTTGACTGGGTTAACGCGACGTTCAACCGGAAAACAGCGGTCACGGATTGGTTGCCGTTTAACGGGGGGCTGGCGAAGTACCCCATGAACGGCAGTTGCAGGGCGGTGTTTGCCAGCGAGGTGCCGGACAGTGAAGCCTGCGCCGTGCCGATGGTGGTGTTCATCGTGCGCAGGGTGGCCGCGCCGGTGGCACTCCAGCTCGGCGTAGCCGAAGACTGCGGGCCGGTGGGGAAGGTGCCCGCCGCAGTGTTAGAGGCGTTGTGTAAATAGAGTTTGGTTGTCATCCCCTTTCACCTCGACGAAGGTGAAGTGGATTAGTTGTCGATCTGGAACGTCAGGTCGCCGATGGCAAACACTGGAGCCGGGTCACCGTTGTTGACCGTCTTGCTGACCGTCAGGGCGCTGTAGAACAGCATGTTGCCCGAGGTCGACGCATCCATCACGGCCATGCCGGTCACCGTGCCCCAGTTGGCGGTCGGAGTCGGAAAGGTGATCGTGGCGTTGTTCGACGTGGTGCCGCCGGTGCCGCTGGAGGCGGTCGTGCTGCCCGCACTTTGGGTGCCGGCCCAGTTGGCTAGGCTGTTGGTCACCGCGACCCGCGCATAACTGCCGCCAGTGGCCTCGGTGCCCCCGGAGGTGTCGGTGGGGTTGGCGGTAAACAGGGCGATGTAGAGCGTGGACGGAAAGGTGTAAGCCTGGCCGCGAAACAGCTGATCGATCAGCTTGTTTTCCAGGTAGTCGGTCATTGCGCCCATGAAGCACCCCAAAGTAGGTCGTGTGAAGTACGCGGTCCTACGTTGGGGCCGCTTGCCATTAAAGCGTAGGTTACGACCCCGGATTTCGCTTAAATTTCATAGCTCTAGGTGTCTAAACCAACGCTTTTGGGACTACGCCGCGTGTTGCGCGGTGACCACGGCGGTGAGTTGGCCAACCCGTTCCGCCAAGCGCGACAGGCGCTGCTCAAAGATGTGCTCAAACTCGCCTTTGCCTTCCTCGCGCAGGGCGGTCAGGGCGTCGGGCATGGTCATCGGCACGATCAACGCTCGGGTGCTGTCGGGCAGGCTGGCCATGTGGGCCTCTGCTTCGTCGCGGTGGGTGTAAACCCCCGCCACCACAAGGGCTTCGCGTACTTCGTCCAGCCGGTAGAGCACCAGTGCTTCAGGTGTGATTTCGCTCATGGGGAGACCTATGCAAAAAATCAGCTCGGCCGTCTTCGGTTGGGTGAAACACTCGCGGCCTTGGGTTAAAGACTAGGCGAGGATCGCGAAAAAATTTTGCGTTGCTTCAAAATCGAGGCAACGGAGGCCTCAAAAGCGGGTGTTTTACCCCCTCTTCGAAAGTTTTTTTAACTATTTTTTCGGTTGTACTGGGAACCTTTTCTGACAAGGCTTTGACGCCAGAGATTGTCCGACAAAACAGGGCGTTTTGATGGCACTTTTGTGAATGTCAAGGGGGGTAAAGACGGAGGCTTGGTTGTCTTTACCCCTCAATGCTCCGTATCCTATTGACCATAAACGAAAAAGCCCCCGCTGTTAGGCGAGGGCTTTACGGACTGGCGGGTGTTACAAGCACCTCCAGTCAAGGTCTCGGGGTATCTCTGCTTAGCTGGCCGGGGTACGAGACCGGGTCTAAAAAGTATACGCGAACATTGATCGCGTGTTCAACCATGCCCGCCTCATCCCCGTAACCCTTCCATTGCGCGTCTGGATCAAGATGGGGCGTTCGTTCGCCTATTGGGCCGCAGTGCGTAAAACCACCCACAAGGGGATCTTCTCAGGGTGGTCGGTATAGCCGGGAGGTACGAACCTGGAAACAGGTCGGGAAGGCAATGGCAGGGCGGCGTATTACCCAGACACAGGCGCCGTCGACTGTCCCAAAACCTACCCCCGCCGTGCGCCGAGAAGGGCCGAGGGCGCTTGTAACGCATAACCTCGAAAGCGCGGAACGCCAGCTGGGAGTGGGAGCCGGGAAACCGGGATTTCCCCATTGCGTGGAGTTGTGTGGAAGGCCTTTTTTCAAGGGCTGGACGCAGGGGCTCGCACGCCAGTGGGAGCAAAAAGGGGGCCAGCTTTAGGCGGCCCTCACAAGCGTTTGTACCCCCCGCCTTGGGGTACGAATAGGGACTGGAACGATTTAAATAATATTACGTTCAGCATCTGTTCAGACTTGTATGAGAAATGTAACGTGCTGTGCCCAGTACCAGGACAAATCCGAAAACAACAAGGAGAAGGACAATGTTGATACTGACCCGCCGTATTCACGAAACCATCATGATTGGCGACGACATCCGCGTCACAGTGCTCGGTGTCAGCGGCCTGCAGGTGCGCGTCGGCATTGATGCGCCCAAGGGCGTCGATGTCCATCGCGAGGAAATCTACAACCGCATTCAGGCTGAAAAAGCTGATCTCGCAAAACTGGACCTAGACTGAACGGATAGCTTCATCACAGGGAGTTCACCGATGCCCAACATCGCAAAGCTGCTGTACCAGTACGTTGGCAAAGACGACACCTACGAGCTGCTGGGTGACTGCATCGGCGCTGGTACCGACCGTGGCCACGACACCAAAATTTATCGCAACATCCACACCGGCCAGTTGCACAGCCGGTTGCCGGATGACTTCGAAGTCCGCATGAAACGCATCGGCGAGCTGGTCGAATTCCAGCACGACGACACCGATCTGCTGCGCGAAGCACTTGCGCTTTTCGAGTACGTCACCTGGCACGATGGCCGCTACCGTCAAGAGTCCAGTTTGAAGTTTCAGACCCCGGCGCAGAAGTTGGTGAGCCGGTTGGCCGAACGCCTCGGGGTTGTGCCGTATCAGTCACTCAAACAAGAGTAAGGGACTACGACTTGAAAACACTTCGCTGGTTTTTCACCTCGCACATTTTCTTGGCACTGGTCGCGATCCAGGTGTTCGTCCAGGTGTGGTCGAGGGCCGTGGAAATGCCGATCCTCGGGCTGTTCATCGGCCTCTGGCTGTCCTGGAAACTCGGCTGTTTGGCTGGCTGGGCCGACTTCCAGCAACGCGGGATTGACCATGAGCGCTTGGTGGCCAAGGACATCGCCCAGCTGCAGGAGGACTTCGAGGGTCAGCCCGAAGACGTGCGCCTGGCGATGGCCCCGCAGTATTCCCGGGCGTTGGAGTCGCTGACGTGGCTGCACCAACGACTGGTCGAGCGCAGCAACGCTCCCTACGTCCCCACGCGATTGCGTGACGCGCTGCCGTCGCCCGCCCGTTGGCTGGCCCGCCGCCGCGAGCGCCAAATCATGGCCACGGACAAGGTGCTGCACCCATGATCGCGATCGTCAACACCGGCAAGCGGCACCCGAAGAAGGGCCACCACTACCGCCTGCAAATCAATGACCAGTTGATCACCGAGTTCTGGCACCGCCGGGTCGATGGCCTGAGCACCTGCCTGCAACGGGCCGCCGAAGCGGCCGAGGCCGCGCACCAGCAACAGGTCGAGGCGATGCTGCAACTGATCAACAAACAATAAAAACAAGGATGCCCCATGGCTTTCACCGTCCCCGAGCGTTTCCGCGTCACCGCCGGCATGTTGGCCAGCGCCAAGGCCACCCACGGCAACAACGGCGCGTTCATCATTCCGTTGCGCGACCCCGCCACCCAAACCGTGTTGCAGGCGAGGGCGATTGCCTCCGACTGCGAGGGCTGGGAGCACGTCAGCGTCAGTTTCCCGAGCAAAACCCCGTCCTGGGATGTGATGTGTACGATCAAAGACCTGTTTTGGGGGCCGCAGGACTGCGTGATGCAGTTCCATCCCCCGGAGAAGGAATATTCGAACTTCCACCCGTTCTGTCTGCATCTCTGGCGCCCGATCGGTAAAGAATTTCCGCGCCCGCCGCACCACCTGGTCGGCCCGCTGGCTCGCCGCACCCCTGAACCCAACGCCAAGGAGTCCTGACCATGGGCAAATGCACGACCTACTACGACGAACTGCGCTTTGACACTCGCGACCCCGAGTTCACCCATGTGTATTGCTTCATCCGGGGCGAGGGCGATTGCCCGTTCATGGTCCATGGCTGGCATCACAAAGCGTTCCCCAAGACGCTCACCACCCACGAAATTTTCTCCAACATCTGGACCGGGCAGACCGACCCGATGACCTGGGAGCGCGAAGCGCCGCGGGCCGTCCTCACCCCGGCGATCTACAACCCCAACGATCGTGTGCCGGTGCCGGTCGAGCAGTTGCAGGCCTGGCGCGACAGCTTTACCGCCTGGGACACCACGGTGTCCGGGGAAATGGCCGAGCAGATCACGGCGCACCTCACCTCGGTGACCCAGTGGGACAAGATTTGCCCGCACTGCCGCGCCCAGGACATGTGGAACCAGCACCAGCGGGAACAAAAGAATTGAGCCAGGCGCCTGCCACTTGGGCCGCTGAAATGCAGGCCCTGCAGGACCAGATCGAGCAGCTGACGCTGGATCTGGAGTGTGCGCGGCGCAACGAGGCCGCCGCCACCTACTGGTATGGGCAGGATGACGGCGTGCGGGGGGCTTGCCTTCGCTGGGAGGAAGCGCTGACCAACCTGATCCCCAAGGACGGCACGATGCGCGAGCCGCTGGAATCGCTGTATCGCCGCACCGAAGTGCTGCGCCTGGATCTGGCCGCCGCCATCAGCGACATCGCCTTCCTGCGCGGCCAGCGCGATGGTTACGCCTCCTTGTTGGCCAGCGCCCTGCAGACCATCAACGCCTACTGGGTGCCGCACAACGAGGCGGCCGAGACGCTTCGCACCGAGTTAATGCGGCGCCTGCTTACAGTCGTCAAAGCAGCCTGGGAGGCGCGGGTGGCAGGAGCCCACCCGTGAGCCCGAACTACGCGATCGAGCAGCGCCTGCGCCTGATTGATTTCCTGCTGGAGCACTACGGCCACGTCGGCCGCCCCGAGCTGTGCGACTTCTTCGGGATCAGCCTGCCGTGCGCCTCGCTGGACCTCACGATGTACCGGGAGGCCAACCCGGGGAATGCCGACTACGACTTCAAGAGCAAACGCTGGGTGCGTGCGGCGACCTTCAAACCTCGATATTCCTGACCGACAAGACAACTATAAATAGAAGGAACTGTTCGTGGAGAAAGACAAGGTTGTGGTAGGCCTGACCCCTTGCGGGCGGCCGAAGTTGACCTACGCCATGGAGCAACGCATGCGCTTCATCGACTTCCAGATATTCCACTACGGCCACATTACGCGCCGCCATCTGATCGACTTTTTCGGCGTGACCTCGGCCACTGCGACCCGCGATTTCGCCCTGTTCATCGAGCTGTACCCGGGCCAGATCAAGCTCCACACGATGACCAAACTCTACGTCCCGACCAAGCAATACCAGCGCATTTTCCCCTGATTCACCCCCCAACCATGCAAAGGAATAAGACATGGCAACGCGCATCTGGAAATGGCCCCTGCAAATGACCACCGAACAAACCCTGGAACTGCCGATCGGCGCGGTATGGCTGGACGTGCAGCTGCAGGGCGGCGTGCCGCAGATTTGGTGGCTGTGCAATGCCAACGCGCCACTGGAACCGCGCCACTTCGCCATCCACGGCACCGGCAACGAGATGCCGGACGACCCGGGCGAGTACCTGGCCACGTTCCAGACCGGCGCCTTCGTGTGGCACCTGTTCGAAGTTTTCACCCCCACCATCGAGCAAAGGAATGAAGCATGAATACTGAAATTCTCGCGATACTCGACCGCAGCGGTTCCATGTTCAACATCGCGGAGGACGCGATCGGCGGCTACAACACCTTCCTCAAGGATCAGCAGGCGATCGAGGGTGAAGCGCGGATCACCGTCGTGCTGTTCGATGACCAGTATGAGCTGCTGTACGCCGCCACGCCGTTGGCCGACGCCCAGCCGCTGACCGCGCAGACCTTCGTGCCCCGCGGCGGAACGGCGCTGATGGACGCGATCGGGCGCACCCTGCAGGTCGAAGGGGCACGGATCGCGGCCGAGGGCTGGGCCGAGAAAGTCATCGTCTGCATCACCACCGATGGTGGCGAGAACCAGAGCAAGGAATTCACCGCGCCGATGGTGCGCGAACTGGTCACGGCGGCCGAGGCCAAAGGCTGGGCGTTTGTGTTCCTCGCGGCCAACCAGGATGCGTTCGCCACCGCCAGGTTCTACGGCATGAGCGGCGCCCACGCGCAGACCTTCGCCGCCAACAGCGCCGGGGTGGGGGAGGCTTACGCCAGCATCAGCAACGTCACGCGCAGCCTGCGCACCGGGCCGGAGGGGGCGGCGGCGGGTGCGCTTGAGTTACGCGATACGCTGGCCACGGCGCAGGCCGGGGTCACGCCGAAGAAGAAAGCCAAAGCGCAAAAAGGTGCGTGATGAGCGCCCCGCAGCGCGGCGGTTCGGAATTGCGCAAGCTGATCGAGTTCGCCAAGGAGCTGGGCTTTACCTGCGAAACGACCGGTAGCACGCAATTGGCCTTTCACCGACCGCACACGCGGGCGGTGTGGGCCTCTTACACTCCGAGCTGTCGCCACGCCCGCAAGAACACTCGCCGCGACCTGCTCCGGGCCGTGCGCGAGGCGGATGCACCAACCAATACGTCAAAGGAATGAGCAGTGAGCGGGACCAAAGCATCACCGGAAATTGAATACCTGGGGCAGTTCATGTACGTCCAACGCAAGGCCCTGCGCCTGACGTTGGACGAAGTGGCCACAGGAGCCGGCACGTCGAAATCCTACCTGTGGGAGATCGAGCACGGGCAGGCGTCACCCTCGTTCATGTTGGTCGCCCGCTTGTGCCAGGTCTTGTGCCTGGACATCGGCGGGCTGGCCGCTGGATCGTTGAAAGTGGCTGAGCTGTGCGGGGAGGTCGAGCAAGATCCGGGGCGGCTTCATCGCGCCGGGGCTTGATTGACCCGACAACGAGCGAAGCGAGGCGTCAGGCTTTTCGGGGCCTCTGAAAACACCCCTATATTAAGACTAAGAAGGGAAATCGCTACAGCCCTTTGTTTTCAAGGGGGTCAGTCTTGAATTTCTGGACTACTTGTTTAGAAACTCAAGACTTTTTACTTGAATAAATGGCCATATCCAAGTGTTATGTATAGAATTTGTGCTTAAATTCAACGAAACCGTTTTGAAGTTCAAGTGATTGGTCTTGAAATTGCCCCATGATTTCAACGTTTGCGCTGAGAAGTTCTAACAAAACGGTGCGAAAACACCCCCCAAATTCAAGAGTGGGGGCCAGAATACCCCAACGAATCCAAGAAATGACTGGAATTCAACGTGACTGAGAAGAAAAAGTCCTACTACACCTCCCGGGCCGACGTGGTGCCCACTCGACATAACCCATGGGCGGGTGAGTTGGCACACACGATCAAGAAAGGGAACAAGGTCACCGGCTTTGCCAGCTCCAAGCACGCCTTGGTGAACCAAGCTACCGGCGAGGTGATGACGGACGACATCGCCCTGGTGGGGGTGCGCAAGGTAGTGGACAAGGAAGAGTTCATCAAGTTTTTCGGGGCAGGGATCATGGAGGTGTTCGAACTGACCACCCCGGCCAAAGACGTGTTCAAGGCGATCCTGAACGTGTACTTGGACCAGAAAAACCAGCCGGATCAGCTGTACCTGAACTACGACGAAATCAAAGAGATTTATGGCTACGGAAAGTCGCCCTCGACCTACTACAACGGTCTGAACGAACTGATCGTGAAAGGCTTCTTGGCCCCGGTGCAGTTCCGCGAAAGCCACTACTGGGTCAACCCGAACCTGTTCTACAAAGGCGACCGTATCCGTATCGTGCGCGAGTACGTGCGCGCCGGGACCAAGGCGGCCAAGCAGGTGGAGAAGGAGAACGCCGCGCTGAATCAGCTGGGGCTGCCGCTCGATGGCCCCATCATCGACACGGTATAGGGGAAACCCCTAGTCGGGTATCAGGGACAGATTTATGGTCGTGCCGGAATCTCTCCCTAATGGGACCCCACTGGACACCCGTTTGCCCCAGTAGAACCGGGGTGTTCACGCGCCTAGCCGGAATCTCTCCCCGATAGGTTCATCAGGGACAGATTTATGGTCAGTCAGTGGCAGGCTCCGGCCGCGCCACCGGCCCCAGCAACACCGCCAAGGCCTGCGCACAGCGGGCCTGATAGGCTTCCTCCCCCAACGCCTTGCGCAGCTCCCGCAGCAGCACCAGGTCGACACTGTTGGCCTCCAGCCGTTCGGCCTTGTTCAGCTCGGCCACATGGCGCATCAGGCGCTGCTGGTCGCGGCGCAGGTAACGCAGCTTGGCGGTCGCCCGGCTGTACCAATCGGAATCGGCAAACACCTGGTCGATCGCGCTGCGCCGCCGCACCACGTCGAGCTTGTTGCTCAGCTCGATGATCGTCGAATCCAGCTCGACGCGCAGGGTTTCGCACTCGCGCAGGTTGGTCGGCAGTTCCAGCAGGTCGGGGCGGGGGCGTAGGGCAACGGCAGCGGGTGCGTTCATGCGGGGGTCTTCGCTTTTGGTGGATGACCCCCTTGAGTTTAGGTCAGGTTCTCAGGCGGTCAGTGCATCCGGCAGCTTCGGCCCGCCCAGCGCTTCCCACTTGCCGGGGTGGGCGGTTTCGACGGCGGCGTACAGCCAACGCACTTCCATCACCGCTTCCTCTGCGCTCAGGTAGTCGTGAACACGCATCGCACCGAGGGCGGTGACGTGCAGTTCAATCACCAGGGCGGCGGCTTCTTCGCTACTGCCGGGGAGGAACATCAGGCCGCCGCGCAGGTTGGTCAGGGTTTGTTCGGTGATTTCTTTTTTGGTCCGGGTCATTGCGGGGTGTCCTTGGGGTTGTGAGCGCGATAGGCGCCATGTACGCGATCAAGCAGGGCCTCGGCCTCGGCGTCGTCGATCAACCCCTGGCCGTACAGGATGCGCACCGTGGCCCGGCCGTTGTTGAGGATCTGGAACGCGCCGTCGTCGCTGGCCAGCGGCAACAGGCGGTCGAGCAGGTGGTCGAGGTGTTCCAGCAGGGAGGTGTAGACCGGGCCGCGGTTGGGCTCGGGGTACTCGAAACCTTCGACGGGGATGATCATGCCTGCCCCTCCGGTTTGCGGCTGTCCGGGTCGTAGTCGACGTGCCCAGTGCAATGCACGTCCGGCTCCGGCGGCAGGGTGTCGCGCAGCACCTGGCGCGTGATGTCGTCGATCCGGCCCACCGTGGTCTGTTGCAGCTCGATGATCAGGGCTTCGGCTTGGGCCTCGGTCAGCGCACCGCACAGCACCATGCCCTGAAACACCCCGAGGACATTGAACCGGCGGTTGCTCGCCGCCTGCAGGTCGTGGGCCAGGGTGACAAAGCGGATCTGCTGCCGCGCCATGGCGTGCAGCTGGGCGCGTTCGTGGTCGGTGTATTCAGGCATGGTCAATGCTCCCCAGCAGGCCAGGGTGTTCGCGCTCGTAGGCGCGGTTGAGGTCGGCCAGGCCGAGCTGGAAGCGTTCGTCGCTCAGCAGGCCAATGCCCCACAGCGCTTCCAGGTGTTTGACGATCCGCGTGTGCAGGTGCAGGGCGGCGTCGGCCGGGCGCAGGTGCAGGATCTGCAACTGGCGGACGATGGCCACCAGCACGTTGGTGCGGTAGTCGGCGGTGGCCTGCGCGTCGGTCATGTCCGGCAGGTGCAGGCGGTTGATGGCTTCGTCGAGGGTTTCGGTGGTGGCCATGGTCAGTCGTCCTTTTCAGGTAATAGATCCGCCAGCGTCGGCTGGGCGCGGACGTAGGTGCGGCGCACGTCGGCCAGGGCCAGGTCCAGTTCCACTCCGGTGAGCGCATCCACGGCGTGCAGGGCATACAGCTGCACGGTGATCCGGGTGAACAGGGCTAGGGCGTCCCGGGCGCCGAACCTCTCCAGCAGCAACAGGCGCGAGAGGATCGCCCCCAGCACGCGGATGCGGTGCGCGTATCGGCCTTGCGGGGTGATCAGGTCGGGGCGGCCGAAGCTGTTTATGTCGGCGTCGAGGGCATCGCTGGGGGACATGGCAGTGCGCTCCTTGCGGATGGTGGTGCGAAATAGGTGGGGGCCTGTGTCAGCGGTGAGGGAACCGACACGGCCGCCCGGGACGTACCTGCCTGGGGGTCGACCAGGCGAGCGGCAGCGTCGGCGCACGGTAGCACGCGGCTTGCGGGGTTTGGAATAGGGGGTGGGGGGTGTTTCGGGGTGGGTGAGTCGCCCGCCTGCCCGGAAAAACCGGCGGGCGACTCGCGAGGGGCGCGATCTGCCAATGCACGACCCTCGTGGCGGCGACGATAGCACGGGCGGGGTCGGCGGGGCGAGTCGGGGAAAAGGTGCCGAGGGGGTGCGGGGTGAGAACCAATGCCCCCTCGGCGGTGCGGCGCCCCTGGTGTTGCGACGGTGGGGACAAGGCGGCCGCAGTCCACCCCGGAACCCTGAGCATAGCGCGGCGGTGGAGGGGTGGTGGGTGAGGGGATCAGCGGTGGGGTGAGGGGTGTTTTCGGGGTGGTTTAGTGGGTCAGTATGGGTAACCATGGATTTGGGTGGGTTGTGGGGGTTGGCATGGGATTTTCCCTTTGGCTTGCCATTGTACGGTGTACCGCTGGGATTTTTGTGGGGTTGAGTATGGAAAGGGGGTCTAAGTGCTTGTCCTGGCTCACCATTCGTCGGAAAAAGTGTGGTCGGGGTCGATTGTGGCACAACAATTGTTGTGCCAAGTACATGTTTTAGGTGTGGTCTTTGTTGCTATATGCCTTATGCCTAACCCGTCTAATGTGTTCTTATGGGTATGCTATAGTTTTAGTGTACCACTCGCTCTTTAAAAAACAGTAGCTAGCCGAGTCGCCCCGCCGGGGGCGCGTCCAGTGAACCTTGCAAAAGGTACAGCGGACAAACTCGCCTAGTGAAAAAGGCGCGACATTGTCGCGCTGGCGGATGTCGAGACATAGAGTCTCTGCCCGCCCCCCGGACACGGAGTTCATGCCATGCGTTCCCTTATCGCTTCTGTAGTCGTGCTTCTTATCAGCGCCATGCTGGCCACCGAGGTTAGCGGGTTCGTGAGTGCGCGTATCGGTGCGCTGACTGACGCCGTGTCCCTTTCTTCACGGAGTGCCACCAAATGAAAGCTAAAATCCCTAGCTACTTCGACGCCGGTCTGGTAGCTCGCGCCACCGAGCGCGCCGCCACCGACGCCGTGTATAGCGCTTTGTTGGATCAAGCGGTTACCGCTGGCAAGGTCGCTGGCGCAGCGGTCAACAATACCGACGCTAGCGCCTACTGGAAGGCTCTCGGTGATTCGCTGGCGCGTCACGGCGTGGCCATGCTGGCTCACCCTGATGACGTGCCTAGCGCCAAAGAGCTGCGCGACTTGTGCGCGCTGGTCAATTCCGGGATCAAGGCCGCGCAGTCGGCGGCCAAAGCGCATGCGCTCAAAACTTTCGAGGCCGCGCAGATGGCCGACCGCGCCAAAAAAGCGCGTGACCGGATCGTCAAAGCGCTCACCCGTGCGCTGACCCCCTACGCGCTGAAAATCAATTTTCAGACCGCTAAAGTGGAAGCACTGGCCGCCGTCGCCGAATCGGACGCCCCGGATAAATCCGCCGATACGGCAAAGGCCGCCGTGACCGCTGGCACTACGGCGAACCTTGACGCCTTTCTTGATGGGTTGTGCGCGCTAGATCCCGCCACGCAAAAAATGATTCTGGCGCGTGTCGGCGCCTCCTATAAAAAGTGGCAAGAAGAAGAGGCGACCAAAAAGGTCGAGGCGGACAAGCGCGCCAGCGCGGCCACTCAGAAAAAGCTGGATGACGAAAAATCGCGTAAAGAGGCCCGCGACGTAGCCTAACCAACCCGGCGACACAACCCCCACGCGGCCCCCGCGTGGGGCGTTCGTGTGCCCGTCACTTTTTCCCGCGACACAGTCGCGCAAAGGGGTTTCCCATGGCTTTCGATGACAGCACCGGCGGCGCTGACCGCCTGCACTACCGCGCCAACGCCGGCCAGTATGGCAACGACTGGGGCGACCATAGCCCGCAAAGCCTGTTTGGCGCGCTCTACGCCAGCCACGAGCGCGCCGAAGTGGATTCCGTGAAACAGGCCGAGTATCTGGCCCGCCGCGCCCGGATCGCCGCCGACGCGACTCGGCGCCGATCCGCCCCGGTCGAGGCCGCGATTCTGGCGGAACGGCTCGCCCAGTCGAAAACCGTTATGGGCGCGGCAATGCGCGCTGCCCTGGACAAGCGCGATCGGCAGAACGGCAGGGAACGGCTCGAAAAGTAAACACCGTCCGTCAAGTTTATAGGGGTTCCCTCAGCTAGCCCCCCTTGACCCAACCAAACGGCGTACCAGTTAATTGTGTTTGACCGCCTAAACCGGTACAACACTAACTGGCACCCTAAACCAGTACAAGGAGGCCCTATGGCCAATTCTCTACCGTTGGTGCGGGCGTACTTGCGCGCCTCCACCGCTGAACAGGATGCACAACGCGCCCGCGGCGCGCTGCTTGCATTCGCCGACGCTCATGGCCAGCGAATCGCTGGATTTTACCCAGAGAACGAAACCGGGACGAAACTCAACCGCCCGGAACTGTTCCGCCTGCTGAACGACAGCCAACCCGGCGACATTCTGCTGTGCGAACAAGTTGACCGGTTGAGCAGGTTGACCGAGGCCGATTGGTTGAGCCTGCGCGGAATCATCCAGACCAAGGGCCTGCACATTGTGTCGCTCGATCTGCCGACTTCGCACCAGCTCATGGCCGGACTGGGCGAGGAAACTTTCGCCGGGCGCATGCTCGGCGCGATGAACTCGATGCTGCTCGACATGCTCGCGGCCATTGCGCGCAAGGACTATGAAGACAGGGTGCGCCGCTCCCGCGAAGGGATTGAGAAAGCCCGGAAAATTCCAGGCAAGTACAAGGGGCGCATCCCTGACCTGGTGCTGCACGCCCGTGTCAAGTCGTGCCTGGAAGCCGGGATGGCGATTCGCAAAACGGCCACGGTGTGTGACTGCTCGAAAACCACGGTGCAGAAAATCAAGGCGGAACTGGACAAGGAGACCGAGGCCGCCTGACCAACTATGAACGGATCAATCGAGCCGTTTTCCGGGGGGTTGAAGCCCCCCGGCCTTTGAAGGGATCAATCTGTCCTTTTTTGGAGCCCGCAGGCCGTGGGTGCCTTGCCGGAGGCACCCCCTTTGTTCTCTATATAAAAGAAATAATTTTTTATTTTTATAAGACGGTAAGGGCACGCTCTATTTTGTACCGTCTCGCACACTTTAAAAAGCTGACCCGGAAATCAACAAAAATCTAGTTGACTAGTTTAAAACCCAAACTAGATGACTAGTTTGAAGCCCAATATCCGACCTCGTTTCAACTCGCCCTTTTCCATTTCCCCTTACAAATCAACAGGTAGCCTAATGGTATGCGAGATGGGTCAACCCCCGAGCGTATGTTTTGCGGTATGCCTCGGGTAGGGGCAAAACGCCTTTCCCCGAAATGCAAGCAATATCGTTCGCCTACCTTGCCTTTTTTCGCGTTCCGGTGCTTCCGCTCGACCATTTACCCATTTCCGACCCATCGCTTTTTAGCCGGCACCCACTTGCCGCAAAAACGCAGCAACGCCTATGAAGGCGACAAACCCCCCGGAACCCCCAAGGCCCGGCCGACCCCCCCTGTCACAACCGCCAACAAGGAACCGCACCATGACCACCACGCCCCACATCCGCGCCTTCAATACCGGGCGCACCTACACCGCCCACGGCCAGCGCATTGCCTACGCTGAGATCAGCCGCGACGACCACCCGCACATCCCGATCGCCGAGGTGGTGTTCTACGACGTGGACCGCCACATCGACGGCCAGATCAAGGTCGTGGCCTTCCCCCACGAACCGGTCAATGACCACGCCCTGCTCCAGGCCTACGACCACGGCGGCTACGTCTACAGCGCCGACCGCGAGCTGCTGGCCCAGCTCAAGGCCGCCGCCGAGGCGCTGTAACCCTCACCCCCCGACCACCCCGAAGGAGTCACTGCCATGACCTATGAAGACGACGACGCCGTGTTGCGCGCCGCCCTGCAGATCGCCGAACGGCGCCTGACCTACACCGGCTGCGTCCTCACCAGCCCGCAGGTGGTGCGCGACTACCTGCAGGTGTGGGCTGCGCGCCTGACCGAGGAAGCGTTCGGCGTGCTGTGGCTGACCAGCGCCCACGAGCTGGTGCAGACCGAGGTGCTGGCCACCGGTTCGATCGATCAGGCCACGGTCTATCCGCGGGTGGTGGTGCGGGCCGGGATCGCGCACAACGCGGCGGCCTGTCTGGTGTTCCACAACCACCCCAGCGGCAACCCCGCGCCGAGCGGCGGCGACATCGCCCTGACCCGGCGCTTGAAGGAGGCGTTGGCCATGGTCGACATCACCCTGCTCGATCACCTGGTGGTCGGCCGCACCATTGTCAGCCTGGCCGAACAGGGGGTGCTCTAGGAAGGGTTCGAATACATACGCTACATACCACGTACTACGTAGTACGACATGAACCATGAATTCACAGTTCATGGTTCACAATTCACAACGAGGAACCGCGCCATGACCACCACCCTCCTGAACCACTGGGACCGTATCGCCCAGCTGATCTACGCCCTGCTGCTGGACTACCTGCCCCGTCAGCTGGCCGCTGTGCTGGCCATGCTGTGGCCGATGTTCGTTGTGCTGCTGGTCATCCTCATCGTCGGCGGGCTGCTCGCCTGGCAGGACCGCCGCGACCTCAACCGCCGCGTTCACCGGCGCCTGGCTCAGCTGCGCGACGAACGCCGCGACCGCTGAGCCGACATGAACCATGAACCCGTAATTCACAATTCATAGAAGGAAGCACCCCATGAAAACCTTGCACGACGCCCACGCCCTGACTGACTACGGCCTCAACCCGCTGACCGGCGAGGCCGACGCCTATTCCCGCCGTACCCTGTGCGACCTCAGTGATGAAGGGATCATTCTGCTCACCGCCTACTTCGGGCTGGCCCACACCAAGGCCGCCGGGCAGGCGTTCCCGAAGAACTACAACAGCAGCGTGGGGGACAAGCCGGCGGTGGCCAGCGTGATGCTGGCCCGTGGCACCATGGACGATTTGATGGTGTTCGCCCTGCTGCACGTCGATCAGTTCGACTACGTGATGCAGACCCCGGGCGGCTACGCCGGCTTCAACGACGGCGACCAGTACGGCGAGCACTACCTGCACGCCGCCCTGCCCGAGGGCTACCGCCTGCACTACAACGCCGCCAAGCGCAGCGCCCACCCGCACGTCGGGGACCGCAACGTCCACGCGATGAGTGGCAGGGTTCTCTGAGTGGAAACAGCGGCAATATGCCGTATAATTTCCGTACATTCCCACCAGAAAGGAGCACCACCATGACCCGCATGACCCTCGACCTGTCCGATGAAATCGACCAGAAGCTCACCGCCATCGCCAAGGAACGCGGCATGACCAAGGCTGAAGCGATGCGCAAGGCCTTTGCCCTGCTGGTCATCGCCGATAACGAAGCGCGCAAGCCCGGCTTCTCGCTGGGCATCGTGCGTGAACGCGACGACCACACCCTGGAAGCGGTTGGCCGCGTGGTGGGGCTGTAATGGACAAGTTCGATACCGACATGAACCGCGTGTTCACCGACCCGGGCGGCGTCAACGTCAATGCCCTCGACCGCCTGCGCTTTGCCAAGCAGGTGTTGCTGGGGCTGGCCTTGATCTGTTCCGCGGTGTTCATCGCCTACGGGCTGGAACCGGACAACGCCGGGCTCGGCCATATCTTTGAACTGATCAAGATCGGCGCCTTGCCCCTGGTCACCTTGGTGATCTCGTTCTACTTCCCCAGTTCGACCAAGTAACCCACCCTCACCGGAGTCACTGCCATGACCCACCTTGCCCCCCGCGCCCAGCTGATCCAGCTCGACGCCCGCCTGACCTTTCACTACGTCCAAGGCTGGCGCGGTGAAGACCAGTGGGCGCCGCTGAGCGCTGCCCGCCTCACCGCCGGCACGCCGATCGCCCACGACGAAGACGACTACAGCACCACCTATCGCCACCTGCTAACCTTCGGCCCGCACGGCTGGCAGGAGGCCAAGAAGGCCTACCGGCGCCTGCTGCCGCGCAAGGAACGGCCGACCTTTGTGCGCTGGCTGGCCCGCATGATCGGCGAGCACTTCGCCTTCGGCTGCCGCTGTGAACACGACTGCTGCGGCCACCTGCAAGGCAGCGCCAGTGCCACCTACATTGGCCGGCGCCGCTTCAGCGTGGAACGGCACAACACCCGCAACGTGTAGCCCGGAGGATTCACCATGAAACGCACCAAACAGCAGGCGAAGGCCTACCACAGCGCCGCGCTGGGCATCCTGCGCGGCTTCGGCGCGCAGTTGTCGGACACGCACCACCCGTACCAGCTCGAAACCACCGCTGGGACGCTGCGCGTGTCGGTCTATGGCAGCTACATCTGCACCCGGTTCGACGACGTGGCGCGGGCCAAGGCGCTGCTGCCCCCGGGGCGGTTGAACCCGTTCAGCGGCAAGTGGAACTGGATGGGCGGCATGACCCATGAAGGCGACCTGACCGACCTCGCCCGGTTCCAGAACGAGCTGCGCCACCTGCTGCCCGAAGGCCACCAACCCAACCCGGACCTGCCCCTGGTCCCTTTCGAGGACTGACCATGAACCGCGAACGCCTTGAACTGATGGTCACCCTGCTCGCCGAAGTCGAGGCCGGCACCTGGGAACCGACCGGCACCACCCTCGGCCACCAGCCGCTGCCGCTGCCCCCTCGCCCCGGCCACCGCTTCGACATGATCGACTGGGTCGACGACGTGCGCCCCGACTGTGGCTTTGCCGCCTGCGCCATCGGCCACGCCTGCTTGGACGAACGGTTCAACCAGCACGGCCTGTTCCTGCAATGGGGTGACCCCGGCCAGTCGCACGCCCCGATGTACTCCCACCAGAACCGCCTGCACAGATCCTGGGCCGCCGTGGGCCGGTTCTTCGACCTCACCCCCACGCAGGAAGACCACCTGTTCGACGGGGACCGGTACCCCTACGACCAGAAGAAAGACCCGGCCGCCGTGCGCCAGCGCATCGAAGCGTTTTTGGCCGCCGACTAACCCACCCGACAAGGGAGCGACAACCATGAAAAAGATCATCGACGGCAAGCGCTACGACACCGCCACCGCGACCCTGCTGGGCGAGGACAGTGGCGGCGGCGGACCCAGTGACTTCAACTACTTTGACGAGGCGCTGTATCGCACCGCCAAGGGCGCGTATTTCCTCGCCGGGGAAGGTGGTGCGCTCACCAAGTACGCCCTGCGCTGCGGCGACAACTCGCGCACCTTCGGCGAGGGCCTGTTCCCCCTGACCGCTGGCGAGGCCCGGGAATGGGCGGAACAGCACCTCACCACCGAGGAAGTCGAAGAACACTTCGGTGGCGCCATCGAAGACGCTTAACCCACCCCACCACCCCCCGAAAGGATCACTGCCATGGTCAAACTCAGCCAGCTCACCCAATGCTTCTACGTGCCCGGACAAGGCCACATCATTGACTCGGCCTACCAGAATGAAGCCGGCGAATGGGTCAGTCACATCCACCGCAAGAACCTGATGCAGATGCGCGACGAGCACCCCGACGTGGTGCTGGGCAACCTCGACGAATGGATTGACGCCGATGAGAAACGCCTGATCAGCCCGCCCAAGGAGATCACCAAGGAAGAGTGGTGGGAGGCGCTGGAATGCCTGCCGCCGGAGAGCTGGCAGAACAGCGGCGGCGGGGAATCGTTCGTCATGATGGAATACTACAGCGGCCGGATTACCAGCATCTACGTGCGCCTGGGCGAGCGCTATTGCACCTTCCACGACGTGGCCAACCTGCCGCACCTGGACCGCCTGGCCAAGGCTCGCACCCTGCTGGGCTAAGCCGCTGGCCATGAATTCACGGTTCACAATTCACAATTCACCCAAGAAGGAAGCACTGCCATGCCCACCCAAACCACCCTGTTCGCCCTGTTCAAAGTCGCCGACGTGATCGAAATCGACGGCTACGAAGTCGATAACTGCGCCTTCCTGCCCAACGACGTGGTGCGGCTCGACTACTGCCACGACGACGAGCGCACCTGCTTTGTGGACCAGCCGGTCAGCCTCGATGACGGCGCCTGCCAAGCCGTTTCCTGCGACGACCCCCAGTATGGCGGTGAAGCCGGGGATACCTGCGACCTGACCTTCAAGGTCACCCGCCTGCTGCAACCCGAGGATCTGTGAATTCACAATTCACAATTCACAAACCACCCGAGAAGGGACCACCGCAATGAACCCGATTGACCCCAACTTCGTACAGTTCTGCCGGGGCTTGACCGACAAGCAACTGGAAAACGTCCTCGCGGACGAATGGAGCGCCCACAAACACCGTGACTACGCCTCGGCGCAGCAGGCGGCCGTGGAACGCGGCTGGACCGTGCAAGATGGCCAGCGCATCAACTAACCCGCCATGAACCATGAAGTCACAATTCATGGTTCACAAACCAACACCTGAACAGGAGGCCGCCATGGCCCTGATGATCCCCCTGAATGACGCGCCGTACCTGATGACCACCGAAACCCACCCGGAGCTGTACGAGACCAGCGGCAGCCTGACCTTGGAGGCCATGCAGCAGATGGTCGGCGGCTACATCGAGCACGTCTTCCTGCACCCGACGCCGCGCCTGCGCCTGACCTTGGACACCAGCAACGACCTGCGCGGCGTGCTGGAAGGCGCCCCGCCCAACGCCACGGACGTGCCCGACGACTTCCTTCCCTACGTTCACTTGGTGATCAATGAAGAGGGCAAGCTGAACGGCCTGGCCATCAACCCGATCGCCTCGGCGCTGGTCCAGCGCCACGGCCTGCGCGGGGACGTGATCTGCGGCCCCGCGCTGTTCCTCGGCCAGGACGAAATGCAATAACGCCCACCGTGAATTCACAATTCACAGTTCACAGTTCACAAACCGCAACACACCCACCCCGAAAGAAGGATCACTGCCATGAACCTGATTCAAGTGAAAAGCTGGAACATCGAACGCGGCCAAGACATCGACGCCGCCATGCTGATGGGCAGTTTCACCCGCTACCTGTACCGCGATCTGGACGCGGTGGAAGTGCCGGGTAGGCCGTCGTTCCACGAGGGTATCGAAACCAGCTTCGACCGCCTGCACGGCGGCTGCCTGTTCCTGTCGTTCACCGCCTTGGCCGTGCTGGAAGAGTTGATCGACTGGGACAAGTGGGGCGAGTTCGGCGGCGGGGTGTTCGCCTACGAGCACTTGGAAGCCGACGATACCCAGCCCTATACCGAGGGCACCGACCTCGCCGCCTTCCTGCTGCGCGAGATCCCCGCAGTGGCCTGGTACGAGATCGCCGAAAACTGGGACGTGCCCAACGACACCGAGCTGACCGACCTGCTGACCCGCTGGGCGGTGGCGGTCAAATTGCCGTTGGTGGACAGTGCCGTGCCGCTGCCCGCTGAGGCCCCCGTGCTGTTAGCCGAGGCCCCCGAGCCGGAGCGCCGCTGCGACTCCTTGCCCTACGACTTCGAAGACTTCGGCCTGAACCTCACCGAGTTGCAGGACAAGTACGCCACCGAGCAGGAACACCCCGAGTACCCCAACGGCCGCTGGGGGAGGGAGGCGCCCACGACCCCCTACTGGGACTGGGTCATGGCCTGCATCGCCAAGGATGACGACGACACCGAGTAAGGCCCACGGGCAGGGACGCCCACTCCACCTACCCGAGAAGGGAGCACCACCATGACTACCCCCAACCCTGCGCACGCGGCGCGAATCCAGTGCCTCGACCGCGACGGCAACGTCAGCTTCTTGCACTACCAGAACGGCTGGACCGTGACCCTGGCCCACGGCCAACGCGCCGCGCTGTCCTACGCCGGCTTCCCGCACCACCAGGCCGCGGCCTGCAAGTTCGCCCTCGACGACTGCAAGACCCCGGCCGAGGTGCTGGCGGCAGCCCGGCGCTACGGCTGCCACACCTACACCTTGGAACTGCCCGCCAAGGAAGTCGACGATGACGGCGGCCCAGCGCCCGCTGACCACTACCGTGCGGTCGACGCGACCGGCAGCAAGATGGTGTGGGTCCCGCTCCCACAGGCGCCGAGCCTGAGCGACCGCCTCACCGCGATCGTCGACGAAGCCCGCGCCGCCGGCTACGCGGTGGCGGTGCTGTACCCCGAGGAACTGATCGGAGTCGACAACGAAGCGCTGCAGGTCCACCTGGTGCGGGCAGGGAAGGCCTTCATCGACGCCAACCGTGAACCGGAAGAAGAGGAATAACAGCATGAAAGCCGTCACCCAAGCCCCCAAGCCGGTCGAGATCATCGCCGGGCGTTTCGTCGTCATGTTCGAAGCGCAGGAAGAGGACACCGACCCGCGCAAACACTTCGTTGAGCAGTGCGGCTGGACGCCGAAGGACTACGCCAAGCAGCGCAACACCCAGTGGTTCGGCGTGCATATCACCCTGTGGGCCGGGGGCGAGCAGGTCGCTGAGCAGTTCCTGGGCGCCTGCGCCTACAAGAACCCCGATGAGTTCTGGCAGCGCTATCGCGGCGACTACTACGCCGACATGGTTAGCGAATGCCTGACCGCTGCCGGAGAACCCGTGCTCGCCACCATGTGGCGCGACACCGTGCGAGCTGAAACAGCCGCTAAACAAGGAGTAGCCCCATGACCATCACCATTGACCCGAAGCACCCCCTCGGCAGCGGCTCGCTGCTCTGGCTGCTGTCCGGGCGCATCCCCGGGGATGACGACGACACGCCGATGCTGTTCCTCGCCAACACCGAGGCAGGCGCCAAAGCCGCCTACGTGAAGTACATGCACGAACTGGCGGACCTCGATGCGGACGGCCTTAAGCAGCTGGAAGCCGACCATGGCAAAACCTGTTACATCAACGTCTGCGATCAGATCGGCGCTGAGCAGTCCGAGCCCCGGGAGTACGCCATCGCGATGCACGGGCTGCCCGGCCCCACCTGGCTGCAACAACCTGAAGACGACAACGACCTGGTGCTGCCGCTGACCTCTAACCCGGTGCTGGCCGCGACGTACACCGAAGCCGAGGCGCGCAGCCTGTGGGCGGACGTGTCCAAGCGGTTCCCCTCGGCGTCGTTTCGCCTTGATCGGCTGGTCACCCCGGCGCGGATCGCGGATCTGGAGCAACGCCTGCGCGACCTCGCCGAGGGCGCCCGCAGCAAAGCCGACCTGATCGCCAGCGGCTCGCCGACCTCGGCCTACGCCAATCCGGTGCAGATCCTGCGGGCGATCGCCAAGGAAGCCGAGGACGGGTTGGGTCCCGACCCGGCCGCCGAGCTGGAGATTCAGCGCACACTGATGCTCAGCACCGCCCACCTGCCGGACCTTTACCTTAAGTGGCTCAATGCGCAGGACCGGGTCAATGAAGGCGTCTTGTGGGAAGTCCCGCCGACTGCGATTGCCGATGACGACGCGGAACCATCGAGCCTGATCGTCGACCCGGTCGGCGAATACGGCTGGCGGATCTGCATCACCGACTCGGTTGATGAATTCTCCGCAAGGGTGCCCGCTGACGACCCACTGCTGGCCTTGCTGCGCTTCGCCGAAACCCACCACTGCGACTGGCTGGGCATCGACCGGGACGGCCCGATCGTGCCCGGCCTGCCGACCTTTGAGGACGATGAATAACATGCGCATTCTCCCTGTCATCACCAGCCGCAACCCGAGCAGTCGCCCCGAAAACGACACGCTGCTGCACTGCTACGTCTGCCCGCTGCAGGCCACCTTCAGCACGGCAGCGGCCACCGGCTGGACCTTCGACGCGGACGGGGAACCGTTCCGCACCTACTACTGCCCGGCTCACCGGCCGGACCCACGCAAAGAGAGGCAACCATGAAACGCCCAATGAGCAACGATGAACTGCTCCATCACATCATGCTGTACAGCAAGCACGGCTCGCTGATGCAGCTGATCGTGATGGAAGGGATACGCAACTACGCCGAAGCGATCGTGGACGCCGAGCCAGGCTTTCTCGGTACCGCCGCGCTGATGTTCAACGAAGACGACTGGCGCAACTGCTGCCGAGAGCTGCTGGACACGCTGGCCAACCGCGGGCAGCTGATGACCGAGGAAATCAGCGTGGAAGTGGAACTGGAGGACTTCACTCCGGCGGCCCATGAAGACCCCGAAAAGGCCGGGCTGCTCAAGACCCTGCTGCACCTGGTCGGCCAAGGCTGGCAACCGGTCGAGCTGTACGACTCGGAAGAATGGCGCAACTTCAAAGCAGGGGCGCCGCTGCCGGACGTGGTTGAGGCCTGCGCGGAAGTCGAAATGGCGACCCTGCGCCTGCGCCACTGGGACGGCCGCACTGGCTCGCTCGGGCTGGTGTGGGGCAACAGCCCGCTTGAACTGATCGCCGACCACACCACCGACCACGGCTTTGACGAAGCGGTTGCCGCCGCCCAGCGCAGCGTGTGGCCCAACTACCCGGAGGAATGACATGAGCAAGGAAGAACTGTTGGCCCAGGCCATTCAGGCCGGCGCCTCGATAAGCGAATTCATCAACAAGTTCGTGGAGCTGAACCCCCCGAGCGAGCGTGAAGTCGCGCTGATCAACAAGGCCCGAGAGCAGTACGTCAACGAGGGCGTGCTGGAGATTGACGAGCCCACCATTGCATCCATCGGCGACGACCCCGGTGGCTACGTGCTGGCGTGGGTATGGGTCTACGACAAGGTCGATGACGAAGAAGAGGAAGAGGGCTGAGCCATGTGGAAGTGCCCGGAATGCCACAGCCATCACCTGAACGTGATGATCACCACCTGCGCCAAGTTGTTGCAGTACGAGGACAACTTTGAAACCGAGGTGGCCGGCGACCACGAGTGGGACGACACGTCGAACATGACCTGCGAAGACTGCGGGCACTGCGATGCCGCGTTGCACTTTGACACCGACCAAGATGAACCAACACCTGAGAAGGAACCGCAACCATGAGCACCTGGCACCAAGACAAAGCCCCCGTGAACCCGCAACACCCGTTCAACTGGACGGTGTACACCAACCCGCCGAACCGCTCGGCCTCGGCGATGGCCTACCCCACCCAGGCCGAGGCCGAGGCGTTCATGGAACGGCTCAAGGCCGCCGTGAAGCCCGACGATCTGGAACGGCAGCTCGCGCTCAAGCACACCCGCATCCTGCCGCCGGTGTACACCAACGACCAGCGCCACGAACTGTTCTACGACGTGCGCAAACCCAGCGGCCAGCTCGGTTACGTGAAGAAGGAACACATCGAGCGCTTCCTGCTGGAGCTGTGCGGCGGGGGCATGGACGCCAAGCAGACGGCCAGCGCCATGCAGTACGGCGGCGAGTTGAAGTTGAACACCCGTGTCGTCGTCAAGGGGCACAAGATCGGCCCGGTCGGGACGGTGTGACATGCACAAACCCATCCTGATCGCCACGGACGGGCGCAAGAACGGCCTGGAAGCCTGGGCGCTGTACGACGACACCATCCCGGGCTATGAGCTGTTCGCCAGCCAGGCCTGCAACGATTACTTCGGGGATGCCGACACCCTGGAAGACTGCAAGAAAGTCGCGCAAGCCTGGTTTGACCAGCGCGCCAGCGAGCAATAACCCCCGCACCACCCCGTAACCCCAAACCCCAATAAGGCCAGCCAACTACCCCGGCAGGCCTACTCTTGCCTGTAGAAAGGAGAATCACCATGCAACGCGCCCTTAGCCGTAACTTCGCTCACAACGCCAACTCGCTGCGCAGCGAAATCGCCCTCACCGACGACCAGATTTTCCGGGTCGCCCCCTCGATCTTTGCGCAGGAACCACACGGCTCCCGCAGCGAACGCTATGCCTACATCCCGACCATCGACGTGCTCAACGGCCTGCGCAAGGAAGGCTTCGAACCCTTCGCCGTGGTGCAGTCCAAGTGCCGGCTGGAAGGTAAGAGTGAGTTCACCAAGCACATGATCCGCATGCGCCACGCCAACAACATCCTCGCCCCGCAGGCCAACGAGATCATCCTGCTCAACAGCCACGACGGCACGTCGTCCTATCAGATGCTGGCCGGGTGTTTCCGCTTCGTCTGCCAGAACGGCATGATTGCCGGCGACATCCTGGAAGACATCCGCATTGGCCACCGCGGTGACGTGATGGGCAACGTGATCGAGGGTGCCTACACCGTGCTGCAGGGCTTCGACCTGGTGGATGAATCCCGCGAGGTGATGCAACAGACCCGCCTCAGTCAGGAGGAACAGGCGGTGTTCGCCCGCTCGGCGCTGATGCTGCGCTACGACACCGAAGACGCTGGCAAGGCGCCAATCCAGGCCGACCAGCTGCTGCGGCCACACCGCCGGGAAGACACCGGCACCGACCTGTGGACCACCTTCAACGTCGTGCAAGAGAACGCCTTGAAAGGCGGGCTGCGGGGCCGCACGGCCAACAACCACCGCACCACCACCCGTGCCGTCACTGGCATCACCCAGGACATGAAACTCAACCAGGCCCTGTGGGCACTGGCCGAGGGCATGCGCCAGCTGAAAGCCGCCGCCTGACGGCGGGCACGTTGGAACCGGACGCTGCTGGTAGACTGTCGGTCTACCCGCAGCCCCCTCCACCCTTTAAGTGACTCACTGCCATGAGCAAAAAACCGATCGACCCCGCCCGACTGATCCCCGTCGAGCAACTGCCCGCCCTGCGCCAGCAGGCCGAGGAACAAGCCCACGTCAACGTCGACCGCCTGAACGCCAAGACCCGCAGGGCGGCGACCTTGGGCGATGACGCGATGGAGATTGCCCGACTGCCCCTCAGTCAGCGCATTCGCTACAACAAACTGGTCAAACTGGTGGATGCGGCCAGCGCCGACATCATGCCGTTCACCGCCTGCCGCAAGGGGTGCAGCCACTGCTGCAACATCGCGGCGTTGATTTCCGATGTCGAAGCGCAGCGCATTGGCGAAGCGATCGGACGCAAACCGGTGAAGACCGGCGCGTTTCCGGCCGATGTCCCCGCGCTGCAGAAGAAATACTTTGGCGTGCCTTGCACCTTCTTGAAGGGCGGGCGCTGCTCGATCTACGAGGTTCGCCCGCTGGCCTGCCGGCTGCACTTCAGCATGGCCGACGACTCGTTCTTCTGTTCCACCGCGATCGCCCCGCAGAACAGCCTGGTGCCGGCGCTCAACCTGCAGGGCGTCGACCGGGCGCTGTTTATGATGACGCTCGGGTCGATGCACGCGGACATCCGCGACTTCTTTCCGAAGAGGTGAGGGGAGGGGCAAAGGCCGTGTCTGTCCGCTCTGGCTAATCGCGCATCTTTCAGCGCGGTAGACGCAACCCCGTCCGTTCTGCGTGAGTGCCGGCTTATGGGGAGAATTCGTCCGGCAGCACCTTTGCCCCTCGCTACAACTCTAGGCCAACCTGTCCGGTCGAGCAAAGCACGCCGACAGGCGCTTTCCATGAACTCATAATTCACTATTCACATATATGAATTGCGTATTCATGGTGCGGACACTAGGCTCACCACCGGTACTGTGTACCAATGGGTTTTAAAACTGGTGAGGGCCTTTTTTATGAACGTCGTAATTGGCAGCAACAAGGGCGGGGTCAGCAAGTCAACCACCTGCATGAATCTTGCGATTGGTCTGACGCTTAGAGGCAAGGACGTGATCGTGCTCGACGCCGATGGACAGGGGAGTAGCAACCGCTGGCACGACAACCGGGAAGCCGCCAAACGTCACCCGATGGTCCCGCTCGCACAGAAATACGGGAACCTGGTGAACACCGTCACCAGCCTGGCCGACAAGTACGAGCATGTGTTGATCGACACGGCTGGGCACAACAGCGCGGAACTGATCACGTCGATGTGCGTGGCGGATATTGTGATCGTCCCGCTCCATTGCAGTGATCTGGACATCGACACGCTCAAGCGGTTGCGCAAGCAATATGCCGAGATTTCGGCGTCGAACCCGAAGTTGCGCGTGCTGATCTATCAGACGTTCGGCACCACCCACTCCAAAGGCAGGATCACCGAGCGTGCGGAATTCCTCGAAGAACTGCTGGCGTACCCGGAGTTTGAAGTGCTGAACAGCGTCGGGCGCTACCGCAAAAGCTACATAGACTGCATCAAGAAGGGGCTGTCGGTGCTGGAGTCCCGCGACATCGAAGCCAAACAAGAAATCAACGAATTACTAGACGAGGTGTTTTATGGCTAAGGCAGAGGCGGTGAAAACCACTGCGCAAATCGCTGGGGACTTGGCCAAACGCTTGGCCGGCGCGGTCGGGGACGGCGAGAAGGACATCCCGGCCTCGATCACCATCAGCTTACCGAAGTCAATGATCCGCGCACTGGAGGCCCGCCGTCTGGAGAACAAGGACGCCGCCGCCGGGCCGAAAACCATCAGCGGGCTGATCAAGGCCGCGCTGGAAAAAGACGGCTACGGGGTGCTGTGACCATGAACCCGGGATTGAAGACACACATCATGGACGACATCGCCCGCAGCGGATTCACCACGCTCGCGTCGAACGACCCGGCAGGGTGGATCGCTCACACCGTGGGCTTGACCGACCGGGGGCACCCGGAAATCCTGATCAGTGGGCTGCGCGGGGATTACTGTCACAGGGTGTTCTGGACTGCCTATGAAGCGATCATGGAAGGCCGACACTTCAAGGCTGGGCAGTTGGACGACACGCTGGGCAACCTGACTTGCGCCTTCAAGACGCTGAGCCCGGCCGCGGCCAAAAAGTTCTGCGGGCAGGCGCAAGCGTTCTACGCCGGCACGTCGAAGACGCCGACCTTTGTGCAACTGGTGATGCCGGACAAGGAAGGGCACCTGCCGTGGCAGCCGGGCTACAACGCCGAACTGATGAAGGTGCAGCGCCATCTGTGGGTGCAGCTGCACTGATCTTGCTGGCCATCTGCAACCAAGGCAATGTGTGGGGAGTATTCCAAAAACAAGGAAGCCCCCCATGCGTGCTCCACGCCCCTCCCGCCGCATCACCTACGATCTTTTCCATGTGCAGGGCCTGTACGTTGGCCACGGCTGGGTGTCCCTGCTCAGTACCTTCGACCGCGACGAAGCGGACGCCTGCCTGCGCAAGCAGCGCGCCAAGAACCCGCTGGTCACCTACCGGATTGAACCCCAGCGCGTGCGCAGCAAGACCGTGCAAACCGTGGGGCTCAGCTGATGGCGGCCCGGTATAGCGCAGTTGACGCCGTGCTGCTGATCGTCCTCGCCGCCCGCATCCACAAGACCGACGCCGCCGTGCGCACCGTGGCCCGCAATATCGTCAAGCAGTTGCCGGTTGCTGACCGCCCCGGCGTGCGCAAGATCATGACCAGCCGGTACCCGCTACGAGTGGCCGAACTGCTGCTCGACTGCTGGGCGCTGGTGCATGGCGAAGAACCACCCCAACCACCCGACAAGGGAGCGACACCATGAAACGTGACATCCAACCACCTACCCATGAACAAGCCTGCGCCGTGCTGCGCTTCGCCAAAAGCAACGGGCTCGCCTGGAAACGCGCCTTGGCTGAACACTGGATGAACGAGTGTTCAGCGCACCGCCTGACCGACGCCGACCGGGCGCTGCTGCGCCAGGCGCGCAACCAGTGCGGCCCGCTGTGGCTGGAACAGGTCCGAGTGCCAGAGCTGACCGCGACCTGTGTGCTGCCCACCATGAAGGTCTGCGCGATCCTTGCGAAAACCCACTACGGGGTGACGCCCGCTGACCTGGGCATTGAAGACCGCGAGCTGATCGCCTGCATCCTGGAAGGGGAGAGCCTGGTGGAGGTGATCAACCGGCCGGCGCAGAAGTACGAACTGGCCCGCCTCGACAAGTCGCAATGGGGCGTACCCTCCACCGACCCGCTCAACGACGAGGATCTGGCCGCCGCGATCGCGCAAGTTAACGCCTGATTTATGGCTTTCTAACATCGGGTTTGGGAACCCCGACTATCGTTAAATAACGAAGTCGCAAGTTGATCGGAGAATCGACGTGCATGTAGTCAGTAAAAAGCGGTGGCAGATCGAGACAGGCTGTGTCGACTTCACCGAAACCGTCATTCAATGCGCCGATTTCCCTGCTGTGCTGGCCGCGCTTACCGGCTACCGCCTGCAGAACGGAGCACCCCCTGTAGATCCGCGAATCTTGTTCGGGTTATTTGACCCGAAGGTTCAAACCTGCCCGGTCGCCCTGTGGGCCACCGATGGGCTGGCGGACAGCGTCACGATCCACCGGCTGCACTAGGACATAACTAAACGGCTGAATGATCAGCCTTGGAGCCTGAAATGTTCATGATGAATCCATTGGTTTGCGTGGAACCCCCAGTCATTTCCTCCCCAGTCACCCCCCGCGCCGGCACGGCCACGCCGTTGACCCTGCGCTTCCTGCGGCGAACCTTGCCGTGCGGAACCGAGATTTTGGGGGTGGCAGTGCAGGTCAAGCATCGTGAACTGATGTACAGCATCGTGGCCCTGCCCGGGTTTGAAGGTGGCGGCAGGGATGCGGAAGGCTCAATGATGCCGCGCAGTGTGAGCGCGGCCTACACCCCGAAGCTCTACAACCCGGAGAGCCAGGCACAGGAACCGGTATGGCCGCCCCTGCTGCCGACCATGCGCCTGGTCAACGGTCATGAGTACACCGACTGGCAGTTCCCGGAAACCTCGCTGACTCGCCGCCTGGAACGCACCTACGCCGCCGCCGAGCCGCTGCTGCGCCAGCTGTGCAACCTGATTCAGGTCAAGCTGGTCAAGGGCTCACGCAAACAGGTGTCCACCACCGTGCTGGTTGAACGGATCAACGAACTGTTGGCCAACGCATGAGGGCTGGGTATGTTCTGGATTCTGCAAGCCAAGACGTTCCTGGAAGCCTGGTGGGCCAAGCTATTCGCGCTGCGCGATAACTACTACCTGGTCACCCTGGAACAGCCCAACGGGACACGTCGACAGGTGCCGGTGATGGCCGTCGACGCTGACGCGGCCTACATCTGGCTGGGCCAGCACTACCCGGCAGACGACGTGATCGACGTGCAGCTGCAGAAATGGGGATGAGCGCCATGGGGTATCCGTCACGCAACCAGCTCGACCTGTTTCCGCAGCCCGGGAACTACGAGGAAGTCCACGGCGACCTCTACGACCGGCGCACCGGCAAGCGGTTGCGCACCGGTTACCGTGACGTGTTCTACCAGATCAGCGACGGGCATCAGCTGCGCGCCACGCTGCGGTTTCTGGAGGACGCCGTGGAAGGCCGGCGCTTCGTCTGCATCACCGACGAAGGCCGGGCGATCTGCCGGCACTGCATGCGCTCGATGCTGCGTGACCTGCTCTTTGGCCTGCGCCACCCGGAGAGTTACCTGCTCCGGGTGGTGTCCACCGAACCACGGTACTCAGAACCGCTGTGTTGCGATTGCTGCGACGACGAAATACCCCCGATCGAGGACCGGCCATGAACGCACCCCCGCTACCTGCGCAGATCCTCACCGCCTGTCGAAAAGCTCGCGGGGAGGGGCAGTTCCTGGACATCGACTTTATGCTGCCCTCGGTGCTGTATAACCGCGGCGCCGGCACCGAGTTCCACTTTCGGGAAGAGGGGGCACAGACCCTGTTCGACCGCTACCGCCCGGTGGCTGAACAGACCGGCCTGCCTATGAAGGACGTGTTGCTGTGGGCTGCGCAGGAGTGGGACCTAAGCGGCAGCAAGCTAACACTGGGCTGACCTAACTCAAGAGAAGGGAAACTAGCGGCGAAGTGTAGTCGAAGTTTTCGCCTGCGCGAGTTTGATGGCGTTTTGTTGTCAAGGGGTTGATATTATTTTAAATGATAGGCACCTTACAGCTCACGGACTGACTGGCAACACAACAATTAGGAGCCAAACGAATGGCTTTAAATGCGGGATCAGGATTTAGCAAGCTGGCACAAATGGACTCTCAGATACAGGCGGTGATAGCTGCCTACGTTGAAGAACCGACCCCCAAACACCAGCCCTTCGTCTCCAAGAAAAAAGAAGCTCGACGCCAGCGAGAGGCCAAGGAGCGAGAGCTAGCCGCGCTCCGTGACGCCCCATTAGAAGAGTTAATTTTTTCAACGCCCGCCCCTGATCAGCAGCTAACGCTAGCCGCTAAGCAGCAAGCCGAGCGCGATGAACTTGAACAACAGATGCGCTTAGCATTGGGCATCGACAGCATTACTCCCGCTAGCGTTACCCCACCGAAACCTAAAGCGAAAGCCGCTATCAAGCCGCTAATTGCTAAGCCTAGTGCTCCGGTTCCGGTAAAACCCCGCGTTGAATTTAGTTTGCTCAAACGTAGCATCGAAGTGCTGTTGCGCATCCGCCGGCCGGACGGTCTGGAACTGCCGTTCTTTCACGCAGAGTCCCACGGTAGCCAGCTAGAAGCCGAGCTGGCAGCGGGCCGCAAGGCGCGGGGCTATGGCTTCAAGGTGCTCGCCACGATCAAGATCAGCATCAAAGAAGAAGTCTGCGAACACCACGCTTAACAATTAAATCCTGTACCGGGCTGCCGTTTTGGCAGCCCGTTTTATTTGAGTAGTTAGGAATCGGTCATGTCTAAACTTGCAGAGTTCCGCGCTGCGGAAGAACAGCTGGGCAAACAACTGGCGGCCTTGGAAGAATTACGAAACGACATCGGCCTCAAGCGTGAATTGGAATTTGATTCGGCGTTGAAACGCCTGATGGCAGACTACGGCGTGAGCGGCGAAACAGTGGCGATTCTCGTGGGTGTAGAGTCTCGACCTGCGGCAGGTAAAGCCACTGGGGGCAAGCGCAAAGTTAACAACCGGGAGGCGGCCAAGACGTTCCTAAACCCGCACACCGGCGAGAGCCTGACGATCAAACGCCTGACCAATTCTAAGTACAAAGAATGGGCTGCGAAGTACGGCGAAGTCATCGTACACACCTGGCTGCAAGACTAATTCCGGCGCTAACTTAATACTAAGGAAGTAATATGTTTGAGAAATTCGCCGAGTACACTGCGGCAGAGTTAGCGCTGGCTAAACAAGTTACCGCCCTCGAAGAACTCAAGAACGACCCCGAGCTAAAGCAGGAGTTAGAGTTCAGCTTTGAGTTAGAGGCCTTGCTGTCCAAGTATTCGTTCAGCAAATCCAAGCTGTACGGCTTCCTTGAGGCGCAGTACGGGGCCGCCAAGGCCGCTGAAACGAAGGCGCCTAGCCCGGCTAAAGCTGGCAAAGCGAGCAAGGAAAAGGCGGGGTATGAAGGGCATAAAGACAAGCTCTGGACCAACCCGCATACCGGGGAAGCCGTGAAGTCCAGACGCCGCGACCACAAGACCATCTTGGGGTGGATCGAAAAGCATGGCCTAGAAGAGGTCTTGACCTGGATGAAGCGGCTCTGATGGAAACGGATGACTACATGGCCATCTGGACGGTGTACCTGCGCCCGGCAAACCACCCCGAGATTTACATCGCCCACAAAGAGCTGATTGGTAAGGGGCATGTGATCAAAACCGGGGTCACTTTAGCGGCAGAAACTCTGGACGCCGTGCGCGACAAACTGCCCTTTGGCCTGATCCTTTTTTGCCGAGCGGAAAGTGACGCCCCCGACATCGTGGAGAGCTGGTTATGAGCGACATCGATGCGCTGCTGGCCCGCGCCCGCGCCGCGTTGCAGAGGCCGGAACCCACGGTAACCCCGTTATTTCGGACCCTGCCCAAAGAGGTGCCGGTGCCGATCCCGCGCAGCAACTACGGCGGCGGAAACTCCCGGGATGCGGACAAGTTCGTGGTGCGCATGCCGGATGACATGCGCGAGCGCATGGCGCGCTTCTCCCGCCTGCATTTCCGCAGCATGAACTCGGAATGTCTGGTGGCGATGGAGTGGTGGATGGATCGGCAGGCGCTGATGTGGACGATGTTGCAGGCCACCGAGCGCGAGCTGGCCATTCAGGAAAGCATCAGCAAGGGTGCCACCGAGACGGCGCTGGACCTATGGGCCGAGCGCCATCCCGAGGCGAAGGAAACGATCGAGCAGCTGCGTGCGCTGCTCTACGTGGACTAGTCGGTGGACGCACTGCGTTCCGCAACCTGCGTGCGCAGTGCGTCGGCCTGTTGGTCATTGAGGAAGCCGTGAAACAGCAGGAACTGGATGCAGGTCTGCGCCCGGCCAGTGTTCGAATTACTCTCCCACGCGCCATTGGTGGCGTGCGCTTCTGGCCACGGCTTGACCTTCTTCGCTTGGACAGGGATAGGGGGGTTGCTCACGGCGTTCTCCAGGCCCACAACGGGCTCAGCTGAAAAGAGGGAAGGGCACAAGCCCATCCTAAGTGTGGCAGGGAATCCAGAATCCCAAACCTCTGAACTACGCTCAGGTGATCTAAGACGCCCGAGAAGAGGTGCCCGATGCACATACAAGAACTGCGTGCGCTGCTGGAAAAAGGCGTGACCCGCATCGTCTTCCTGAAAGCCGACAACAGCGAGCGCATCCTGCTCGCGACCCTTCACCCCTCCCGCATGCCACCCCCGCCACCGGTTGAAGCCGGCGCGAAACCGGGGCGTCCGATGCCCGCCGGCAACCTGCTGGTATGGGACACCGAAGCCCAGGCCTTGCGCAGCTTTTGCGTCGACCGCTTGCTGGAAGTGCCGGCACTCATTGAGGAACTTTGACATGAACGCAATGGAGATCCGCGAACAGGAACGCCGGCTCGCGGCGCTGACCTTTGACCAGTCGCCGTGCCGGGCTTTCCGGCTCTACCCGGAAGACGGCGACGACGATGAGTGGATCGACATCAAACCCGGCAAGGACGGGGAAGCCTTCCTGACCTACTGGATGCTCAACGAAGCCCGGCGCCGCTTGCAGCTGGTGGGCCTGTCCGAACTGGAGCCGGGTGTGTGGACCTTGGCGCTGCATTTCAGCGGCGATCGCTGGGCGTCCTACACCCTGCGCGCCGTGGCCTGTAGCAGCTGGTCGGGTGTGCTGTTCCCGCTGGCGGATATGGTGAAGAATCTGCCAGAGGGGGTGGTGCTGGACCCCGAAGAACTCGACTTCGCCCTGGAGCTGGAGACCGATCTGATCGGCCTGGCCCTGCCCGGGGCGAGCTGGACGGTGCTGTGGTTCCTCGCCAGCGAGTACAACGAATACGAAGTGGAACGGCTGGCCAAGAAGCTGGAGGACCCGTTTCAACGGGCGGCCTACTTGCAGGAACGGAGCCCGCTGACCGGACTGCCCCGGCCGGTCCTGACCTTGGAACACCCCAACGCGGTCCCGCTGGAACGCATTCAGTTCCTGCCGCCGCAACCCGGAATCACGGTCGACCCCGACCAAGCCACCAGCAAGCGCCTGTTCAAAGAACACTGGATCTTGCGACTGTTGAACCCACCTGAAAAGGATCACTGCCATGATGACCTCAAGTAATGTTCTAAGCCTCGCAACCTTCCGCGCCAAACGCGGTTTGCCCGAGGTGTTCCAGGACACCCGCACGCCGCTGGAAAAGATCCTCGCCTGCTACCTGCCCCCCACGAAGAACATGACCAAGGAAGCGGCGCTTCGACTGCTCGCCAGCGGCTGCGCCACCTCGATCGTGCGCTGGGCGGAAGACAACGGCTCGGCGGTGGATGACGCGGCGCGGTTCCAGTTCTTCGCCGCCGGCAGCCCGGCGCGGCTGGTGCTACAGATCCGCGTCAGCCGCGTCGGCCAGCCCAAGGGGCCATGGCAGGCGATGGAGTTTCACCTGGACGCCGACAGCAAGGCGCTGGTGCCGCAGGCGTATGTGCAGGGAGTGGCCGAAGTATTCAAACCCCTGCTCACGCTGCCGATGACCGGGTTTTACAGGCTACGCTGAAGGTATGCGACGGAGGATCACCGTCGCGCATACCAACAGGAAGCCATGATGACCAGAAAGCGCACGCCGTTAAGCGAGTGGTCGAAAGAGAACACTCAATTCCAGATCATCAAGACCGGGACGCTGGCCTTTGAGGCCGTGACCAGTACGAGCCGGGTCCGCGGTTCGATCGGCCAGCCGTCCACCGTCCTCTACGATTCGATCGCGTTGCGGTACAACCAGTGCGAACCGGGCGATCTGTTCCTGATGCGCCTGCCGAACAACCCGGCGCTGTACAACATGCGCAAGCATTTCAAGGCCCGCGGGCTGGCGGAAACGGACTACCGCGTGTTCCGTCCGTTGTGCGATGAGACGGGCGCGCACTTCAAACCCAGCAAGCGCCCGTTGGCAGTTCAGCGCCTGACGGCCGCCCGCATGAACCCCCTGCAACCCTTCCCGCGAGAAGCCGCGGCGCTGGCAAAAGCCGCCGAGGAACGCGGCGTCGGTGCGTTCCTCGTGCAAGATGAAAACCCAGTAAAACCGGGGCCTGCAGACGAGTTTTCGGCAGGAAATGGGAACGTGGTTAATACTTGAGTCTTGAGGGTTAGCGTGCGAGTGACCGGCCCAAGCGAAAGGCTGGCACTCGAATTTTATCGCCCGGGAAACCGGGCGTTTTTTTCCCTCGACCGTCTGTGCAGGGCACATTGTCCTCCCGTTTTGGGGGGTTGACCGGGGCGCTTAATGAATCCGCATTATCTTCCAACGACCGGCGAAAAATTGACTGACGACGAACGCCTTTTGTTCATCCGTCACATCATCGAAAAGCACAACCTCACCCATGTCGACCTGGCTCGGTTCACCGGCTATGCCCGTGACAGCGTGTCCGGTTGGCTCACGGAAAAGACCTCACCACGCTATCGCGCCGTGCCTGTCCGGGCGTTCGACCGCCTGCTCGACCAATTGCAACTGGGCAAAGTCAAGGGCAGCAAGTAAAGCGGGGGCGGGGCCATGTATCACTACTATCAGCGTTCGGAACATGACGCCTGGTTTCTGCTCTCCAGTCAGGGTGAAGAGAACCCGGTGGAGCTGGCCAAGGCGCAGGGCGCGAAGAAACTGACCATCCTCGCCCTGAACCAGATGGTCAACGATGGTACCGAGGCCGAGCTGCCGCGCAACCGCGACAAGATCGGCTACCGTGGCCCGCTGTATTTCGACATCGACTGCAAGGATGACCTCGGCCAGGCCATCACCAGTGGTCAGGAACTGGTCGGCAAACTGACCCGCATGGGGGTGCCGAAAGGCTGCCTCGAAATCTTTCTGTCGGGCAGCAAGGGCCTGCACGTTCTGGTCAACGAAAGCCTGTTTGGTGCCCGCCGCTTCACCCTGCGCCTGCCGGAAATCTACAAGGAAATGGCCCGCGACCTGTTCGTGATCGGCCTCGACTATTCGGTGTACAGCAGCGGCCGGGGCAACAGTTTCCGCATCGTCAACCTGCAGCGCCATGACGGTAAGTACCGGGTGCCCGTCAGCCCCGAGGAACTGGCCGAACTGACCGTCGACCGCTACCGCGAGCTGGTCAAGGCGCCCCGGGCGGTGGAAGTCGACGACCCGCAGGGGCTGGTGGTGCATGAACTCAAGGCCATGTTTGAAGAGGCCAAGAAGCGCGTCAACGCCAAGCCGAAGCTGGTGATCATCGCGTCATCGGCCGACATGGAAGCGATCCGCGAACCGGTCCCGACCTGCATCCAGATGCTGTGCGACAGCGATTCGTTGAAGGCCGATGCGTCCTACAACCAGGCCGCCACCCAGTTGGCCGCGTACATCGTGCGCGCCGGGGTGTCGCAGACGGTGAGCGAAAGCCTGGCGGCGCGGCTGGCCAGCAGCGCCAAGTCGAGCAAGTACAACACCGCCAAGTTGCGCCGCGATCACATCGAGGCGCAGATCCGTTACGTCGAACACACGCCGACGTTCAGCTTTGGCTGCAACGCGATCCGCGCCCTGCTCAGCAAGCGCCCGTGTGAAGGCTGCGCGATCGAGGCCGGGGCGAACAAGGGCGGCGATCAGGACGCCGGCCTGTGTGCCTTGGTTGAACCGGACGGCTATTACATCCGCCTGGGGGACGGCAAGCGGCGCATCAGCAACTTCACCCTGTCGCCGATCGATGTGTTCATTGACGTGCCGCAGGACGGCACCGCCCCGCGCCGGGTCGGCACGCGGATGGCGGTGATGAAGGACGGCAACGAGCTGTCCAAGATCATTTTCAAAGAAGCGGCCTTCGCCAGCCGCTCGGCGTTTCTGAAAGAGCTGGAAGGCCTCACTGACCTGACGTTTCAGGGGTCCGATCTGGAGATTCAGAAAATCAAACTCGCAATTTTCCGGGAGGCTCAGGACGTGGGAGAAATTTTCCAGGTCTACACCGCCGGGGTCCACATGGACTTCGTCGATGACATCCCGCTGTTCACCTATGTCGAACCTGATATGTCGGTGAACACGGTCAAGGTGCGCGGCACCCACCAGTTCCTCGGCAACCTGGTGGCCCGTCCTTACTTTGCGCACACCACCATGCCCGAGCGCGCCGATCAGACCGTGGACAATGTGTTGGACAACCTGCTCAGGATTAACCAGCGACACGAAATGGGCATGCTGATTGGCTGGAGCATCGCGGCGCATTTTAAGACGCACCTGATGTACCTCTACAGCCAGTTTCCTGTGCTCGCCCTGTGGGGCAGCGCCGGTTCCGGCAAGTCGAAGACGGCGGGCTTGATCACCTGGCTCAACGGCACCGACTACATGCTCAAGGACTCCGGGGTTAGCGCCCCGTCGACCTCGCCCTACGGCATGCTGGATTACCTGTCGAGCACCACCACGGTTCCCCGGATCATTGAAGAATTCAACAAGTCCAAGATGAGCAGCCATGCCTACAAGGACGTGGGCGAGCGGATCAAGCAGGCCTGGAACGCTGAGTCGACCTTGAAAGGAAAGCTCGGCCGGGGCATGGGCCGCACCGGCGCCGAAGCGGTGGCCATCCCGCTGTCCTCGCCGCTGGTGGTGATTTCGGAGCAAGAAATTGAAATCCCGGCGATCCAGGAACGCAGCATCCGCGTCCACCTGACCAAACAGAAGCGTGGCAAATGCCGCGAGCCGTTCTTTCTGGCCAGCGAAGGGCGCCAGCACCTGCGCCGGCTCGGCAAGGCCGTGATGGCCAAGGCGCTGACCACCACGCCCGAGGAAATCGAAGCGCTGATGACCAAGGCGTCGGGCCTGCTGCCCAAGGACATGGACGATCGCCCACGCTACTCGCAGCAGGTGGTGCTGGTCGGGCTGTGGCAGTTGCAGGCGGTGTGTGAAGAACTGCACCTGTTCCAGTCACTGAAGACGCTGGAGCCAATCATTGACGTGGTGATCGGCCGCTTCGATGCCCCGGACCAAGGTTACGTGCAGAGCGAAATCGACCTGGTGCTGCAAAAGCTCGCGATCATCGTGGCCATTTCACGCAGCGTGCAGGAAGCGGGGCAGGGCTATGTGCATCTGGTTGAGGGCCTACACTACTCGGTAACCCCGGAGTACCTGATCCTCGACCCGGTGCTGGGCCATGCCGCCTACACCCGCTTCTGTACCGTCGAGGAACGCACCGCGCCAGTGATCAGCAGCGGGGCGCAGTTCACCAAGTTGATCAACGAAGAACCCTATTTCATCAAGTACGCGCCATTCGCCGGGTTAGGTGGTGGCCGTCCGATGCTCTACCTGTCGCTCAAAGAAATGCAGGGGAAGAACATCGACACCAGCCTGCTCGGCTGGGAGGGTGGGTATGACCGCTCCTACACTAGCTGAATACTTTCAGCGCGCCGGCATCGAACGCTACCCATCGTTCGCCCCGTTCGTGCAGCTCAAGCACACCCCGTTCCAGTCGCAGGTCGAAGGCCTGAGCCTGTGCGTACATTACCAGTGGTTCGGTCTGCTCGATGAGACCGGCGCCGGCAAGTCGATCCCCGTGGTGGGTGCGGCCCTGCACTACATCGGCCTGGGCAACAAGGTCGTGGTGCTGACGCTGGCCACCCTGATCTACCAGTTCGCCGAGTCCGTGATCGAAGAGTTTCAGGGCGTCGACAAGTACGTGCGCGTCCATGTGCTGGATGAACCGCCGGCCAAGCGCGCCAAGCTGATCGAGAAGTGGGACAACGAAGGTTGGCCAGAAATGATGGTCATGAGCTACGAGCTGTTTGGCCACCAGAAACTGTGCAAGATCCTCAAGGAAAAGGGCTACGACGTACTGATCACGGACGAAAGCCAGAAGTGGAAGTCACCGGAAAGCACGCTGGCCAAACGCATTGGCGAGTACGTCGGCAACCCGGCGCAGCCGGACACCGCGTTCTTTCCCATGACCGGCACGCCGATGCACACCTACATGAGTGACTGCTACACCCTGCTCACCTTCATGAGCCCGGGGGCGTACCTGTCCTACGACCACTTCTGTCGCCGGCACTGCCGCTACAAGCTGATCCGCTTGAAGGTGCCCAAGATCACCAGCGGTGGCAAACGCATCAGCCGGGTCAAGGAACTGGTGGGCTACCAGCGGCACGCCGAGTTGTCGGCCAACCTGTATGCCCGCTGCCGGCGTGTGCTGAAAAGCCAGATCCCGGAACTGCGCGACCTGAAGGAGCCGATCATTACCGAAGTGCCGGTCAGGCTGAGCCCGGCGCACCGCGAGGCGTACCGCAAACTCACCATCGAACGCTTCATCGACTACGGCGACGGCACCATCCTCTCTGCCCTGCAGGAGCAGGAGCTGCGCCAGAAGGTGTTGCAGATTGTCACCTGCCCGGAACTGTTCCTGCCCGAAGGCGCCAAGATCGACAACCAGGTGCTCGCCACCTGCCGCGACTTGGCCGAGGCGCACGTCACCGATTCCAAGGTGATCCTGTTCGTGAATTTCAAGGAGACCGTGGCGCGCTATGCCGAGTTCTTTGCGGACATGAACCCGGCGACCATGAACGGGGCTCTGTCCGCGACCCAGCGCCAGGCGATGACCGAGAAGTTCCTGCACGACCCGACCTGCCGGCTGCTGGTGGCCAACCCACGATCCGCCGGGGCGGGCTTCAACTTTCAAGGGGTCAGTCACACGGTGATCTTTGCCGAACCGACCGGCTCCCCGGGGGAATTCAAGCAGGCGATGGACCGGGTCGTCAGACCGGGCCAGCTCTGGCAGTGCAACATCTACGTGTTGAAGGCGCTGGAAACCCTAGCGCCCAACGCCATCCGCAACATGCTCAAGCGTGACGGGGACATCGGGCAAGTGACCCTCGATCCTCGCACCCTGCGCCACTTTTACAACGTCGCATAAGACGACGGCACGAATTCCGGGAGACCGGGATAACAAGCGGCGGTAACAGCCGCAATTTGAATGACATTTTGAAGTTCAAAGACTAGGGGAATGACAATGCCACTGATCAAAGATGGTAGCGCCGTAAGCAAGGACGCGGTGGAAACCGCAGAAGCGAGCGCCGCACAAAACTCCGAAACCCTGCAGGAAGAGGCCTCCGTGTTGGATGAGCCGGCTGTCCTGGACCCTGAACCGGCTGCGCAGCCTGCGGCTCAACCCACCTCTACCTCCACCGCTGTCGCCCCTCGCGCCGATGCGCCTGCGGCTCGCAGCAATGGCAGCCAGATGAAAGCCATGCAGGAAATGGAAGACGCCGGTTTTGGTGGCGGTCACATTGACTTCACGTCTTTCACCAACATCGTTTTGAAAGACGGTGAGTTCCAACTGGTCGGCACCACTAAGTCGTTCTCCGCGACCGAAGGGTTTACCGGCACCATCCTGCAGGGTCGCGCCAAATGGGCGATGCGTGTGGGCAACGACGACGACGCCGACGTGTGCTTCGCGTACTCCAAGGCGGAATTCAACGACGTTGAAACCGAATCCGGGGCCAAGGTGGCCGAGTGGCGTGCGGAAAACCTGAAGCCTGAGCTGAAGGAATACGCCGAACTCTTTGTCATGGTCGACAAGATTCACGCCAGTGAATGCAAGGAGCTGGAAGGTGACGCCGTGGTTGTGCAGGTGTCGCCGATGTCGATCGGCAGGTGGGCGGGCTACAAGTTCAAGATGCAGAGCCGCACTGGCTGCCTCCCGAACGGCTACAAAACCCTGTTCATCCGTGGCGAAAAGGTCACGGCCGCCAAGTTTCCGTTCTACCCATGGGATTTCAAGTTTGTTGAATTGAACGCCTAAGCCTCACGGCTAGCTGTGGTTTGCCGGCGGGTTCGCGCCCGCCGGCACTCTCTCTTGTCGTCCGAGGAATGGGGTGCAACGTGAAACTGAATGGACTTGCTCTGCTCGATGTGCGCGGCTTGCTGCTGCACGCCTACCACCGGGGCACTGACCCCGATGCCAAACTCAGCCCCCTGACTGACAAGCCGGTGAACTCTGCCGGCTACGGTTTGCGTGGGTTCCTGGACACCTACATCATTCCCCTGCTGTCTGATTTCTCCCCCCTCAACATCATTGCGGTGTGGGATGGGGGCAACACCTTCCGCGAGAGCCTGTTCGCGAACTACAAGGCCAAGCGCCACGCCGAGGAAAAAGACCCGGCGGTCGAAGCCCAGCTGAAAAAGATGTTCGACATGGCCAAGGCGCTGCTGGCCTATGCCGGCGCCTTCAACGTGCGCGTCGAAGGCGTGGAAGCGGACGACGTGATCGGCGCCTTCTGCCTGCACTTCCCTGAAGTGCTCAAGCTGGTTCACACCGTGGACCGCGACCTGACCCAACTCAACGACGACAACACCACCGTGCTGGTGAAGGCTCTGCCGGCGGACGATTTCGAAGGCTACCCAACCCGCTACGTGCGGATCTACAAGTCCCTGGTGGGGGACAAGACCGACGAATACGGCGGCGTGCCGCAGGTCGGGCCGGTGGCGTTCAAGTTCCTGGTCGACACCTACGGCTGGGACGGCATCGAGCAGCTGGAAGCCTGTGTGGCCAGCAACGACTACACCTTTCTGCTGGAAGCGTGCGAAGCCACCAGCTGCAAGGTGCTGCGCAAAATCTACGAGAGCCGCAGCACCTGGCGCCTGATGTACACCCTGGCGGGGCTGCACCCGGAACTGCTGTATGGCGCGCAGGGCCGCACGATCATCCGCCCGGAGTGGTACGTGCGCCTACCGGACGCGACCAAGGTGCTGGACCTGCTGACCATCGCAGGTGACCCGAGCCTGTTCGAACACTTCGCCCCGCACATGCCGACCATGACCCTGGTGACGCCGGAGAACTGGCCGCAGGTGCATGCCGCCTACGTTGAAGGGCTGCGCGACACCCCGCTGGCCAGCTTCGACTATGAAACCTACGACAGCCTTGGCCACGACTGGTCGGCCGCCCTGCCGGACAGCTCCCGCGGCTACGTCGACGTGCTGTCGCAGCGCCTGACCGGGGGGTCTTTCACCTACGGCAGCAACCTGCAACACACCTTCTACCTCCCGGTGCTGCACAAGAACACGGCCAACCTGGACAAGGCGCGGCTGGTGGATCTGCTGCTCGACATCGAAGAGGCGCGGGTTGATTTCGTCGCACACAACGCGAGGTTCGAAGCGTTGGTGACCAAGCTGACGCTGAACTTCCAGCTGGAGGGGCCGATCTGTACGCAGATGCTCGGCACCTACGTCGACGAAAACCTGGAGCAGGGCTTGAAGGCCCACGCCCGGCACTGGCTGAAGTACGACCAGGTCGAGTACAAGGAGCTGCTGGCCCAGCACGGCGCCCGGGACATGCGCGACCTCACTGGCGAGCAGGTGACCCACTACGCCTGTGATGACGCCTTCGTCGCGGCGCGGCTGGCGGTGCTGTTCTTCCTGATCCTCAAGCTGGAACAGCAGTGGGACTTCGCCTACAACGAGGACCGCTACACCCTGCACCCGTTCAACGACAGCTTTGAAACCGGCGTGCAGCTCGACTACGCCCGCCTGGACGAACTGGCCGCTGCCGATGCCGAGGTGGTCAAGAACAACACCGAACGGTTGCACAGCCTGCTGGCTGAGCATTGCAACCAGATCAGCGACATCGGCGCTGAGGGCTTGAAGAAGGCTGAGGGCGACAACCTGCTCCGGCTGTTCATCCACGACAAGCTGAACCGCTCGCAGGCACAGGCCAAGGTGGCCGAGGCCTATGAGCGCTGGCGGCTGGGTTCGGTGTACGTCCCCTACACCGAGACCTTTACCCCGGCCGAGTTCATCGCCACGGAGAAGGGATTCACCCGCGTGGCCGAGAAGGTCGGGCTGCCGATCGTGATGGAAAGCGTCAGCGGCAAGGGCGTCACCGCCTGGCTGATGACCAGCCAGCACCACCTGAAACAGCACGGCAGTACCGACCCGCGTGCCCGCATGCTGGTCGAGCTGGTGCAGGCCGCTGCCGGCGAGATTCGCAAGCGCGAGGGCGAGGCGTTCCTGACCTTGAAGCGGTTCATTGAAACCGAAGTGCTGCACCTGGACGGCGTGCGCGTGATCGAGGGCGACGAACTCAACCTCAACAGCCCCAAGCAAATGCAGATGCTGCTGTACTGCAAGTTGCAATTGCCGGTGCGCCTGCGCACCTTCCCGCAGAAGGGCAGCCGGCGGGATGAACTCGGCCTGGAAGGCAACCCCTCGACCAACGAGGACGCGATGTTGGCCGCGATGGCCGAGGACTGCCCCGAGGGCGATTGGCGCCGCGAGGTGTTGCAGCTGCTGATCGGCACCAAAGAGTGCATGACCCGCCAGTCCCTGTACTACGCCAAGTATCCGCACTGGCGGCACCCGAGCACTGGCGTGGTCCACCCTGGCACCCGCAACAATGGCACCAAGACCCGCCGCCCGGCCGGCTCCAGCCTAAACATCCTCGCCGTGAGCAAAGGCCCGCTGCGCTCGATCTTTCTGCCCCGGTACAAAGGGCATGTGATCGTCTCGCTGGACTTCTCCGGGCAGGAACTGCGCATCACGGGCAGCGAGGCAAAAGACCCGGTGCTGATTCAGGCCTACACCAGCCTGCCGAGCTACCTCGACGACGACGGCATGCTGCGCGCACGCTTCCAGGACATTCACTCGGTCACCGGCTGCACCTTCGCCGCCAAGGTGCTGGAGCAGCAGCTGGGCGGCGACATCCTCAAGCGCCTGAGTTTCAACAGCGCCGGCACCATGGACTACGAACAGTTTGTCAGCCTGTTGAAGGAAGGCGAGCACCTGTATGAGTTGGCCGGCGACCAGGCTCTGCCGCTGGGCAAGGCCATCATCAAGATCCGCAAGATGGCCAAGACCGTGAACTTCCTGATCATCTACGGTGGCCAGGCGTTCTCGATGGGCATGAAACTGGGTATCCCGGAAAGGGCCGCCCAGCAGATCATCGACGGCGTGTTCGCCGGCTACCCACGGCTCGGCCCGTGGCAGCAGGAAACCATCGCCGAAGCCCGGCGGCAAGGCTACATCACCACGGCGTTTGGCACCCGCAAGCACTGCGACCCCAACATTCTCAGCCGTGACGGCTCGCTGCGTTCGCGTGCCGAACGGCAGACGGTCAACCACAAGGTGCAGGGCTGCGCCGCCGACATCCTGAAAAAGGCCCTGACCAAGGCCCACCACACCCGTCTGTACGAAGAAACCCGCGCCCACCTGATCGCTCCGGTCTACGACGAGCTGACCAACAGCGTGCCGATCGACAACGTGTTTGAGTTCGTCGAGCGCGCCCAGGACTGCATGAACATCACCCCGCCAGGGCATGCGATTCCGATGCTGGCCGAGGTGTCGATCGGCCGGAACTGGGAAGACGCCAGCAAAAACGAACTGGGGGATCGACCGTCGCAACGCAAGGTTGAGGCGCTGTTCGACAAGTGGGCCAAAGAGGGGTTGGTAGCATGATCCAGTTAAACAGTGACCAACGCGGCGGCGTCGACCGCATGCTGGAGTTTGCCGAAAGCGACGATCCGTTCTTCCTGCTCGATGGTCGCGCCGGCACCGGCAAGTCCACCAGCGCGCAGACCTTCGCCCGCGAGACGGACCAGAGCGTGGTGTTCACCGCGCCGACCAACAAGGCGACCAAGGTGCTCAAGCAGATGTGCGAGACCGAGCTGCAGGGGCTGGTCCCGTGCCGCACGATCTACTCCCTGCTCGGCCTGCGGATGGACAACAGCGGGGAAGTGCGCAAGGTGCGCGCCGCCGACGCCTTCAATCAGGCCCGCAACTACCAGGTGGTGGTGGTCGATGAAGGCTCGATGGCGAACTCGGGGCTGATGTACCACATCGAGCGCACCGCGAAGAACGAAGGCGTCAAGTTCCTGTTCATGGCCGACATCACCCAACTGCCCCCAGTGGGGGAAGAACGGTCGCTGGTGTTCGACATCGAGAACCGCTGGCAGCTGGACAAGGTCGAGCGTCACGACAACCAGATCCTGACCTTCGCCACGCACATGCGCGACTGCATCCTGCACGGCGAGGCCCTTAACCTGTTCAGCGCCAACGACGACCGCGGCGGGGTGTACCTGCTCGACTACAAGCGCCTGCGGGCCAAGGCGGTCGATGCGTTCAACAGCGACAGCTACCGCGCCGATCCGGGCTCGATCAAGGTGATCGCGTGGCGCAACGACACCGTGGCCATGTACAACGGCCTGATCCGCGATGCCATGTACGGCGCCAAGCTGGCCGCCGAGGCACCGTTCCAGCCGGGCGAACTAGTGGTGGTGTGCCAGCCGATCATGTCCGCCGATGGCAAAGAGACGCTGATGACCACCGACGAAGAGGGCACGGTGTTCTCCATCGACGTGCAGCAGCACCCGATGTTCAGCGAGCTGACTTGCTACCGGGTCGAAGTCCGCCCGGAAATGGAAGCGCACATGCTGGTGACCTGCTGGGTCATCCACCCCAGTTCCGAACGGGCCTACAAGCGCCTGCTCAACGAACTGTCGGAGCGCGCCAAGACCGGCAGCGGGGGCTGGCCAGCCTTCTGGAAGGCCAAGGAAGTCATCCATGACGTGCGCCCCAGTCACGCCATCACCGCGCACCGCGCACAGGGGTCGACCTACGAGAGTGTGTTTGTGGACTCGGCCGACATCCTGCTCAACCGCAACTACATCGAATCCTTGCAGGCGCTGAACGTGGCCTGCACCCGTCCACGTCGCATTCTGGCGATCAGCAAATGAAAACTCCCCAAGAGAAAGGCAAGGAGTTCGAAGAACAGTTTCGGCTGTTCCTCAAGGAGCTGATGCAGAAACACCCACTGGCCAGCGCCCGGTTCTATGACACGCACTCGGCCGGCACCTACCTGCCGGACCAGCCGGGCGACCTCATCGCCTGCTTCAGGGGGATCTGTCACCTGTTCGAACTCAAGTCGAGCGAGGTGCATAGCAGCCTGACCGGTGGGCTGTCCAAGCTGCTGGCCAACCACCAGGCCACCCACCTGAAAATCTGGGCGCGAGCCGGCGCCAGTACCCACGTTTTGTTTTGGCAGCAGAGCACCGGGGTGATCGAACTGTGGGACGGGGACGCCGTCGCGCACGTCCGCCACGCCCCTCACATGCGCCTCAAGGCCGATGGGATCTGCGACAGCTTCCCGGACTTTGAAGCGTTCAAGGCTGCCTTTACCGCCTCGCTTTTGCACAACCCGCGGTACACCGCGAAGAAGGTATTCCGATGACCGACATCCTTGTCTTCACCGACCCGCACCTGGGCAAGAATCTGGTGTCCCACACCACCCTGGACAGCCGCCGCCGGTTACGGGATGGGATCTACCAGCACAACAGCGGGCTGCTCGATCGCTTCCCGCACGCGATCAAGACCTGCCTGGGCGACCTGTTCGACCGCTTCACCAACCCGGAAGACGTGATCTGGCAGGGGATGAGCCTGGCCGAGCGGGTGGACTACATCATGGCTGGCAACCACGACCTGGTGAACGACCGGGGCCGCCTCGGCACCCTGCAGCTGATGGACAAGGCCCGGCCGGGGGTGATCCAACTCACGCCGTTCGGCGAGGCCCGGGGCTTCCTGCATGACGTGCGCCCCGGGGTGTCCTTCCTGTTCATCCCGCACCACAGCACCGACGATCTGTTCCATGAATCGCTGGCCGCCGCCGAGAACTGGGTGCGCGGCAAGGTGCCCGGGACCACAGCCTACCTGTGTGTTCACTGCAACTACGACTCCGGCTTTGCCACCGACGACACCGCGCTGTCACTCAGCCGCAAGCAGGCCAAGCAGCTGCTCGATGCCGGCTTCGATTACATTCTGGTCGGCCACGACCACCACCCCCGGGAAGACTGGGACGGCCGCGTGGTGATCCTCGGCAACACCCACCCGACCGGCTTCGGCGACATCACCGACAAGCGCGTGATGCTGATCCGCCCGGACGGCAAGCACGAATTCCACCAAGTGTGGTACCGCGACTCTGGCTACCTGCACCTGGACGTGAACGATCTGGTGGCGCCGGACTTCGACTTTGACGAAGACCGGGGCGCGCAGTTCATCGAAATCAGCGGCGAGTTGCAGGCCAGCCAGGTGATGGATCTGGCCCGTGCCGTGCGCAAGATTTGGCAGAGCTGGGCACCGCTGGCCGTGCGCAACACCGCCGAGGTGATCAAGCCAGGCACCGGCGAGACGCTGGCCGACCACGACTTTCACCAGCTGGACATGCAGATCCGCGCCGAGCTGATTAAACGCCCGGAGCTGGTCGAGCTGTTTGACGCCTTTTGGGCCGAGACCGCGCCCGCCATGCAGGAAGAGGAAGCGTGATGGTACTGGAAATCAAGCTGCTCAAGACCGAAGCAGAGCGTGTTGAGGCGCCACCGGGTCGGATCGTCCTTTTGAACGGCGTGCGATACATGGTCTATGGCGTGGCGCACGGAGCCGGGACAAGTCGCCAAGGCGAGGTAGTCGTCTTTGCCGATATGGACACAGGCCGAATGTTCTACCGGACCCTCGCAAACTTCGCCGACCAGATGGCGTGGAACGTGGTTAAGCAAGAAGGGGAAGCGTGATGAAAATCGACATCATCAGTGGCCCACGGGCCAGCGGCAAAACCACCAAACTGCGCCAACTCACCGAGGCCTACAAGGCGGACGGCAAGGCGGTGCTGGACATCGGCCCGCACGCGACCCTGGCCTACATCCGCCGCCGGATTGTGCTGGCCAGCCTGCAGGGCTACACCGCGGTGACGCTCGATGACTGCAACGCCGACACGCTGAAACGCCTGCGCCGGGCGATCAAGGAAATCGGTGAACGCATGGACATCGACATGACCATCCACGTCGTGGAGGCCGCGTAAATGTTAGAGCGCCTGGAACTCAACAACTTCAAGAAGCATGAGCACCTGGTGCTGGACTTCACCGCTGGGTTGAATGGGGTGACAGGGCCGAACTACCGGGGCAAAACGACCGTGCTGTACGGGATTCTGTACTGCTTGGGCGGGGCGCGACTGGTCCCCGGTTCACGCCTGCAGACCCGGGGCACCAACAGCGGGTTCAAACAATCGCTGTGGCTGACCTTCGGCAACATCGGCCGGTACCGGATCGATCGCACCAAGACCGGCGCCACCTTGACCGAGCTGTGCCCGGACGGCACGGAACAGCCGGTGGCCACCGGCACCACGCCGGTGAATCAGGCGATCGCCCGCCTGCTGGGCATGCCGCTCAAGCGTTTCGCGCAGATCAAGTACGCCAAACAGCGCAAGGCCAGCGCCCTGCTGGAAGTGGGCAGCACCGAGTTGTTCAAGATCATCACCGAGCTGACCGGGCTGGAGCGGGTCAGTCAGGTGATGGAGCGGGTAGGGGGACAGCTCAAGGCCTGGAAGCTGCTGCAGGATGAATCGATCCTGACCGACATCGATGAGCAACAGGTGCAGGTGATGAACTGGCTGGGTGAGGAAACCCAGCTGGCCATCGACCTGGCGCAGCTGAACAGCGAGTTGACCGAGGCGAAGGCTCACCGCACCACCAGCGAAGCCCACGAACGCCGCCTGTCTCAGGCGCAAACCGCCGTGTTCGGCGCCGTGACTACGCTGCGCCAGGCCGAGCGGGAGGCCACGGCCAGCACGACGGCGCTGGAAGAAGCCCAGCAGCGCCTCGCCGAGTTTCGTGGACACCCCCTGAACACCGAAACCCTGGTCGACATGGAACTGCGACTCAAGGATCTGCGCGAGCAGGTCGCAGAGGGCAAGCAGGTGCGCTACCGGGTCAAGTCGTTGCAGCAGGATCTGGAGTCCGCCCAGCTGGAGTTGCAGGCAGCCGTCAGGAAGGCCGCGCCCCTGCGCGACGACCTCAAAGAGCTGCACCGCGAGGACGAAGTGGATCTGGACGCCCTGCATGCGGCTGCCACGCAGGCCGAGGTCAGCAAACAAACCGCCGGGGAGAAGCTGGAAGCGCTGATCGAGGCCGGCAAGGATGGCGTGTGCGGTGGGTGTCAACGGCCGTTTGACGCCTTCAACCCGCACGACCACGCCGCGCAGGTGCGCGAGCAGCAAGAGACCTGGCGCGAGAAAATGGCGGCGGCGCAGCTGGCCAAAGACGCCTTGCAGGCCGAGAACCTTTACCGCAGCAACCGGACCCAGGCCGAGGACGCTTTGCGTCAGGCCGAAAGCGCCGTCCACACCCATCAGCGAGTCTGCAACCGCCTGAGCGACCAGCTCGATCAGGCGACCCGGGATTCCCTGTCGCTGCCACCCACGGAGGCGATGACTCCGCAGATCGAGGCGCTGGACGCGCAGATCAGCACCGGCCGGCAGGACGCCCACCGCCAAGCCACGCTGCGTCAGGCGCTGGCCGTGGCCGAGAGCAATGCCACGCAGCGCAATCAGTGGCTGGCCAATGCCCAAAACGAACTGCACCAGACCGAAATCCAGCACCAGGTGGAAGGGGTCGACCTGCCCACCGCGCTGCGCACGCAGCGCGAGAAGGTCGACGCCTGTGATGGCCAGATCCGCCGCCTGCAGGAGCAAATCGGGGTGCTGTCCAACCTCAAGCACGGCTTGCACGAACAGCGGGTCGCGCTGGAACGCACGCTGGCCACCGTGGTCGAGCGCAATCGCCAGCACGAACAGGCGGCGCAGAAGGTCGGCCTGCTCACCGAACTGCTGGGGCACATCCGCAGCAACCGCGATCGCTACAGCAAGCAGGTGTGGGACGTGTTCATGGCCAGCGCCTCGATGTTCGCCAGCAACGCCACCGGTGGGGTCATCGAGTCGATCAGCCGCGGCGAAGACGGCGCCTTCACCTTCGTCGAGGACGGTTTCGAAATGGAACAGGCCGAAGCCTCGGGCGCCCAGCTGGCGATCATCGGCACCGCCGTGCAACTGGCGCTCGATGCCGCTGCGCTGTCGCCGCTGAACCTGGTGCTGATGGATGAACCCACCGCCGACATGGACCCGGAGCGCGCTCTGGCCTTCAGCACCCTGCTCGCCGGCAGCGGCAAACAGGTGGTGATGGTGACGCACCGGGAAATGGACGGCACCGTATTCGACAACACGCTGGAGATTTGACCATGACCGATGCCGCCGATGCCGCCGGGGACGAACAGGAACTGATCGAGGACTTACTGCTGCGCCAGCACCGGGCAGCCGCCGCCAGGCACCAGAAGGCGATGGCGACGTGTACTGGGGAGTGTCTGAACTGCGAGGCGCCCATCACGGAAGGGCGCTATTGCGATGTGGACTGTCGCCTGGACCACGAACGCCGCGTTACATCGCAACTACGGCGGTGAAGTAGCCCGGCGGTACAAAATCCTCGGCGCTCAGGCCGAGGGCTGCTTTGCGTTTGTTGTAGTAGCGCCAGCCGAAGGCCCGCACGGTGGCATACACCGCGTAACGGGTGGCCCTGTCCATGCCCCGGGCTTCCATGGCCTCCAGAAAGATCGCGTCGGCCTCGGCCCGGCTGTAACGCTGCGAGCAATACAGCCAGTCATGCAGCACCGCCGGGGCACGCAGCAGCCCGTTGACGTTGAACACCCCACGAAACGGGCGCGGGATCGACGCCAAGTCGGTGATAAAGCCCCGGGGCGCAATGATCTTGTCGCCGTTGCGCAGCCCGATCAGCGGGTCAGTCACGACCCACTCATCCGGCACCGGCACCCCGCGTGGGGTGTACTCCTGCAAGTTGAGCAGGCTGATGAACTGGAAGGCGCTCATGATTTGTCGACCTTGTCTTCCAGCACCTTGGCTACCACGTCCTCGATCACCTCGCTCGACTTGCGCTCATCGCGAAAGATCAGGATCAGCGCGATGACCAGAGCGACCCCCGCCGCCGCCTGCTCCACCGGCACCCCGAGGTAGGCCGACAGGGAGCCGAAGCCCAAGGCCAGCCCCTGCCAGGTCGACGGCTGATGCAGGTAGCGCACCAGCAGATTCAACAGTTCTTGTCGTGCTTCAGGATTGCCCATACCCACCCCCCCGTTGGTTCGCCCCAGTCTTTCCCGACTTCAACATCATTTCGATCACCGCCTGCTGCACCTGCAGGGACCGGATCTTGTCGTTGAGCTTTTCCAGCTCACTCTGCAACTGTTCCCGCGACGTGTAGTCCTTGGTCAGGGAAGCGATCGCCAGCTTGGCTGCCGCCTGTTCGTTCTCGATTGATTCCAGCTTCTGGTTGGTGGTCGCCATGTGCAGCGCGAGTGTGGGGGCTTGCTTGACCAGGTCCTGAATGCTGCTCAGGAACCCGACCAAAATGGCGACACACAGCGCACTGCACACGGCCGTGACAACCCGGGCCAGTCGCGAATACCCCGCTCGGCGTTCTTCAATTGTCATAGGCACTCCCCTTTGGTCACATCAACACAATCATTCGAGGTTGCTGGGTCACGGCAACGGCTGTACTGAAGGCGACTTCGACCACCATCTGGCTGAGCCGGCCGGCGATCGGGGCGCTGATCGCCACTTCGGTGACCATTTGCGACACCCTGGCCTGGGCGACGGTATGCAAGGCAACCTCGGAAACTACCTGCGAAATCCTGGCAGGGGCCACAGTGGCAAGGGCGGCCTCGCTGACCACCTGCGATACGCTGACCGTGTCTGCGGTATTGGTGGTTAGCGGTGCGGTGTCGCCGTTGGTGCCGACGCTGAACCAGTCAATGTCGCGGGTGCCGGTCGGGTTGTTGTTGCCGATCCCGACCCAGCCGGCGGCCGATACGGCGGAATCGGTGGCGGTGACGCTCCAGGTGGTCGGCTCAACCTGCCCGTCTTTCCAGACCCGTGCCTGCAAAGTGGTGCTATTGACGCGAAAACGGATGTAGTACCAGGTGTTCGCGACAGGGATGAAAGAAACGGCGGTGCCCAGGAGGGAGTTGACGCCCGCCACGAATTTTTGCAGCTGGTAGGTCTGACCGCTGGTGTCGAACTTGAGGCTGTAACCGTTCTCGGCAGCCGCTGCACCTGACCCCCTAACGGTGGGGAACGGCAGTTCGACCGAACTGCCGCTGGGCCGCACCCGCGCCAGAATCTCGACGTTGGCCCGGTTGGCGTCCGCGTCGATCGAGTCCCAGGTCACCAGGTGCCTGGCGGTGCCGGTGCCGGTGTTCTCCAGCACCTTGCCGCCTTCGGTGCTGGCCTTACTGCGCGTCAGCCAGTTGGTGGTTGTGGTGACCCAGCGCGCGGTCCAGTCGGACGGCTGCACATCCGCCGTATACGAGTCGAAGCTGGTCGAGTAGGTGGTCATGGGTTAGAGGTCCGCCGAGATCCGCACACCAAACTCGGCGGCGTTCAGGTTGGTCTGCGACCAGTCTGCCGAGGTATTAGGGTCTTGGTCCCACACTTTCATCGCGTACTTGCCGGTGGTAGACAGGGGCTGAGAGGCAGCGAACGCTTCCGTAGCCCCGGATTTAACGAATACGTCGACCCCCCGGAACCCGGCGTCCGCTTTGTAGGAGTAGGCCGACACCTGCACGGCTTTGATCGAGCCGGTTTCCGAGGCGTCCTGGAAGTTGTAGGAGTCCTTTTGCAGGGCGGTACTGGAACTGACGTAGTCCGTGGTGTTCGGCGTGGATTCGTCCACCAGGGTGTAGTGGGTCGTACCTGTACTGCACGTCATTGCTGAGTAGGTACCGTCGCCGTTGGGGTAGTAGGGTTTGACCTTAACGTCCCCGAGGAAGCCACCGGTGACTTCAGTAGCCGACGACTCAGTACGCACATACAAATCATCGAGGTTGACGGCTGAGCCGGCAGGGGAACGGAGCTGGAAATACTCGGCAGTCGCCACGCTGGAGGTCGCGCCTTTGGTATTGACCCCGGTTAAGGTGATGTCAGCCACGCCGTTGACCCGTACTTCCACTGCCCCCGCCGAAGCGTGGATGAACACCCGCATTTCAATGTAATACCAGGTGTTCGTGGCAAGCGCCGCAATGCCGGTCCCAAGCAAAGTTGCGACGTTTGCCGAGCTGGATGAGAACCCCCGCGCCCGCGCTACGCGAAGTTTTCCGTCACTGAAAACCCCGATCGCGAACTGCCCGTCGAAGTCCCCGCCGTCCACGTAATTTGCCAACGCAAAAAGACAGTCGCCCGAGTTGCCGAACCCCGCAGCGGTTGGGGCGTTGGTGAGTCGCACCGCGCACCCCATTACCACGTTGGCCGTTGGGGCACTCAAACGCTTGCTTACGCTGTTGGCCGAACTGGAGGAAATCCGCAGCGATTGCCCGCTGTTGCGAAAGTTGGTGGTGTCCATCGTGGTCGCTAATTGAGTGCCATCCCATTTAGCGGCAATATCCGCCGCCAAGTAATGGTCAAAACCGTCCATGAAATTCGTTACCCAAGCCATATCAGCGCACCCCTGCAATGGAAAATGAAAAGTCCGCGAGCGTGGCGTCGGCCGTGCCCGGTGCCTTGAACTGCAACGCATCGCCCACAGCCAGGCTAAAGGCCGAGGCGGCAATGAAGGTCGGCGCCGCACCGGCAGCGGCAAAGCGCACGGTGCCCACGGCGGTGACGGCGTGGCCGCTGGCGGCGATCTTGTTGACGGTGATGTCGGTCTGCGCGGTAGCGGCGATCAGGGCGATCCCGCTGGAGCCCGCCATGGCGGCGGCGAAGCTGATGGCGAACGGGGCGACGAACATGCCCAGCACCTGGTTGGCTGCCGGCACGCCGTTCCACGCCACGCCGATCACCGCCGGTTCGTCGTAGAACTCCAGGGCGTTGGCCGCCGCGTTGACCCGCAGCTTCTTGAGTGCCTGCCCGGAGAAGCTGGCGGGCACGTCGGTCAGGGCGACGAAGGTGGTCGCGCCGCTGGTGTCGGTGACGAACTCCAGCGCGGTCCCTGCCGAGTTGACCCGGACTTTCTTGAGCGCAGCGCCGGTGTAGTTGGCCGGTGCGTCTGACAGGGAGGTGAAGGCGGTGATGCCGGCCGGCACCGTGACAAATTCCAGCGCCGTGCCGGCACTGTTGACCTTGACGGTCTTGCTCGCGGCGCCGGTGTAGTTGACAGGCACGTCACTCAAGCCGGTGAAGGCGGTGACAGGGGCGGCCACCGTGACGAACTCCAGGCCCGAGGCGTCGGACTTGACCTTGACCGTCTTGCTGCCTTGCCCGGTGTAGCTGGTGGGCGCGTCCGTGAGCCCAATGAAACTGGTAGGGGTCGCCCCTGCCGAGAACTCGATACCGCTTTCGTCCCCCTTGACGGTCACCACCTTGAAGGCGGAACCGGCGTAGGAATCCGGGGTGTCGGTCAGGGCGAGCAGGGTGGTGGTGCTGAGCGGGGCGAACTCCAGCCCTGTCATCGCCGCGTTGACCCGGAGGAACTTCAGCGCCTGACTGGAATAGGCGTCCGGGGTGTCCGGCAGCTCCAGGAAGTTCGCCGGGCCGGTGCCTGTGGCGAACTCGACAGCGGTGCCGGCGGCGTTGACCCGCAGGACCTTGAGCGCCTGACTGGCGTAGCTGTCGGGCGTGTCGGTCAGGGCGAGCAGGGTCGACGGGGCCGCCGCGGCGCTGAATTCCAGCCCGCTTTCGTCACCCTTGACCGACACCAGGCGGAAGGCCTGGCCGGTGTAAGCGTTCGGGGTGTCGTTCAGCGCCAGGTAGCTGGACACCGGGCTGCCGAACTCAAGGCCGGTCTCTGCCAGGTTGACCACTGGCACCTTACCGGCTTGCCCGGTGTAGCTCGCCGGGGCGTCGGTGAGCCCGGTAAACACAGTGGGCGCGGCAGCACTGGAATACTCCAGACCGGATTCGTCGGCCTTGACCTTGACGATCTTGTTGGCTTGGCCAGAGTAGCTGGCCGGCACGTCGGACAAGCCGGTGAAGGCTGAGGCACCGCCACCGCCACCGGTGCCCGAGGCGATCGACACCACGTTGACCCCGTCACAGAACAGCGCGCCGTTGGTACCGGACGGCAGGGCCACGCCGGTACCGGACGCGGTCTTGACCGTCACCGCGAAGGAACCGGCGGTGTCGTTGTCGATGAAATACACCTTCGCCTTGGCCGGCACGATCAGGTTGCGCGCCGCCGTGGGGGTACCAGTCAGGCGGACCACCCCCTGTTCCATGGCTTCGGCGGTGGTCAAGGTCACGTCGGCGGTGGTGATGGCCTTGCTCAGCAGGGCACTAAAGGCTTTTTCCGTGGCCTCAATGCGCTTGTCCGGGCTGGCATAGGTCAGGCCCGAGTAGCCACTGCTGAGCAGGTCGAGCAGATCCTGGTAACCCGGGGCGTAGGTGGCCAGCTTGTTGACCGAGGTGAACGCCGTGCCGGACCACACCACCGAGTACAGCGCGGCCGCGCTGGAAGTGTCGCGGTACGGAATGCCGTCGATGCCCATGCGGATGTAGTAGGTGCCGGCAGCGGCGCCACTGAACGGAATCACCGTGGTGGTCGACTTGTACGCCATCTGCGCGGCGCTGGCACTCCAAAAGAAGCCAGGTTGCAGGGTCAGGTTGGTGCCTGACGTGCTGCTGGCGAACGAGTTCTCGCCGATCAGCGCCACGGCGATCGGGCCGAACATCGCCTTGCCGATGTTGAACAGGTTGGTCGGGCTGGCCGCCGCGCTGCTCAACGTGTCGACCGTGCCGGACATCACGTTGATCGCGGCTTCGATCGCGTCATAGTTGGCGTTGTGCTTGGGGATGTAGGCCGTTTCCCCTGTGGCCGCCAGGCGCTGCAAAGTAATAGTCATGCTTACCTCAGTTCGATCAGAACGCCGCCGCGGAAAATACCGGTCGCGCCATACGGCACGACCCCATAGCCACCGAAGGTGGCGAGTTCGTCGTAGCTCAGGGCGCGGGCAACCAGGCCGACTTCGACAGTGGTGCCGAGGTCGTAGGCGATCGGGCCAAAGTCAGGGTCGGGGATGTGTACGGGGGTGCGGGTGTACGTGCCGGGGCGGCGCTTCGACAGGCCGGTCACTTCCCAGCGCCCGGTCTCAGAGCGGCGCAGGCGCACGGCGGTACCGGCGTCGGCGTAGATCAGATCCCGGCTGTTGGCCGCGATCGGCACGTTGCGCAATGGCGCCACCACTTCATCCCCGGTGTTGCTGTCCAGCGACTTGAGGCCCACGTCGACATCGCAGCCGTAGGTCAGCGACAGGCCGTCAGTCACCAGCAGGGTCGGGCGGGTCAGGATGGAGCCGTCGATCTCCCTGATCGACTGGTCGATTTCGCCGCGGATGAGGTAAGTCAGTAAGCCGGCCATCAGACGCGGAACCCCTGCACCGAAAGCATGGCCGCCGACCCACGGGTCAGGTCGCGGGAGAACGTCAGCACGTACAGGCGCGAGCCGTCCGGCAGTTGCAGGATGTCGCCGCGCTCCAGTGCCGGGTGGTCAATAATGTCGACGTTCCAGGTGATGGCCGACAGGGAGCGGTACAGCAGTTCACGCACGGCGATTTGCTGGGCATGGCCTTCGTTCATCACGAAGTCCGAGTCGAGGCTTTCTTCCAGGCGCATCCATTCCGGGGTGCTGTCGTTGTAGGCTTCGGTGGTGTTGGTTTCGTGGACATAGTCGTAGGGCTCGCCCCAAATCTCATAGGTCCCGGTGCCGAGGGACATGATGATCAGGAAGAACGCGATCTGCCCGGCGGCCTCGGCAATCCGGCCGACCGGGATGGTGAAGCCGGTCCCGGTGGGGCCGACCTGCACCGCATCCGGGTCGGAGGCGGCGTACATCATGGCGGCCAGCGCGGCGGTAGCCAGGGTTGGCACCCACACCTTGCTGGTCACGGTGATTTGCCCGCTAAACTCGCTTTTCTGTTCGTAGTCCTCATCGCCGACCGGCAGGAGGCCGTCGTTGACCGACGTGATGGTCTTCATCCAGGTGTTGTCGGCGCGCTGCCGGCGATCGTCCGACCAGTACAACTCGCGTTCCTGTTTGAGCTTGAAGAACCCGGCGGTGATCGACTCACGGGCCACCATCTGAGCCTGCTGCAAACTCTTACTCAGGTTCGGGTCGAGCCACTTGAGAATCACGGAGGTCACGGAGGTTTTGTTGCGCGAGCCGCTGATGCGCAGCAGCTGATACGGCTCCAGCACCAGGTCAGGGGCGCGCACGATGTCGCGGGAGATTGGTTTGAAGCGCCCCAAGGCGTCGACCCACGGCTCAAGGGCAGCGACCTGCAGGAGGTCGGTCAGCATGTCCCATGCCGGCGTGTCGGCCAGCTGGGTGTCGCCATGCACGGTGCTGACGCCCAGCACCAGAGAGCCCCGGATTTCCGAGGGGGTCAGGCCGATGGCGGTGAGCACGTCCCGGGCAATCACGCCCAGTTCGCTGCCGGCGGGGTAGATGTTGCCGACCCACTTGGTCTGTCGCCACAGGCTGTTGCTGTCCCGGCTGCGCACGGTCAGGGACATGCCCCGCTCGCCACGGCTCTCGCGGTAATCCGACAAGTCCTCGATCTGCCCGTTGAACAGCGGCAGGCCGTCGAGGCGCACCTGGATCAAGTCGCCGATCTTGGGCTGCGCCACGCCGTACAGTTCCTGATAAAACACCAGGCCCACGGTCAGGCCGGACTCGGACTGGGTGAGGTTGTCGGCATAGGGGCTGAGGTCCTGGTACACGGTGGCGGTACCGTCGACCAGTTGCGCCCAGGTGGTGGTGGTCGCCTTGAAATGCACCAGCTGGACGTTGCGCACAACGTCCTCGCTCGGGTAGCGCAGGTACGGGAATTCCGTAAGCATTAGGGCACCGAGGTTTCACTAACGATGGAATTTGCGCCAGCAAGTACGCCAGCCAGTTGGACCAACACGACTCCGTTGTTTTCGCTGGCTTTCCTGCCAGGGCTCACGGTTGCCGCTGAATCATTCCCTACAGTGTAGGTCAGCTCTTGGCCGACGATCCCTTCGGCCGCGCCGCCGTACACCCGATTGAACACTGGCACGGTCTTGCCCTTCTGCGGAGAGCGCAGGGGGATCGGCGGCGTCATGCCAACAGGCAGCGCCACCGGGTAGTAGCCTTTGACTTTGGTGGTACAGATGCCGTCAGGCAAGGTGTCGGGCGAGTTGTAGCAGAACAGCACCCGGCGCATGAACGGGTCCCAGGTGAACGCGGTGTTAGCCCAGGTGAAGCCGCCGCTGACCAGCCCGGTGTGCAGCACACCCAGCACTTCGCCGGTCGCGTAATTGAAGGCGGTCAGGTTGCCGGTGGTTTCCACTGCGTAGGCCATCGGCGGTTCCGCGATGAACAGGAACTCGATGTTGCCGGCCACGTTGATCGTGCGCAGCCAGTCGCCGTTGGACAGTCGGCAGACCGACAGCTGCGAGGATGTGTTCTCGTGCAGGCGCGTGATCACCACGTCCCGCCCGGGGTCTACGGCAAAGGTGCCGGTCCCGGGGAACGCACCGGTGCTGCCGATGTTCGCCCCAAAGTCGGTGAGCAGCACCGGGTGTTGCGTGGTCCGCCAAGTTACCGGGTCGACCTTCAACAGCCCGTAGTCGTAGAGGCTGGTGGCCCAGATCGTCCCGTCCGGCGCGGAAAACATGAACGCGATGGTGAACGAGGTGATGTTCTGGCGCATGCCTTTGTAGGCGCCTGTCCGGCCATCCCATACCAAGGTCTGCACGCTCCAGCTCGGCCACGCATCTTGGCGCATCACGCACAACAGATGAATCTCAAACTCGCCGGGGTAGGTGGGGTCTTTGATGGTGAACAAGCCCCGGAAAAAGTCGATGTACATGGTGCAGGTGAATAGGGTTTCGACCGGGCTGGGGTAGAAATAGCTGATGCCGTCCGGGAGGATCAGACCGGTGCGCGGTACGGCCCGCGTGGTTAACGGGTACACCGCAACGTCAGACTCAAAAACCTGTTTGATGGGCATCAGAGCAGCACCCCTGCGGTGAGGTTGAAGTGAAGGCCGGTGCTGCCGATCGGCAGGGTCACCCGAGTGCGGGCGTAACCGTCCACGTCGGTGGTCGACTGCGCGATCTGCACCACACCCGGCGTGGTGCTGGACCAGTCCACCAGCACGCCGGCACACGGCTCGCCGCCGGCACCGAGCAGGCGGGTGCGGTACTCGATCGAGCTGCCTTGACCCACGGTGCCGAGCGCCGCGGGGGCGGACAGGGTCGTGGGCACCGGCTCATCGGCGTAGATGCTGATGGTGTGATGCACCTCGGGGCTGAGTTCCTGACGCAACACAAACCAGACCCCGAGGGCCGGGGAGTAGGTGGGAGGGAAGGCAGCGTCGAAACCGAGCTTGCGCTGCCAGCCGACGATTTCCCGATTGACGTGGTCGTACAGCACGGCGGAATCCATCGCCGAGACGAACACCGTGCCGGCGAGGGAGCCGGGGCTGTAGGTGTAGCCAATTCCACCGGCGTTCATGGTCGGCAGGGTGGCTTCGACGGCGCCGGAACCGGTCTCGCTGTGCAGGCGGCTGCGCAAATTTGAGAACAGTACCCGTTCCGCCAGGAAGTAAGCGCCGCCGGCCAGCCAGCTGGAGTCGGGGATGTCGGCCCCCTCGGGGTAGAGGGTCACCGGATGCACCGAGCGCTTGACCATGTAGGTTAAGCCCGCCGAAGCCACGGCAATGCCGGTGTTCTGTGTGTCGTGGCAGTAGAGGTCGTAAGCGGTCAACGACGGATTGCGCACGCCGGTAAAGCCGTCGAGCTGGATCAGGGTTCCCGATTGAATGGAATCCCCGGTAGGCTTCCTGATAATGGTCACGGCTGCCAACGCCATCAGCGAGTCAAACCACGACGGCTTGTGGAAGCAGCGCGCATAGTTGCCGTCGATGTCCTTCATCGGGAACGGCCCGGCCAGCAGACGCAGGGCCATGTCAGGCCACCCTGCCGACAATACGCAGCTTGACCGTCACCGGGTATTCCACCAGGTCGGTGCCGACCGATTGCGGGGACATGGTCATGGGCGCACCGCCGACCTCGATGCCGACGATGATCACGCTGAACTTCAGGCTGGTGACGTAGGAGGGGTGCCATTCGATGTAACCCACCGCCGGATCGGGCGGGTTCATCCAGAAGGCGATCAACGCCTTGAGCATGTCGAGCGGCATCGACAGGCCGGCGCTGGGAATCCAGCGTTCCTCCGGCGCCACGTCGCGCAGGTTGCCCGGCCACAGGGTGTTGGACGCCGACGATAGGGTCATCTGCGAGGTCCAGATCGGCGCAACAATCGCGTCCTCAGCCATGCTGGTCCATTCGTGCGGGGCCAGCGTGTAGTCCAGCGCGCCCAGCGTCGGGTGGATCATCCGGCCTTTGCCGGTGCCGGGCGCGGCGGCGGCCACCACCGACAAGACGATGCTCTCGACCACCGGGCTGGCGTCGAGGATGGTGAAGTTGGTCGTTGCAGTCAGTAGGGCCATACCCACCTCACGGGACGTAGTGGACAGAGACAGTCGGGGTGTCGCCTGCCGTGCCGGGGTTGTAGCGGGCCAGCGCCACACCTTGGGCGTCGGTGACTTCGCTGATCAGGGTCAGGGTGCCGGTGCCGGCCAGCGTCCACTGGATCGCCCGGTAGGGCGGGCCTGTGAACACGATCAGGCAGCTGCCATCGGTGCGCACCAGGGTGCCGGTGAGGGCGTGCAGGCTCATCGCTTGGCCCTCTCGTTGAGGACCTGCTGATCCAGCCAGTCGCCCATGCGCATACGCATTTGCGCCGGGGTGACGTGAACCTGGTACACGCTGGTCCCCCCACCGCCGTTGGCGCCGCCGACACGCTGACTTACCGCTGCCGGCGTGGAGTTCGCCAGCGTAGCCTGGTCGGTAGAGACCGCCCCGGTGCGGGCGTTCAGCATCCGGCCGCTGTTGACCGCGTGGATGAAGTCGGACCCCAGCGCGGCGGTGGCGTTGGCGTTCAGGATGCTTTCGCCGTTGGAAACGAACAGCGGGGAGGTTTGGCCCCCGGCGCCACTGATGTAGGTGGGGATCGAGTCAGAGGTACCCGAGCCAGGGCCGTGAATGATGCCGCCAGTGGCCATGTGCGAGGCTTGAACCGAGCTGATAGCGGTGGCCCCGCCACCGCCAGCGTACAGACCGGCCACCATGGTGCCGAGGCTGAACAGGCCGCTGGCCTGTCCTGCGCCGCTGGAGCTGCCCAGCCCGAGCAGCCCGCCGATGTTGCCGAACACCTGGCCGAAACCGCTGGTGACCTTGTCCAGCAGGCCAACGAAGCCCCCGCCCAGCGATTCGAAGAAGCCCTTGCCCTCGGTTTCGACCAGCTTGTCCAGCCCGGGGCCGGCGGCGACTTTCTTCATCGCCTCGGCGGTTTCTTTCGGCAGGCAGCTGCCGTCTTTCGCCGCCTCAGAATTGCCGGTGTCACCGGTCAGCACGCCGACCACGCTGTCCATGAAGCTGCCCGGCTGGGTCACCTGCGAGGTGGTGTTGGTGGATTCGCCTTTCTTTGGCGACCCGCCCCAGCCGAAGCGGGCGAACAGCGCAGGGATCGCCCCCTGCTGCCCCGGCTCCTTGCCCCCGAACAGAGTGCCGGTGAGGCTGCCGATCGTCTCGTTGCTGAACGTCTTGATCAGCGTGCGCATGCTCTCTTTGGAGAGCTGCTTGAACACATCGTCCAGGGTGCTGCCGAGGCTTTTACCGCCCACCACGGCATCGGCAAAGGCATCACCGATGCCTTCAATCGCGGTGACCACATGGTCATTGAGGACTTCGCCGAAGTGCTCAAACGACGACTCCGACTGTTCCAGGCTGCGCTGGATGAGGGCAGGGTCGAAGGCCCGCTTGAACCCCGACTCCCAGGTGCCGGTGACGCGCTCCAGGGCCAGCCCGACTTGCCCAATCTCGGTGTTGGTGCCGGCGATGACCCGGTGCAGGTCGAGAACTTCTGCCCGTGCCCTGGCCAGTGACTCGGCGATGTTCTTGTTGTATGGGTCCGCTTCGGCTTTCGGCGCCAGGTCGGCAACTTGCGCTTGTGCGATGCCCAGCGCGTGCTCAGCGTTGGCCCGTTTATCAAGCAACAACCCCTGGTGATCCGTCAGGTAATTACGGCGCTGGGTGCGGTCGCCGGGGATCAGGCCCTTGTCTTCAAGCCGTGCATCATTCAGCAGGTTGCCGCTGGTAAGCGAGCGTTCCAGCAGGGAGTCGATTTCGTCGCGGGCTTGGCGCTCACGG
>Ga0207713_1000206_pt1 | contig 80103 bp, 69 predicted proteins | sample KBSS64metaG_FD_184404 | JGI IMG/M metagenome (GOLD analysis project Ga0207713, IMG submission 184404) | Switchgrass rhizosphere microbial communities from Kellogg Biological Station, Michigan, USA - KBS S6-4 metaG (SPAdes) (version 2) | ecosystem: Host-associated > Plants > Roots > Rhizosphere >...
GTCGTCAGTCCTTCTTTGGCTTAGTCACCTCGAAGGCTGCGCCATGCGCGCACTTGTTTCCACCCAGATTGATGCAAGCCATTGATCTGGCTCGTGGAAATGTGGGGAAGCCTCAGGGTCAGATTCACTTCTTGCTGTAAGTGAACCTGGCCCCATCTCCACTGCACGTCCATCCCATCATCCCCGGACGTATGAGCCATGACGGCCGAGCCCATTCGGTCCGCCGCGGCACAGCGCCCTGTGCCAGGTACAAGAAAGGTCCCGTCTTTGGGCCGGGGTCCTCGCGTATCAGCGAGATGCAGCCGAACGTGCGGTTCGTGGGCTCAGGGCTTCCGGTTGCAGCCCGCCGACTCGCTGGGGTGCTGGGCAAGATAGGTCTTCTTTGCGGCCTCGCAGGCGCCGCTGCTGGGGTGCTCGCTGATGTCCCTGCAGTTGTGGTGCGCCGAATCCGTGCAGGCGGTGAGCCGGTACACCACGGGCGCAGGCGGCGCGGGCGCAGCGGCCGGCGCGGTCGTGGTGCAGACAGTGGCGGCCAGCGAGAAGGCGAGCGCCGCGGTAACCAGGCCAATCGTACGCATGGTGTTCTCCTGTTTCACGGTCAGAGCTTGCAGCACTTCAGACCCTTGCCTATCTGGCCCACCTTGACGCCTTCGATACTGATGCCGCTGGTACTGACGGTGATGTCCGGTGTGGCGGCGTCGATCCATTCCTTGGCATCCCTGCCGGCCTGTTTCACTGCAGCGTTGCCCTTCGCGATCGCATGGTTGAGCTCATCCCTCACCTGGCGCACCGCCTCGGCCATCTGGTGCGGGTCCATGCTCAGGCGCGCAACCTTCCACGCCTGGAAGGCGGCGCTTTTCGCGCCAAGCGCCTTGCGCAGTTCTTCCTCGATACGGTCGTAGGCCCTGGTCAGGGAGTTGTTCTTGCCGAAGCAGCCGTCGTCGCCGCCGATGCCGTCGTTGAGGCACTTGTCCAGTTCGCGGTAAAGCAGCTGCCCGCCCGCGCAGGCCACGAACGGCGCCGGCTGTCCACGGGTTGCCACTGCACACTGGATGGCGATCGCCGATTCGGCATTGGGGTTGAAGAAGGCCTGGCCGAACGCGCAGTAGCCCAGCGTCCAGTAGTCGGGCTGCTGGCCCTGCTGCATCTGCTGGCGCGCGCAGTTGATCAGGCGCGCGGCCTGTGGGTCGGCCTGTTTGGTGGCCATGCACAGCGGGTAGTCGCTCCAGTTCGTGCCGTTGGCCTGGTAGCACTCCGCCACGTCCTGGACAGGCTTGCGCTGGCCCGCGGGCAGCTGGTTCGCGAGCAGGCACAGCCCGGTGGCGGTCGTGTCATCGCCGGCCGAACGCACGCACTCCACGGCCGCGCGTTCCCTGCGGCCCATCGCCTGCTCGGCGCCGCACAGGAACAACTCATCGCGATCACCGGCGGCACGGGCAAGGCACTCCTCCGCCTCGGCCAGCGACATCAGCGCGGGCACGCCCGGGAACACGCCCGGCTGGAAAATGCCCATCGGGATGCGCGCGCCGTTGGCCGCGGAAACCGTCGGCATCGTGGTCAGCACGTCCTGGCTCAGGTCGAACGGAACCGTCTGTGGAATCGGCACATAGACCGGTGGCGGGAACTGCGCTGCCCATGCCGGCTGGTACTTGCACGAACCCACCACTTGCCAGCCCGCCAGGGCGGTAGCCACCAGGTTGCCGTCGCGCGCGAGCCAGAACGCCACGCCCGCCGAAGCGGACCTGATCTGCGCCAGGTGGATGCCGGAGGCATCCGGAATGGAGTCGTAGACTTCCGTGGGTCCCCACATGCCCGGCCGGACAAACTGCGTCACCTTGTCCGATGCCCCGTTGGGAAAGTGGCGGACCGACTCGACGATGTCGAGTTGGCCATGGCTGTCCGTGCACTGGCCTACGGGGTAGGACTGGGCCGCCGCCGGGCCCATGAAGCATGCAAACAGGCCGATGGCGGCCAACCCCCTGCGCAATCCTTTCATGCGTTCCCCCTTCTTCCAGTTTGTCTGCGGCACCAGGCCACAGTCCCTTGGTGCGGATGGAAGCAGACCAGGCGCGTGGCGTCCTGCGCAGGGGCGAGTGTGCCGCGTCGTGCACGCACGGCCCGGCCGGCGCATCAAAAGCCACTGTTGGATCGAGAACGCCCCTATCCACGCCGCAACCGCAAAATGCATCGTCAGCTGCGCCCACTACGCGGGCGCCCACGCCCCCCGCGGCAACCCGGCTTCCGCATCTGCGCCCGAGCGGCATGACAGGAGCCACCTGGTTCCGCCACCGGCGCAACGCGCACATCAGCGCCCAGGATGGGCGCGTTGTGACTGGGTTGCAAGCGCCAGCCCGCAACCCCGCATCCGGCTCAGGGCAGCACGTAAAGTAGCGGGGTCAGGTTGACTTACTTGATGGCCGTGCTGGATTTGTGTGGCCGATGGGCTGGCCTGGCACCACCCGACCCGGTCTTGGTCTGCTGGTGCACCCGGCGCAACGCTAAGGCGCTGTCGCGCGCAGCTCCCAGCATGCCGCAGTGAACCGCACCCGGTCGCCCTCCACGAACGGCGCGAACGCCTGCTCCACTTCCTGCATGACGCGCGCGCGCAACGTGGCATCGATGTCCGCGCTGCTTAGCGCCGCGCCCACGGGGCCGAGCAGCGACGCGTAGCGCGGCAGGTCCGCCGCGGGCAGCGTGCAGGCCTGGTCCACCGCCACCATGGCGATGTCGCGCCAGCCGCTGTCGGCCAGCAGGCCGAGCACGCGCGCGCGGTCGGCGAAGGCGAACTGGCCGGGGGCGTGCGGGTCACGTGCGGGCAACTGCAACAGCGGGGTTGCGGCGCGCTCGGCGGCGGTCATGAAGGGATTCTCGGCGGGGCTGCGCCACGCCAGGGCGTGCAAGGTGCCGCCGTGGCGGGTGGCGTGACGCAGGTTGGCGAAGGCCTGTGCCGGGTCGTCGAAGAACATCACGCCGAAGCGCGAGACGATGCGGTCGATACGCGCCGCGGCAAACCGATGCCGCTGCGCGTCGCTGACGACGAACGTCGCCGGCAGCGCGGCCGCGGCGGCGCGCGCGGTGGCGCGGGCGATCGTCGGCGCGGAGATGTCCACCCCGCTGCAGTGGCCGCCGGCGCCGAGCCGTGCGGCGATGGCCAGGGTCACCGCGCCGGTGCCACAGCCCACATCCAGCACCTGTGCCGGCGCGCCCGCCGGGACCGCGTGGGCAAGGCGCTCGCCGAACGGGGCGAACATGCCGTCCAGCAGGGTGTGGGCCTCCACCCAGGCGAGGCCGGAGGGGCCGTTCCATAGTGCGGGTTGCGGGGTGTCGTGCATGGAGGTCTCGTTCTGGGCTTGCCAGCAGGGAAGGGAGCCCGCGCTCTCGCACTTCAAGTGCACTTGAGGTCAAGCGATGCGCGAACTGGAGATCGCCGAGGTGGCGCGCCGCTCGGGGCTGGCGGCATCGGCCCTGCACTATTACGAGGAGCGGGGGCTGATCCAGCCGATCGGCCGGCACGGACTGCGCCGTGTGTATGCCGATCGCGTGCTGGAGCGCCTGGCGCTGATTGCGCTGGGCCGCGCGGCGGGGCTGTCGCTGGAGGAGATCGGTGCGATGCTGCCCGCCGACGGCAGCCCCCGCATCGACCGGGCGCGGCTGGCCGCCAAGGCCGACGAACTGGATCGCGGGATCGCGCGCATGACCGCCATGCGCGACGGTCTGCGCCATGCGGCGGCCTGCCGTGCGCCGAGCCACCTGGAGTACCCGCGGTTCCGCGCGTTGATGCGTGTCGCGGGGTGAAGCGGTCCCCGGCGGGTTTGTGCCGTCGCCTGGACGGCCCGCGGCGGCACGTTGCGATTCGCCTGTCGCGGTTGGCGCGGGAGTGGGTAACAGGGTCAGGTTAACGTATTCGGTGTCGTGAGGCGTTTGCATGGTCGACGGCGGGCCTGGCGCCGCCGATAGTTGAGTGCATCGCCCGCTTTGGGTAGCTTCCAGGAAAACGCATGCCTAGAGGCACGTCGATGGTTGATAAGGAAATGGGGGCAGGAGCTGATGCACATGCTCGAGGTTGCGAAGTGCCGCGATGCGTTGGTGTGGTGACGGTGTTTTTGCTGATGGCGTCAAGCTTTCACGGGGCATTGGCCTATGCAGAGTCCCCGGTGAGCGGTGCCAGCCCGGGAGCAGTGGTAACAGGCGATTGTTCACGCATTGGTGCTGTTCGGGATCGTGAAGCATGCTTCTTGTCGCTGCCGGAAGATCAATGCAGGGCGCTTGGGACGGCCTGTACCACGACGCAGAGCGCGCACAGGCAGGAAGCCGAGTTGACCCGTATCGAGGAGGACATCCTCGCGAGGGCTCAGGCTCGGTACGCGCGCCACGTTGCCGACGACGCGAAATACCTCGGCGATCTCCAAAAGAGCTTTACGTCGTCCGCGGCGGCGTGGCGCACATATCGAGACGCGTATTGCCAGGCCGAGCCACTGGTACAGGGCATGTCGCGTGATGAACAGGAAGCGCTTGCGTCGGACTGCCGGCTGCGGCTTACGCACTCGCGGATCGAACAACTCAAACAACTGGGAAAAGCCATTCCATAGGAGATGGCCATTGCACAGGGATATGTGTATGAGTAACGGGCCAGGTTAACTGACTCGGTGTCGCAGCGGGTTTGCGTGGCCGACAAGCGGGCCTGACACCGGCGAAGCGGGGGGGCCCCAGAGTCCATGCCGTGTTCAAGGTGGGGCAGAAGTGAACCTGACCCGCTCTTTGCAGCGGGGTTGCTGGGGGAATGTGACGGAACTCCACAATATGTGGGTCGACTGGTGTCACTTGTCACCTCCGTCGATCTGAATGCAACGGACACATTCGCCCGAACCTACTTGGTCTCCGGCCAGATAGATCAATAAAGCGATTGAGGATTCTTGTGTGTCATTGTCAAGCGAACGCCAGTGCTGCCGTATCTAGCCGCTTGTGCTCTACTGGCTCGGTCTCGGAGACAGCGGGAGTTGCTATGCGAGAGCTATGTGGCACCCTATTGGCTTTGGCGCTGTCCATGGTCTCCTCTCGCGCAGGTGCGACGGATGCCCATCCGGCGACTGCTTATCCTACGGAGCTCCTGGGCACCTGGAATCTCGGGCCGCAGTCCTGCAAGCTGCCAGTCAATCCCGATGCCGATTCACCGACACGGTTGGAAGCGGCGCGGTTAGTCGGTTACGAACATCAAGAGTCCCTCGTCTCCATCAGGCGGGTGTCCATGGATCCCTTGGCATGGGCGGTAACCACTACGTCCGATAGCGCGCCAGGCATCAAGACAGTCGACTTGTACATCGTCAAAGGCGACTATCTCACCATCTCCGACGGAGAATCGTCGCGACAATATCGTCGCTGTAAGTAGCCATCAGCGGCAAGAATGTTCGCTGTCGCTACAGATGGAGGCGAATGCGGGCGGGCAGGGTATCGGACAGGACTCCATTGGAAAGGCCTCTAATCGGCAGGCGATGGCATGGGCACCAACACTTCGCCAGTCTCGGTGCCATCGACTGTTAGCGTGACGTTTCCCGATCGGCCGATCTCTGGCGGCAGGATTGAAGGCAGGGCCTTTAGCGCAGCGACGCGCTCTGGGATACGTGATTCTTCCTCGGCGACATAGGCGTCTCGATCGAACTGGCCCTTGTCATCCAGATAGTGGCGGCTGAAGTACACCGTGGCGAGCGTGCCCTTGGGCGTAGTCCGCCAGCGCGCGATCTGGTACTCCAGGGCGCCGTCGAGCATCTGTGGCATCGCCGCGATCGCCTCATCCTTTTGCGGGGACATGTAGAGCTGCCTGAAATACGGATTGCCGGTGGTCTCGGCGCGCTGGCGGAGTAGTTCCAGGTGCTTTTCCGGCGTGCTGTCGTCCGTATGCTGAAAAACGGCGATCATGTTGCGCCACTTCTTCAGGCTTTGGCCTTGCGGGACATACTCCACATAACGCATCGCGTCCTCATGCGATTCGGCGACATAGCCCACGTAGAACGAATTCCCGTCGAACTCGATGCGCCGCGGAACTCCTGGTATTTCGACGTTGTAACGATCGATTCCAGGGTGAGGATCGGCTTCAATTTGCTTGCCGCCACAGATCCCTTTGATGGCGATGACGATGCGCTGTTGGATCTTTGGGTTGGCGAGGTCGAACGTCACGTCGAGGGTGTCGACTCCATCGGCGCTTCTCCATCCATAGCGCATGTTCTCGCGAGAAAACGAGAGGATGTAAGGCTTCCCGAGGCTTCTGGTGACCTGTTCGGCCGTCCAGCCAGGCTGGATCGACTGCGCCTTGCTGCAATCGATCGGCCTGGGCTTTGTGGCGAATGCATGCGACGACAAGAGGAAGCATGCAGAGAACGTGGTCACGTACTGCAATGCGCGCCAGTGATTCATGAACATCCTCTATGCCTGGAGAACGCCAGCCGCTTGTCTGGCTTTCGAGAGTAACGGGTTCAGGTTAGCTTAGTAGATGCCGTGGCGGGTTTGCATGGCCGATGAGCGGGCCTGACGCCGGCAAGTCGGTAATTTTCGGACTCGAGGGATGCATAAGCAGGTCAGCGCCGATGCTGGCGCACTGGCGGCGGCGGAGTCAACGGTGGTTGCGGCGTGCCCTCAATCGGGACGGGTCGGCCTTCGCTATGATCCACATGCCGCACCAGCAAGGAGCCAGGATGAAGGCACGGCAGCACGACTGGAAGGTTCGAGTCGCCCTTTTACTGGCGCTATCGGCGTTGCTTTCGGGCTGCGCCTCGTCCGCCCTCGCGGATTCCGGGGGCACCAATGCTGCGCGCAAGCATGACAAGCAAGGTTCAGCACCGGCTTGTCCATCTCAGGACTTCACTACGTTCCTGCAGCGTTACGCAGATGCATCCGACAACAGTGTGCGCCTGCATTTCACCGGCGATCCGCTCGAATACGAGGTGCCCACGCACACGGTCGAGGACGAGACGCCTTCCTCTCCACCTACCCATGTCTCAGCGCGCAGCGGCCGCTCACGCCTGGCGCTTTTCCCCTATCGATACTTCAAGAGCGCACGCGCCTTCGATCGCATTGATCCGCAGGGTGATCAAAAAACCCGGCAGGGATCGGCGCCATACCCGGTGGCGATCACCACGGAGCCGGCGGGTGGGCGCAAGGTCGACTTCGGCATGGAGTATGAAACGGATACCTATCTCTTCAAGCGCAAATTGGATTGCTGGTATCTGGCGCGGGTGATCAACCTCAGAGACTGACAGCGTGCATGCCATGGAGGAGAAAGCAGCACGACACTGCCGCGCTATCGCGTGATCCGTTTTACATGAGCGACGCATCGGGCCCCACACGAAGCAGTCAAGGCTTCGATGGCTTGGTGGTACACCATCATTCCGCACGGCAATTCCACTGCGCATGGCGTCTCGGGCAGTTCAGCGGAGGCACATCCTCAGTCGCGGCGCTGCGAGCTGTCTACCGCAGGCGCCAGTGCCGGCATTGCGTGTCATGCAGCGCGGCACCAGCGCGCCGGCCTCGGTGGCGTGATGCGCTGTCTTCGCTGACGCGCATCCAAGGGGTGGTGAAGACATTCAGCGACCGTCATCTGGAATGAGCATCCAGCAACCGCATAAAGCCGAAGAAAAATCGATTATGTAGACATCGTCGCGATGTCGCGGTAGCCCCGGACATCCATCCACGGGATCGGCTGCGCCAGGTCCGGATACTGCAGGCCGGCATCGCTGATGCACAGGAACGGCGTGGCGCGCCGCTTCCAGAACATGCGCCCGAGCAGGATGAAGCCGGTGCCGACCGCCAGGCCTCCGATGCCGATCCACCATGCTTGCTTGAACGCGAACGCCAGCATCAGCAGCGCAGGCGCGATCATGAAGAAGGACAGCCCCCACAGCAGCAGGATGATGGGGATCGTGCTGCCGCCCTCGTAGACCTCCACCTTGTCCCGCCCTTGCTCGGCGAGGGCGCGTAGCGTGTCGATCGATGCGGTGTCTGTGGGCTGATCGTATTGCATGCAATGTGTCCGAGGGGTGGGAAAGCGGCACCGGGCCGGTGCCGGAGCACGGCCGTGACGGCGCTCCTCTCAAAGACGAACGACGGCGGCGATTCCCTTACGTTGCACGCAACAGCATGCTTCGATCTCGCTATGCTGTATGGCATGCATCTCACGCGGCCGTCGCTGGCCTGATCCGAGACCACCCATGCCGCTCTACCAACACCCAACCTCCCGTGTCTGCTCCCAAGCGATCACACGCCCGGTCGGAGATGCGGCGCGCCTTCGTGGCGATGGCGATGGCGGTGCGGTGGATGCCACCTTGCTCGCGGTAGCTGGAGCGACGGCATCTTCTGGGGGGTTGGTCGACGCTACGCTGGACGACACTGGCGGATGCCGATCGCTTCTACGATGGGGACTGCCGCTCGCCATCACCGCGCTGACCACCGCCTGCTCCACGCCCCGCTTCGCCGGAGAATGGGCCTACGCCAAGACCTGCGATCGGGGGCACTTCGTGAGCCTGCACCTGGAGCAGTCCGGCGCGTCGGTGACCGGCGACTGGAGCGCAGGAACCCTGTTGCGCGGCAACGACGGACAGCTGCAGGGCCGCGTGCGCGGCAATCGGCTCTATGTCCGCTACTGCAGCGACGACGGTGGGGTCGGTTACCAGGCTTGCCCTGCGTTCGGACCCGAGGACGACTATTTCACGATCGAGAAAGGGATGCTGTTGCGCCATCAGCGATTCGGCGCCGGGTTCGCACCGGATATCGCCTTGCAGGCGGCCCCGGCCGGCAAGGAGGTCGCCCTGGACCAGAACTGCTACGACGACGCGCCGCGCTGAGGTCGGCCATGTTGCCTACCTGCCCGCCTGCTTGCTGCGGCACAGCCGGAGGTTGGTTCTCGCGGCGCGCACGATGGACAGATAGTCGTCCGCCAGCATCGGCGTCCAGCCTTCCGTCACCGCATCGTCGTCCTTGCGCGCATCCTCGGCATACGGCTCAAGCGTGGCCAGGCACTGCGCGTACAGGCCATTCTTGTATTGGGCGATGGCCAGATCGTTGCGAATGCCGCCTTCTTCCCGCCATTCCAGCGTCGGGAGGCACGTGTCCAGCGCGGGCGCCAAGGTCGCCAGCGCGGCCTTGTAGTTCCTGCTGTCGTAGAGACGCTTGAACGTGCTCCGCGTGCGGTCGAGCGCATCGCGGCCGCAGCCATCCGGGACGCGCAGGTATTCCGCCTGGAAGCCGCCGTTGTAGCCGCAGAAATCCTTGCACTCGGCGGGTGTGGCGGCCTTGACCTCGATCCCTTGCGCGGTGGGGGTGAAGGCGACGGTGCAGGTGTCGCCGCCGTCCTCGCTCCTGGCGATACCCTGGCGACCGTCGAGCGTGCCGTCCAGTTCGCACATGTCCTCCCCGGTGGTACTTTCCAGGGAGAACTTCATCGCTCCCTGCGTGTTCTCGAGCAATAGGCGGCCCCATCCCTTTTCCGTGAGGTACTCGCCCGCCTGCGGCGCGTTGCCGTCACCGGCACGCGACGGCGCTGGCGCGGCGGGGGCGCTGTTCGGCTCGTGCTTGAGGGCGGCGGATGACGTTTGCGCTGTGCTGGATGCCGCGCAGAACGCCGCGAGCACCGCGCAGGGTAGCCAGGTTTTCAGGTGATGGCGCTGTGCCATGGTCGCTTTGCCGAGTCTTCCTTGTGCGGCCCTGTGTAGCGCGTCGTCATGGGCTGCGTCAATCCGCGGCAGGGGGCTTGACGGGGCGGACACCGGATCCCGGGCGGCGCCGTGCTGCGCATCGCCTCTCGGGGGGCGATGCGCAGGCGATGGGAGATGGCATCCGGCTGGCGGACGACGCACAGCGCATCGAAGGCCGACCTGCCAATCCTCGACCACGATCGCCGCACTCTCTTCGATGGCACGCCGTTCCTAACCATCGATGTTGCAGCTGGAGACCGGCGATGCGATCCAACAGGCCGGAACCTGGCGCGGCCAAGGAAGGGGGCGATCGGATAAGCTGCCGGAAAGACCAAGCGCACGCGCTCGAGTACACCTACACCACCCGTTCCGCTCATGATCATGGCCACCCTCCGCTTCCTCCCGCTGACGTTGCTCGCCGTCTGCGCATCCGCCTCGGCCGCCGGCCATGGCGCCCCGCCATCGCAAGCATCGCTATGCGAGCAGGCGCGTGGCTGGGGAGAGGCGGCGACGTCGTCAGCGCATCAGATCCCCGCGTTGGTGAACGAGGACGCCAGTGGACGCTTCTACCGCTTCGACCTTGCCGGGCGCGGCGGACTGCGTGCCCTGGATGCAAGCTGTGGCTCTGGTAGCTACGCGGAATGCACCTTCCGGGCGGTCGCCTCGGACGGGGCGGCATACCAATTCTCCGACCTGTCCAGCTTCGGCCTGTGGGAAATGAACGGGCGCCTCTATCTGCTCTACCGCATCGTGTCCCCCAAGGACGATGCGGCCGCGGCCAAGCGCCGCGTGGTGAGAGTGGACAATCCGCCGATACGGGTCTGCAACGAGATCGGGGACTACTCGGACCTGATGTAGCGGCGTATGCCAGCTACAAGGACGTTTTCAAGAAACAGCACCTGGGCTGGCGCCGTCTGTACTCACGGGCCGCTCGGCGGTCCACTGCGGAATCGGACCAGCATAGCGCCCTGAGATGGCCGCCGCGCCGCTCAGTCGGCTTCCTGCGCGCGGAGGTGGCCGGCCAGTAGCGGATGCAGCACCGGCGGCATCGGCATGTCGCGCTTGCCCGCGTCCCACTGTTGCAGGAACGGCGCCAGGTAGCGGCGCTGCCACGCGTTGAGGCGGGTGAGCGCGACGTGGCGTGCGCGCAGGCGCTCGACCATGCTTGCTGCGCCGGCCGCATCGCCCTGCGCCAGTCGGTGGAAGACGAAGGCCAGCAGCAGGCTGTCGGGGCTGTCGAACAGCACCTCCGGTGGGATGGTGCCGGTGTCGTCGCCTTCTTCCAGCAAATGCAGCAGAGTGTCGATGTCGCGCGCGAAAAAGGCGTCCGGGAACTGCCGGGCGACAAAGCCGAAGTAGTTCGCGTCGAGCGCGGGCAGGGCGGCCGCCAGGCGGTCGAGCGCGGCGCACAGGTGCGCGTCGTCGCTGGCTGGGTCCAGCACCCAGCCGCCGAACGCGCCGATGTCCTCGCTGGCGAGCAGGCTGCGGTCCAGGAAGCCGACGGCGCTGTCCTGGAACTGCAGGTCGTGCAACTGGGTGGTCGCTACGCGCTGCTGCCATGCGAGCAGCTTGGCGTGCTGCACGCCGACCTGCACCATCAGGACACCCAGCGCGGGTTCGTGGTGCACCCACAGCGCATGGTGGTCACCGTCGCGCTCGCGGATCCAGTGCCGCCGCGGTGCCGGCGCGGCGGTCACGGGCATCCAGCCCAACCTCAGCAGCGGGCCATCCAGCCGCTGCGCGACCAGCGCGGGAATCAACTCGCGCACACGTGCCTGCTGCGCCAGCGCCTTGTCGCGTGCCGCGCGTAGCGCGCTTGGGCGCCGCTTGGGCTCCAGGAAGAAGCGCAGGCCAGCGCTGCGCTCGACATCGTCGTGGTCGCCGGCGTCGGCCAGCCGCGGCAGTGTGAGAGCCTCGGGGACGCCGCGCCGGCGTTCGAGTCCGCGGCGCGCGGCGAGCGTGCGGATGGCCTGCAGCGTGTCCGAGGCGAGCAGCCCATCGAGTGAGATTGCGATACCGTCTTCGGCGCCGAACACGTCCTCCAGCCAACCGTTCACCAGGAGCGCGTACCAGTCGGCGAACAGCGCGCCGTCGTCGGCCTGGTCGGCGAGTGCCAGCACATCGTGCAGCAGGACCGGAAGCGGCAACGCGGTCTCGGGCGCCGTCTGGCGATACAGCACGCGCGCGTCGTCCTCCCACTCCAGGTACAGCGGGTCACCCTCGTGCTCGATCCAGCCTGGCCAGTCGGCCGCATCGGCGCGGGCGCGCAGGGTGGCGTCGGCGAGCGCATCCAGCCGGGTGCGCAGCAACACGCCCTGGCGCAACAGCACCTCGGTCATCCGGAACCAGGTCAGGCTGGTGTCGTAGCGCGCCTGCAGGTCCAGTAGGCCGTGGATCAGCGCCGCCTGGCGCGCAGGATCCAGCGCGCTGCGGTCGATGAGGTAGATGGTGGTTTCGACCAGGTCCTCGATGGCGTGCTGCGACATGCGTGTTCTCCCTGCGATCCGTGGGGCCGGCGGCAGCTTAGCCACCCGCCTGCGGCGCCAGGATGAACGACGCTGGACCGGTTCGCCTGGTGCGGTCGCTCCGCGCGAATGCGTTCCGCCGCGCGCGGGTGCATGCTGTGCGCCTGCGCGGCGCATTGGCGCCTGCGCGCAACACGAAAGGAGTCTGCAGTGGAGTGGGTCGCGTTCCTGATGGTGCTGGGCTTCGGCCTGCTGTTCCTGGCGATCACGCTGCTGTCCTGGCGCAAAGGGGTGACCGGCGCGCGCCAGTTGGTGTTCTATCGGGCACGCCAGCCGCGCCGGTTCTGGTGCGTGCTGCTGGTGTACGCGCTGATGTCGGTGTGGATGCTGGTGCTGGGGGTGCGGATGGGACTGCACTTGCTGGGGCTGTCCTGACGCAGATGCCTGTTTCGTCGGGATCGGCTAGCATCGGCGCGCGATGGGCGGCGCTGCGCCGGCCGGCAAGGGGACATCGATGAAACACATGCCACTGAGCGCCGCGGCGGCGCGCCTGCTTTGCGCGTGCAACGTGGTGCTGCTCGGCCGCGGATAGAAAGCGGTGCTGGTGGACAAGACATGGGCCGCGGCATAGGTGCAAGCCTTGGATCGAAATACGGGCCCACCAGCGTGGCGCTAACGTTCGTTCGCAACGTAAAACGCGCTGCGCTGCGAACGCGATGGCCGCTCGACGTATTCGCATAAAGGTCGCATTCACCCGGGCCGATAGTGACTCAGCCCTACTTCCGAGACACCTGCATGCGCTCCGGTCATTTCACGCTTTCCCACCTTGGCCTCTTCCTGGCCGGGCTCACCCTCTCGGCCAATAGCATCGCGGCCACCGCGTTCGTGGCAATGGGAAAGACTCCGGCGGACATGCCGCCGTGCCGGGTCGAGGATGCCAGCAGGAAGGCGCATCCTCCGCTGTACCCGGGATTCCTTGGGACATCGGGCATCAAGGGCACCGCGCTGATCGATGTCGCGCTCGAGAACAAGGCGGCGGACGCGACGGCGGATCCGACGCCTGCGCCCGGATCCGCGACGGCGGAGCGCGCCGGACTGCAGGCGAGCAACGTGCAGGTGCAGCGCTCCACGCGCAATCGCGATCTCGACCGGATCGCGCTGGAGACGGCGCGCAAGTGGCGCTACGCCTGTCCGTCGAGCGTGCCGGAGGCGCAGCGTTGGGCGAGGGTGGAGATCGCGATGGATCCATCGGAGATCGATTCGGACCAGAAGGTGCTGCCGCGCTTCGCCATCAGTTATTTTCCTTCTTGGCTGGAAGCAATGCTGCTGCACCAAGAGCGTCGGCCGGCGCTGCGCGACGACCGCCTGCTGCCCGGCGGGAGCATCGCCGAGATCACCGCACGCGTGCAGGCCGATCCCGCATTCAAGAAGGACGAGACCCCCAAGCCGTTTGCGATGTACGCCACCTGGAACGAGCGTGAGCAAGTGGCGCTGATCTGGTGGCTGTCCGACGCGCATAACGGACGCGCCAACGCGGCGGTCCTGATCGTCGACGACTATCCGAACAAGGCGCGTACCTACGCTGTGCGCTGCGAATCCGCCGCGGAGACCTGCGCCGCGTTCGATCAATGGCTGCAATCGGTCATCGGCACCTGGCATCCGATGGCGACCTGGGACGCGGCGCCCGCTGAACCGACACCGCCGCGATGAAGGGATCGGCGCAACGGCTGACCGCGCGTCAGCCTGATCGCATCCGGACGTAGCGGTTCGCGCCTGGCCGACGTCGATGCGGTAAGCCGCTCAACTGCTCTCCAGCCCGCAGTAGATGTTGGAGAAATCCTGCTTGGCGAGGTCGCTCTTGTGGATCACGAAGTACACCTCGCCCGCGTCCCAGAAGCAGAAGCCGGGTTGCGGATCCGAGGCGACGCGCAGCAGCACCGTGAAGTCCTCCGGCCGGCCGTGCAGCCGGTTGGCGGCTTCGCTGAGCGGGGTATCGTGCTGCTTGAACACGTGGCTGTTCACGCCGTGCACCGGAGGCACGGCGGACTGCGCCTCCAGGCGCGCGCGTAGCGCCTCCACCAGGTCGTAGGCTTCCTCCAGCTCGGTCAGGCCTTCGGCCGCACCCTGGCAATACGCTTCGTCGGAATAGAAGTGCGGCACGCTGATCCAACTGGCTGCGTTCGCGCGGTAGGGGGCGGAGATGTCCTCGTCCTCGAACTGCAGGGCATCGTCTGACAACTCCGCGGCGCTGCGCAACGCATCGCTTGGCCCGTCGTAATGGAAAACCCGCGGTACCAGGTCTTCCTGGTCGGAGATGAAGAAATACAGCACGCCCTTGCGCGGCAGGTAGGTTTGCAGCGGCGCCAACTGCGTGCAGTCAAGTTGCGCGAGGAACAGCATCGGCCGGGTGCTGCCGTCGGCATCGGTGTGATGCGGATAGGGCATGCCGGGGGGCAGGTCGGGCAGGCCGCCGAAACGGGTGTTGCCGCGTGTTGCGTAGTCGTCCGGCGCATCCGTGGCCAGCGCCACCGCGCGCCAGGCCAGTGCCTGCATTCCATCGCGGTAGGGCGCCCATTGCGCGTCGTTGGCCAGGGCGTGCGCAAGGCGCTCCACCAGCTTCGGATCGCTGCGCACGAAGAAGGCATCGTCGTCGAAGGCAATGGTGCCCTGGCCATCGGCGCCCTCGTAGCGGTAGTCCAGCAACGCATGCTTCTTGGGCAGTTCCAGGTCCAACTGCTCGATGCGTTCCAGCCCGGCCGGCAGCGCGGTCAAGGGATTGCCGGTCAGATCCAGCGACCGCAGTGCCGGCAATGCCGCAATGCTCGCCGGCACGGTCTGCAACTGGTTGCGTGCGAGCGAGAGCGTCTTGAGCGTCGCCGGGAAGGGGCCATCGGGCAGGGAAGTGAGCGCGTTGTTGTCCAGCACGCAATGCTCCAGCGGCAGCGACAGCAGCTCCGGCGGTAGCGTTTCGATCGCGGTTCCGGTGACGTGCAAGCGGCGCAAGGCGCGCAGCGCGCCGAGCGCGGCCGGCAGCCGCGATACGGCCTTGGCGCGCACGATGTTCAGTTCCTCCAGGTGCGACAGGCCCGCCAACGCTTCCGCCAGTTCCCGCAGGCCATGCGCGGCATCGGCCTCGTCGTCGCAGTAGAGGCTGAGCGAACGCAGCGCCGGATAAGCGAAGAGCGCATCCGGCAACGTGGGGCCGGGCAGGTTGGACAGATGCACGTGACGCGGCACATCGGCGGGCGCACTCGCTAGCTCATCCATCGAGGTGAAACGGTAGTTCTCCCAATCCAGCGCGTCCAAGGCCAGCTTGCGCGCGATGCGCACCGGATAGCGGTGACCCGCGCCCGCCGCCTGCAGATAGCCGCTGAAGCCGACCCAGCCCTGTTCCAGGACCAGCTCGCCCCAGAGCTTGAGGTCGTGACGCAGCCCGCCGGACCACAGATAGGCCTGGTGCGCGGGTTCGCGATCGTTCTCGAAGCGGATGCGGCCGGTGGGCACGCCAGCGGCGTACACGCCTTTTACCGAGAAACGGAAATAGACCTTGTTGTCCTCCACCAGATGCGGCCGTGCGGCGGCGTCGGCCTTGCGCGCCTTGGCCTGCAGGTCGATGGTCAGCTCGCTGCCGGTGTTGCTCGCGGTGCCGATGCTCGGCGTGGTCTTGCGCGGGAAGTCGAACGCCAGGTCGTCGATGCGGAAGACGTCCTCGCCGTCCTCGGGAATCCGGAACGGCTCGGCCGCCGCGGACGCCGGCGCAGGATGCGGATCGTCGCTCCCGGTTTCCTCTTCGTCTTCATCGTCGTCGTCGCCGAACATCTGCTGCATCCAGCGCTCGTGCGCCGCCAACGCGGCGGCGGGATCGCCGGTCACGCGCAGGCTGCGCAGCGCGGCTTCCAACTCCGGGAAGTGCTCGGCCTCGGTGCCGACGGGACAATCGCCGGCGATGTCCAGGGACAGCGTCTCGTCCAACTGCACCATGGCGAACAGGTAGGCGTAGCCATTGCCGTGCAAGGTCATCTGCGCGGCAGGGCGGCCGTCGATCGTCAGCGTCTGCTCCGCCAACAGCGTCGCCTCGCCACGGCGCGTTCGGCAGTCGGCGCGGAAGGCGGCCCAGGGATCGGCGGCATCCGCATCGTACGGGGCCTTGTGCCGCACGATCACGATGCCTAGCGAGACCTCGTCGTCGCCGACGGGATACGCCGCCTTGATGAACTGGCCGATCTGGCGCACGACGGTGAAGCGATCGGGCAGGTCGATGGAGAGGGCATCGGTCTGGACAGGGCGCATGACGTCATATTGAAGGATGGCGAAGTGGCCGCAGCTTACCCCGCCTTTTTCGCGTCTGTCATGCGCGCGCGAATGCGCGCCGCACCCCTGCGGATCGGCGAGCGCGTGGCTAACGCTGGGCGGGGGGGCGCTGCAGGACCGCTGGCGCTTCGCTCTCGATTCGCACCGGCACGCCGAGCGATCGTGTCAGTTCCGCTTCCTTTGCCTTGTCGTCGCTCGCCTCTGGCGCGACGGCGATGACGATCGCGCCGCTGCGTTCGTCCACGTAGCGCGCATGCGCCGTCGGCAGCGCCGCCGCGATCCTGGACGCGCCCTCGGTCATGGCCTGGTTCAACTGCGCGAACGAGTGCGTTGCGCCAGGTTCGAACACCACCTGCAGCGTGTCGCCCGCAACGCTGTGCGCTTCCGGCGCCACGGGGGTCTGGCCGGTCAGTCTGACCACGATCCGCTTGCGCGCATGCTCGTAGTAGAGCCCGGCCAGGCGCTCGGCGTACTGCGTGCGGAGGCGCTCGACGAGCGGACCGATGGCCTGCTGCATCCGTTGCTCCTGCGTGGCGGACGTTGCCGTTGCCGCAACGCCCGCCGGCGCCGGGCGCTCCGCGGTCCCGCAACCGGCCGCGCCCAGGCACATCATCATCACTGCCATTCCCGCAATCCGCATGGCGGCTCCTGTGTTCGCTGGAAGATCGGCCGTTTATACAGGCCGGCCGATCTCCGGTACACGCTGCGCGGCATGATGCCGCGCCCGCGCTACGGATAAAGCAGGCTCAGGCCCATGCTGTCGTAGGCCCAGTCGGTGCTGGTGTAGTAGCACGGGCTGCCGCCCGTGGTAGGCCCGGCGAAGTGGATGCCGGCGGCCAGCGTAGTGCCGGTGAACCACGGGCCGCCGCTGTCGCCGCCGATGCAGAACAGCGACGACCCGGCGACGCGCACGTACACCGCGTTGCAGGCCACGTTGTTGTTGGGGCCGCAGAGGTTGCCGGGATTGGCGACCGTGGACTGCACGTTGCCGCAGTTGTAGCCGCCGTTGCGCCCGTAGTGGCAGTGCACCGCGCCGGTGGTGGTGGCGGCACGCGTGCGCCGTCCGGTGGCCGCGCGCCATGCGTCGGCGTAGAAGTAGCCGCCGAACGCGACGGCGGTATTGCCCAGGCGCAGCAGGTCGGCGTTCGCGTTGGCCAGCAGGGCCACTTCGTTCAGAGTGTGCGAGGCGCCATCGATGCCCGAATAGGTCTGCGCCGCGCCGGTGTCGCAATGCCCGGCGGTGAGCAATCCGTTCTGGTTGCTGGCCGCGTGGTTGACGGCAAAGCCCGCGGTGCACTGCGAGGAGAGGCTGCCGCTGCCGTAGGCAGCCTGGGTCGCCGCGCGCGGCGCGACGTCGACGCGCACCGGCACGCCGGCGAGCCATTCGAGTCGCGCCGCCAATGCGGACGGATTCCTGGTGGTCTGGTCCACCTCCACGACGATCGCCCCGCTACGCTCGTCCACGTAGCCGGCATGGATCCCCGATGCCGTATCGCGCAGTCCCGTGGCCAGCGCCTGCTGCAACGCGCCGGCGAGCTGTGCGACGGTATGCGTGGCGCCGGGTACGAAGGCCACTTCGAGCGTATCGGCGCCGAAGGTGTGGAACTGCGGGCTCACCGCCTGGGCTCCGGTCAGGCGCACGACCAGACGTTCGCTGGGTTCGTGCTCCAGATACATGCCGGCCAGCCGGCCGGCGTACTGTGCGCGCAGCCCTTCCGCCAGCGCGGCGGCGTGGTCCTGCACGTTCATGATGCTGCGGGCGCGGGCGGGATCGACGTTCAGCGCGGCCGCGATGGCTGGCAGATCGTGCTCCACGGCCTGCGCGGGCGTCAGCGCATCGCTGGGCGCCGCCTGCGGGCTTGCCGCCCCCACCGGGCCTGCGTACAGCCCCATCATGCCTGCCGCCAACGCCAGGCCCACCGCTTTGCGTGCGTGTGTGCCTGCAGCCGCGAGTCGCGCGCCCAACCATTCGAGGTTCATCGTCGCTCTCCTGTGGATGAAAGGCCGCGGAACGCCCGCGACCGAGCCGACTGTAGGAAGCGTGCCGTGGCTTTATCTGTGATGGAAACGGATGGTCTGGCGCGCGCGCAGGGACTTGTCTACGCCAGATGCCATGGCGCGGAATGCGCTTCACTTCGCGGGCAGCGAAGGCGAGCCCGATGCTGGCGCGTCCGGTTGCACCGGCGAAGGTCTTGCCGCGCCGCAGCGACGATCGGCCCGTATCGATATCATGGATGAGACCGAACGGCATGCAGGCGTCGTCGCGCCAGCGCCAATGCCATGCGGCGGCGATGGCCTTGCGTTTCGCTATCGCGCCACGGCAGTGTCGAGCGCTTTCACGGAGGCCAGTTGGAACGTACCCGCCACGACAAGACGCAGCGCGCCCCGTCCACGCGCCTGTACGCGTTGCTGGCGCGCGAGGGCCGATGCGGCGTGATCTTTCGCCGCGGGCCGAGCAAACAGGTCCAGCTCATCCGTTGGGACCTGCGCACGGACATGTTCGAGCACGGGCAGTGGTTCAAGGGGCGCATCTACGAGCGGCGCTGCGACCTGTCGCCATCGGGCAGGTTGCTGGTCTACTTCGCCTCCACGCAGCGCGGCGCGTTCGGCACATGGACCGCGCTCTCGCGCCCGCCGTTCTTTACCGCCCTGGCGCTGTGGCCCAAGGGCGATGCCTGGGGCGGTGGCGGCATGTTCGAGGACGAGCGGACACTGCTGTTGAACCATGCGCCGTTGGAGGGCCGCACGCCATTCCCGATGCCGGCCGGGTTCGCGCTGGCGCCGGACATGCGTGTGCGCCCGTTCGGGCACCATCCGGGTCGCGGCGAAGACGAGCCGATCGACAGCGCGCTGCGGCAACGCGATGGCTGGCAGGTAATGGATGTCGGCGAGAGCGAACGCGATCGGTTGCGAGGCGATACGTTCCATCGGTTCAGCCGCCCGCGGATATCGGAGAAGCAGGGCGTCGGCGGTCGCCGCCTGCAGGCGGTGCTGCACGCGATCGGGCGCAGTAATGCGCCCTGGTATTCGCTCGACTACCGGGTCATGGACCGCGATGGCGTGTTACTGCTGGCGTTGCCGGACACCGACTGGGCGGACTGGGACGGCGGCGATCTGGTGTTCGCACGCGGCGGCTGCCTGTATCGTCTCGTGAAGAGCGATATCCCGCGTTCGCAACAGGAGGGCGCGCCTGCGTTTCGCCTGCTGCATGATTTCCGCGGCGCCCGCTTCGCGCCGCTGGCTGCGTCGGCGGAAGCAAGCAAGTACTGAACGGTGGCGAAGGATGCGCGCCTGGTGCCCTGCGCCCGTCGCGCGGCGGTTTCGCGGCAGTGACGTGCTGGCGCCACCAGGCAATGGTGCGTCTGAATAATTCAGTGCGGCTGCATGAGTCGTCTTCACCTTGGTGGCGCGATGCTGCGGTCTCCATTCGAGAGGGAAGCGCGCATGAAACAGTCATTGTTGGTCCTGTCCATCGCCGCCGTGCTGACGCTTGCCGGCTGCAAGCCCAATGCCGACAAGGACGCCGTGGCACCCGCCGAGCCGGCGCCGGCCGCATCCGCCGATCCGACGCCCGCGGGCGGCGCGGCCACGCCCACCACGCCGCCGGTCGGCGAGGCCAGCCCGGCGCCGGAAGGCGCGGCACGCGCGAGTTCCGGGGACGACATCGCGCTTGGCCTGCTGGGTGCGGTCGACAAGAACGAAATCGCCGCGGCGAAGCAGGCGCAGGAGAAGAACGTGACCGGCGCGGTGCTGGAGTACGCGAAGATGATGGAGAAGGAACACACCGCGAACCTGGAGAAGACCCAGGCGCTGGGCACGCTGGCCGAGACGCCGGACGTCAAGCAGTTGGAGAGCAAGGGCGAGCAGGAACTGAGCACGCTCGGGCAGAAGTCCGGCAAGGACTACGCGGCGGCCTACATCGACGCGATGATTGCCGGGCACAAGGAGGCGCTGCAGTTGCTCGAGACGCAGATGACGGCGGCGGCCTCGACCGAGCCGGTCAAGAAGCACCTGGCCGAGACCAAGACCCACGTCGAGCAGCACCTGGCGAAGGCGGAAGAGATCAAGAAGTCGATGTGAGCATGGGCGCGGCAGGTGGCCGATCTGCCGCGCCTCGCTTGTTGCGTGATATCGAGCGCGGCAAGCGCATCTGGTCGACGTGCGCCGATGCCCGCGAGTTCATCGACTGGCCCAGTACACGCCGGGAAGGCGGCGATCGCGCAGGCCGCCTGCGTCCGCCAAGCGCATCCAATGGCTGGGCGTTAAGGACGCTTTGCCGATGGCCTGCCTTTCGACAGGGTGCCGTGCGCGGCCGTGCCGTTTTCCGGTGTCAGCGTGATCTTGTTGCCGGATAGCACGATCGACGCGCAATGGCTGGTTCGGAAGGGATGCGCATGCTCCGGCGGAAGCGGCGAGATGCACAACCAGCGCCGGTCGGGACGGAACAGCCACTGCACGCGCTCGGTCGTCGTCCAGTTGCCGTCCGTACGCCGCAGTTCCTCGCCACGGCCATCCGCGCCGAGGTAGTAGGCGCGTCCGTCCGCCTGCCCGGTGGGCGCCTCCCGCATCAACGTCGCATCGGTAAGGGAGCGCAGCATGCGCTGCGATTGCGCCATCGCCTGCGGTGCCAGGTGGCGCGTATCGCCGGTTTCCAGCAGCCCGGCAAGCACCTGGTCGTCCTGGTGCAACAGCACGCGATCGCCGGTGATGGCGATGGTCATGCAGTCCTCTCCGCGCGTCCACGCGGTGCACCATCGGCCTTGCGGATCGATTCGCCAGCGGAAGTCCTGTGTCTTCACCTTGCCGACGTCGTCGCCGAAGGACTCCTCGTCCTGCAGCCAGCGCCCGCTGCCGTCCGCCAGCAAGTGGTAGGCGCTGTACTGATGCCGGCTTCCGATCGCCACGATCGCGAGCGTATTGCCGACCAGCGCGTGGACCGCATCGGCGCCTTGCAGACGCCGTGGCGCCTGGCCGCGCGCGCGTGCTTCCAATCCGTTCGGATCGCCCGGCAGGACGGTGCCGTCGCGGATGTCGCCGGTATCCAGCGTCAGCCTGACCCGGTCGCCTGCGAAGGTGTACGTCGCGCATTCGCCTGGCTGCGGAGCGCCGCGCGTCGTCCGAGTCACGCAGAACGTGCCATCGGAGTAGGTGAACCAGTGGATCGGCGCAGGCGCCTGGTCGCGTCCGGCTTGCACGATCCAGCCGCTCCCGTCCTCGGCCAGATAGGCCGACGTGGTGCCGGCCGCGCCATCCGGACCGGGGAGCGAAAGCGTGTTGCCCGCCATGCGCTTGCCGATGGAGCCGAAGGCCATGGGCTGCGCCGCGGCATGGATCCCGCAGGTGGCGCTGGCCAGGAACAACACGCAGAGCCAGCGGCGGTGCTTCGTTGCTTTCATGCTTCATTCCCTTGGTGTGTTGAGGCGGCTTGCGATCCGGTCGGCGGCGGTGGCCGTCCGTGCTGGCGAAGCGGCGGCGTTCCGCGATCCGTTGCCAGCGGGTGGATCGCCGCAGTATCGCAGAGAGGGTGGCGGACGTTGCGGGCAGGCCCGGCACGTCGAGCCACGGCAGCCGCCACGGGCGTGGAGCATGTCCCGGCCGATCCGGCCTCCGTCGGGATGGGCGATGCCTGTATGGCTTCGGGTGGTGTCGGGGCGCCACGTCAGTGGCGTGTGCCGCCACGGGGGCGCTCGCGAGCGTTCCCGCTAGACTTGGCCATTCCGTGACCTGGTGCGACCCGATGAACCACTACCGCCGCTTCGTGTTGCTGGGCTTGCTGGCCGTGTTCGGTGTCGCGCAGGCGCAGGACACCGATCGGCGGATCGCCGTGACCATCGACGACCTGCCCTGGCAGCGCATGGGCAAGACCCCGGATGCGTTGGTGCCGGCATACCACGCGCAGCTGATGGCGTCGTTGAAGCAGGCGAACGTGCCCATCGTCGGCTTCGTCAACGAGGACAAGCTCGAACAGGATGGCGAAGTGCAGCCGCAGCGCGTGGCGATGTTGCGCGACTGGCTGGACGCGGGCTACGAACTGGGCAACCACACCTACGGCCACGTCAACCTGCACGAGGTCGGGGTGCCGGCCTACGAAGAGGCCATCGTGCGCGGCGAGCGCACGTTGCGACCGCTGTTGGCCGAGCGCGGGCAGCCGCTGCGTTGGTTTCGCCACCCGTACCTGGCCACCGGCCGCAGCGACGCCGATCGGGAGGCGGTGGTCGCCTTCGTTGCCGCGCGCGGCTACCGCATCGCGCCGGTCACCGTGGACAATGGCGAGTGGGTATGGGCCTTCGCCTATGCGCGCGTGCTGGAGACCGAGCCGGCCGGCCCCGCGCGCGAGGCGACGCTGTTGCGGCTGCGCAGGGGCTACGTGCCGTACATGCTCAACAAACTGGATTATTTCGAGGCGCAATCGCAGCGGCTGTTCGGCCGCCGCATCGCGCAGGTGTGGCTGATGCACGCCAACGAGTTGAACGCGGCCGCGTTCCCGGAGCTGATCGCCGCCACCCGCCGCCGCGGTTATGCGTTCGTGACCCTGGACGAGACGCTGCGCGATCCGGCCTACCAACACGCCGAGGGTTACACCGGTCGCGGCGGCATCAGTTGGCTGCACCGCTGGGCGATGGCCGAGCACAAGCCCAAGGCGTTCTATGCCGGCGAGCCGGCGGTGCCGGGTTGGGTGTTCGCGTTGGCGGGCGTCGCCTCGGAATAGGCGCCGCCAGCGATGCGCGCGCCAGGCATTCACGGCGCCGCGCGCCACGCCGCGGCACCATGGATTCCTCTCCCCTCCCGCAATCTGCCCATGCCCGCTTCCAGGACCCCGCCGTGGAAGAAGCCCAAGCCGCGCGGCCAGCACGCGCAGCCGTTGTCGCCCTCGCAGAAGGCGGCCGCCCGGCAGCGCGCCGAGGAACACGGTCGCCGGTATCCGAACCTGATCGACAACATGTGGGCGTCGCGGCAACCGCGCGGCCAGACCGTGGCGGGCATCGCGGAGGAGGAGTAGCGGGATCGGCACCTTTGCGTGGACGTCGTCCTTCTTGTGGCAATGGACGGCGTGCATCCTGCGCGCCGCATCGCTGGCCGCGTCTGCGGCGCTACGCGTTTCTAGTCGCCACCGGGTTGGTTCACCAGAGCGCACAGGCGATCGAGTTCGGTCAGCAGGCGCTCGCTGAGCCGCAGGGAGGAGTCCTGGTCGGGATGCACGCCGTCGATGGTTTGCACCGGCATGCTGTCCCAGCCCGCATGCGCGGTTTCGGTCTCGGCGGCCACTTGGTGGATCACCGTGTTGATCGCGGCGAGGTTGTCGCGCTGCGCTTGCGAGAGGCGGTCCAGGTCCAATTGCGAAACGCCGGTGACCAGCGGGAGGCTGCCGTTGTTCAGCGTCGTCGCGATGAGATGCCGGTAGTCGCCGCGGAACGTTTCCGCATCGAAATCGGCGCGCGCGTAGTCGTTCGCGCCGACCTGCAACACCGTCAGTGTGGAGGTGTGGGGCAGCGCGGCGTACGCCGCTTGCGGCCCACGCGGATATAGCGCCGGATCGGCGCCGGGAAACGGTTCGGTGTAGCCGTTGACCAGATCGCGCGTGTTCAGTCCGGCGGCGGTGCGGTTGTCGATCCACGCGCCGACCCGCGCGCGCAGATAGGCTTCGGGCGTGATCTCGAGTTGCATGCCGGGACGGTTCGCGTATCCGTACAGGATGCTGTCGCCGTTGAGTTCGATGCTGCAGTACGCGAAGCTCGGCGCGGCGCTGCCGCCGCCGACCGCCATTAGCAGCAACGCCAACCAGTTGCGGGGGCTACGTGCCATGTCGACTCCCTGGTTCGGCCGCCATCGCAGCCCTGTTCCATGAAAGACGAGTGGCGGTCGTCACTCCCTACTGCGTTCAGTAGACAAGCGTTGGCCATTGGTCGGCGACGCGGCCCGCGACGGCGCTGCGTCCAGCGTGCGCAGCACCGCCTTGTCGAGACTGGCGGCCACGCCGATGCTGCGCCCGGCGAGGTTGGCCACCCGGTACTGCACCGCCACGCCGAGCACCTGCGTGGCTTGCGCCAGCGAGAGCCCATAACCTTGTTGCAGCCAGTGCAACAGGCCGGAGGTGGCGATGCGCAGCGCATCGTCGCTGGAGCCGGCCTGGCCCAAGGTCATGATGCGGTCGGGCGACTCCACCCGCGGCATCGCGATCGCCTGGTGCTTGATCAGCTCGACCCGCAGCTCCACGTCCAGCGAGGTTTCCAGCGCCCATTGCGTGGTCTCGCCGTCGCCTTGCAGCGCATGGCCATCGCCGAAATACAGCAGGGCGCCTGGCTGCTGGACCGGCAGGTACACCGTGTTGCCTTCGACCACGGCATTGAAGTCCATGTTGCCGCCGCTGGCGCCGGTGTCGCCGGTGGACAGCGCGGCGTTGCCGAAGCCTGGTGCCAGCGCCAGGCCGCCGAGCATCGGCCGCACCGGCACCGCGAAGCGCTGCATCGGTCCTTCCGCCTGCTGCGGATAGGCGAGTTGGGCGACGCGGTCCAGGCGCCAGCGCACGTGCTTGCCGAGACCGCCGGCCTGCGCCGCCACGCGTGGGGTCTGCAGGCGCCCGACCAGGCCGTCGAGGCTGTCCGCCCAGTCGCGGTTGAGGCGCAGCGCGACCAGGTGGATCGCGAGCGTGTCGCCGGGTTCGGCGCCGGCGACGAAGAACGGTCCGACCTGCGGATTGCCGAACAGCGCGCGGGTGACGCCGGCGGGGTCCACGCCGCCCGAGTCCAGGGTCTGCGTGCGCAACGTGTCGCCCGGCCAGATCACCAGCACCGGCGCGCGCTCGGCGCTGAAGAGGTTGGCGTAGTCGCTGGGCGCGAAATCGTGCGTGCGCGGCGTATCGGCGCCGCGGTCCGGCACGCGCCAGGCCTCGAAGGTGTGGCTGGCGCGCACGCCCGCGGCGTTGGGATCGGGTTGGTCGCTGCGCCCGCGCATGCGGTCGCCATCGATGCGGCCATCGAAGCGATAGACGCGACCGTCGGCAGAGGTGGCGGTGAAGGCGAGCGTGTCGCCGCTGCGGCTGCCGCGCACCGGATCGGCATCGAGCCGTCCTTGCAGGTGCGCGCCGCTCGCCTCCATTTCGAGTGTCTGTTGGAGGCGGTTGCCCCACAGATCGGTGGTCACGATCCAGTGCTCCCTGCACCACGCGGATGCCGAAGCTGCCACCGCGAGCGTCGCCGCGAGGATACGTTGCAGGCACGTGAGGTGCATCGGTGTCCCCTGCGGAGAAGTTGACTACAACTGTAGTCAACGCTGGCGCCGATAGCAGATGCCGGAAGTCATGGCCACGCACAGCAGGGCGATCAGGATCCAGGCGGGCACATGCAGCGCTCGTTCGATGAACGCCATCGCACCGGCGCACGTGGCGCCCCTTGGTGCCGGCGGGTCCGTGCCCATGCTGTGCGTGCCGGCATCGAGCCGGTCATCCCCTCCAGGTATCCGGTATGACCCCGCAAGAACAACAGCTACTCGAAGACTTCCTGGCGCGCGTCCGCAATGCCGGTGGTCTCGCCAAGGACCCGCAGGCCGACGCGCTGATCCGCGAGCGCCTGGCCGGCCAGCCCGACGCGGCCTACCTGCTGGTGCAGCGCGCCTTGTTGCTCGAACACGCGCTGGAGAATGCCAAGGCGCAAATCGACCAGTTGCAGCAGGCGGTACCGCCGCCACCGCCTGCCGCCAGCTTCCTTGGCCAGGACTTCCATGCGGCGCCGCCACCGGTACCGTCCGCGCCACCGCCTGCCGTACCGGGATGGCGCGAGCGCCTGTTCGGCGCTGGCGCCGCCGCGCCGCAGCCGGCGCCGGTCGCGGCTCCAGCGGCACGCGCGCCGAGTTTTCTCGGCACTGCTGCGACCACGGCCGCCGGCGTGGCCGGCGGCATGTTCCTGTTCGAGGGCGTGGAGAGCCTGCTTGGCGGCCACCATGGCGGGTTCCTCGGTGGCGGGGCCGCGCAACCCACCGTGGTCGAGAACGTCACCAACAACTATTACGATGATGCGCCGTTGCAGGATGCCGATCAGGACTTTGCCGACGATCCGGGCACGGACGACGACAACTGGGTGTAGTCGGGGTCCCGCAGGTGTTCCGATGCCATGGCCGGACGGGCGCGTCCGGCCATGGCGCCGGCTGCTCGCGCTGCCGGTCTTCAATGGGCTGGAGCGGTCTTTGCGGTCCAAGTCGAGCCTAAGAAGCGCGGCACTCAGCGCCAAGCCGGGGCGATGGGGCACGCCCGCAGCGATGCGGAATGGCCGAACTATCTATTCAACTTCTACTGCTTCTGGCGGCCAAGGCCAGCAGCAAGCGATTGATCCACATGTGGATCGATAGTTAAGATGGCCTGACTATCTATTCATGATTCCATTCAATCCTGCTGCATGCCAGCCTCTCGCCTCCCTGAGTTGACCGCGCTCCTTCGCCAGGGCGCCTGCACCGCCGCCCAGGTCGGGGCGGCGCTGGGCATCAGCCAGCCGACGGTGTCGCGCCTGTTGCTGTCCGCAGGCGACAGCGTGGTGCGCCTGGGCAAGGCGCGCGCCACGCGCTACGCGCTCAGTCGCCAGCTCGGGCGCGTCGGCGGCAGGTGGCCACTGTTCCGCATCACCGCGCAAGGCCAGGCCGAATCGCTCGGCCAGTTGCATGCCCTGCATGGCGATGGCTATCTGTTCGCGCCCCAGGGCGCGTGTCCGGCCTTGCTGCATGGCGAATTCGCGAGCGGCGTGTTCCCGGGGCTGCCTTGGTTTCTCGACGACCAGCGGCCGCAAGGCTTCCTCGGGCGTGCCTTCGCGTGTCGCGTGGCCGAGGACATCGGCGCCTCTCCCGATCTGTTGCGCTGGCAGCCCGACGACGTCGTCCTGGGGCTGTTGCGTCACGGCGACGATCAACCTGGCGATCTGGTCCTGGGCAACGTCGCGCTGCAACGCGCGCTGCAGGGAATGCTGCAGCCCGCCGACGCGATCGCGCCGGCGCAGCGCGCGCAGGCATACCCGCGCCTTGCCGAGGCCGCCCTGCGTGGCGAGGACGTTGGTTCCTCGGCCGGTGGCGAACAGCCCAAGTTCGTCGCGACATTGCAGCACGAAGGCCGCTTCCAATCGATCATCGTCAAGTTCAGCGAACGCGCCGGCACGCGGGCCGCGCAGCGTTGGGCCGACCTGCTGCGATGCGAGCACCTGGCGGGGCAGGTGCTGCGGGCGCACGGCATGGCCGCCGTCGACAGCGAAATCGTGGAAGCCGGCGAGCGCGTGTTCCTGCAATCCACCCGCTTCGATCGCACACCGGACCTGGGCCGGCGCGGCTTCGTTTCGCTGGCCGCACTGGACGCGGCCTATTACGGTCACGGCCGCATCGACTGGTGGTTGTTCGCCAGGCAATTGCAGCGCGACGGCTGGCTCGCACGCGACGACGCGAAACGGCTCGGCGTGTATGGCTGGTTCGGCGCGCTGATCGGCAACAACGACATGCATCTGGGCAATGCCGGCGCGCTGCTCGCCGACGTGCGGCCGCTGGCGCTGGCCCCGGCCTACGACATGCTGCCGATGGCGTTCCGCCCAGCGGTGAGTGGCGAGGTGGTCGAGCGCGACTACGCGGTGCTGCTGCCGACGCCGGAGGACCGGGAAGAATGGCGCGCGGCGGCGGCGATGGCGCTGGATTTCTGGGGCCGCGTCGCACGTGCCGCGGCGATCTCGGCCGGCTTCCGCGCTGTGGCGACGCGCGCGCTGGAGCAGCTCGGCCGAGCCGTACAGCGCATCGGCTGACACCGATGGCGGCCATCGCGCCGCCTCGCGCCGCATGCGTCATCAGGCAGGCGATGCATGAGGAGTCTGGGCGGCGTCCGCTGGACTGAAGATCGTGCGCGCTGGCGACACACATGTCAGAAAGCGGATACCCGCACGAGCAAGCGACGCTGCGGCAGACCATGCCGGCAGCGTCCCGCAGGCCTCGCGGCGCAGTGCCAGCCATGGCACTGCGCCAACAGCGCTCAATTGCTGATGAACGTCGCCACGCTCTGCGGATCGACATAGAACGCGGTCTGCCCGTTGCTGACCTGGTAGGTGCCGCCGTAGCCGACGTTGGTGCTGGCCGAGGTGCTGTACTTGGTGAAGCTGGCGGCGCTGCCGCTGGGCAGGGTGAGCTTCAGTTCGCGGTACTGGGTGCCGGTGTTGACCGCGACCAGCACCAGCTTGTTGTCGGTGCGCTTGTACGCGGTCACCGCGACATCGCTGTACGGGGCCGCGGTGGCGCCGATGCGCTTGGCGCCCGGACGCACGAAGCGCGCGTACTGCGCCATCGCGTAGCCGCGCTTGCTGATCGCGCCGCCTTCGGTGATCAACCCGTAGCTGCGCCGGATGTACCACCAGATATAGGCGCTGTAGTTGGCCGCCATGCTCTTGTGCAGTTCGCTGGCCACGCCCAGCGCGGACGGCCAGGCATTGCCGTCGGTGTTGTCGGTGTAGTGCTCGGTCATCCACAGCGGCTTGCCCTTGCTGCGCGCCAGCGGATAGTCCTTCGGCTGCACGCCGTACAGATGTCCGCCGATGATGTCCACGTGCTGGCTGGCGCCGCTGTTGAGCAAGGCGTCGGTCAGGGTCGGATTGAAGTTCAACGACTCGGCCGCGAGCACCTTCAGGTTGCCGACGCCGGCGCCCTGGGCGCCGAGGAAATTGGTGAAATCGCCGCCGTTCCAGTCGGCCGACTCGTAGTCCGGGTGCCAGTCCGGCTCGTTCTGCACGGACAGCGCGTACAGCGGCGCGCCCTGCGCGGACATGTAGTTGGCGAAGTCCAGCAGGTGCTTGGCATAGGCACCGTAATACTGCGGCAGAAGCTTGCCGCCATTGTTGAGACTGTTGTTCGACTTCATGTACGCAGGCGGCGACCACGGCGTGGCCAGCAACACCGCGCCGCGCGCGCGGGCGCGCACCGCGGACGGCACCTGCAGGCTCCAGCCGGAACTGGAGGGATCGATGCGCATGCGCATGATCGACAGGCCGATCTGGCCGTCGCCGCTGCCGAAGGCCAGATCGACCTGCGCGGGGGTGAGGTCGGCGATCCAGCCGGCGCCGTTCATGCCGCCGAAGCCCTGGATGGTCTGGTAGGTCTCGTTCGGATTGAGGCTGACGTTCTGCGCCCGGGCGGGAACGCTGGAAAAGGCGGCGACGGCCATCGCCAGCAACGCGCCGAGCATGCGGGGTGTCTTCATGTCTGTCTCCTCGGAAAGCAACGGTGGGGCAGGGCGCGACGCTACGCCGCGAAGGTGACATCGGCAATCGGTGCATGCGCCAACGGAGCCAACTGAGATGCAACGCGCAGCGGAGCAGGGATTGCCTTCGCGCGGATGCGGGACAGGCGGCGTGCTGTCCCGGGACAGGCGTGGGCGCAGCGGCGCAGCGCGGTCGTATCGGCTCGGGGGTGTGCGGCCGGCTGGCTGTGCGAATGCACGCGCGCGCGGTCAATGCACGGTGCGACGATGCGGATTGCGCGGGTGGCTGCGCGGCTGATCGGCTTTGTGCGAAGTTGCGCATCCAGGCGTGGCAAGTTGCGCAAGTCCGCGCACGGTGCGCGCGTGCACAATGAGGTCGGCCGCCACGCATGTGCCTCGGTCGCCATTCCCCCTCTCGATGAGTCCGCCATGCCATCGTCTTCCTGGTTCCCGCCGCGCGCGCTCGCGCTGCTGTTCGCCGCGCTGTTCGCACTGGCGGTGCCGCCAGCGGCCCGCGCCCAGGCCACGCGCTATGCCGATGCCGCGCCGTTGCTGCTGGGCGTGGCCTGGTATCCGGAGCAATGGCCGGAAGCGCAGTGGGAGCGCGACCTGGCGCTGATGGAAGCGGCGCATGTGCGCGTGGTACGCATCGGCGAGTTCGCCTGGAGCCGCATGGAGCCGCGCGAGGGCCAGTACGACTTTGGCTGGATGGATCGCGCCATCGCCGCGGCCGCGCGGCACCAGATGGTCGTGGTCCTCGGCACGCCGACCGCGGCGCCGCCGGCGTGGTTGACCCAGGCGTACCCGGATACGCTGCGGGTCAGCCAGGACGGCGTGCGCGACGAGCACGGCAATCGCCAGCAGTTTTCCTTCGCCAGCGCGCGCTACCGGCGGTTCGCCCACGCCATCGCCGAGCAGATGGCGCGGCGCTACGGCCGCAACCCGCATGTGGTCGGCTGGCAACTGGACAACGAGTACGCGCAGGCCTCGTTCGATCCGGAGGCCAAGGCGCAGTTCCGCGCCTGGCTGCAGCGCAAGTACGGCGACATCGACGCATTGAACCAGCGCTGGGCCACCGCGTACTGGAGCCAGACGTACAACGACTTCGGACAGATCCCGGTGCGCGAGGACGAGGAGAATCCGGCGCTGCTGCTGGAGTGGAAGCGCTTCGTCAGCGACACCTGGACCGACTACTCGCGCAACCAGATCGACGCGATTCGCCCGCATGCCGATCCGCGCCAGTTCATCACCACCAACACGATGGGGTGGTTCGCCGGCTTCGACGCCTACAAGGTGCACGCCGTGCTGGATATCGCCGCCTGGGACGACTATGTCGCCGGCGAGCGCTACGACTGGGTGGACAATGCCGCGCGCCACGATCTCACCCGCGGCTACAAGCAGCGCAACTACTGGGTGATGGAAACCCAGCCGGGCTTCGTCAACTGGCGCGCCACCAACGTGGCGCTGCGCAAGGGCCAGGTGCGGGCGATGGCCTGGCAGGCGGTCGCGCATGGCGCCGATGCGGTCGCGTACTGGCAGTGGCGGGCGGCGCCGAACGGCCAGGAGGAATACCACGGCACCCTGGTCGGCGCCGATGGCGAGCCGGTGCCGGTGTACGCGGAGATCCAGCAGGTCGGCGCCGAGTTCGCCAAGGCCGGCGCCGCGCTGGCCGGCACCACGCCGCATGCCGAGGTCGCGCTGATCAACGATTTCGACAGCCGCTGGGCGCTGGGCTTCCAGAAGCATGCCGCCGACTTCGATCCGGTCGTGCAGATGAAGTCGTTCTACCGCCCGTTGCGGCAACAGGCGCAGGTGGTCGACGTGGTCTCGGCGCTGGCGCCGCTGGAGGGCTACAAGCTGGTGGTCGCGCCGTCGCTCAACGTGCTCAGCGATGCGCAGGCGCAGCGGTTGAAAGCCTATGTCGAACGCGGCGGGCACCTGGTGTTCGGCCCGCGCAGCGCCATGAAGAACGCCGACAACGGCCTGCAGCCGCAACGCCAGCCCGGCCCGCTGGGCGAACTGCTGGGTGGCCGCGTGCAGCAGTTCTATGCGCTGGACAAGCCGGTCCCGGTCGCCGGTGCGGCCGGCGAGGGCAGCGCGAAGATCTGGGCCGAGCAACTGCAGGCGCGCGCGGCGCAGACCGAGGTGCCGTTGCGCTACGGCCAGGCCAATGGCTGGCTGGACGGCGCGCCGGCGCTGCTGACCCGGCAGGTGGGCAAGGGGCGCATCAGCTACGTCGGCGCCTGGCTCGACGACGCGACCCTGGATCGCCTCACCGGCGACTGGCTGCGCGATGCGCAGGTGCGCGCGCCGCTGGCCGACGTGCCCGCGGACGTGGAGGTGGGCGTGCGCAGCGACGGCCGCCGTCGCGTGCTGGTGCTGATCAATCACGGCACCGATGCGCGGCAGGTGCGGTTGCCTGCGCCGATGCGTTCGCTGCTGGGTACGGGTGCGGCCAGCGACGTGGTGCAGCTGGCGCCCGAGGGCGTGGCGGTGTTGGACGATCGCCGATGAGCGGGGTTGCGCTGCGCGCCTGATGCCGTGCGGCCGATCCGCGCATGCATTGCGCGCAGCGCGCCTCGCCGCGACACTTGTCGCCGTGGCGCCGGCCTCCCGCCGGCCGGGAGGGAGCCCGTGCGCGCGATCGATGCCGAACACTATCTGATGGACGTTGCGCTGAAGCCGGATCGGATCGCCTCGATGCACGACTGGCCGTACTCGCTGCCGGCGGTGCGCAACCTGGGCGTGCTGCGCTTCCACCCCAAGGTGACCTTCATCGTCGGCGAGAACGGCAGCGGCAAGTCGACCCTGCTGGAAGCGATCGCGGTGGCCTGGGGCTTCAATCCGGAGGGCGGCACCCGCAACTTCAACTTCAGCACGCAGGCCTCGCATTCGCCCTTGCACGAGGCCTTGCGCCTGGGCCGCAGCGGCCGCCGCGCGCGCGACGGGTTCTTCCTGCGCGCGGAAAGCTTCTACAACGTCGCCACCGAGATCGACCGCCTGGACGCGGCGCCGACCCTGGGCAACCGGCTCATCAGCAGCTACGGCGGCACATCGCTGCATGCGCAGTCGCACGGCGAGTCGTTCTTCGCACTGATGTTGCACCGCTTCGGCGGCAACGGTTTCTACGTGCTCGACGAGCCGGAGGCGGCGTTGTCGCCGAAACGGCAGATGGCGATGCTGACGCGCCTGCACGAACTGGTGCGGCAACGCTCGCAGTTCGTGATCGCCACCCATTCGCCGATCCTGATGGCCTACCCGGATGCCGACATCCTGCAGATCGGCGAGGACGGGCTGCAGCGCGTGGCCTACCGCGACACCGAACACTACCAGCTCACCCGCGCGTTCCTGGAGCAGCCGCAGCGCATGCTCGACACGCTGCTCGACGAGGAGGCGTGACACTGCCGCCACGTCGCGCCGCGGCATGGCCGTTTCGCCGCGTGCCGCCGTCGATCACGCTTCGCGGGTCTGTAGAATGGCGCGGCCAGCGGGCGTCGCCGCCGCCATCGCGTCGCGGCATCTTCCCTCCCCGCTGGAGCCGCCTGTGCCTTCCTCCGCCGTCGCACCCCTTGCCCCCGTTGGCCGCCTGTTCGCCGCCGCCGCCTTCTTCGAAGGCTTGACCTGGGCCGGCCTGTTGCTCGGCATGCTGCTCAAGTACGGGACCCAGACCACCGAACTGGGCGTGTGGCTGTTCGGCCGCCTGCACGGCGTGGCGTTCCTGGTCTATCTGGTCGCCAGCGTGGTCGCCGCGGTGCGCCTGCGCTGGCCATGGTGGGCGTGGCTGCTGAGCCTGCTGGCGGCGTTGCCGCCGCTGGTCACGGTGCCGCTGGAGATGTGGTTCCGCCGCATCGGGCTGCTCGGCGCGCCGCCGCGGCGGGCGACGCGCTAGGCACCGCCAGGCGATGCCTGGCACGAGTCGCGGGCGCGCGGCATCTCACTGTGGCTGCGCCACGAAAGAGAGCAAGGCGACACAGAGGTGGCTGTGATTGCCCATCGCCGCACCCGCTCCGCTGGGTTGCCAGCGCCGTAGCGCTTCTTGCGCGCGCGCTCCGTTCGCGCAGCGCGTTCGTCGCGTGGCGATGGGCGAGCATCGGCTTCGCCGGTGCGCATCGGCGAGCGGTTGTCCACCGCGCTCGCCAGCGCGCGCGGCCCTAGAATGCAGCCGGCGCACGCAAACAGTGGAGACGATGGGCAAGCAACGACAACAGCGAAGACACGAACCCCCGCCCGGGCCAGGGCGCCGGCTGGCCGAGCGCCTGCGTCGGGCGGCATCGGTGCTGGTGGCGGTGCTGGCGGCGACGACCGCCCTGCTGAAAGTATCTGTGATGGCGACCGCGTTGCTGAGCGGTGTGTACACGAGCGTGTCGCGCGTCGGTGGTCCGTCGCTGCTGTATCGGGAGGACACCGACCCTGCGCGCTACTGGTTCTGGATGGCGTGCGATGGCGTCTTCACCGTGCTGTTGCTGCTGCTGGCCGCCGCCATCGCCTGGGTGTTCCTGGTGCTGGACACGCGCAGGTAGCGCGAGGATGCGGGACGCCGTCATCTGCCCATGCAGCGGCGCCAGCGCTCGGCGACGCGCTGCGCGAACCAGGCGGTGGTCAGCGTGCGGGTGATCTTCGGGCTCTCCAGGGTGATGCCGGGCAGGATCGCGCGCGGCAGCGGCTTGCCGGCGCGGCGTTCGGCCAGGGCGAAGACCTGGCGGTACAGCGCGGTGTCGCCGAAGTCGGCGGCGTTGCCGCGCTGCAGGGCGCGGCGGATCTCCTTGTCGTCCAGCCCCAGGCCTGCGCCCAGGCGACGCGCGGCGCGTTCGGTGGCGCCGGGCTGGTCGATGGCGCTGCCGGGGATCAGCAGATCGCCGTCCAGGGCCAGGGAGGTGCCGCTGGCCTTCGCCAATGCCGCCTGGAACGCCGCGTTGCGGCTGGCGTACCAGCCGGCGTTGAAGTCGGCGAAGCGGTACAGCAGCGCGTCGTAGTCGCTCGGGTAGCCGAGCAGATGGCGGGTGCCGAACCACACGCCGCCGCGGCGGCTGAAGACTTCGTGGCGTACGGTGTCCTGTAGCGGATACGGGTAGCCGTCGGTCTGCGCTTCGGCGAAGGCGATGCTCACCTGCATCGGCCCGGCGGTGTGCACCGGGTTGAGATCGCCGAACAGGCGCTGGCCCAGGGGCACGCTGCCGGCGATGTCCTCGAAGATGGCGCTGAGGTCCTGTTCGGTGCGCGCCGCGGAGAGACGTGCTGCATAGCTGCGCCCATCCGGCCCGCGCAGCTTGAGCGCCGCCTCCAGCGCGAACGCCGGCACATGCAGTGCCGCCGCGCGCTTCTGCAGTTCCGCCCGCGCGATCTTGCCCAGCCCCGGCACCGATGGGTTGGTCTGGTAAGTCGATTCCTGTTCGATCACCGCCAGTACCGCACAGATGTTTTCCGCGCTGGTGCCCAGGTTCTGCGAGGCCAGGGCCACGTAGACGTCGTCGGCCCAGCCGCGGCGGTCGGGCACCGTCGCGGGGATGCGCCGGGCGATGTCGGCCTTGACCTCGCTGGGCGTGCGCTCGGGCGCGCGTGGCGCCTGCGTGGCGCAGGCGCCGACCAAGGCGGCGCTGCACACGGCGAGCAGGCGGACGAAGACGGCAGTGGGCATCGGCGAGGCGGCTCCTGCTGGATGGCGATCGTCTGCATCCTACAGGCGCGGTGTCGGTGCCGCGCTACAGTGCCGGCGTCGACGCGGTACGGTCGGAGGTCGCTGCCGCTTGCGCATCCGCATCGACCACATGAAGACCAAGGCCGCTGCGGCCGGGCGCGAGATCCTCCCGCAGCGTCAGCGCCGGAATCGCGTAGTCGCCGCCGTTCTGCTTGCGGAATGCGATCGGCGCGGTGTCCCACAGCGCGTCCAGGCGCTGGCCGAGCGCGTCGCAGGTCTGCGCGAACCGCTGCGCATCCATGCGGCCGCTGCGGTAGACCACGAACGGCGGCAGCACGTCGAAGCCGGGGTAGTACAGGATGCCGTGCTGGATCGGGAACAGCAGGTCGTCGATCGGCCCGTTGATGCCGCGCGCGGCGTAGTGCGATTCCCAGCCGCCGGTGGAGACGAGCAGCATCGCGCGCTTGCCGGCCAGCGTGCCCTCGCCGTAGCGGTCGCCCCAGTGCGTGTCGGAGTGTTCGCCGACGCCGTAGGCGAAGCCGTAGGCGTAGACGCGGTCCACCCAGCCCTTCAGGATCGCCGGCATCGAGAACCACCACAGCGGGAACTGCAGCAGCACGGCGTCGGCCCAGCGCAGTTTTTCCTGTTCGGCGGCGATGTCCTCGCGTTGGCGGCCAGTGGCGAAGGCGCGACCGGAGTCCAGGACGGGATCGAAGCGCGCGCCGGCGGCGCCGTCCAGGCTGTCCTGCGCATCGAGCGTCGGCTTCCAGCGCATCGCGTACAGGTCCGACATCCGCACCTGGTGTCCGGCGGCCTGCAGGCGCCGGACGGCGAAGTCGCGCAGCGCGCCGTTGAGCGAGGTGGGTTCGGGATGGGCGTAGACCAGCAGCACGTTCATGGGGCGACCTTCGATGACGGAGGCAGGCAAGGTAGGCCGCGCTTGGCTATAGTGGAAATGAATTCCGGATATTTCAGCCATAGCCATGCTTAATTTCGGACGCCTGGACCTGAACCTGCTGCTGACCCTGGACGCGCTGCTGGCCGAGCACAATGTGACCCGCGCCGCCGAACGCCTGCATCTGTCGCAACCGTCGGTCAGCGTGCACCTGGCCAGGCTGCGCGAGGCGCTGGACGACCCCTTGCTGCTGCCGGGCCCGCGCGGCATGCGTCCGACCGCGCGCGCCGACGCCCTGCGCGCGCCGCTGCGGCAGGCGCTGGAGGCGCTGCAGCGCGCGGTCGCGCCCGCCGCGCCGTTCGATCCGGCGCAGGCCGGCAACACCTGGCGCGTGGCGGCCAGCGATTACGGCGAGTCCACCATCGTGTTGCCGGCACTGGCGGCGTTGCGCCGCGCGGCGCCGGGCACGCGCCTGGCGGTGCTGCAGGTGGCGCCGTTGCAGATCGCGCGCCAGGCCGAACGTGGCGAGATCGACCTGGCCCTGCATACCCGCGCCGGCGCGCCGCCGACCCTGCGCCAGCGCACGCTGTTCGCCGAGCGCTACGTGCTGGCCGGCCGTGCCGGCCATCCGCGCCTGCGGCGGCGGCCGACGCCGGCGCAGTTCTGCACGCTCGAACACGTGATCGTGTCGCCGGACGGCGGCGGGTTCAGCGGCGTCACCGACGCGGCGCTGCACGAGCGCGGGCTGCGGCGCCGGGTGGCGCTGTCGGTGCCGCATTTCCTGTTCGTCATCGACGTGCTGCTGCGCACCGATCTGGTGGCGATGCTGCCGGAGCGGGTGGCGCGCGGCCACCCCGGCCTGCGCCTGTGCGCGCCGCCGGTGCCCGTGCCCGGATACGAGATGGCGATGCTGTGGCATGAGCGGGTGCATCGCGATCCGGCGCATCGCTGGGTGCGCGAGCTTCTTGCGGCGTCGGTGTGAGGGAGTGAGGTGGGCGTTGCCTGCGGCGTCTTGCGTGCGGTGGGCTGTGTGTCGCGGCTGAAGCCGCTCCTACAGGGGCAGGTGGTGGCCCGTACTGCATGCTTTGGGGCGCGCGGTGGCATCCGCGACGCCGGCGGCGTCGACTAACGGCGGGTCGCCAGGACGCCGTCCAGCGCCAGCTGCGGACGGAAGCCGGCCTTTTCCAGGCGCCTGGCGACCTCGCGCGGCACGTCGCGGCCGCTGGTCAGTTTGTTCGGGCTGCCGGTGTAGTGGAACAGCCGGCCGCCGCGGCGCAGGACCCGCGCCAATTGGTCGTAGAAAGCCTGCGAATACAGTTCGCCGGCGATGCCGAAGCGCGGCGGGTCGTGCAGGATCGCGTCCATCGTCGCATCGGCGATGGCGCCGATGGCGCTGCCGACATCGCCATGGGTCAGATGCAGGCGCCCATCGCTGGCGGCCGGATCCGGCGACCACGGGTTGAGCGTGCGCAGCCACAGCACATCGACGTTCTTCTCGAACGAGTGGATCCGCGCCACGCCGGCGTCCAGCGCGCAGGCGGCGAAGTAGCCGAGGCCGCCGCAGGTGTCGAGGACCTGCTTGCCGCGCGGTTCCACCAGCGCCACCTTGCGCCGCGCGTCCTCGAACGGCGACACCTGCGCGCTGGGCAGCATCTTGATGCCGTCGATCTCGAAGGTCGGCGCGCCCCACTCGGTCGGCACCAGCTTGATCAGCGCGCCGCCGAAGCGTGAGACCGGCGCGAAGTCCTCGCCGTCCCAGTAATAGATCGTGCGGTCCTTGAGTTTGCCCGGATACGGATAGGACTGGCCGCGCCATTGCCAGCCGTCCGCGCCGAGCGATGCCTGCCCTTCGCTGCGTTGCAGGTCCAGCGATCCGGTCCAGGTGGGGTGGCCGCCATCGCGCGCGGCAAGCAGTGCGGCGGCGAGCGGTCGGGTCAGCAGGGGGCCGGAATAGGGAGGCACGTGAGCGGTCGGTTGCGCCGGTGTCGGGTCCGGCGGTCGGATCAGAATGGGGCGGCGCATCGTACCCGACGCGGCTGGCAGTGGGTATCTGCGCTGGCGCGCTACGCGCCTGCCACGCGCATGCGGGAAGCGCCCCGGCCGTAGCGCCAGGCGCCGCCGAGGCGCGATGGGAGGCTCGATGGACGGCGATCGCGCATGCCGTCAGTTACGTCGCCACCGGGGCCGGATGGTCCCTTCAGGGTGGCGCCAACGCCGCTCACTGCGCCATGCCGCCGCGCGCCTGCGCAGGCTCCTGTTGCGGCGTCGGCGCTTGCAGCGTCTGCGCGCGCTGTTGGCTCTGCTGGTCGATCTGGCGCGTGCTGTCCTGCAGCGTCGGTGCCTGGTCCAGCTCGACACGGGCGCGGAATCCGGGCGTGGTGCCGGCGACGAAGGCGAGGTTGTCCTGCACCGTCACCGCCTGGAGTTGCTGCGGCCCGTTGATGCCCTCGGCTTTCGCCGCTTGCAAGGTGTGCGCGACCTGCGCGGCGCTGGCGCCGGGCATGCTTTCGCGCAGCGCCGCGAAGAACGGGTTGTCCGGATGCGTGGCTTCGGACACCAGCGGGGACTGCTTGGCCTGGGCCAGTGCCGCACGCGTGTCGCGTCCGACCACGCCGTCGTCGTCCAGCCCGTGCGCGCGCTGGAAGTCCTGCAGCGCGTGGCGCGTATTGCGTCCGAAGTCTCCGTCGGGATGCAGCGGCTTGCCGTCGGCGCCACGGTAGCCGAGCTCAGCCAACTGTTCCTGCAGTGCGCGGGTCTGCTGGCTGCGCTCATCTCCGCCCATGCTGGACAACTGCTGCAGTGAGACCTTGCCGCTCTGGATGTCGGCGACCAGCTCGGGCGTGATGGTCTGGGCCCATTGGTTCGCGGCCTGCACGCGTTCGTTGGCGCCGTTGTCGCCGCCATTGATGATGCGGCCGGCCGCACGTGCGTCGTCGCGCAGGTTTTCCGGCACGCGATCCCGCCAGTAGGCCACGGCGAGATTGGCCGCCGTCTGCGGCTCGGCCGCCAGGTCCGGGTTGTTGGCGAGATCGACATTGAAGCGCTGGCCGTAGCGTTCGTAGTTGTCGCGTCCGGTGTACTGCAGATAGCCGCGGCCATGAAACCGCCAGCCGTCGCCGGGTTCGGTGTTGCCGAGATCGGCGCGGTTTTCGTACATCACGGTGGCGATGCGCTGCGGGTCGCGGCTGGCGACGGCGTCCTCCACCTGCTTGCGGGTGAAACGGTCATCGGCCGAGGAGACCGCGGCGATCACGCTGTCGGCCGAGGTGTAGCCCAGGTTTTCGTGCATGCGTCGGAAGTGGCCGGTCTCGACGGCGGCGTTTCCCATCAGGTTGGCCAGTTCCGTTGGCGAGGTGATGCCGGAATCGATCGCGGTCTTGAGCAGCAGTGCCGAGCTTTCGTTGAAACGGGGCATGGGTTCTTTCCTTGGATTGGGTTACTGGACGATGGCGCGGTGCTTGTCCATGGCTTCCTGCAGTTTTTCCGGATCGATCTGCGAGATCGGGGTCCACGCGAAGTCCGCCGGATAGCTGGCGGTCCCGCGGAAGACGTCCATCGCACCGCTCTGCGGGTTCTCCGCAGGCGCGGTGCTGCTCGCTTCCGCGAGATACCAGGCGTTCTTGGCCGAATCGTATTTCAGCGTGTAGGTGACATTGCTGCGCGTCTGCTGGTTCACGTAGACGATTTCCTGCGTTTTCAGGCTCAGGTTGTCGTCCAGGCGCTTCGCGTTGCGCGCCACGTCGTTGTAGAGGCAGTCGACCGCCTGCGGGCTGCGATCGGTCACGCGCCATGCCGCGTTGGCCTGTTGCAGGATCAGCAGTTCGCAGGTGTTGCCCGAGGCGTCGGCGTCGGCATGACGGACGATCGCGACCGCATCGTCCTGTCCGTCGCCGCTCAGATCATGCTGTTTGAAGGCCAGGATCTGGTCGCCGGACTTGAGCAGCGGTTGCAGCGACGTTTCCCCGGAGAGCGCGGGCGCCGCGGCGGGCGCGGCGGCGGCCTTGTTGCCAGGCGACGCCGGGCGCGCGGTGCCTTCGGCGGCGTTGGCGCCCGGGTTGGGCTGCGCGGCTGGCTGGCAACCGACCAGGCTTGCCAGGAGGAAAAAGGGCAGGCAATGGGACAATGAGGGCATCGGACAGTCTCTGGCTGCACGCGCAAGCTGCGCGTTGCGAACGGGCTGAAAGCAACAGGCAGGCCGGCAAGACGGCGTGGGATGCGCGTCGTCCCGACACGGAGGCAACTCCTGCTCCTAGGAGATGACCGTGGGCGTGCCATCGGTCACGCCGAGCGTTATAGCAACCCATTCCTTAAGAATACGTGGTGCCACGGCGGCGGCAGCGGGTCGGCAGGCGGGCGGTCCGCCCGCATAATGAGTGCTTCCTCCCGTGCGTTCGGCGCGGGAGGGCGTCGATCACAAGAGGCCCATGATGCTCAAGGGTGTGCTGCTCGGTTTCGCCTGCTACGCCGCCTACTCGATCAGCGATGCGTTCGTGAAGAGCCTGGAGGGCACGCTGCCCGCCTACGAGGTGGTGTTCTTCGGCGCGCTGCTGATGCTCGCCGCGCTGCCGTTCCTGAAGAAGCGCGGCGATCGTTGGCGCGAGGTGGTGGTGGCGCAGCGCCCCAGCATCTGGTTGCTGCGGGCGTTCACCGGTGCGGTCGGCAATCTGTCCGCGGTCACCGCGTTCACCCTGTTGCCGATGGCCGAGGCGTTCGCGCTGATCTTCCTGATGCCGATCTTCGTCACCGTCCTGTCGGTGCTGCTGCTGAAGGAGGAGGTGCGCTGGCGGCGCTGGCTGGCGGTGATCGTCGGCTTCATCGGCGTGCTGATCGTGTTGCGGCCGGGGTTCCGGCACTTGGGCGAGGGCCATGTCGCCGCCATCGTCTGCGGGCTGGTCGGGGCGGTGTCGGTGATCAGCCTGCGCATGGCCGGGCCCGGCGAAAAGCGTCTCACGCTGTACGGTGCCGGCGTGCTCGGTCCGCTGCTGATGGGCGCGTTGCTGATGCTGCCGCACTTCGTGTGGCCGACCTGGCAGCAGTGGTTGCTGCTGGCCGGCTACGGCCTGCTCGCCGGGCTGGCCGCGATCTTCATGATGTACGCCTCGCGCTCGGCGCCGGTCAGCGCGGTGGCACCGACCCAGTACAGCCAGATGCTGTGGGCGATCGGCTTCGGCTACTGGCTGTTCCACGATCGCCTGGATTGGCCGATGGCGGTGGGCATCGCGCTGATCCTCGGCGCCGGGCTGTTCACCCTGTTGCGCGAGGAACGGGTCACGCACTGGTGGCGCCGCACCAAGCTCGTGTAGCGGTCGCGCGGGGCACCGGCGGCGGCGGCGCTCCGCGGCCTTCGCCGTGCCGGTGTTCGCACCCGTCGTCGCCGCGTCGCGCTGGCGCGCCTGCGCGGCATCTTCTATGGTGTCGCTCCACCCCATGCCGCCGGCCGCGCCCATGTCCGCTCCGTCCGTTCAGCCCGATCACCTGCAGCGCAGCCTGTCCAACCGCCACCTGCAACTGATCGCGATCGGCGGGGCGATCGGCACCGGCCTGTTCATGGGCTCGGGCAAGACCATCAGCCTGGCCGGGCCGTCGATCCTGTTCGTGTACCTGATCATCGGCGTGATGCTGTTCTTCGTGATGCGCGCGATGGGCGAGCTGCTGCTGTCCAATCTGGAGTACAAGTCGTTCATCGACTTCTCCACCGACCTGCTGGGGCCGTGGGCCGGCTTCTTCTGCGGCTGGACCTACTGGTTCTGCTGGATCATCACCGCCATCGCCGACGTGATCGCCATCGCCGCGTACGCGCAGTTCTGGTTCCCCACGCTGGCGCCATGGATCCCGGCGATGCTGTGCGTGCTGTTGCTGCTGGGGCTGAACCTGGTGACGGTGAAGCTGTTCGGCGAAATGGAATTCTGGTTCGCGCTGATCAAGATCGTGGCGATCTGCGCGCTGATCCTCACCGGCGCCGGGCTGGTCGCCTGGGGCTTCCGGTCGCCGTCCGGGCACGTGGCCTCGCTGGCCAACCTGTGGAACGACGGCGGCCTGTTCCCGATGGGGCTGGGCGGCTTCTTCGCCGGCTTCCAGATCGCGGTGTTCGCCTTCGTGGGCATCGAACTGGTCGGCACCACCGCCGCCGAGACCGCCGACCCGCGCCGCAACCTGCCCAAGGCGATCAACTCGATCCCGGTGCGGATCCTGGTGTTCTACGTGCTGGCGCTGGTCGCGATCATGGCGGTGACGCCGTGGCGCGAGGTGGTGCCGGGCAAGAGCCCGTTCGTGGAGCTGTTCGTGCTGGCCGGGGTGCCGGCCGCGGCCAGCCTGATCAACTTCGTGGTGCTGACCTCGGCCACCTCGTCGGCCAACAGCGGCATCTTCTCCACCAGCCGCATGCTCTACGGCCTGGCCGAGGAGCGCCACGCGCCGCGCGGCTTCGCCCGGCTCTCGCGCGCGGCGGTGCCGGCGCGCGGGTTGCTGTTCTCCTGCGCCTGCCTGCTCGGCGGTACCGTGCTGATGTACCTGATCCCGAACCTGGTCACCGCCTTCACCCTGGTCACCACGCTGGCCGCGGTGCTGTTCATGTTCGTCTGGTCGCTGATCCTGTGCGCCTACATCGCCTACCGGCGCAAGCGCCCGCAGTTGCATGCGGCCTCGGCGTTCAAGATGCCGGGCGGCGTGGTGATGTGCGGCGTGTGCCTGGCGTTCTTCGTGTTCGTGCTGGCCTTGCTGACGCTGCAGGACGACACCCGCCAGGCCTTGCTGGCCAGCCCGGTGTGGTTCCTGATCCTGGGCGTGGGCTATGCGCTCAAGCGTCGCGGTGGCGCGCACGGCTGAGTTCGACGCGCGCGGCGCCCGTGCGCCGGCACGGTGCGGCGCGCGCTGCCGCGGCGTGCGGCGATCGCGTTGACGCTTGCTTCAGCCGCGGCGGGGGATGCTCGCGCCCTCCCGCCGCCACGCAGGTTCCGATGATCACCGTCCACCGACTCGCCGCGACATCGGCCACGCCGTTCTGTTGGGTGGACCTGTGCCAACCCACCGGCGAGGACCTGGCCGAGGCCGACCGCAGCGTGGGGTTCGCCCTGCCGACGCGGGCGGCGATCGGCGAGATCGAGTTCAGCAGCCGGGTGCGGGTCGAAGGGGACGTGCTGTTCCTCAACGTGCCGCGCTTCCAGGACGACGACGGCCCGACCGCGCCACTGGGCTTCGCGCTGTCGCCGCGGGTGCTGGTGACCCAGCGCGAGCAGCGCATGGGTTCGCTGGACGCGGTGGCCGCGCAACTGGAGAAGACGCCGTGCCGCAGCAGCGACGACCTGCTGCTGCGCCTGCTCGACCAACTGGTCGGGCGCCTGGCGGACCGGCTGGAGGCGCTGGAGGCGCAGATCACCGAGACCACCCGCGTGGCCTTCGACGAACCGCATCGCGCGCGCGACCTGGAGCGGATGCTGCACGCGGTCGGCGGCATGGGCCGGCGGCTGGGCGGCCTGCACAACGCCGGCCAGGGCCTGCTGCGCCTGGCCACGTATCTGGACGGCGCGGCGCCGGACTGGTTCGGCGCCGATGCGGCCAAGCGCATCGCGCTGCTGCACAAGGACCTGGTCACCTTGAGCGAGTTCGAGCAGCACCTGGACGACCGCGTCGAGTTCCTGCTCGACAGCGTGCTGGGCATGATCAACATGGACCAGAACAACGTGATGAAGGTGATGGCGGTGGCGTCGGTGGTGGGCATCCCGCCGACGGTGCTGGTCGGCATCTGGGGCATGAACTTCGCCTACATGCCCGAACTCAAGTGGCACGACGCGTACTTCTGGGCGCTGGGGGTGATCGCGCTGAGCGTGGTGCTGCCGCTGGCGTGGTTCCGGCGCCGCGGCTGGGTGTGAGGATCGCGCCGGGCGGCGGCCGCCGCCCGGCTTGCGTTCGCCGCGCGATCAGGCGGCCAGGCTGTCGGCGTCGGCCTCGACGCGGTCGTCGCCGGTGTCCTGCCCGCTGACGTGCTGCACCGGCGCGATGTCCCAGGACACCGTGTCCGGATCGATCAGCGCGTGGATCGCGGCGCCGCGCAGTTCGCGCAGCACCCGCCGTGCCGAGGCGGTGCCGTGCGCGACGCTGTCCCACAGCAACATGTCGACCACGGTGCCGTCGCGGCGCCGCGCGATGCGGCGCGAGCGAAAGCCGGGCTGGCGGCGCAACCAGGCGTCGACTTCGGCGTTGGCGCGCAGGAAGGTGCCCCAGGTGCAGTCCTGCAGGCGGTAGGTGGTGATTTCCAGGGCTTCGGTATGCAGAGGCATCGAGTCAATCCTGCGTTGTGCGCGCGGTGGCGCGGGCGGAGGAAGGGCAACGGCACGGCAGCGCGATGGCGCGCGGCGCATTGGGGACGGGGGAGGGGGCGGCATGGGCGTGGGACACTCCGAAGACGCGGCGGGGGATCCAGCCGTGACAGGATGCGAGCGCGGCGCCGCGGCGCGTTATCGCGATTCCACGGAATTCTTGTCCGATCCTGCAAACCGTCGCGCGGCCGCGCCCGTCCCGGCGCAGCATCAGGCAAGCTGTGCTTCCCTCGATTGCCCGCCGCTGCGTCCCACGCCGATGACCGCGCTTGCCGACCGCTATCACGAAATGGCCACCCTGATTGCCCGATCGACCGTCCCCGACGGCGACGGCGACACCGCCATCGAGGGACTGCACTGCTCGCACCGCACCGCGCCGTCGCCCAAGAACCACACCGCGCAATGGCCGTGCTTCGCGCTGGTGGTACAGGGCGAGAAGTGCCTGAGCCTGGGCACGGAGGAGTACCGCTACGGTGTCGGCAACTATCTGCTGGTGGCGCTGGACCTGCCGGTGGTGTCGCGGATCACCCAGGCCAGTCCGGAGCGGCCGCTGCTCGGCCTGGGCATGGCGATCCGGCCGGACCGGCTGCGCGACCTGCTCGAACGCATTCCGCTGCCGGCGCAGGCCAGTGCCGACTGCGTGCGCAGCGTCTCGGTCAACACCGCCGGCCCGGAGTTGCTGGACGCCACGCTGCGCCTGCTGCGGCTGCTGGAGCGCCCCGACGAGATCCCGGCGATGGCGCCGCTGATCGAGCAGGAGATCCTGTACCGCCTGCTCACCGGTCCGTGCGGACCAAACCTGCTGCGCATCGCCCAGGAGGACAGCCCCAGCAACCGCATCGCCAAGGCGATCGCCTGGCTGCGCCAGCACTACGCCGAACCCTTGCGCATCGAGGACCTGGCGCGGCGGGTGAACATGAGCGCCTCGTCGCTGCACCACCACTTCAACGCGGTGACCGCGATGACCCCGCTGCAGTACCAGAAGCAGTTGCGCCTGCGCGAAGCGCGCCGGCTGATGGTGGTGGAGCGCATGGACGTGGGCTCGGCGGGCTACCGCGTCGGCTACCAGAGTCCCTCGCAGTTCAGTCGGGAATACAGCCGCCTGTACGGCCGTTCGCCGCGCAACGACCTGGCCGAACAGCTCGGCCTGGCTGGCTGACCGCGCCGGCGTGCTCTATCGTTGCGTGCCCGAGGACACGCGCAGGCCACCATGATGGAGTGTTCCGACGAGGAGGCGAGCAGGTTCCTCAGTTGGGTGCTGCGGCACCAGCCGCAGGCGATCGGGCTGCACCTCGACGCGCAGGGCTGGGCGGCGATCGACACGCTGCTGGAACTGGCGCGGCCCATCCGGCCGTTGAGCCGCGCGCAACTGCAGCGCGTGGTGGCGCGGAGCGACAAGCAGCGCTTCGCGCTCAGCGCCGATGGCCTGCGCATCCGCGCCAATCAGGGACATTCGTTGGCCGTGGATCTGGGCCTGGCACCGGCCATGCCGCCGCCGCAGCTGTACCACGGCACGGCGACCCGCTTCCTGGACGCGATCCGTCGCGATGGACTGCTGCCGGGTCAGCGCCAGCACGTGCACCTGAGCGCCTCGCCCGACACGGCGTTGCAGGTCGGCCAGCGCTACGGGCAGGCGGTCGTGCTGACGGTGCGCGCGCAGGCGCTGGCCGATGCCGGCCATGCGTTCCATCGCGCCGACAACGGCGTCTGGCTGACGGCGCGGGTGCCGGTGGCGTTCATCGCGTTCCCGGACGGCGCCTAGACGGACTCCGCGCGTCGCTTTCGCGCCGGACCCTCACCCCAACCCCTCTCCCGATGGGAGAGGGGCTCGCGCTGTTCCTTCTCCCGTCGGGAGAAGGTGCCCCGCAGGGGCGGATGAGGGTACGGGCGAAGCCTCGCGCACCCAAACTCCACGAGACGCCTTCGCGCCGGACCCTCACCTCAACCCTTCTCCCGCTGGGAGAGGGGCTCGCAGCGTCGCCGCGGAAGGCCGGCGCTTCCCTGTGCCCTGCGCTTTGTCTAAGGTGCCTGACCATTCGGCGCGCGGGTAGGGCATGAGACGGACCGGAGTGTGGCTGCTGTCGGTGCTGCTGGCGCTTGCCGTGCTGGCGGGCCTGGTCCTGTGGCGACGCGAACGCGCCGCGCTGGCGCCGGCCTCCGCCGCGCGCGCGGCGACACCGCTGGGCTGGCTGGCGCAGTTGCAGTGGGTGGCTGGCGACGGCGTGCGCGGCCTGGCCGATGGCGCCGCGCCACGCGCGCGCTTCGCCGATCCCTATGGCCTGGCCGTGGATGCGCATGGCGTGCTGTACGTCGCCGACGCCGGCGACAACAACCGCATCCGCCGCATCGGCCGCGACGGTACCGTCTCCACGCTCGCGGGCGGTGCCGAAGGCTTCGCCGATGGCGTCGCCGGCGCCGCGCGGTTCGCCACGCCATCGGGCATCGCCGTGGACGCGGCGGGCACGCTGTACATCGCCGATACCGGCAATCACGCGATCCGCATGCTCACCGCGCAGGGCGTGGTGACGACGCTGGCCGGCGACGGCAGCGCCGGTTTCCGCGACGGCCCGGCCGCGCAGGCGCGCTTCAACGGCCCGATGGGCGTGGCGGTGGATGCGCAGGGGCGGGTGTACGTCGCCGACACCTACAACGACCGCATCCGCGTGATCGACCGCGACGGCCAGGTGCGCACGCTCGCCGGCGGCGACCGCCCGGGCTACGCCGACGGCGTGGGCGCGGACGCGCGCTTCGACACGCCGACCGACCTGAAGGTCGATCGCGCCGGCGTGCTGTGGATCGCCGACCTGCGCAACGATGCGATCCGCCAACTGCTGCCGGATGGACGCGTCGTCACCCTGGCCGGCGGCAGCGATGCGTCGCCGCTGGCGCGGCCGCTGAGCCTGGCGCTCACCTTCGACGGGCATGGCTATGTCGGCAGCGACGATGGCCGCGTGCTGCAGGTCACCGCGACCGGGCACGTGCTGGTGCTGTCCGGCGAGCGCAGCGACACCCGCCTGGCGCGCGCGGCCGGCGTCGCCGTCGCCGCCGATGGGGCGGTCTATCTCACCGATGCCGGCAGCGCCCGCGTCCACCGGCTGGTGCCGACCACGCCGCAGGCCGCCGCCGCCGCGCCGCCGTTGATCGGGCCTTCCGCCGCGCAGCCGCTGCCGGCCACCGGCGGCCGCTGGCCGTTGCGCCCACAGGACGGCTGGCACGAGGTGGTCGGCACGCTCGGCGAGGTGCGCGGCAACTACCAGGGCGAGAGCCGCGACCACCTGCATGCCGGCCTGGACATCCGCGGCGACGTCGGCCAGACGGTCTACGCCATCGCCGACGCCAAGGTCGCCAGCGCCAACGCGACCTGGGCGCTGGGCAAGCTCGGCGAGGGCCTGGCGTTGGACCAGCTCGGCTACATCCACATGCGGGTCGGCCGCACCGCGCAGGGCACGCCGCTGGATCCGCAGCGCTTCCACCTGCTTGCCGATGCCGGCGGCGCGCCGGAGCGGGTGCGCGTGCTGCGCGGCACCCGCTTCGCCGCCGGCGACGCGCTGGGCACGATCAACGCGATGGCGCACGTGCATCTGAGCGTCGGCGCCCGCGGGTTCGAGCGCAACGCGGTGGCGCTGGGCTTTCGCGATTACGCCGACCACTCCCCGCCGCAGATCCAGCGCATCGAGGTGCGCGATGCCGGCGGCGCGCTCCTGCCGGCCAGGAACGGACGCGTGCGGCTGGCGCGCGGCAGCGGTGGCGTGCAGATCGTGGTCGAGGCCTGGGACCAGGTGGACCGCAACCTGCCGCGGCGGCGCCTGGGGCTGTATGCGCTGGGCTACGAGGTCCTCGATGCGCAAGGCCGGCCCCTGCCTGGCGCCGCACCCGCGCGGCCGAGCATCGTGTTCGACCGCATGCCCGCGGACCCGGACGCGGTGAAGGTCGCCTACGCGGCCGACAGCGGCATCACCGTGCACGGCAGCGCCAGCACCCGCTTCCGCTACGTGGTGACCAACACGGTGCGCGACGGCCGCATCGCCGAAGGCCTGTGGCAGCCGGACGCGCTGCCCGCCGGCGATTACCTGATCCGCATCGCCGCGCGCGACTACAGCGGCAACCAGGCCGTCGCCAACCGCGATCTGGCGGTGACGCTGGAGTAGCTGGATGGGACGCTACGGCCGCCGCTTCGATGCGGCGTGCTTCCGTCCGCGATCGGAAGCCGGGCGCGCGGTGGTTGCGTTGGCGCAGGAGCGCGCGGGTGCGACCATGGGGCAACGCGCGCGGCAGGAGATCGGACGATGTTTAACCTAGACGACAATTTTTTCGCCAGGCTCGAGAGTGCGCGCCCGTTGGCGTACCTGTGCGCGTGCAGTGGTCTGGTTTCCGGACCGGTGCTGGCGATGGTAAAGTTGAACTACGCGCTGTTCGCCAGTGCGGATCTGGCCAAGCTGTTGCTGCTGATCTTCGCGCTGGGGGCGCCGGTGCTGGTCGCGCTCGCCATCTGCTTTCTGGCGGCCGATATGGCGGCCGCCGTGGCCGGGAAGTTCGATCTGCACCGGGCCACGCCCGCTGCACTGTGCTTCGGCGGCATCCTCGCGCACGTGGTGCATGCGTTTGCGATCGTGTTGTTCGCCAAGGGATCTCTGACCAGTTACGCGATCGGCTTGGGTTGGCTTCTACTGGGGGCTGTCGGGATCTTCGCCGTCATCGCGGCGCTGGAAGGCATCAATGCACGGCGCCGTCGGCGCGCGCTGGCGCCCGAGGCGTCGCACTGAGTCTGCTCCGCGCGAAATCCGTATGCGCCGCCACTAATCCTGCAGTTCGCCCAGCCACGGCACCTGCGCCCTGCGGTACTCGCCGCTGGCCTTGCTCAGGTGCAGCCACTGGTCCACGTAGGCCTTCCAGGCCACGTCGTCGCGCGGCAGCAGGAACGCCTTCTCGCTGTACTGCAGCGGCTGCTGCGGGCGCAGCGCGCACAGGCCGGGCACGCGGCGCTGCTGGAAGCGCGCTTCGGAGGCGTCGGTGATCATCACGTCGGCGCGGCCCTCCGCCAGTTCGCGGAAGATCGCGGTGTTGTCGTCGGACAGGAGCAGCCGCGCCCGCGGCAGTTCACGGCGGGCGAACGCCTCGTTGGTGCCGCCGCGCGGCTCGATCACCCGCACCTCGGCACGGTTGATCTGGGCGACGTCGCGATAGCGTCCCTGGTCGGCGCAGCGCACCAGCGGGATCTTGCCGTCCACCTCGAGTACGGCGCTGAACCAGGCCTGGCGTTGCCGCGCCAGCGACACCGAGATGCCGCCGACGGCGATGTCGCAGCGCTCGGCGAGCAGGTCCGGCAGCAGGGTCGGCCAGCGCGTGGGCACCCACTGCACCGGCACCTGCAGGCTGGCCGCCAGCGACTGCGCCAGGGTGATGTCGATGCCTTCGTAGCGGCCGTCGGCGCGCAGCAGGCTGTGCGGCGGGTAGTCGCCGGTGGTGCACACGCGCAGCGCGCCGCGCTGCACGATGGCGTCCAGGTGCGAGGGCGCGGCGGTCGCGGGCAGCGCCGCGGCGGCGCTCAGCAGGCAGGCGCCCAGCCATCGGATCATTGCGGTCTCCAGTGGAAATCTCGGGTGCCGGCGCGCGCTGGCTGTACGCCGGCTGTCGCGGCGTCGGCGCGCGCCACCTTAGCCGGTTTCCCCGTCGCGCGCCGCAGCGCCAGGCGCAGCAGGGGTCTGCACCCGGCAAGGCGGCCGCCGATGGCAGGACATGGCCGTGCCGACAGCGGCGGACATGCCCGGACACAGGAACTCGGGGCACCATGGCACGGTCCGGAGACACTCCTCCGGTGGACGCATGCCTCGCTATGGAATCCCGCTCACCGTGACGTCCGCGCCTGCGCAAGACCGGCTGCTGCACCTCGGCGCGGCGGCCACCAGCGTGCTGATCCTGCTGCTGCTGGGCCGCTTGCTGATGATCGCGCCGCCGCTGCCGACGCCGCGGGCACAGGACGCCTTGCGGCTGGTGTTCGTGCCGCGCCCGGCCGCCGTGCAATCGCCGCCGCCGCCCACCGCGCCGCCGCCGTCGCGGCGTGCGCCCGCCGCTGTGCGCCCGGCGCCCGCGCCACGGGCGCTGCCGCCGCCCACGGCCCATGCCGCCGCGGCCACTCCCGCGCCGGCCGCCACGCTGTACGCCGATGACGGCCGCGCGCGCTTGCCGGACGGCGTGGCGGTGGACCCGTTCGCCGAAGCGCAGGGCACTCCGCCGGGCACCACCAACCCGCGCGACCTGGCCAAGGCCAAGCGCGTGTTCGAGCGCCCCAATCCGATCGACTATCGGCCCACCCGCTTCGACAAGGACTGGGCCAGCGATGGCAGCCTCGGCGACGTGGCGGTGCAGGGCATCGGCAACGCGATGAAGAAGCTGCTGCCCAAGAGCAAGCACCAGCCGGCGGTGGCGCGGCCGCCGCCGGACGTGCGCTTCAATCCGGGCCTGCACGAACGCCCCGGCGATCTCGGCAGCGAGGCGACCGGCGACGCCTACAAGGCCGCGCCGATCGCCTTCGAGAAGGCGCCGGGGCTGGATGGCGAGGCCAGCCGCCGCATCCGCAGGGCGATCGGCGAACTGGAGCAGCGCCGCGCGGCCTGCCCGGCGGCGCAGCGCCGGGTTCTGCTGCAGCCGGTGCTCGACAACCTGGACGCGCTGCAGCGGGTGGAGAACGCCATGGCCAAGGGCGCCGATCCGATCCAGGCGCAGCAGACGCTGCCGCGCGCCGCCGACAGCGCCTACGATCTGGCGCGGCGCGCGCTGTGGTACGCGGATCGGAAGCTGGCGGTGTGCGCGCCGTAGCGGTGGCGTTTTCGCGGCTGCTTGCCGTTGCAGGAGCGGCTTCAGCCGCGACGAACGGGGTGGGCCGGCTATCCGGCTTCGTAAGCAGCCGGGACTGAAGTCCCTCCCACGGTGCACCCGGTCGGTTCGCCGCAAGTCTGCTGTGGGAGCGGCTTCAGCCGCGACGGGCGGAGCCGGAACTGCAACGGCTTCGGCAACGGGTCGCGGCTGAAGCCGCTCCTACAGGGGCAGCGCCGAATCAGCGGTCCTCACCCGCGGCGACGCCCGGTGCGCGATGATGCGCGCCCCAACTCGCCTTGCGTGGCCGCCGTCCCATGTCCTGTTCCCGAACGCTGCTGAGCCTGCTGCTGTGCTGCGGCATCGTCGCTGCGGCGCAGGCGCGCACCGTGTACCGCTGCGTGCGCGACGGCACGGTCAGCCTGGCCACCGCGCCGGAGCCGGGTTCGCGCTGTACGCCGAAGGAGCTCGACGATGGCGCGATCGCCACGCCCAATCCGTGGGGCAACATGGGCGTGTTCAGCGGCACCCTGTACGAGCGCGAGCAGGATGGGCGCCTGGTGTATTCCACCCGCAACCTGCCCGGCTCGCGCCCCTACCTGCGCTTCACCGCGGTCACGCCGCCGGGCGAACCGGCGCATCCGGGGTTGGGCAAGGTCGGCAAGCCGCAGCTGCAGCCGCACGCCGTGCAGTTCCGCGCCGCCGCGCGCGCCACCGGCGTGGACGATGCCTGGCTGCGCGCGATCGCGCATGCCGAAAGCGGCTTCGATGCGACCGCGGTGTCGCCGAAGGGCGCGCAGGGGGTGATGCAGCTGATGCCGGAGGTGGCGAAGGAATACGGCGTGGCCGATCCGTTCGCCGCCGAGCAGTCGATCGCCGGCGGCGCGCGCTACATGAAGGCGCTGCTGCGCCGCTACCAGGGCGACCGCACCCTCGCCGCGGCCGCCTACAACGCCGGCATCGGCGCGGTCACGCGCTACCGCGGGGTGCCGCCGTACGCGGAGACGCGCGAGTACATCGACAAGGTGCTCGCGCTGTACCAGCGCTACCGCGAGGCCATGGGCATCAAGGCCGAGACGCCCGCGCAGTAGCCGCGTTGGCTGGGCGTTGTCGCGCCGTGGGGTGCGCGGCAGGCCGGCGAGGTCGGACAGCGCCGGCGCACGCTGTCGCGACGCCTCCATGCGGATCGCGCGCGGCCGCTCGCTGCGCCAGCCCGAAGGCCGACGCACTCGCCGCCGTCGCGATGCACCGGATTCAGCTGTTGGCTTGCAGCGCCACTTCCTCGTACGGCTGCACCACCACCCAGCCGTCGCCGGCGAAGCGCAACTGGATGCTCTCGCCCGAGCCGCGCCCGAGCAGCGTGCCCAGGCTGACGTCGGTGACGATCTCCGGGGTCAGCCCGCCGGACCAGGCCACGGTGGCGTTGGGATCGGTGAACACCGGGCCGGTCTGCGCATTCACCGGCAGCGTCAGCGGTTCGTAGTGCGAGGTGATCGCGACGATGCCGTGGCCGCTCAGGCGCACGTTGAACAGGCCGCCGGAGAGCATGCCGGCGACCTTGCGCATCATGGTGATCCGGCTGTCGATGCCCGCTTCGGTGGCGAGCACGTCGTTGCCGTTGACGAAGATCGACTCGCCGGCCAGGCGCAGCAGGGTGATCTTCTTGCCGGCGTCGGCCAGATACACGCGGCCCTGGCCCTCGACCTTCATCAGCTGCATGCCTTCGCCGCTGACCGCCTTCTTCAGCAGGTTGCCCAGGCCCTGTTCCAGCAGCCCCTGGCGGGTGAACTTGACCGCGCCCTTGCGCGCGACCATCGCCCCGGCCTTGGCCCAGACCAGCCCGTCCAGGCGCACTTCCAGCAGATGCGGGCTTTCCAGTTCGAACGCGTCGGCCGATGCGTCCTTCTCGCGCGAGGTGGACAGGAACTCGGCCAGGGTGCGTACGCTCATCGTCGGTCCTTGGTATGGGCAAGGACCGCAGCATACCCGCCGGCCGGCGGGATCACGGCGTGGCCGGCTCCGGCTGCCGCTGCCTGGCGTTCGTGGCCGACGCGGCGGGCGCGGGCGGCGACACCGGCGTGGAATACAGGTCCAGCAACAGCAGGGTGACGCCGTTGGTCCAGCCGAAGCCGTCCTGCAACGCGTACTCGCCGCCGCCACCGCCCTTGGCCTGCCCATCCACCGCGTACTTCTCCACCAGCTTGTGCTGCTGCGCGAACAGCGCCTGCACGCGCGCCAGGAAGCGGCTGCCGATGCGTTGCGCCAGCGCGTGCTGGTCGTAGCGGCGTAGGCCGCTCACCGCGATCCACTGCAGCGGCGCCCAGCCGTTGGGTTCGTCCCACTGCTGGCCGGTGTGCAGGCGGGTGCTGGCCAGCCCGCCCGGACGCAGCAGTTGCGCCTGCACGGTGGCGGCGCTGCGCTTGGCGCGCGCCGGCGAGGCGACGCCGACGAACAGCGGATACAGTGCCGCGGCGGTGACCTGGTCGCGCAGGCGGCGCTGCTGCCAGTCGTAGTCGGCGTAGTAGCCGGCATCGCTCCACAGGTGCTTGTCCATCGCGGTCTTGCGCGCACTGGCCAGGGCCGCGTAGTCGGTGTCGCAGCCGGCCGCGCCCGGGTGCTTGGCGCAGGCCAGGGCCAGGGTGGTTTCGAGGTGGTAGAGCAGGCTGTTGAGATCGACCGGGACGATGGCGGTGGTGCGGATCGTGGCCAGCGTCTTGCGGTCGCCGAGCCAGCGGCTGGAATAGTCCCAGCCGCTTTCGGCGCCGGCGCGCAGGTCGCGGTAGACCTCCGCGGCGGGGCGGTCCTTGGCCTCGGCGGCGGTGCGCACGTCGTGCAGCCAGGCTTCCGGACGCGGCGTGTCGCGCGCGTCCCAGTAGCGGTTGAGCAGGCTGCCGTCGGCCAGCCGCACCACGTGCGCATGCGCGCCGCCCGGGGCCAGCGACTGCGCGCCTTCCATCCAGTACGCGTATTCCTTCTGCAACTGCGGCAGGTAGCGCGCGTAGACGACATCGCCTTCCACCGTGGCCTGCAACTGCACCATGTGCGAGAAGAACGGCGGCTGCGAGCGGCTCAGGTAATAGGTGCGGTTGCCGTTGGGGATGTGCCCGTAGGTGTCGATCAGGTAGGCGAAGTTGTCCAGCATCTGCCGGCTGCGCTCGGTCTCCCCGCTCTCGACCAGGCCGAGCATGGTGAAGTACGAATCCCAGTAGTAGACCTCGCGGAAGCGTCCGCCCGGCACCACGTAGGGCTGCGGCAGCGACAGCAGGCTGCTGTGCGCCGGCACGTCCACCTGGCGCCGCACCAGCAGCGGCCACAGCGCGTCGATGTGCTCGCGCAGGCCGGTGTCCTGGCGGATCGCCTCGGTCTGCACCGGGCCGGATTCCTCGAAATTGGCGGCGACGAAGCGGCGCAGGTCGAAGCCCGGCTGCTGGCGCTGGGCCAGGTAGTCGGCGTTGATCAGCGCGGGGTCGCGCAACGGCAGCGCATCCACGAAATGCTTCTGGTCGTCGAACAGTTCCTGCTGCTGCACCGCCTGGAACAGTTCGGGGTAGGCCAGGTCCGGCGTCAGCGGGGCGGGCGCGGGCGCGGCCTGCAGGGCGGCGGGCGCGGCCTGCGCCGCGGCGGTGTCGCAGCCGCCCAGCAGCAGGCCCAGCGACAGGCTCAGCAGCGGGGTGCAGCAGGGAGGAGCGGCGTGGCTCATCTCGGGTCCGAAGCAGGAAGCGTACGGCATGGTAAACGACCGGGGAAAAGGGCGGGAGGCCGGCGGCGGTGGCGGCCGGTCGCCGATGACAGGGCATGGCGCGGCAGGCTCCGCACCCGGTGTGGGCGCGGGCGCCCGATCCGGCGATATCGGCCGTGCGCCGGTTGGCTTGAATCGGGGGGCGGGCTGCGCGGACATGCCGGCAGCGATGCAAGAGTGGGGCCACGCGTGCGAAGCAGGCGCGTCCAGGCGGCGGGCCGTGGTGCGCTGCCCTGGGCGATGGCCTCGCCCGCGCGCTCAGGCGCTGGCGGCGCCCGCGCGCAGGTGCGCCTGCAGCGCGGCGGCATTGTCCAGGGCGTGGCCGAGCGCGGTGTTGTCGAAGATCACCCAGACTTCGCCCGCCGGCGGCGTGGCGGCGACGACGCGTGCGGCCAGCCCTCGCAGCGCCGCGTCCGGGTAGTCGCTGTAGTAGATGCGCGGCGCGCCGTGCCAGCGCCAGTAGGCCGGCGCGGCGGGGCCGGCGGGTTGCGCCGCGGCGGCGCTCAGTGCCGGGTCGGCGGCGACGCGGGCGATCCGGTGGCGCTGCCACAGCGCCTCGGCGCGTGCGCCGAACCAACTGGCGTGGCGCGGCTCGCAGGCGATGCCGCCATGCCAGCGGCGCCGCAGCATTGCGAAGAAGGTGGCGGCGGTGCGCGCGTCGAAGGCCAGGCTCGGCGGCAACTGCACCAGCAGGCAGCCGAGCTTGTCGCCGAGATGGGCGACCTCGCCGAGGAAGGCCTGCAGCAACGGCCCGGTGCGGGACAGGCGCGCGTCGTGGGTGATGCTGCGCGGCAGCTTGGCCGAGAACCGGAAGTCCGCCGGGACGCTGTCGGCCCAGCGCTGGTAGGTGGCGGGACGGTGGGCGCGGTAGAACGTGGAGTTGATCTCCACCGCGTCGAAACGCGTGGCGTAGCGGTGCAACTGGCTGGCGCCGGCGCCGACCAGGCCGCGCTGCGTGCTGGCGATCGACCAGCCGGCGCAGCCGACGCGGATGCGCGGCGCGCTGCCGCTGTGGCGCAATGGAGCGGGTGGCATGGCGAAGGCCGGCGGGACGGACGTCCGGAATAACAAGCGCGGCGGCCAAGCGTCGTGAAGAACGGCACTGGCCGGATATGGCCGGTTGGCGCGCGTCCTCCGGCGTCCTCCACTGTCTCTGCGATCCTCGGACCTCGCTCGGTCTGCAGAAAAAACCGCCACATCCCGGTAGTTCGGCGCGTGCGCGTCTACGCGTGGATGGCAGGGGTATGGGGTTCGGCTTGATCGCGAACTGATCGCGAGAGAGGGGGGCGCTTGCGCAGGCGCGCGACGCTGGCCGCGCTTGCGCCGATGTGGGCATGCAGGCGCCGTGCGGACCCCGCCGCAGGCCATCGCTTGGTGCGGGCCGGTGAAACGGCGCCACCGGCAGGGCGCCGGCGTGCCTGTGCGCGTGGCATGGCCGGGCGTCCCGGCCATGCGTGCGCGTCGCTTACTGCTTGCCGGCAGCCTTGCCCTTGGCCTTGACCGGCTGACCGTCGCTGTTCAGCACCTGCACCTCGCCCAGCTTCAGGGCGCGCACCGGCGCCTCGATCTGCTTGAGGTCGCCGACGATCACCCAGGTCATCGCCTGCGGCACGACGATCTCCTTGATCGCCGCTTCCGCCGCGGCCTGGTCGATGCCTTCCAGGCGCGTCTTCAGGGTCTGCACGTAGTCGTCCGGACGCCCGTACTGGACGATGCTCTCGACCGCGCCCAGCACCGCGCCGGTGGTCTCGAAGCTGCCGGGCAGGGCGCGGATGCGCTGGTTCTTGATGTTGGCGATCTCCTCGGCGGTCAGCGGCTTGTCGCCGACCACGGCCTTGGCTTCCTTGAGGATCTCGGCGGCCGACTCGGCGGTCTTGTCCGTCTGCACCGGGGCGAAGAACAGGAACGGGCGCTGGCCCTGCGCGTCGAGCATGAAGCTGTTGGCGCCGTAGGCCCAGCGCTTGTCCTCGCGCAGGTTCATGTTCAGGCGCGAGGTGAAGGTGCCGCCGAACGCGCCATTGGCCACGCCGATGGCCAGGTTGTTCGGCGCCTTGGTCGACGGCGCCAGCAAGCCGGCCAGGATCAGCGACTGCGGCGCGTCGGCGCGGTTGATCAGGAACACCCGCGGCTTGGGCTGCGCGACGGCCTGCGGCAGCGTCTTGGTCTGCAGCGCGGTCGCCGGCGGCTGCCAGTCGCCGAACGCCGCGTCCAGCTGCGGGATGATCTGCGCCAGCGTGGTGTCGCCGGCGACCAGGATGCGCAGGTTGTCCGGACGCAGCCAGTTGTTCTGGAACGCGCTCAGGTCGTTCGCGGTCAGGCTCTTGATCGCCGCCTCGGTGCCGGTGCCGGTGAGCGGCACGCCGTACGGATGTTGCGGGCCGTACAGCAGCGGCGGCAGGGTGCGCAGCGCCAGGCCCTGCGGCTGGGTCTTCTCCTGGGCGATGCCGGCCAGCCACTGGCCGCGCACGCGTTCGATGTCCTCGGTCTTGAACGCCGGGTTGCGCACGATGTCGGCGAACAGCGCCAGCGACGGCGTCAGTTGGTCGTTGAGCGCGTCCAGCGAGGCGCCGCAGCTGTCCAGTTCGCAGGACACGCTGGTGATCGCGCCCAGGCGCTGGCGGCGCTGCGCCACCTCCACCGAATCCAGGCTCTGCGTGCTTTCGTTCATCAGTGCCGCGGTGAAGTTGGCGGTGCCGAGCTTGCCGCCCTGGTCCACCGCGTAGCCGGCGTCGAACAGCAGTTCGATCTGCGTGACCGGGATGGTGTGGCGCTCGGCCAGCACCACCTCGATGCCGTTCTTGAGCTTGCCGCGCTGCAGCTGCGGGAAGCTCAGGCTCGGGAACTGGGTGGTCTCCGGCACCCCGGCGGCGCGATCGATCCGGCTCTTGCCGACGCGGTAGTCGGCCGCGGCCGGCAGCGTGGGCGCGGGCTTGCCCTCGGCGGCGGGCAGCGGCTTGACCGCCTTGTCCTCGGCGACCGGATCGAAGCCCTCGCCGGCCGGCAGCACGGTCAGCAGGTAGTCGCCCTTGCCGAACCAGGTGGCGGCGGCCTTGCGCACGCTGGACGCGGTGGCGGCCTGGGCACGCTCCAGGTCGTGCTTGTAGGCGCCCGGATCCTTGCGGTAGACCTGGCCCTCGGCCAGGATCGCGGCCTTGCCGGTGAAGCCGCCGACCTTCTCCAGGCCGCGCACGAAGCCGGCGCGGTAACTGACCTGCGCGCGCTGCAGTTCGTCGGCGGTCGGGCCCTCGGCCAGGAATTTCTGCAGTTCGTCGGCGATGGCGGCCTCGACCTTGGCCGGATCCACGCCGTCCTTCACGTCGGCGCTGATCTGCAACTGGCTGGCCAGCGCGAACGGCTGGATGCTGGCCGAGACGTCGTCCACCAGGTTGTCGCGGTACACCAGGCGCTGGTACAGGCGGCTGGTCTTGCCGCCGCCGAGCACGGTGGTGGCCAGGTCCAGTTGCACCGCGTCGTCGGTGCCCAGTTGCGGCGCCACCCAGGTGCGGTAGATGCGCGGCTGTGAGACGTGGTCGTGCTGCACGCCGCGGGTCTGCTTGGCCAGCGGGGTGATCCACGGCTGCTGGCGCGGCACCGGCCTGCCGGCGGGAATGTCGCCGAAGTACTGCTCGGCCTTGGCCTTGGCCTGCGCCACGGTGATGTTGCCGGCCAGCACCAGGGTGGTGTTGGCGGCGCCGTAGTTGTCGTGGAACCACTGCTTGACGTCGTCCAGCGAGGCCGCGTCGAGGTCGGCCATCGAGCCGATGGTGTCGTGCTGGTACGGATGGTTGGCCGGGAAGATGTTGGCCAGGATGTTCTCGTCCACGCGCCCGTACGGACGGTTCTCGCCCTGGCGCTTCTCGTTCTGCACCACGCCGCGCTGGGTATCCAGTTCCTTCTGCCCGATCGCGCCGAGCAGGTGGCCCATGCGGTCCGATTCCATCCACAGCGCGGTGTCCAGCGCGGTGGTCGGCACGGTCTCGAAGTAGTTGGTGCGGTCGAACCAGGTGGTGCCGTTCATGTCGGTGGCGCCGACCTTCTCGAACGGCTGGAAATAGGTGCCCTTGTGGTTCTCCGAGCCGGAGAACATCAGGTGCTCGAACAGGTGCGCGAAGCCGGTCTTGCCGGCCGGCTCGTCGCCGGAGCCGATGTGGTACCAGATGCTCACCGCCACCACCGGCGCCTTGTGGTCCTCGTGCACGATCACGGTCAGGCCGTTGGGCAGGGTGAAGCGGGTGTAGGCGATCTCCGGCACGGTGGCCTTGGCCGACAGGGCGGCCGGCGCAGCGGCCACGGGCGCGCTCGTGGCGGCGGCGCCGACGGCGAGAATGCTGGAAATCAACAAGGACAGGGGACGAAGCATGGGCCAGGCCTGATCGGGAGAATGGCCCAGCATAGTGGGCGCGTGTTGGGGCCGGTAGGTGACTGATGGCACAGCGGCGCGGGCCGCCGATGGCCGGTTCGCCGGTGGCCGTGAAGCCGGAGCGGTGGCCGGGAGCGATAGCGACCGCGCCGCGGTCGCTGCCGTCGTGGTCGTGGCGAGGTCAGGCGCTGCCTGCGGCGATCTTTCGCGGCGGTGACGTCGAGCGATCGCCCATCGGGCTTGCAATGCGAACGGCACGCCGCGCTGCGCTGCCCCTTGCCGACATCGCCGCCGCGGCCGCCCGCGCCGGGTCGGTGCTCGGCGGGGTGGCCGGATGCGCTGCCGGATCGCTGTCGGTCCCGGGCGAGGCGTCGCGGCGAGGCGCTGGTCTGCGCTCAGCGCGCGGCGCAGAAGCCGAATTCGGCGCTGGCGCCGGGCGCCAGGCGCTTGTTCCAGTCCAGGCCGGCGGCATTGAGCGTGCTGCCCGACTGCGTCCAGGTGGCGTTCCACAGGCTGCTGACCCTGCCGCTGATCGATAGGGCGACCGCCCAGTCGCCGCTGGCGCTGCCGGTGTTGGTCACCTGCACGCGATGGCAGTAGCCGGCGTTCCAGTCGCTGTCGACGATGGTCTTGGTGCTGAAGCTGGCGCCGCCCGGCGTCGGAGTGGGTGTCGGCGTGGGCGTGGGGGTAGGCGTCGGCGTCGGCGTGGTGCTGCTGGAATCGCCCCACAGTTTCTTCAGCAAGACGACCTTGTCGGTGCGCACCGAACTCCAGTCGTCGTTGAGGATGCCGCCGGTGTCGCCGCTGTTCGGATTCCACGACCAGTAGAACCCGCTGCGCACGCCCTTGCCGATCAGGTAGTCGACCAGGGCGTTCTGCCATTGCACGTCCAGCGCGTTGCCCTGGCCGTACTTGCCGCCGAACTCGCCGAGCAGCAGCGCGTGGCCGGCCTGCACGAACTGGCCGAAGTGCTGCTCCCAGATCGCGGGCATGTTGGAAGGGAAATTGGACGCGCTGAAGTAGGACTGCATGTGCACGTCCGGGCCGTACACGTGCGGCGCCAGCAGCAGGCGGTTGGCGGGGATGTTGAGCGCGGTGCAGGCCAGCGGTTCCAGGTTGCCGCCCCAGAAGTGGCCGCCGCCGCTGGAACAGGCCGGATTCTCGCCGATGCCTTCGACCACGATCAGCCAGTTCGGCGCCGCCTTCAGCACCACCGCGGCGGCGCGTTCGGCGGCCTTGTTCCAGTCGGTGGCGGTGTTGCCGCTGCCCCAGGTGGCGGCGCCGTGCGGCTCGTTCTTCAGGTCCAGGCCGATCACGCCCGGCACGCCGGCGTAGCGCTTGGCGACGAAGCCGAGGTCGTCCAGCCACTGCTGCTCGCTGTAGGAGGCCGTGTACCACAGCTCGGAAATCGCGTTGCAGTCCGGCGTGTGGTGGTCGAGCAGCACGTACATGCCGCGGCTGCTCAGTTCGTTGATCACCTTGTCCATCACCTGCAGCGCGCTCAGGCCCTGCAGGTCCGGATTGCGGCTGTAGTCGATGCTGCTCGGCGCGGTGCCGGACAGGGTCTGCGGGCAGAACGGCAGGCGCACGGCGTTGAAGCCCTGGCCCTGCATCTGCGTGATCATCTCCTTCCAGTTGCGCGCCCACAGCCCGTGCACGGTGTGCACGTTGGTCTCGAAGCCGAACCAGTTGACGCCGCGCAGTTGCACCGCGTTGCCGCTGTCGTCCACCACCTTGCCGTCCTTGATCGCATAGCTCCAGGCCGAACCGCTGGCCACCCCTAACGCCGCGGCCAGCAGGCAGCGGAGGATGCGGGCATTCCTGGACGTGGACATGGGGCGTTCTCCGAAAGGGGCGCCAAGCGTAACCGCCCGAGGCGCGCCGTGGCAGGACGGGGGCGGCCATGATCGGCCGGTTGCCGCGGGGTGCGTCGTGATTGCCGACACAGAAGCATCGCCTGTCCACGTGGGCCGCCTCGCGCCGCGCCGATGCCGTGGTGGAAACCCCGCGCGGGCGCCGGGCACGCCTTCCGTCGCGCATAGCCGCCCGCTGCCGGCATGGTTACACTCGGGCGTCTCCATTTCTCCGAGGGGTACGCGTGAAGCGACCGATCATGGGCATGCTGGCCCTGGCGATCTCCGGCGCATTGATGGCGGCGCCGCCGTCCGCGCCGCGGTTCGACACGCAGCGCATTTCCGCCGACGTCAGGACGCTGTCCTCCGACGCCTACGAGGGCCGCGCCCCGGCCACGCCGGGCGAGGACAAGACCGTGGCCTACCTCAGCGCGCAGTTCCAGGCCGCCGGCCTGCAGCCGGGCGGCGACCTCAAGGACGGCAAGCGCCTGTGGACGCAGGCGGTGCCGTTGCGCCGCGCCGACATCGTCGGCAGCCCGCAGATCGCGATCGAGCGCGACGGCCAGCGCCAGGCGCTGACCCAGGGCCAGCAGATCGCGTTGCGCGCCGCGCTCGACGGCAGCAGCCAGGTCGCCATCGACGGCGCGCCGCTGGTGTTCGTGGGCTACGGGGTCAAGGCGCCGGAACGCGGCTGGGACGACTTCAAGGGCGTTGACCTGAAAGGCAAGATCGCCGTGGTGCTGATCAACGACCCGGACTTCGAGACCGGCAAGGGCGCCTTCGACGGCAAGGGCATGACCTACTACGGGCGCTGGACCTACAAGTACGAGGAGGGCGCGCGGCAGGGCGCGGCCGGCGTGCTGATCGTGCACGAGACCGCGCCGGCGTCCTACGGCTGGGCCACGGTCGCCAGTTCCAACACCAACAGCATGTTCGACGTGGTCCGCGACGATCCCAAGTCCGCGCATCCGGCGCTGGAAGGCTGGATCCAGCGCGACCTGGCGGTGGACCTGTTCAAGCGCGCCGGGCTGGATTTCGAAACGTTGAAGAAGCAGGCGCAGTCGCGCGAGTTCAAGCCGGTGGAACTGAAGGGCGAACGCCTGCACGCCGACTACGCGGTGAAGTCGGAGGTCATCACCTCGCACAACGTGGTCGCGCGGCTGCCGGGCAGCACGCATCCGGACGACAGCGTGATCTACACCGCGCACTGGGACCACATCGGCGTGGGCGCGCCGGACGCCAACGGCGACCGCATCTTCAACGGCGCGCTGGACAACGCCAGCGGCACCGCCGCGCTGCTGGAACTGGCGCGGGTGTTCGCCAAGGGCCCGGCGCCGCAGCGCTCGGTGGTGTTCCTGGCGGTCACCGCCGAGGAGAAGGGCCTGCTCGGCTCGGAGTACTACGCCTCCAAGCCGCTGTATCCATTGGCGCGCACGGTGGCGGTGATCAACATGGACGGCATGAGCCCGTTCGGTCCGTCGCGCGATTTCGGCATCTACGGCACCGCCAAGCTCGACCTGCTCGAGGACCTGAAGACCGTCGCCAAGCGCTGGGACCTGCGCTACACGCCAGATCCCAAGCCGGAAGCCGGCTACTTCTTCCGCTCCGACCATTTCTCCTTCGCCAAGCGCGGCGTGCCGGCGCTGTCCTTCGCCGCCGGGCAGGACTGGGTGGACGGCGGGATCAAGGCCGGCAAGGCCGCATCCGACGACTACACCGCCAAGCGCTACCACCAGCCCGGCGACGAATGGCTGCCGAGCTGGACCTTCGCCGGTGCCGCGCGCGACCTGCAGGTGCTGTACACGCTGGGATCGGAGCTGGCCGATTCGACGCAGTGGCCGAATTGGAGCGCGGACTCGGAGTTCCGCGCCATCCGCGACGCCAGCGCGGCGCAGCGGCGATGAGCCGGCACTGAGGCATGGAGGCCGATCGGCCACGCGCGCGCTGGAGGCGCGTCGGCGTGGCGCTGGCGTTCCTCGCCTTCGGTCCGCCACTGGGCACCTTCCCGGTGGCGCTGCCGATACTGCTGCTGTGGTCGCACAGCCTGGCGCCATTGGATGCGCTGCGCGTGGCGTCGATGATGACGCTCGCGTCCTACGTGCCGGGTGCGCTGCCGGCGCTGCTGACCGGCGCCATCGCCGCGCATGGCTGGCCGCAGCGGGACTGGCACGCGCATCTGCGCATCGGCATGGCCGGGTTGCTGCTGTCCCTGATCTGCTTCGCCGTCGCCCTCGGCGTGATGGGGGGCTTGTCCGAGTCCATTTCCACCGTCGTGAGCCTGCTGCTGCTGTGCAGCCTGCCGGGCTTCGTCGGCGCCACCGTGGTGTCGCGCTTGCTGCAGTGGGCCGTGGGCCTGCGTCAGCGGCGCGGCGCGAACGTATCCGCTTCCGCACAGGCCTGAGCCGTGTCCGCCGATCCCGCTGATTCCTCCGATTCCTCCGATTCCTCCGATCCGACAGTCGCGCTCGCCGCTTCCGCGCAATCGGCCGCCGACCTGCCGACGGTCGCCGCCGCGGCACCCGGTGACGACACCGCCATCGATCCGCTGCATCCGGGCCTGGTGCGAACCGGCGTGGTCATGGCCTTCCTGATCGGCGGTCCGCCGCTGGGCACCTTCGTGGTGGCGCTGCCGATGATGCTGTTCGGCGCGCTGGACAGTGGCGATTCGCTGGTCGGCGGGCTGGTGGCGGCGCTGGGATTCTCGCTGTTTTCCTACCTGTTCGGCGCGGTGCCGGCGCTGCTGACCGGGCTGGTCGCCGCATGGTCCTGGCCGCGGCTGCGCGGCTGGCGTGCGCATCTGCGGATGGGCGCGATCGGGTTCGTGGTGTCGTTGCTGTGTTTCGCCATCGCCTTTCCGCTGATGGGCTCGCGCAACGACGATTCCTTCGCCGACAGCGTGCCGACGCTGCTGCTGTTCAGCCTGCCCGGCCTGGTCGCCGGCGTGTTGGTCTCGCGCCTGCTGCAGGCGCTGCGCGGCAGTTGAGCCGCCGGCCTCAGCCGGCGCTGGCCTGTTGCAGCGACGGGGTGCGCCAGCCGGCGCGCACGCCCCAGAAGTAGAAGCCCAGCGCGACCACGCCGACCACGACCAGGTCCGGTCCGTAGGACAGGTAGCCGTGTCCGCCGAAGGTGGTGCTGCCGGCCCACGACAGCAGCGCGATGGTCGGCAGGTAGGCGATCAGCCAACTGGCGCCGCGCAGGTTGTTGCGCAGGTCCTTCCAGCCCTGTCGATGCTGGTAGTAGGCGTAGACCGGCAGGGCGACCAGCATCAGCACGATGATCTCGCCGGTCAGCGGCCAGCGCGCCCAGTACAGCAACTCGGTGGCGAGCACGAACGCCGCCGCAGCCAGCACCGGCAGGCCGAAGATGCGCAGCGGACGGTGCATGTCCGGCGCATGCTTGCGCAGCGCCATCGCGCTGATCGGGCCGGTCAGGTAGGAGATGATGGTGGCCACCGAGATCACCGCGGCCAGCGTGCCCCAGCCGCGGAAGAAGAACAGGAACAGGTAGGACACCGCCAGGTTGAAGAACATCGCCGGGCGCGGCACGCCCCAGTGCGGATGCAGCTTGCCCAGCACCGCCGGCAGGGTGCCGTTGCGCTCCATGCCGTAGATCATCCGCGCGGTGGTGGCGGTGTAGGTGATGCCGGTGCCGCTGGGGCTGACGAACGCGTCCACGTACAGCAGCATCGCCAGCCAGTGCAGGTTGACGATGATCGCCAACTGCGCGAACGGCGAGCGGAAATCGATGCCGTGCCAGCCGGCCTTGGCCAGCAGCTCCGGCGGCACCGCGCCGATGTAGGCCACCTGCAGGATCAGGTAGATCACCGTGGCCAGCGCGATCGAACCGAGCACCGCGAACGGGATGCTGCGCCCGGGATTGCGCGCCTCGCCGGCCAGGTTCACCGGGCTCTGGAAGCCGTTGAAGCTGAACACGATGCCGGCGGTGGCCACCGCGGTCAGGACCGCGGCGAAGTCGATGGTGTGGCTGCCGCCGTGCAGGCCGACGCTGAAGTTCTCGCCGTGGAAGCCGCTGGCGATCAGCGCGATGCCGGTCAGTGCCGGCACCACCAGCTTGAACACGGTGATCAGGCTGTTGGAGCGCGCGAACAGCTTCACGCTCCAGAAGTTCAGCAGGAAATACACCAGCACCAGCGCCGCGGCGATGTACAGGCCGGGCACCGACAACTCGCCGGCGCCGCCGGGTTGCTGCACGTACAGGTTCTGCGCCCACTGCCACGGCCACGACGCCATGTACTGCACCGAGGCCTCGGCCTCGACCGGAATCACCGACACGATCGCGATCCAGTTGGCCCAGCCGGCGATGAAGCCGACCAGCGAGCCGTGCGAATAATGGCTGTAGCGGACCATGCCGCCGGATTCGGGGAACATCGCGCCCAGTTCGGCATAGGCCAGGGCGATGGTGGTGACGATCGCCGCGCCCAGCACCCAGGCCCAGATCGCGCCGGGGCCGGCCAGCCCGGCGGCGCGCCAGGCGCCGAACAGCCAGCCCGAGCCGATGATCGAGCCCAGGCCGGTCAGCATCAGGGCGAATGGGCCGACATCGCGGCGCAGGGCGGGTTCGGTCATGGCAGGTTCCAGGCGGCGGTCGCGGCGGGAAACCGCGGATGATCGCATGAAAGCTGGGAATGGGGATTCGGGATTGGGGAATCGTAGAAGCGGGGTTGCCGGCGCTGGGGGATTCCGGGCTGCTCTTGCGAATCCCCAGTCCCGAATCCCGAATCCCGGCCTTACGAAGACTTTACGGGCAGCGGCACCTAGCGCCATGGCGCGCTTACGCGGGCCGCGCGCAGACTGCGCCACGTCCTTTCCGTTGGATGTGTTCCATGTCGATTCTGCTGATCCAAGGCCCGCATCGCGATGCGCCGGCCGTCGCCGCGGCGCAGCGCCTGGCCGCCGCCCATGCCGCGCAGGTGGTGCCGGTGGCCTGCGCCGATGCCGCGCAGATCGTGGCGCGGTTGCAACAGGGCGCGCACGACGAGACCGAACTGGTGCTGCTGGATTCCGGCGAGCTGCCGGCCGCCGATCTGGCCGCGCACGGCGCGCACCTGCGCGCGGCGCTGGATGCGCTCGGCCATCCGTACATCGAGGTGCACGATGCCAGCGCGCAGGCGCTGGAACCGCTGCTGCACCCGCGCCACGCGCCGCTGCTGACGGTGATCGCCAACGGCGCGCTCGCCGACAGCTACGCGATCGCGCTGGGCGTGGCCACGCGCCGGCTCGGCGCGCGCGCCGCGCTGGCCAACTGAGGGCGCCGCCATGTCGATCGTGTTGTTGCGCGGGCCGGACTGCGTGGCCGGCCACCGCGGCCGCCCGGCGCGCATCGCGCCGCAAGTCATGCGGCAATTGCTCGCGCAGGCCGGCCGCGCCGGCAAGACCCTGGCGGTGCGCGGCTGCGCCAGCGAGGCCGAACTGCTGCAGGCGCTGGCGCAGGCCGACGCGGCGCGGGTGGAGATGCTGCTGCTGGATCCGGGCGCCTGCTCGGACAGCGCCGCCACCGCCGCCGCGGTCGCGCACCTGGGCCGGCCGTACGTGGAAGTGCACGACGATGCCTGCGACCAGCGCGAACCCTGCCTGTGCGCGGCGTCGCGGCAACGCGTGGGCCAGGTCGGCGGCTACTGCGCGCAGAGCTACGCGCTGGCCTTGTCGATCGCGCTGGAGCACCTGGGCTGCAATGGCTACGAAGGCGATGTCCACGTCGGTACCTGAGCGCGCGCGCCACTACCTGGCCGACTACGAGGCCTACAGCTACGGCCAGCGGATCGCCTGGGGCACGCTGGCGCACAGCTGGCGCGACGCGGCGCCGCTGGATCCGGAACGCCTGCTGCAGCGGCTGCGCGCGCAGGCCGCGCAGCGGCACGGCGTGGACAGCGAGGACATCCGTATCCGCAGCGTCAGCCGGCTGTAGCGCGCGCCAGGCATGCGAACGGGTCGGCGGCAGCAAGCCGATCGCATGCTGGCCGCGCGCGAAACGGAGGGGGCTCGCTCCGGGAAGATGCGATGGGCGCCCGGGTGCGGCGAGCAAGCCAGCGCGCGGCGGCGCGCGAGCGTATCCATCGTTCGACGAGCCGAAGCTTCCGCGAGCCGTCGCCACCGCCGTCGCGGCATGGCGCGCATGCCGCGCGCCTCGGCGCGGCCTATGCGAACAGCGCCGCCAGCCGTGCCACCGCCGCCTCGGACGCGGCGCGGTCGGGCGTGGCGTCCGCGTTGCCGAAGTCGCCATCGCCCTGCGCCTGCACCAGGATGCCGTCGCGGCGCGGCACCACGTTGAGGTTGTGGCCGCGGTACACCAGCCCGTAGGTCACCTCCGGCTGCGGCACCAGCCGCGCGGTCTGACCGCGCACCGGCACCACGCTGTCGTCGCCGAGCAGCGCGCGCGCGCCGTAGCCGGTGGCGTTGACCAGGGTCTTCTCGCGCAGGTCGGCGAACTCGCGGGGGCTGGCGAACTCGCGCGTCTCGATCTCGCCGCCGGCGGCGAGGAAATCGTCCAGCAGCAGCCGCGCATAGGCGCTGATGTTGAACACCAGTTGCGTGTAGCGGCGCACGTACGGCACCGGGAACGGATGCTGGCCCGGCGCCAGCGCCTGCCCGTTCGGTCCCAGGTCGGCCAGGTAGCGCGTCTCCAGCGGCGGATAGTCCGGCTCGCCGCCGCCGCCGTGGCCGCCGCTGGGCTGGTCGAACGGCACGTCCGACAGCACGTAGCCGTCGCGCCATTCGACCGGCTCGCCGGGCAGGCCCAGCAGGTTCTGGTACATGCCGAACGAGGTGCGCGCCATCTGCTCCCAGCGCCGCGCGAAGTCCGGCGTGGCGTAGGCGCTGGTGCAGATCCGCGAATCCGGCGACCACACCCCGGTGGCGAAGGAGGAGCGCACCTCCGGCGGCCGCTCCTTGGCGTAGATGCGCACGCGCAGCCCGGCGCGCTGCGCGACCAGCGCGGTGGTCAGCCCGATCGCGCCGCAGCCGATCACCGCCAATGCGGGCTGCCCGGTGGCACGGGCGAGCTGCGTGGCGATCGCCGCCGCGCCCCACGACAGCGACCAGCCGCTGCCGCCATGGCCGTAGTTGTGGATCACCGTCTTGCGCCCGATCCGCTCGGCCTCGATGCGCGGTCCCTGCGCGCGGAATGGACGCGTGCAGGCGTGCAGGGCGACGATGCGGTCGGCGCTGGCGCGGATCGGGACCAGCGGTGCCGGCGCCGCGAACGTCGCGACCGGCGCGGGTGGTACCGGCAGCACCGGCGCCGACGGTGGCAACGCCACGTCGCGGCGTGGCCGCGCCAGCAGGGGCGCGGCGCCGAGCGTGGCCGCGGCCAGCGCGCCGCCGCGCAGGAAGTGTCGTCGGTGCATGTCCGGCTCCTTGGAGGTGAGCGGCAGAGTCTAGCGCCCGCGTGCGCCGCGTTCGCCACAGCCCGCGCCCGCGCCGGTGCCGGCCGGGGCTCTGGCATCGCCGTGGACATCGAGCGGGAGCACCGCACGCCGCTGCGCCGGAAAGGGGCGCGTTGCGCGCGTCCACGCCGCGGTTTCGCGCCGTCGATCCGGTGTTCCATCCGCGCCGGCCCGGCTTCGTCGCAAGGGGACTGGCGGCCCGCGCCGCCGCGGCTATGCTCGCCGCCATGTCCCCGAACCCCGCCGCCATGGTCTCCAGCGTCTCCCTGATCGTCCGCCTGCTGCTGGCCTGGGCCGCCGCCGTGGTCGTCGCCGGCTTCGTCTGGAGCGGCCTGTTCTACAGAATGGAAGAGCCACCGGGCCGGTTCTTCGGCCTGCTGGCGATGCTGCTGATGGTGTCGGCGCTGGTCGCCGGCATCACCCACCTGCGCCGCGTCTGGCTGATCGCCGGACGGCTGGACAGCGCCACCCTGTCCAGCCGCCAGCGGCGCCAGATCGAGATTCCGCTGGACACCCGCGAGGCGTTCGCGCTGGTCGATGCGGCGGTGCGCGAACTGCCGCGGGTGGAACAGGTCGAGAGCACCGCCGACAGCCTGCAGGTGCGCGCCAAGGTGCGTCGCCTCGATCCCTACAACGGCCGCCCGCCGTCGCGCTGGAACCTGGCCGCGCGCTTCGCGGTCAAGCGCAACCAGGTGCTGGCGACGGTGACGCCGGGCGCCGGCACCAGCAGCCTGACGCTGCTGCTGGAGCCCGACGCCAGCGCCTGGATCGACCTGTTCGCGGTCGACGAAGGCAGCAACTACGAGAACGCCGAGGCGCTGGGCCGCGCGGTGGCGCGGCGGGTCGCCGAGCGGCGTCGCGACGAGCAGGCCGCCGCCGCGCAGGCCGCCACCGACCAGGAGCTGACCGTGGCGCGGCTGAACCTGCTGCACGCGCAGGTCGAGCCGCACTTCCTGTACAACACGCTGGCCAGCGCGCAGGTGCTGGCGCGCACCGACCCGCCGCGCGCGGACCTGATGCTCGGCTACCTGATCCAGTACCTGCGCCGCTCGCTGCCCAGCGCCGAGGACGCGCTGAGCACGCTCGGCGAGGAATTGGAACGCACCCAGGCCTACCTGGAGATCCTCAGGATCCGCATGGGCGCGCGCCTGCAGCTGCAACTGCAGGTGCCCGAGCAGATGAAGACGCTGGCGTTGCCGTCGATGATGCTGCAGACCCTGGTCGAGAACGCGATCAAGCACGGCCTGGAGCCCAAGCCCGGCGGCGGCACGATCTGGATCCTGGCGCGCGCGTTCGACGACCACTGCACCATCACCGTGGCCGACGACGGACTGGGCTTCAACAGCCAGTCCAGCGGCACCGGCATCGGCCTGAAGAACCTGCGCGAACGCCTGCGCCTGACCTACGCCGGCGCCGCCGCGTTCGCGATCGTGTCCAACTTCCCCAGCGGCGTGGCCGCGACGATCACCCTGCCGGGTCCGCCGCCCTCGCCGCTGCCGCCGCCGCTGCCGGCAGGAGCGCCCCATGGCTGATGCGATCGTCGCCGAAGACGAGGAGCTGCTGCGCACCGCGCTGGTCGCGCTGCTCGGCGAGGTGTGGCCGCAGCTGCGCATCGTCGCCGAATGCGAGGACGGCGCCAGTGCGCTGGAATGCCTGGCCGAGCACCAGCCGGACGTGGCCTTCCTCGACATCCGCATGCCCGGCCTGAGCGGCATCGAGGTGGCGCGCGCGCTGGGCGAAGTGAGCCCGCGCACCCAGGTGGTGTTCGTCACCGCCTACGATCAGTACGCGATCGACGCGTTCGAACACGGCGCGGTGGACTACCTGCTCAAGCCGATCGTGCGCGAACGCCTGCAGGCGACCGTGCAGCGGCTGCAGGCGCGCGCCGCGCAGAGGCCGGACGTGGCGGTGCTGGACGCGTTGCTGCTGCGCCTGGGGCAGCGTCCGCCGACGCCCGCGTCCACGCCGCCGCTGGCCTGGATCACCGCCAGCAGCGGCCGCGAGACGCGGCTGATCCTGCTCGACGACGTGGTCTATTTCCAGGCCGACAACAAGTACACCACGGTGCTGACCCGCGACGGCGACGCGCTGTTGCGCACGCCGCTGCGCGAACTGCTGGAGGTGCTGGATCCGGCGGCGTTCCGGCAGATCCATCGTTCCACCATCGTCAACCTGAAGGCGGTGGCCTCGGTGGTCCGCGACGACACCGGCAAGGGCCGGCTGAAGCTGCGCCATCGCGACGAAGTGCTGACCGTCAGCCAGCCGTACATGAGTCTGTTCCGCGGCATGTGACGCCGCGTCCGTCGTTTCGCACTGGAACAAGGAAATCGCCATGCGTCTGCTTTCGGCCCTGTGGTCGTGCCTGCTCAGCCTTGCCGGCTGCCAGGGACACGCCAATCTCGACCTATCCACCGGCGGCAGCCGCGAGACGGTGGTACACGCCAGCGAACACGGTGAGGCGGTGATCTTCAGTCGCACCACCTACCGTGGCGGGCTGGCCACCTTCCGCTGCGTGGACAGCCGCAGCGGGCGCTGCCACTACCAGGTCTATGCCGCCTGCGCGGCGCCGGCCGCCGGTGGCGCCGCGACGCCATCGGCGTGCGCGCCGCGCATGCTGCAGGAGTTCGACGTGCGGATCGGGCAGCGGCGCGAGATCCGCGGCTTGCCGCGCGACTTCGGCCAATGCGTCGCGCCCGAGATGTCGGCGTTGCCGCAGTCGTGCAAGCAGGGCTGAGTGCGGGCATTTTCGTTGGGATTGCAGGCAAGCGCCTGTGCTGGCATCCGCGCTTTCCGGCACGCGTCTGCCGTGGTGTTTGTGTTTGACTGGACCGTTGCCCATGGCGGCGGGGTGTGGCTGGCGGCAGGGCGCAGCGCAGTGGCAGCGGCGACTGTGGCATGCGGTGCTGGAAGGCCTGCAGTGCGCCATTGTGTAAGCGCTGTGGTCGCCTACACTCCGCTGCAGCGATGTCCGTGGAGCGCGCAAGGAGCGAATGCGTGACCCGGGGAATCACATCCTGGAGTTCTGCGGTCTCCGACAATGATCGGGCTGTCGTGGACGGCTTTTAATTTCCGGCCGATCCCGCCGGTGCAGCCACAGCGGCGGGCAGGGGCCATTCGACGATCAACGGGATGTCCACGCGCGTGTGCGACCAGCGAATCTGTTCGACCAACTGCACGGCCGCGATATCCTGTTCGCGCAGCACCTTGCCTTCCCGCGTTTGAAGTCGCACGAAACCCGGTGTGTCCCCTGCGGAGCCGGGCATCATGGGCAGTGGCGTGCTGATGCCGAACACCTCAACCCGGAAGCGTTGATCGGGGCTGACGGAGGTCTTGTAACTCCTTGCGCAGCACAGCTTGCGTCCGCTGGGTGTGAGCCAGAGCCATGCACAGACCCCAAGGGCTACGACGGCCAGTAAGGGCGTAAGTCGATAGCGATTTGACCTCGGGGTGTGCATGGCAAGCGGTTGGATACGAGTGCGTAAGATGCGCTTTGCAGTTGGAATGCGCGCGCCAGAATACACGACATCGCCGCTGCGCCCCCGTTGGATGGCTCGGGTTTTACCGGCTATCCGGCGCCCGATGATTGGACGGCTCCGCTCGTCGCGGCTGAAGCCGCTCCTACAGGGATCCCGCGCGCGGCCCACGCACCAGGTGTTGCACGGCGAACTCACCGAGGTAAGTTCGCGGTGCTGCCGTTGTAGGAGCGGCTTCAGCCGCGACCGAACCTAATAGTCCACGCCCACCGACAACAGCACGCTGCGTGGATCGCCCAGCGCCACCGCGCGCTGCAGGCCGCCGCTGTAGTAGTCGTGGTCGAACGCGTTCTTCAGGTTCAACGCATAGCGCCAGTGGCCCTGGCGATAGGCCACGCCGGCATCGAACACGACATAGCCGGGGATGCGGTGCCCGTATGCGGTCTTCTCGCCCTCGGCCCGCCCGCCGCCGCTGAAGGTCCACCCGTCGCCCGTCCCGCGCGGCGCGTACTGCAGCCATAGCGAGCCGCTGTGCCGGGGCACGTTGTACAGCCGATCGCCCACCGTGGTGACGCGCTGCGCGCCGTCGTCGGTGACCACCGCGTCGGTGTAGGCGTAGCCGGCGAACAGGCTGACGCCGCTGCCCAGGTCGGCGGCGGCGTTGAGTTCCAGGCCGCGGCTGCGCTGTTCGCCGACCGCGATGCTGTAGCCGTCGTTCACCGGGTCGGCCTGCAGCACGTTGCGCCGACGCAGGTCGTACAGCGCCATGCTCAGGCTGGTGCCCGCGTCCAGTTCCATCTTGACCCCGACCTCGATCTGGCGGCCACGCTCCGGATCGAACTGCGCGCCCTGCGCGTCGGTGCCGACGTTGGGATAGAACGAGGTGGCGACGCTGGCGTAGGGACGCAGGCCGCCGCCGGCATCGAACATCAACGCGGCCGAGCCGGTGGTGACGCTGGCGTCGTTGCGCTGCTCCGCGCCGGTCAGGAAGTCCTCGCTGCGGTTGCGGCTGCGGTCGTGGCGCAGGCCCAGCAGCAGTTGCCAGTCGGGCGTGAACTGGATGCGGTCGCGCAGGTACAGGCCGCCGGAGGCGACCACGCTCAGGTTGTCGCGGGTGGGCGTGGCCGGGCACGTCACCGCACTGCCGTAGACCGGCGCGTACACGTTCAGCGTGCCGACCCGGCAGGTCGACTGCAGGGCCCATTCCCAGGTCTTGAAGGCATCCACGCCGACGGTGAGCGTGTGCTGCCAGGCGCCGCTGGCGAAGCCGCCCTGCAGGTAGGTGTCCTGCACCCAGGTGCGCCCGTCCAAATGCTGGTCGGTGGCGGTGCGGCGCAAGGTCCGCAGGTCGGCAGCCAGGCCGTTGTTGGCGATGAAGAAGCCGTCCATGCCGAACTGCTGCCAGCGCGCGGCGTGGTGCAGGGTCCAGCCGTTGTCGAAGCGGTGGTCGAGCACGTAGCCGATGCGGCTCTGGTGGCTGCGATAGGGCGGTTGCGCGGGTTCGCCGATGAACAGTGCGCGGTCGATGCGGCCGTTGCGGTTGGGCTCGACGCTGCCTTCCCAGGGCAGGCCCTGCTGGCGGACGTACTCGCGTTCCTGGTAGCTGGTGAGGAGTACGAGGTCGGTGCGGTCGCCCAGGTCCAGCGACAGCGACGGCGCGATCCAGCGGCTGCGGAAGGACACATGGTCGGTGGGGTCGTCCGAATTCATCGCCAGGCCGTTGAGGCGCAGCGCGACCTTGCCGTCGGCCGACAGCGGCTGGTTGAGATCGACGCTGCCCTGGCGCAGCCCGTCGCTGCCGACGCCCAACTCGGCGCTGCGCCGCGGCGTCGGCCCCGGGCGCTTGCTGACCAGGTTGACCAGCCCGCCGGGCAGCACCTGGCCGTACAGCAGCGAGGCCGGACCCTTCAGCACCTCCACCTGCTGCATGCCGAACAGCTGCTCGGCGACGCGGTTGCTGGCCGCGGTGCGCAGGCCGTCGACGAACAGCGAATCGGAGGCGGTCTGGCCGCGGATGATCAGGTCGTCCCAGCCGCGCCGGCCGAAGGTGTTGGCGACCACGCCGGACACGTTGTGCAGGGCGTCGGCCAAGGTCTGCGCCTGCTGGCTGTCCAGCAACGCGCGCGGGACCACGGTGATGGAGAACGGGGTCTGCGCCAGCGGCGCGTCCGATTTGTCCGATTGCGCCGGCGCGGTGCTGCGGAATCCGGTGTCGGCCGTATCGGCGCGGACTTGCACGGTGGGCAGTGCCACCGGCTGCGCGGCGTCGCCGGCGTCGTCGGCCGCGCGCGCGGTGGTGGAGGCCGCCATGCAGAGCAGGCAGGCGAGGGAGAGGGGGTGCAGGGTCATCGAGGCCGTGGGGAGGGATGGCTAATTGAGAATGATTATATTTTGCGAGAGGGCGTTTGCGAAGCCGGCCGTCGCTGGTGGGGCCCAGGGCGCATGGCGCCGTCACCCGTGGGTTGGGGCGTGAGCCACGTCGGGCAGCCGCGCGGCATGCGCGCCATGGGGCGTCGTGCGTGGCCGAACGCGTGTCTGGCGCAGCAGGCGTGTCTTGGATAGCGCTTTGGAGGAGGACTCGCGGCACAGGTGCCGCCCGCGCTCACCGAGGCCGAACTCGCGGACGATCCGCGCCAGCGAGACTGGCGGCCGGCGGTCCTGGTTCACGCGCAGCACGGCGGAACGCGTGGCAGGCGTCGCTGCGTAGGCCGGTGCGCTTACGCCAGAGCGGGCGGCAGCGGACAGCGGGCAGCGCGGCGTGCGAAGGCGGCCGGCGCGTGCCGGTCAGCGTCCGTGCGCAGCATGGCGAAACACGCACGTGTAGGCGTCGCCATGCCGATGCTGGCGCGCGCGCCAAGCCCCACAGGGAGGCCGCAGAGAAATGGGATGGCGGCGTACGGCTCGTCTCCCGTCTCGGCCTACGAGGCGGGCGCGAAGAAAGCAGGCTGACATGGCGCGCCGTGGCGCCGCCGTGCCCTGCACCTGCCGCGAGGCCTGTTCGACCTGGCGCCGCGCCGATGCCCGGCGCGACGTCAGTGTGCCTTGCCGTCGGCTCAGCCGGCGACGCGGACCACGCCGGTCTGGCCGGGTGGCAGGCCTTCGAATTGGTTCAGCGCCTCGACCAGTTCGGCATGCAGGCGGATGCGGCCCATCTCGCGCATGATGCGGATGTCCTCGTGGCGCAGCTCGCGGTTGGCCACCACCTGGCGCTTGTAGGCGAGGATCTCCGGATACTTGCGCGCCATGTTCAGCGCGTCGGCCACGCACTCCACCGTGTCGGCATCCACCGACAGCCGCTCGCGGCTGTTGAACGCGGTCAGCCAGCGCTCGAAACCGGCGGTGCGGTCGAACATGTTGGCGATGAACCAGATCACGAACAGGATCGCGACCCACGAACTGAACACGATGACGATGCGCGAGAAGGTCACGTGGTAGTCGTGCTGCCACAACTGGTTGGTGATGACGCCCAGGATCACCAGCGAGATCGCCTGCCAGCCGATGATGGAGGCGACCAGCCATTGCTGCTTGGCCTGGGCCAGCAAGGCCACTTCCTCGCGGATCTGCGCTTCGCTCTTGTGCTGCCAGTGCGCGACCTGTTCGGGGAACGAGCGCTGGTGCAGCGCGTTGTCCTCGAGCAACAACCCCAACCCCTTGAACAAAGCGATCATGACTGGCTCCTTGCTGACACGGTGACGAAGGACGCTGCCGCTGGCGATCTCGAAGCAGCTTCTTTCTAGCACAGCGGCCGCGATTGGCATGCTGCGACCGCACATGCGGCGCGCCATACGCCATCGCACGGCGCTCGTGCCGCCTCCGCTACCATCAGCGCATGCCCTCCCTGCTGCTCATCCTTTCCACGCCGGCCACGGCCCAGATCCGCCGCTGGGTGCTGGGTGCGTTCCCGCGCGAACGTGACGCCATTGATTACGACCAGCCGCTCGGCGACCCCGGCCTGTTCGGCCCGGACAGTGTTACCTGGCGCATCCATGCCGAGTTCCCGGGGATGCTGGCCGGCGGGCTGTGCGCCCTGTTGCTGCAGACCCTGCATCCGCTGGCGCTGGCCGGCGTGTACGACCATTCCAACTTCCGCGAGGACCTGGTCGGCCGCTTGCGCCGCACCACCCAGTTCGTCGCGGCCACCAGCTATGCGCCGGCGGACGCGGCGCAGCGGCAGATCGCCCGGGTCCGCGCGATCCATGCACGGGTGCGCGGGCATGCGCCCGACGGCCGTGCCTACGCCGCCGACGATCCAGCGCTGTTGACCTGGGTGCACGTGACCGAGGCCTACGGCTTCCTGCAGGGCTATCGCCGCTATTGCCGCGCGGTGCCGACGACGATGGCCGATCGTTACTACGACGAGGGGCGGCGCGTCGCCGAGGCGCTGGGCGCGCGCGAGGTGCCGGCCAGCGAGGCGGCGGTGCTGGACTATTTCGACCGGCAGCGGCCGCAGTTGCGGGTGGATGCGCGTTCGCGCGAGGTGCTGGCGGTGCTGGCCGGTCTGCGCTTGCCGGTGCCGGCGCCAGGGCTGTCGCGCGCCCTGTTCCTGGGCGCCGGCGCCGCATTGCTGCCGCCGTGGGCCGGCGCCCTGCTGCGGCAGGCGGCGCTGCAGCGTACCGGCCCGGCGCTGCCGGCCTGGTTGCTGCGGCAGGTGGCGCCGCTGTTCCGGGTCGCGCTGCGCGACGGCATCGCTGCTCGCGCCTGCCGGCGCGTGGGCATCGCGCCGCAGCAGTTGCGGCACTGGCCGGTGTAGCCGGGCCTGCGGCCGGTCATCCCATGGCAGGCAGGGAGTACATGCGCAGGCAGGGGAAGGCGCGGCGAAGCGCCATCGCAGCCACTGTCTGGTGTGCGCTGCGCGCGACCAATGCCCGTTGCGCGCCAGGCGTCACAGCGCTTCCTCCTGCGCCGCTACCATCCAGACCCTTTTCAGGGGCAATTCGGCCTTGAGGTCTTCGTCCAGTCGATCGTATTGCTCGAACAACTGCTCGAGCAATTCCCTCTGGGTCCAGAGCCGCAACCGGAAGAATTGCGCGGCCAGTTCCTTTTGCACGTTGCCCTTGAAGCCGCCCCAGGCGACGAACAGGCCCTGGTCGGCGTTGAACTTGGTCATGGCGCCGAGCAACTTGTCCACCGGTTCGCGCCCGATGGGGGCGTCTTCCGATTTCACTTCCACGCATAGACGCGGCGCGGAAAAGCCCAGCGGACCGGAACCTGCCAGGATGTCGGCGCCGCCGTCAGCGCCTTCCGGGCTGCGGTAAGTGGTGTAGCCCTGTGCCTTTAGGATGCCTTCGACGAGCCGAGTCAGGCCATGCCCCTTGAAGCGCGCAGCGATCAGCGCGGCGATCTGGTCGCGCGCCAGTTCATCCAGGTCGGTGTCTGCGGCTTCTGCGTCCGTTGTCCCTGCCGCCACTCTGGCTGGGGCGGCGGTTGCTTCCGCCTTCCAGCCATTGGCCCGCATGGCCTTGATCCGCTGTTCCGCCCCGTTGCGCTGGATGCGGCAAATCGTCATGAAGGCGCCGAAGGAGTAGAGCAGATCCTTGCCGAAGTGCGTTCTGGGAATGGCCTCGCCGATCCACTGGACGGGCCGCCAATGGAAGAATGGGTCGGGACCCGCCGCCTCTGCGTGGTAACCGCCCGTGATCTCGCCGACATATACCGCCGGCTGCGTCTTCAACGGCAGGATCACCAGATCGCCTTGCTGCATCTCGTGCGCGAACGGCCAAACCTGGCTTACCCAGTTCAGCACTGTCTTGGGTTTGGCGTCGGCGTAGAGCTGGGTCATCGCCTCCTTGAGTTCGCTGCGTTCGCGCATCCTAGACAGGTCGCGGTTCAGGCCGTCCCAGGTCACGTACACCCGGCTTTCCTGGATGAACTTCTGCTCGTACTCGCCGTGTGATCCCGCACGGACCAACCAGATCGCCATTCGTTCCCCCCTTCGATTCAAATGTGGTACGCGCGCATTGCGGATCAAGGTGATCCAGCGAGTGGACAGAGCCTTTACCTGCTCGACGCCAGTTCACTGCACCCGGCCGACGCTGGATACGCTACTGCCGCAGGCCGACGTGCCGCGCGCGGATCGTCCGCGCAGGCGTTAGTTTACCGTCGCGCTGACTCAGCACGCCCGGCGGCCTCAGTTACCAGGGCACGCAACGCCTCGCGCCAGGCCACGTCCCGCCGTGGTCTCCCAGCCCGCCGGGCGTCCCTCCGCGAAGCTCCCGCTCAGCCGCTGTGGCAACAGCCCCGATCCGCAGCGCAGGTGCCGGCCGTGTCTCACTGCCGCGATCCGGGTCGCTCTGCACGATGCCGCTGCCACAGGTGACGCAGCGGCTCACGCCCTGTGAGGAAGGAGGTCGAAGCGGGAGGCCGGCCACAGAATGGCCGCTGGCACGGGGTGGGACCGCCGCTGCCGGGCCGCTGCCCGTCGCTTGCGCGGCATCTGCCGCGTTGCCACGGCCAGGGTGGATCAAGATCGCGGCCGCCGTGCCGCTCTAACCAGGACCGATGCCGCACCGATTCGCCACCGCCGACAAGACCCGCGAGCTGCGCGTCGGGGAACGCCTGCGCCGCGCGCTGCGGGCGCCGCTGCACGCGATCCTGGTGTGGGGGATGGTGCTGGCAGTGGCGCTGGCCTGCGTGCTGGCCTATGTGCTGGTGCGCGACCGCGACAATCGCCTGGCCGCCGCGCAGCGGCAGAGCCTGGCGCTGGCGACCGGCGCCGATCGCCTGTTGCAGGTGAAGCTGGACACGCTGGGGCAGGCCATGCGCGGCGAGGCGGCGAACGCGCAGGCGCTGCGCGCCGAACCACCGGAGCGCGCGGCGGCGCTGGTCGAGGCCTCGCTGCAGGGGCTGCTGGAGCGGCACCCGGAACTGCACAGCGTGGCCTTGCTGGATGCGCAGGGCGCGCGCTGGCGCGGCGGCGCGGGCGATCCCAGCGTACGCGGTTGGGCGCAGGAGGCGCAGCGCGGCAGCGCGGGCGTGTTCGTCGGGCCGCTGCAGCGCGGCGCCGACGGCGAACCGGTGCTGCGCCTGGCGGTGCCGCTGCCCTCCGGCGGCTGGGTGCTGGCGCGCTGGCGGGTGGCGGCGCTGCAGCACATCGTCGCCGGGTTCGATACCGGGCACGACGGCGTGGTCGGCCTGATCGACCGCCATGGCCTGCTGCTGGCCGCCAGCGGCCCGGCCGCCGGCGGCCGCGTGCGCTTGCCGCCGAACCTGCCGCGGCCGCCGCCGCAGGGCCTGGCGCTGGGCATGCGCGCGACCGTGTTCGGCCATCAGCCACGCATGGTGGCGATCAGCGGCGGGCGCGACTACCCGCTGCTGGCGGTGGCGGGGCTGTCGGTGCGCGAGGCGCTGGCCGGCTGGTGGTGGTTCGCCGCCGCCGCCGGCGTGCTCTACCTGTTGTACCTGGCCGGATTCGCCTATCTGCTGGGCAGCCTGCGCCGCGCCGAGCGCCGCCACCGACAGCTGCTGCAGCGACTGCGCCGCGGCGACGAGGACCTGCGCCTGGCGCATGCGATGGGCGGCATCGGCACCTGGCAGATCGATACCGACCGGCGCCAGCTGCTGCTGGCCGAGCCGACCGGGGCGATGCTGGGCTTGCCGCGGATCAGCGTGACCGTCGATGCCTTCCTGGCGCGGGTGCACGACGAGGATCGCGAACGGGTCGCGCGCAGCTACGAGGACGCCCTGCACGGCCGCGGCGAGTACAACGTGGTGTACCGCATGCACATGCCGGACGGACGCCTGCGCTGGCTGGCCGCGCGCGGCGCGCTGGTGCATGGGCGCGACGGGGTGTGCATGACCGGCGCGGTGCAGGACGTGACCGAGCGGCTGGAGGCGGCGGCGCGCTTGATCGACGCCGAGCGCCAGTTCCGGCTGATGTTCGAACGCAATCCGCTGCCGTTCTGGCTGTTCGCGGTGGACAGCCTGCGCTTCCTGGAAGTGAATCAGGCCGCGATCCGCCA